>Ga0075367_10000448_pt1 | contig 15330 bp, 15 predicted proteins | sample EndMethybrTD3032_FD_71399 | JGI IMG/M metagenome (GOLD analysis project Ga0075367, IMG submission 71399) | Populus endosphere microbial communities from Tennessee, USA - Endosphere MetaG P. TD hybrid TD303-2 | ecosystem: Host-associated > Plants > Roots > Endosphere | place: USA: Tennessee... | reverse complement strand
CTCGTCATCGGTCCGAAGGAGCTGCCGGGATTGCTGCGCACGCTCGGCAAGTACATGGGCATCATCCGCAAGCACGCCAACGAGTTCCGTGCCCAGTTCGACGAGGCCATGCGCGACAGCGAGCTGGAGGCCCTCAAGAAAGAGGTCGAGACGCTCGGCAAGGATACCGAGGCCAGCATCCGCTCAGCCGAGCAGACCGTGCAGAGCGAGGTTGATGCGGCCCGCGCCAGCGTCGACACGGCTATGGACGACCCGGCCCAGAAGTTCACCAGTGATGCCGACATGCCCGCCGATGCCTTGCCGGTGGCGAGCGGCGGCGGTGCGTCGGGCGCGACGGCGCCGCTCAATGGCGCCGCGTCGCATGCGCATGAGCCCGAGCCTGCGGTGGAGACGGCAGGCCAGCCGGTTCACGCTCCGGACAAGCCGGGGGCGTAAGCGATGCAGGAGACGGTCAACCGCGACGGGCACGATGAGGTGGAGGCGTCGAAGGCGCCTCTGATGGATCATCTGATCGAGCTGCGCACGCGCCTGATCTACGCGCTGATCGGCGTCGGCATCGGCTTCGTGATCTGCTTTGCCTTCGCCGCCGACCTCTACAACCTGCTGGTCTGGCCGTATCAGGTGGCGCGCGGCGAGGGGCAGAAGATCGAGATGATCTACACCGCCCCGCACGAGTTCTTCTTCACCAAGCTGAAGCTCGCCTTGTTCGGCGCGGTGTTCCTGGCCTTTCCGATCATCGCCACGCAGGTCTACAAGTTCGTGGCGCCGGGCCTCTATAAGAATGAGCGCGCCGCGTTCCGGCCCTACCTGCTGGCAACCTTCCTGCTGTTCATAGCTGGTGCGGCGGTGGTGTACTTCGTCGTCATGCCGCTGGCGATGAAGTTCTTCCTGTCGATGGAGCAGACCGGCGGCCAGGTCGAGATCCACCTGCAGGCGCGTGTCAGCGAATATCTATCGCTGATCATGACGCTGATCATCGGCTTCGGCGTCATGTTCCAGCTGCCGGTGGTGCTCACCCTGCTGGCGCAGGCCGGCATCCTTGGCGCGCAGAACCTCAAGGATTTTCGCCGCTACGCCATCGTTGCCATCACGGCAGCGGCCGGCATCCTGTCGCCGCCCGACCCGTTCAGCATGATCGCCATGGCGCTGCCCACCATCCTGCTCTACGAGGCCTCGATCTGGGCGGTATCGCGTGTCGAGCGATCGCGTGCTGCCCGCGAGGCGGCAGCGCAGGCCGCGCCGAGCTGACGGCTGCGTCCGCGGCTGGACCAGACCAACTCAACCCCGTATAGCAACGCGCAATTCAGTATCGTCATGCCCGCGCAGGCGGGCATCCACGCCAGGTGCTTGCGGCAGCAGTTCTGCACACCGAGAGTTGCGTGGGTCCCCGCCTTCGCGGGGATGACGGCAGAGCGAGAGGCCAGCGCCGTGTTCGACATCAAGTGGATACGCGACAACCCGGACGCGTTCGACGCGGGTTTGGAGAAGCGCGGCATTGCGCCGGGCGGCGATGTGAAATTCGCGGCCGAGCTGATCGCGCTGGACGAGGCGCGGCGCAAAGTGGTCACGAGCCTGCAGGAAGCACAGGCGCGGCGCAACGCGGCGTCCAAGGAGATCGGCAAGGCCAAGGCCGCCAAGGACGAGGCGAAGGCCGCCGCGCTGATGGCCGAGGTGGCGGCGCTCAAGGACACGCTGGCCAAGGGCGAGGACGAGCAGAAGGTGGCCGATCAGGCCCTGCACGCGGCGCTGTCGGTGATCCCCAACACGCCGCGCGAGGATGTGCCCGAGGGCAAGGACGAGCACGGCAATGTCGAGCAGCGCAAGGTCGGCACGCCGCCGAAGCTCGTCGGCGTCAACAAGCCGCTGCAGCATTTCGAGATCGGCGAGCGGCTCGGCCTGATGGATTTCGAGACGGCGGCCAAGCTGTCCGGCGCGCGTTTCGTGGTGCTGAAGGGCGCGCTGGCGCGCATGGAGCGCGCGCTCGGCGCGTTCATGCTCGATATTCATACGGCGCCGGAGAAGAACGGCATCGGCGGCTACACCGAGATCGCGCCGCCGATCCTAGTGCGCGACGACGTCATGTATGGCACGGCGCAGTTACCCAAGTTTCGCGAGGATCAATTTCAGGCTTCTCGCGTGCAAGATGTCGAAATTTGGCATTCCAATGTTATGAAGCCGTTGGCGCCAGGTGCGAGTGCTACTGAAGTAAATGCGACGCTGGATGGCATGCTGACAGCGCTAAAAAATAGAGACAATTTTTGGCTCATCCCCACCGCCGAAGTGCCCCTCACCAACCTCGTGCGCGAGAAGATCACCGACGAGGCGGAGCTGCCGATCCGTGTCACGGCGTTCACACCGTGCTTCCGCGCAGAAGCGGGCGCAGCGGGCAAGGACACGCGCGGAATGATCCGCCAGCACCAGTTCTCCAAGGTCGAACTCGTCTCGATCACCACGCCGGAGCAAAGCCCCGCCGAGCACGAGCGCATGACGGCGTGCGCCGAGGAGGTGCTAAAGCGCCTGGGCCTCGCCTATCGCACCATGCTGCTCTGCACCGGCGACATGGGCTTTGCCTCGCAGAAGACCTACGACATCGAGGTGTGGCTGCCGGGGCAGGACACCTACCGCGAGATCTCCTCGTGCTCGGTGTGCGGCGACTTCCAGGCCCGGCGCATGAACGCGCGCTATCGCCCCAAGGGCGGTAAGGGCACCGAGTTCGTGCACACGCTGAACGGCTCAGGGCTAGCGGTCGGGCGCACACTGATCGCCATCCTGGAGAACTATCAGCAGGCCGACGGCTCGGTCGCCATCCCTGACGCGCTGCAGCCCTACATGGGCGGCCTGAAGAAGATCGAGGCGGCGTAGACGGTCGGCGCAGCAATCCCAATTTTACCCGTCATCCCGGACGTCGCGTCGTGCCGGAAGCATGCCTCCGGCATGACGACGATCCGGGATCTGCCGCAACGCCACGTTCCGTCACAGATCCCGGATCGCCTCGCCGAGGCTCGGCGTCCGGGATGACGGGTGGCGAGGGCTGCGTATGCCTGTCCGAGTGACATAGCTGGAGCGAGGTGCGGGCGTACCCGCACCTTGCGATTCGGCCTAGTGCCGCGCAACCCACCCACGCCCCTCGCAACGCTCCCGTAATAACCCCCCTTGCATGCTGGCTTGGTCTGGTCTAGTTAAATGACTGACGGGTCAGTCATAGGGGTTTCAAGGCGACCTTGAAGTGGCGAAACAGACGAAAATCGGCGACAAGCCGGGAGGCGGCCGGGTCGGCGGCGGCGTAGGCCGCCGGCAGTCCGGCAAGGCACTCGGCACGCCCCCGGCCGGCAAAGCCAGATCCGGGAAGGCGCTGGCCAGGAAGGCAACCGCTGCCGATGTTGGGCGGTCGGCGCGGCGCAAATCCGCCGAGCCCGCCAAACGGACGCGCGCGCGCAAGGTCGACGCCGACACGCGGCGGCAGGCGATCCTGGATGCGGCCCTGTCCGTATTCGCGGAGCACGGCTTCGAGGCGGCGCGGCTCGACGAGGTGGCGGCCCGGGCCGGCGTCGCCAAGGGCACCCTCTACCTCTATTTCGAGCACAAGGAAGCGCTGTTCGAGGAGCTGATCCGCGGCGCGGTGGCGCCGATCATCGACACGCTGAGCAAGGTGGCGGCCAATCCCGCCGTGCCGTCGGCTGCCGTGCTCGATGCCTTCTTCGGCATGTTCGAGAAGGAGGTTCTGGGCACGCGACGCAAACTCTTGCTGCGCCTGATCATCGCCGAGGGGCCGCGCTTTCCGGCCATTGCCGAGTTCTACTACCGCGAGGTGGTCGCACGCGGCATGCAGCTGATGCGCGGCCTGGCGGAGCGGGCGGTGGCCAGCGGCGGGTTCGCCTCGGATGCACCGGCGCGCTTTCCGCAACTGATCATCGCGCCGCTGCTGGTGTCGGTGCTGTGGGACGGAATGTTTTCGAAAATCGATCCGCTCGATGTCGGCGGACTGCTGCGCGCGCACCGCGAGATGCTGTGCGGCAAATCACAAAGGGCCACGTCATGAGCATACCCAACAGGCGGGCGGTGCTGCTGGCGATCTCCGGGATCGTCCTGGCCGGCATCGGTGCCTACGCCTATCTGCATCGCGGCGCGGCAGCCTTGGAGTTTCAAGGCTGGGTGGAGGCCGAGCTGCTGTTCATCGCTCCCGATGAGGTCGGCCGCGTCGAGACGCTCAACGTCAGCGAGGGCCAGGAGGTGGCCGCCGGCGCGCCGCTGTTCAGCCTCGATGCTGACCTGCAACGGGCAGCGGTGGCCGAGAACGAGGCGGCGGTGACCAACGCGCGCATCACCTATCAGCGCGCACAGGAGCTGCTGAAGAGGGCGGTCGGCTCGCAGAAGGCGTTCGACGATGCCGAGTCGACGCTGCGGACGGCCGAGGCGCGGCTCAATTCAACCAAGACGCGTCTGGATCGGCGTCGCGTGCTGGCGCCTGCTGCCGGCAAGGTCCAGGAGGTCTATTACCGGGAAGGCGAGATGGTGCAGGCGGGCCGGCCGATCGTGTCGCTGCTGCCGCCGGGCAACATCAAGGTGCGCTTCTTCGTGCCGCAGGCGGTGCTGCCAACCGTGCACATCGGCGATCGGGTGGCCGTGCGCTGCGATGGCTGCGCCGGCAATATCGTCGCGCGCGTGCGGTTCATGTCGGCGCAGGCCGAGTTCACGCCGCCCGTCATCTACAGCCAGGAGGAGCGGGCCCGTCTGGTGTTCCGGGTGGAGGCGATCCCCGAGCGCCCGGACGATCTAAGGGTCGGTCAGCCGGTCACCGTGACATTGCAGCCGGTCGTGGGTGTCGGCCATGCCAGCAAGTGATACGCACAACGGCGAGGTGGTGATCGAGGTCGAGGGGCTGACCAAGTCCTTCGACGGCAAGGTGGTGGTGCGCAACCTGTCGATGCAGGTCAAGCGCGGGCAGATCTACGGCTTCCTGGGCCCGAACGGCTCGGGCAAGACCACGACGCTGCGCATGCTGTGCGGCCTGCTCACCCCCGACAGCGGGCGCGGTATGGCGCTCGGCTTCGACATCCGCACGGACAGCGAGGAGATCAAGCGGCACGTCGGCTACATGACACAGCGCTTCAGCCTGTATCAGGACCTGTCCATCCAGGAGAACCTGGAGTTCGTGGCGCGTGTCTACGGCCTGCCGGACCCCACCCGCGAGGCGCGCGGCGCCATCGAACGGCTCGGCCTGCACGGTCGCGAGAATCAGCTCGCCGCCACGCTGTCGGGCGGCTGGAAGCAGCGCCTGGCGCTCGGCGCCTGCATTCTGCCGAAGCCTGAATTGCTGCTGCTCGACGAGCCGACCGCAGGTGTCGATCCGAAGGCGCGACGCGAGTTCTGGGGCGAGATCCACAAGCTCGCCGCCGAGGGCATGACCGTGCTGGTCTCGACGCACTACATGGACGAGGCCGAGCGCTGCCACGAAATCGCGTACATCGCCTACGGCGAGCTGCTGGCGCAGGGCACCGTCGAGGAGGTGGTCGAGAGGTCGCACCTGCGCACCTGGAACGTCAGCGGGCCCGACCTGCAGTCGCTGGCCGACAAGCTGCTCGGCGTACCGGGCATCGACATGGTGGCCCCGTTCGGCACCAGCCTGCACGTGTCGGGCCGCGATGCAGCAGCCCTCGATGCGGTGGTGGAAAGGTTTCGCGCCGATCCGCACCTGGCGTGGTCGATCTCCGAGCCGACGCTGGAGGATGTCTTCATCGACCTGATGTCGCGCTCGCAGGACAATTTCCGATGACGGCCAATTCCGTACCTGCCCGCACCGGGGCCGTAACGCGCACCTGGGCCATGCTGATCAAGGAGTTCGTGCAGCTTCGGCGCGACCGGGTGACGTTCGCGACCATGATCTTCATTCCGGTCATGCAGCTGCTGCTGTTCGGCTTTGCCATCAACACGACGCCGCGTCAGTTGCCGACGGCGGTGCTGGTGCATGAGGACAACGACCTGACCCGCTCGATCCTGGCCGCGCTCAGGAACAGTAGCTATTTCCGCATGGTGAAGGTTGCACGCAGCGAAGCCGAGATGGACCACTGGATGCGCTCGGGCACGGTGCTGTTTGGCGTCGAGATCCCGGCCGGCTTCGAGCGCAGCGCACGGCGCGGCGACATCCCGGCCCTCCTGGTGGCGGCCGATGCCAGCGATCCGGTTGCGGCGGGCACCGCGCTCGGCGCACTGGAGGGCGTGGTACGCACGGCGCTGGCGCGCGACCGCGGCCTGCCCGAGACGATCCAGAGTGTGCCGGCCTTCGAAATCCGCCAGCACCGGCGCTACAACCCAGCGGCCGTCACCAGCCTCAACATCGTGCCGGGGCTGCTCGGCACCATCCTGACCATGACCATGCTGATCTTCACGGCGCTGTCGGTGACACGCGAAGTGGAGCGCGGCACCATGGAAAGCCTGCTCGCCATGCCGATCCGGCCGGTCGAGATCATGCTGGGCAAGATCACGCCCTACATCGCCATCGGTTTCCTCCAGGCGGCGCTGATCATCGTGTTCGGCGTGCTGATCTTCGACGTGCCGATCACCGGCAGCGTCACCCTGCTGGCGGCGCTGAGCACGCTGTTCATCGCCACCAATCTGTCGATCGGCTACACGTTCTCGACGATCGCGCAGAACCAGCTGCAGGCGATCCAGATGTCGTTCATGTTCTTCCTGCCCAACATCCTGCTGTCGGGCTTCATGTTCCCGTTCGCCGGCATGCCGGGTTGGGCGCAGGTGATCGGTGAGCTGCTGCCGCTCACCCACTACATCCGCATCGCCCGGGGTATCATGTTGAAAGGCGCCGACCTGTACGACCTGCAGTTCGAGGCGCTGGCCCTGCTCGGCCTGATGCTGGTGGCGATGACCTTCGCCGTGCGCCGCTTCCGCCGGACCCTGGACTGACAGTGGCTCTATGCTGTCCGCATGACGAAAAGCGGATGGCTGATCCCGCGCGTGAGCCTGCGGCGCCAAAACGTGCCCATCGATCCTCGGCCCCATTGCCCGATTGACACGGCCGGGGACGGAACGCACTTTGCCGGCAACAAAGGATCGAGGAGACCGACATGGGCTGGGCGCGGATCATTGGCGCGATAGGTATCTTGCTGGCCGTCGCCGGCGCCCCCGCGCGTGCGCAGGATGATGCCACGGAGCGGGAACTCGAGCGCTATCGCCAGATGCTGAAGGACGATCCCTGGTCCAACCCGGCCATGCTCGACGCCGATCGCGGCGAGGCGCTCTGGAAGGAGAAGAGGGGCCCCAAGAACGTGTCGCTCGAGGGCTGCGACCTCGGCAAAGGCAAGGGCAAGGTCGACGGCGCTTTCGCCGAGCTGCCGCGCTTCTTCGCCGATACCAACCGCGTGATGGACATGGAGTCGCGCATCCTGTGGTGCATGGAGACGCTGCAGGGCATCGATCGTGCCGAGGTCCTCAAGCGTCCCTACTCGAAGGCCAATCAGCAGGGCACCGAGATGGAGGCGCTGGCAACCTACGTGGCGTCCAAGTCGCGTGGCCTGAAGTATGCTCCGCGCCTCGAGCACGCCAAGGAGAAGGAAGTGCTGGCGCTGGGCGAGGCGCTGTTCTTCCGGCGCCAGGGTCCGATGGACTTCTCATGCTCGACCTGCCACGCCGACGCCGGCAAGCGCATTCGTCTGCAGGGCCTGCCGTTCCTCAGCAAGCCCGAGGAAGCACGCAAGGTGGTCGGAGAGTGGCCGGCCTATCGCCTGTCGCAGGGGACCGTGATGACGATGCAGCACCGCATCGCCGACTGCTATTGGCAGATGCGCCTGCCGCTGATCGACTACGGCTCGGACGTGACCATCGCGCTGACGAGCTATCTAGCCAACCAGGCCAAGGGCGGCGAGATCACCGCCCCCACCATCAAGCGCTAGACGGGGATCGAAGCCATGCAGAGGCACCTGATCATCCTGGCCGGTCTTGCGCTCCTGTGCGCCGGCGCGGCCGTGGCGCAGCAGAAGAAGGGTGGCGCCGATCCGATCGTGGTCAACAAGGCGATCGAGAAGAGCTGGACCACGGCTGCGCCCGAATGGCAGACGCGGCTCGACCAGGACGAGACGCAGAAGGCTTGCAGCCAGTATCGCAACAGTCCGCCCAAGGATGTGGCAGCGGCGATCGTGGTGCGTGAGCAGGCGGCGATCGTCTATCCGGCCGACGGCAAGCTGATGGGCGACTGGAAGAACGGCGAGAAGCTGGCCGAGAGCGGCTACGGCGGCCGGTTCACGGACTACCCGGCGCGCCAGCCCAACGGCGGCAACTGCTATGCGTGCCACCAGCTCGCCAAGGCCCAGGTCAGCTACGGCACGCTCGGCCCCAGCCTCCTGGAGTACGGCAAGATCCGCAAGTATTCCGAGGCCGATACCAAGGCAGTCTACGAGCGCATCTACAATCCGCATGCCGCCATTGCGTGCGCAAACATGCCACGATTGGGTGCCAGCAAGTTCCTTACGATTGATCAGATTCGGGACTTGGTGGCCTATGTCATGTCTCCCGACAGCCCAGTGAACAAGTAGGATAGGGTATAGTCGTGTGGTGGCCGGCGCCCGCGCAGGTGCGTCGGCGTGTCCGCTCGCGGTCAAGGAAGCTCGATGATCAGCCGCCGTGACTTTCTGCAGACTGCCGCAGCCGTGGCCGCCGCAACCGGCCTCGGCGGGCGGCTGTCGCGCGTGGCGGCGCAGCAGGCCGTCCGGCAGGAGGACCTGCTGGCGTTCGTCCCCAAGGGCCAGCTCACCATCCTGCACGTGGCCGACAGCCATGCGCAGCTGAAGCCGCTGTACTTCCGCGAGCCCTCGATCAACATCGGTGTCGGCGAGGCGCGCGGGCAGCTGCCGCACCTGACCGATCGCGAGCTGCTGGCCAAGCTCGACATCCCGGCCGGATCGCACCAGGCCTACATGCTGAGCTCGGCCGACTACGAGGCGCTGGCCCGGACCTATGGCCGCGTCGGCGGCATGGACCGCGTGGCGACCGTCGTGAAGGCGGTGCGAACCGACCGCGGGCAGGAGCGGGTGCTGCTGCTGGACGGTGGCGACACGCTGCAGGGCTCCTACACGGCGCTGCAATCGAAAGGCGGCGACATGGCCGCCGTGATGCGCCAGCTCGGCGTCGAAGCAACCACCGGCCATTGGGAATTCACGCTGGGCGCCGATCGCGTCAGTGAGCTGTTCGGTGGCACCGGCCAGACCGGCTCCTCGGGCGTGCCGTTCCTGGCCGGCAACATACGTGACACCGATTTCGGCGACCCGATCTTCGAGAGCATGCGCATGTTCGAGAAGGGCGGCGTCAGCGTCGCCGTGATCGGCCAGGCGTTTCCCTACACGCCGATCGCCAACCCGCGCTGGATGATGCCGAATTGGACCTTCGGCATGCGCGAGGACGACGTGCGTCGGAGCGTGGTCCATGCGCGTGCGCTAGGGGCTCAGGTGGTCGTGCTGCTGTCGCACAACGGCTTCGATGTCGATCGCAAGATGGCGCGGCGGGTGGAGGGCATCGACGTTATTCTGACCGCGCATACGCATGATGCTCTGCCGGCGCCGGTCAAGGTCGGCCGCACGCTGCTGATAGCCTCGGGGTCGCATGGCAAGTTCGTGTCGCGGCTCGACCTGGATGTGGCGAGCGGCCGTGTCACGGATTTCGCCTACAAGCTGATTCCGATCCTGGCCGATGTCATCGAGCCGGACGCGGACATGGCGCGGCTGATTGCCGAGGTGCGCGCACCGCATGAGGCGATGCTGGCAACCGAGCTGGCGCGCAGCGAGACCCTGCTGTTCCGGCGCGGCACGTTCAGCGGCACGCTCGATGACCTGATCTGCGATGCGCTGCTGACGGTGCGTGAGGCCGAGATAGCGCTGTCGCCCGGTTTCCGCTGGGGCGGCACGTTGCTGCCGGGCCAGACCATCACCTGGGAGGACGTCTACAACGCCACCGCCATCACCTATCCCGCGGCCTATCGCACCCGCATGCAGGGCGAGACGATCAAGACCATCCTCGAGGACGTGGCGGACAACCTCTGCAACCCCGACCCCTACTATCAGCAGGGCGGCGACATGGTGCGCGTCGGCGGCTTGAGCTTCACCGTCAATGTCGACGCGGTGATGGGCCGGCGCATTGCCGACATGCGTCTGGCGGCGACGGGCGTGGCGATCCAGGCCGACAAGGAGTACGTCGTGTCGGGCTGGGGCTCGGTCAACGAGACCGTCGAGGGGCCGCCGGTCTGGGATGTGCTGGCCACCTACCTCAAGGATCGCCCCGCCGTAGCCGGACGCAGCCGCCAAGCCGTCAGCGTCGTCCGTGGCTCGCCCTGACCGTAGCTCCGCCTTGCCGGCGCGGGTGTTTCATCCTACCTCGGCAGGGCAATGCTGACGCAGATCTACATCCACCTGGGCGTGGCGCTGGCGGGGCTGGTGAGCTTCCTGTCCCCGTGCGTGCTGCCGTTGGTGCCGCCCTATCTCGGCTATCTCGGCGGCACCACGCTTGAGGAGATGACCGGCCGCGACAAGCTCGACCCGCACTTGTGGCAACGGGTGGTGCTGGCCTCGGTCTGCTTCGTGCTCGGCTTTACCACCGTGTTTGTCATTCTGGGCGCCGGCGCGTCTGTGTTCGGGCAGTGGATGCAGACCTACAAGGCGCAGCTCGCCGTCGTGGCCGGCATTGTCATCATCCTGTTCGGGGTGCACTTCCTGGGCCTGCTGCGCATCCCGCTGCTCTATCGGGACGCGCGACTGCGCGCCAACGTCGAGCGCGCCAGTTTTGTCGGTGCCTACGTGATGGGACTGGCCTTCGCCTTCGGCTGGACGCCGTGCATCGGGCCGGTGCTGGCAACGGTGCTGACCCTGGCGGCAAGCGAAGGCAGTCTCGGTGCCGGCGTGCGGCTGCTGTTCGTCTATTCGCTGGGGCTCGGCATTCCGTTCGTGCTGGCCGCGGTGGCGATCGGTCCGTTCCTCGGGTTCGTGCAGCGCTTCCGCCATCACCTGCGGCGCGTCGAGATGGCGATGGGCGCGGTGCTGGTGCTCACGGGCGTGCTGATGCTGACCGGTTCGCTCAACGTGATGGGGGTCTGGCTGCTGGAGAACGTGCCCGTGCTGGGCCGCATCGAGGAACTGGTTACGCCGGACCGGCTGCAGAGCGAAATCCTGAAAGAGGGGATGGGCAAATGATGGCCGGTCCCGGAAGGGTGCCGATCGCTCTGACGATTGCCGGCTCCGACAGCTCAGGCGGTGCGGGCATCCAGGCGGACCTCAAGACCTTCACGGCTTTCGGCGTTTATGGGGCGTCCGTGATCACGGCGCTGACGGCGCAGAACACACAAGGCGTGCGCGGCGTGGAGACGGTTTCCCCGGCCTTCGTGGTGGCGCAGATGGATGCGGTGCTGGAAGACCTCGAAGTCGGGGCCATCAAGACGGGCATGCTGGCGACAGCCGAGATTGTGATTGCCATCAGCCGCAGGCTGGCGGCCGGACCGCGGCCGCCCCTGGTGGTCGACCCGGTGATGGTGGCAACCAGCGGCGACGCCCTGATCGCGCCGGACGCCGTCGAGGCTGTGCGGAGCACGCTGCTGCCGCTCGCCGCGCTGATCACGCCGAACCTGCCCGAGGCGGCGCGTCTGCTCGAAACCGGGCAGGCCGCCACGGAGGCGCAAGTGGCCGCGCAGGCCAAGGCCCTGCACGCGCTCGGCTGCCGGGCGGTGCTGATCAAGGGCGGACACGGCGAAGGCGATACGGCGATCGACTATTTCTATGACGGCGCGACCCTGCGCCGGTTCGCGTTGCCGCGCGTGGATACGCGCCACACGCATGGAACCGGCTGCACGCTGTCGGCGGCCATCACAGCCCTGCTGGCGCAGGGCGCGCCCCTGCCCGAGGCGGTGGAAAGGGCCAAGGCCTTCGTCTGGCAGGGCCTGGAGCAGGGCCGCAACCTGCGGATCGGGCACGGCTCAGGTCCCGTCGATGTCCTGCACGCCATCCGCCGCCTGGAGCCGCCGGCCTGACGCTGGCGTGTCCTTCCTGCAACCGATAGAATATCAGTTGCCGGCTTGGCGGGATTCTGGTTGATGCCCCACTGCAGGGGACGGATCGAATTGTTAGGTGCCGTTGTTGGTAGTGCGCCGGAGCGTCCGGCGTGGCTGATCCAGGTGAGGTACATGACAAAGCTGTCGTCTTGGCTCGTTGCGGGATTCCTGATGGCGGCCGGCTCGGTGCCCGCCGCCGCAGTGAATTCCATCGAGGAGTTGAACGGGTACTGGTCTGGCAACGGCTCCGTCGTGCTCTCCAACGGCAACACCGAACGCGTGAAATGCTCGGTGATCTATAAGGTTTCGGAAGGCGGATCGCAGATCCGCCAGACCATGCGCTGCGCCAGCGCCGACTACAAAATCGATGCCCTCGCCGAGCTGCGCGTGAAGGGCGAGAAGGTCTCCGGAAGCTGGGAGGAGAAGACCTATTCGGCCACCGGAGCGGTCACGGGCAAGTTCTCGGAGAACAACTTCGTGCTGTCGATCCAGGGCACAAACTTCTCGGCCGCCATGAATGTATCGCTCTCGGACTGCAAGCAGAGCATCAGCATTGCCCCACAGGGGCTGGACGTTACGCGCATCTCGATCGGCCTCGGCAAGTGCTGAGGCGCCGCTGCCCGTGATCGGGGCAGCCTGCCCTGCTGTGGCAGCCAAGCCACGCAACCGGTGCATTTCAGTTCGGCTGGTTGCCTAATCTGGAACCTTTGGGACAAGATGCTCGCGTGAGGGGGACGGGCCTCACTGTCACCGACGCCGACCGCTCATCTGTCGTTGTCGGACGTGTGGCCTTCTCGGGGGAGAGCAGGGTTCGGTCGACCAGGGAAACCGGACTCTGTGTATGTGAAGACCGGTCCGGCGTTGTCCGGACCGGTTTTTTCTTGCCCGCGACGGCAAGACCGTTGCTTGACAGCCGCGCGTCCGTGGCGCTTCTGGCTTGCAACATTCCGCACCGCACCCTGGAGGTTCCCATGGCCGCCCGACTGCCGACGTTTGCAGACGTGCTCGCCGCTCGGCGCCGGCTCGGTGAGCTGGCCTGCCGCACTCCGCTGATCGAGCATCCCGCGCTCAACGCCGTGGTGGGCGGGCGCGTGCTGCTGAAGGCGGAAAACCTGCAGCGTGTCGGCGCCTTCAAGTTCCGCGGCGCCTACAACAAGGTCGCCCAGGTCGATCAGGCCGCCTATCCGGGCGGAGTGGTCGCATGCTCCTCCGGCAATCACGCGCAGGGCGTGGCGGCCGCCGCGACGCTGCGCGGGCTCAAGTCGACCATCATCATGCCGGCCGATGCGCCACGCATGAAGATCGAGCGCACCAAGGCGTTCGGCGGCGAGGTGGTGGCCTACGACCGCGTCAAGGAGGATCGCGATGCTATCGCCCGCAAGCTGTGCGATGAGCGCGGTGCGGCCCTGGTGCATCCGTTCGACGATATCGACGTGATTGCCGGGCAGGGCACGGCCGGCCTCGAGATGATGGAGCAGGCGGCCGAGGTCGGCGCGGTGCTCGACGTTGTGCTGGTCGGTGTGTCCGGCGGTGGTCTGATCAGCGGCGTGTCGATCGCGGTCAAGGAGAAGAGCCCGGCGACGCAGATCTACAGCGTCGAGCCGGCGGGATTCGATGACCTCGCCCGCTCCCTCGATCACGGCAAGCGCGAGCGCAACGAAAAGTTGTCCGGCTCGATCTGCGATGCGCTGCTGGCGCCGACCCCCGGTGAGCTGACCTTCGAGGTGGCGCGGCGCAACCTGGCGGGCGGGCTGTCCGTGACCGACGATGAGGCACGGGAGGCGGTGCGCTTTGCCTTCCGCGAGCTGAAACTGGTGCTGGAGCCCGGCGGGGCCGTGTCGCTCGCCGCGATCCTGGCCGGCAAGATCGACCTGCGCGGCCGCACGGTCGCCGCCCTGCTCACGGGCGGCAACATCGATCCGGCAGTGTTCTCCGACATCATCCAGGATCGCCGCCAGGCGGCATAAGGCCATGAGCGGGCCGGCGGGGGAGCGCGATTGGCGCGGCTTTGCCGTGCGTGTGTCGCTGCTGTTCGCGGCCGTCTGCACGGTGGTCGGCACGCAGCTGCCGTTCTATCCGGTCTGGCTCGACTGGCGCGGGCTCGGGGCGTCCGAGATCGCCTTTATCACCGCGGCGCCGCTGGTGGTGCGCGTAGTGGTGACGCCGGCGCTGGCTTTCGCCGCCGACCGGCTCGGCGACCATCGCCGGTTCCTGATCGGCCTTGCCTGGGCAGGCCTGGTGGTGGTGCTGGCGCTGGCGCAGCTTTCGACCTTCTGGCCGCTGCTGTTCGGCACGGTGCTGTTCTCGCTCGCCATGTCGACCATCATGCCGCTCACCGAGACGGTGGCGATGACGGGCGTCAAGGCGGCCGGTCTCGACTATGGCCGCATGCGGCTGTGGGGCTCGCTCAGCTTCATCGTTGCCAGCGTCTGTGGAGGGTGGCTGCTCGAGCCGCTGGGCGCCGGCGCGGCCATCTGGCTGGTGGCTGGGGGCACCGTGCTCACGGTTGCCGCCGCACACGGGCTGCAGCGCCCGATCGGCCTCGGCCGGCTGAAAGCGGCGACCAGCCCGCCGCGCCTCAGGGTCGTGGATGCGCTCGGCCTGCTGCGGTCGCGCGTGTTCCTGGTCTTCCTGCTGACGACCGGGCTGGTGCAGGGCGCGCACGGCATGTTCTACACCTTCGGCGTGCTGCACTGGCGCGCGCAAGGCCTGGACACGGCTTGGTCCGGCATACTGTGGGCGGTCGCCATCGTTTGCGAGGTCGCGCTGTTTGCGTATTCGGCGGCCGTGCTGCGGAGGGTCGGGCCGGTGCAGCTGATCATGCTCGGCTGCGGCGCGGCGGTAGTGCGCTGGCTGCTGATGGGCTTCGATCCGCCGCTGGCGCTGCTGGTGCTGCTGCAGATCTCACACAGCCTGACCTACACCGCGTCGCACATCGGGGCGATCCACTTCATGAGCCGCACGGTGCCGGACCAGCAGAGCGGCACGGCGCAGGCGCTCTATGCGTCCGTGACCGGCGGCATCGGACTCGGCGGGGCGATGCTGATCGCGGGGCCACTATATGCCAGCTACGGGGGACGCGCCTATTGGGCGATGGCGATTATGGCGGCGGTGGCGCTGGCCGCCAGCCTGGCACTGAAGCGCATGGCTCAGCCCCACAGCGTCGGTTGGGGCGGCGAAACGAGCGCGCCCTCGTAGGTGAGGCCATCCGGGCGATCACGGGCCAGCAGCAGCGGGCCGTCGAGGTCGACCCAGTCGGCATCCTGCGCCAGCAGCAGCGCCGGCGCCATGGC
>Ga0075367_10000446_pt1 | contig 15351 bp, 12 predicted proteins | sample EndMethybrTD3032_FD_71399 | JGI IMG/M metagenome (GOLD analysis project Ga0075367, IMG submission 71399) | Populus endosphere microbial communities from Tennessee, USA - Endosphere MetaG P. TD hybrid TD303-2 | ecosystem: Host-associated > Plants > Roots > Endosphere | place: USA: Tennessee... | reverse complement strand
CGGCCCGGGCCGGGGTGCCGCTGGTACCGGTCAACTACCGCTTGGGCGACGCCCAGCTCGACGCGCTGCTGGCGAACCACCCCCGTGCGCTGGGCATCGCGGATCCGGAGCACGGCGAGGCACTGCGCCGCGCCGGGCTGGAGGTGCGGAGCCCGGCCGAGTGGCTGGCCCGGGCGGCGGAGAACGCCGGGCCACCCGCCGTTGCCGACCCGGCGCGGTCCGACGCGCCCGCCGTCCTGATCTACACGAGCGGGACGACCTCCGCGCCGAAGGGCGTGGTCCTGCGTCACCACAACCTCGTGTCGTACGTGCTCGGCACGGTGGAGTTCGCCGGAGCCGGCCCCGACGAGGCGGCCCTGGTGAGCGTGCCGCCTTACCACATCGCGGCCGTGTCGAATGTGCTGACGAACCTCTACGCGGGGCGCCGGGCCCTCACCCTGGAGCAGTTCACGCCGGAGGGCTGGCTCGGTCTCGTACGGGAGCAGCGGATCACCAACGCCATGGTGGTGCCGACGATGCTCGCCCGCATCATGGACACCGACGGACTGGACCGCTCGGTGCCGACGCTGCGCGCGCTCGCCTACGGTGGCGCCCGGATGCCGGTGCGGGTCATCGAGGCGGCGCTGGGCGAGTGGCCGCACGTGGACTTCGTGAACGCCTACGGGCTCACGGAGACCTCGTCCACGATCACGGTCCTGGGCCCGGAAGAACATCGGACGGCCGTGGCGAGCGACGATCCCGTCGTGCGGGCCCGGCTCGGGTCGGCCGGACTGCCCGTGCCGGGCGTCGAGTTGGAGGTCCGTGACCCGTTCGGCGCAGTGGTGGCCCCCGGCGCGACCGGCCAGATCTGGGTGCGCGGCGAGCAGGTGTCCGGAGAGTACGCCGGGCAGGGCTCCGCGGTCGACGAGCGGGGCTTCTTCCACACCCGCGACCAGGGGCACGTGGACGCCGACGGCTACCTCCACATCGAGGGCAGGGCCGACGACACGATCATCCGCGGCGCCGAGAACATCGCGCCCGCCGAGATCGAGGACGTCCTGCTCGGCCACCCGGACGTGCTCGACGCGGTGGTCGTCGGCGTCCCGGACGAGGAGTGGGGGCAGCGGATCGAGGCGGTGGTCGTCCTGCGGGAGGGTGTGCTGATCGACTCGGACGCGCTGCGCGCCCAGGTGCGCGGCACGTTGCGCGGCTCGAAGACTCCGGAGCGCATCACCCGCTGGCCCGAACTGCCCCGCACGCCGACCGGCAAGCTCATCCGCCGCGACATCGTCGAGGCACTGACCGCCGACGGCCGTCAGGCCGTCGGCCGACAGGGATAGGGACATGACCGTCATCGCCAACAGTGCCGATCTGACCGCGGAGTTGACGCGGCGTACGGCCGTCGTGCTCCGCGGCTGGGCTCCCGACGCCACGGTGGAGTCGGTCGAACCGCTCGCCGGCGGCACGTCGAGTCTCACCTACGTGGCCGCACTGGCGGGCGTCCCGGCCGGGTACGGGCGCGTGGTCCTCAAGGTGGCCCCGCCGGGCCTGGCACCGGTCCGCAACCGGGACGTGCTGCGCCAGGCGCGGCTCATGCAGGTGCTGGCGGGTGTGCCGGGGGTACGGGTGCCCAAGGTGCTGTTCTGCGACAAGGGTGAACCACCGGTTCAACAGCCTTTTATCGCCATGGAGTTGGTGCCCGGGGACTGTCTGGAGCCGGTGCTCGTGCCTCGGGGGACCGTGCCCGCCGGGCAGGTACGGGCCCGTGCTCTCGACGCGGCCCGGATGCTCGCCCATCTCCACCGCGCGGACCCCAAGCGCACCGCCCTGGCCGTGGAGCCCGTTGTCACCCTCGGCGCCGAGATCGACCGCTGGACCCGGGCGTTCACCACCGTTCCCGAGGACCTGCGCACCGGTTACGAGGCGGTCGCGGACCGGCTGCACGCCACGATGCCCGCCGCGATGATGCCCGTGTTCACCCACGGCGACTACCGGCTCGGCAACACGCTGTGCGAGGGAGACGCGGTCACCTCGATCATCGACTGGGAGATCTGGGCGCTCGGCGATCCTCGCATCGACCTGACCTGGCTGACCTTCTTCACCGACGAGGCCCGGCATCCGGCGGCGCCCTCCGTCGAGCCCACCGGGATGCCGGGCAAGGCCGAACTGATCGACGCCTACCAGGAGATCAGGGGCGAACCCCTGCACGACCTGGCCTGGTTCGAGGCGCTGACCAAGTACAAGGAGTCCGCCGCGACGGCTCTGCTGATCAAACGAGCCCGGAAGGCCGGGGAGTTGACGGACATGCACCGGCGCATGCGGCCCGCGCTGCCGGTGCTGCTCGCGGAGGCGACGGAATTGCTGGGTCGCAGCAGCTGAGACAGGCCGTCGGTCGGCGGCGGCGTCGTCGTGGGTGGTCGCGCCCACGCGGTGGAGCCGCACATCGACACAGCCCCGCGCCCCTTCAGGGCGTTGCCGAACCGCCCTAGTACAGCCCGCCGTCCACCCGGATCAGCGCTCCGGTCGTGTAACTGGACGCATCGCTCGCCAGATACAGCGCCGTGCTGATGATCTCCTCCGGCCGCCCCGGTCGGCCGGCCGCGCTGCGCGTCGTCCGGCGTTTCTCCTCCGTCCAGGCCTTGGAGATGTCGGTGAGGAACGGTCCGGCCGAGATCGTGTTGACGCGTACTTTCGGGCCGTACTCCAGGGCGAAGACCGTCGTGAGGGTGTTGAGGGCGGCCTTGGCGCCGGCGTAGGGGCCGAACCGCGGCTGCGGGAACAGGGCCCCCGAGGAGGAGACGTTGATGATCGAGCCGCCGTCGCCCTCGGACATCCGCTGCCCGATCAGCGAGGCCAGCCGGAACGGGCCCTTGAAGTTGACCCCGATCACCTTGTCGAACAGCTCCTCGCTGGTCTCGGCCGACGAGGGGGCGAGAGGTGACATGCCGGCGTTGTTGACCAGGACGTCCACCTTCCCGAACGCCTCGTACGCGGCGTCGGCGAGGCGGCCGAGGTCGTCCCAGTGCCCCACGTGCGCGGCGACCGGCAGCGCGCGCCGGCCCAGGTCGCGGACCTCCGCGGCGACCGTCTCGCACGCGTCGGGCTTGCGGCTGGCGATCACCACGTCGGCGCCGGCGTTGGCGAAGGCCCGCACCATCTCCCGGCCCAGGCCCCGGCTGCCGCCGGTGACCAGCGCGACCTTGCCGGACAGGTCGAACAGGTCGGCCGGGGCGATGGACTTGTCGTTGCGCCCGTTCGTCACGCGTCCACCCGACCCGACAGGCTGTCGTCGTCGACGATGTGCGCGTACCGCTTGCGGGCCGCCTCCAGCTTGGGCGGGATGTGCTCGCTGGGGAACAGGCCCTCGGCCGGCCGGTAGTTCTTCAGCAGCTGTCTGGCGATCGTGGTGCGGTGCACCTCGGTCGGACCGTCGGCCAGGGCGAGGTTCGGTGCGGCCATCCACCACTTGGCGAGCGGGAGTTCGCCCGTGGTGCCGAGCGAGCCGTGCAGATGCACCGCCCGCTGGATGATGTCGTGCAGCACCTTGGCCGTCTGCACCTTGCACATGGCGATCTGGGTGCGGGCGGCGCCGTGCGGCTGGGTGTCGATGATCCAGGCCGTGTGCAGGACGAGCAGCCGGAACTGCTGCAGCTCCACCCACGAGTCGGCGATGAACTGCTGCACCGCCTGCTTGTCGGCCAGCGGCGTGCCCTGCGTACGACGGGACAGCGCGCGCTCGCACATCATGTCGAAGGCGCGGCTGCACTTGCCCACCGTACGCATGGCGTGATGCACCCGGCCGCCGCCGAGGCGGGCCTGGGCCACCTCGAAGCCCTCACCGAGGCCGCCGAGCATGGCGTCCGACGGGACGCGCACCTGGTGATAGCGGATGTAGGCGTGGATGCCCTCGTCGAGGTTCTCGCGCTCGTCCATCGTGCCCACGTTGCGCTTGATCTCGATGCCGGGTGTCTCGGCAGGGACGATGAACATCGACATGCGCCGGTGCGGCGGCGCGTCCGCGTCGGTGACGGCCATGACGATCAGGAAGGCCGCGTACCGGGCGTTGGAGGAGAACCACTTCTCACCGTCGATGACCCACTCGTCGCCGTCCCGGTGGGCGCCGCAGACGAACTCCTTGGGGTCGGCGCCCGCCTGCGGCTCGGTCATGGAGAACGTGGAGACGATCTCCCCGTCCAGCAGTGGCCGGAGGTAGCGGGCCTTCTGCTCCTCGGTGCCGAACATGGCCAGGATCTCGGCGTTCCCGGTGTCGGGGGCGGCGGTGCCGAACACCGTCGGGGCCCAGTAGGAGCGGCCGAGGATCTCGTTGAGGAGGGCGAGCTTCACCTGGCCGTAGCCGGGGCCGTCCAGATCGGGGCCGAGGTGGCACGCCCACAGGCCCTGCTCCCGGACCTGCTGCTGCAGCGGACGCAGGATCGCGCTGGCCTTCTCGTTGCGCGTGTCGTACGGGTCCCCGCCGTGCGGGAAGAGGAGGTCGAGCGGCTCGACCTCCTCGCGGACGAAGGCCGCCGCCCAGTCCAGCTTCGCCTGGAAGTCGGGTTCGATCGTGAAATCCAGCATGCCGAAAACAGTATACTTTTTATGGCTCACGGTCCATACTCATGGGCAGACTCGGCGCATTGGGTATGCGCAATAGGGGATGAGCCGCGGAGGAGTTGGTCCGATGCAGAGGCCGATGGAGGGCGTGCGGGTGCTCGAAGTCGCCCAGTTCACCTTCGTCCCGGCGGCGGGTGCCGTGCTCGCCGACTGGGGTGCCGACGTGATCAAGATCGAGCACGCCGAACGGGGCGACGCCCAGCGGGGGTTGGTCCGGGTGCTCGGGTACGAGGCCGTCAGCAAGGGGTCGTCGTTCTTCCCGATCATGGAGGGGCCCAACCGCGGGAAACGCAGCGTCGGTCTCGCCCTGGAGAAGCCGTCCGCGCGCCCCGTGCTGGAGGAACTGATCCGGGGCAGCGACGTGTTCCTCACGAACTTCCTGCCCGGGGCGCGGGCGAAGCTCCGGATCGACGTGGAGGACGTCCGGGCGATCAACCCCGACATCATCTACGTCCGCGGCAGCGGCTTCGGTGCGCGCGGCGAGGAGGCGGGCAAGGGGGGCTACGACAGCACGGCCTTCTGGGCGCGCGGCGGAAGCGCCGCCGGTGTCACCCCGCCCGGCGCGGACCGGATGACCCGGATGCCGGCCGGCGCCTACGGCGACGCGATGGGCGGGATGACCATCGCCGGGGGTATCGCCGCCGCCCTCTACTCCCGTGCCACGACCGGTGAACCGTCCGTCGTGGACGTGTCGTTGGTCGGCGTCGGCGCCTGGGCGACGCAGTTCACGGTCAACATGGCACTGATGTCCGGCGGCCCGCTCCCCGTGCACACCCCGCCCCGGCACGGCTCGGCCACCAACCCGCTCATCGGGGCCTACCGCTCCTCGGACGGCCGCTGGATCGAGCTGTCGATGCTGCAACCGGGCCGGTACTGGGCGGAGTTCTGCAAACTGGCCGGCCGCGAGGAGCTGGCCGCCGACGAACGCTTCGACAGCACCGAGAAGTTGATGGCGAACGCCGCCGAGGCCGCCGAGATCGTCGCCGACGTCATCGCCTCCCGCCCCTACGCGGAGTGGGTCGAGATCCTCTCCCGGGGCGAGGGCCAGTGGGCGGCCGTGCAGAACGCCTGGGAGGTCGGCCAGGACCCCGCCCTGCGCGCCAACGGCCTCATCGCCCCCGTCGTGGACGCCGACGGAGTCGACCGCGAACTGGTCGCGAGCCCCGTCCAGTTCGACGAGACGCCGGTCGGCCTCACCCGGGCGCCCCAGTTCGCGGAACACACCGACGAGGTCCTGCGCTCCCTCGGCCTGAGCGAGGACGAGCTCATCGCGCTCAAGATCGACGGCGCGGCGACCTGACGGACGTACGAAGAGAGGAGCCGTGATGAGTACGACGCTCGAACCCGACGGCACCCATGACGGAGTGCCCGCCTACCACTTCGACAACCGGCTCGGCGGCCCGGTCCTCAGCCACCAGGAGCGCTGGGACGAGATGGCCGCCGGCCACGCCGGTTTCCGCAGCACCGTCGCCCGCGGCTACTGGGTCGTCACGGACGGCCCCGCCGTGCAGCAGGCGCTCCAGGACTGGCGGACCTTCTCCAGCAAGTCGGTGACCGTGCTGGAACCGGACCCCAAGTTCCTGTGGATCCCCGAGATGCTGGACCCGCCCACGCACTCCGTGTGGCGGCGCCTGCTGGGCCGTTACTTCTCGCCGAGCTCCGTAGCCGCCCGGGAGCCGGAGGTCCGCCGGGTGGCGGGTGAGATGATCGACGAGCTGAAGGGCCGCGACGGCGCCGACGTGCTCGACGAGTTCGCGCGCCGCTTCCCGACCGTGATCTTCATGCGGCTCATGGGCCTGCCGGAGGAGGACCTGCCCACCTTCCTCGCCTGGACCCACGAGCTGCTGCATCTCTCGCACCGCGAAGATCCCGACGGCGCCCGCCAGTTGGCCGCCATGCGGGAGGTGTCGGCCTACTTCGAGGAACAGATCGCCCTGCGCCGCAGGACCCCGCGCGACGACCTGCTCTCCACCGCCATGGCCTGGACGATCGACGGCGAACCGATCGACGACCGGGACATGCACGCCTTCTGCATCCTGATGTTCCAGGCGGGCTTCGACACGGTCCCGATCTCCGTCGGCTGGGCGCTCTACCACTTCGCCACCCACCCCGAGCAGCGGGCGGAGATCCTCGCCGACCCCTCGCTCATCCCCACCGGGGTCGAGGAGATCCTCCGCGTGTACTCACCCGTCGTCCCGGCGCGCAAGGCGACCCGGGACGTGGAGATCGGCGGCTGCCCGGTCAAGGCGGGCGAGATGGTGATGCTGCCGATCGTGGTCGCCAACCGCGACCCCGAGCGGTACGACAACCCGCTGGAGGTGGACCTGCACCGCAGGGCCACCAACCACATCGCCTTCGGCTCCGGCCCGCACCGCTGCCTCGGCTCGCACCTCGCCCGCCTCGAACTCAACGTGGCGGTCGAGGAGTGGCACCGGCGCATCCCCGACTACCGGGTCGCCCCGGGCCAGGAGCTGTGGCAGCACGGGAACATGTACGGCATCACGTCGCTGCGTCTGGAGTGGTGACCGGGAATGACCCCTCCCCTCAGCGCGGCGGACCTCTACCACACCGGGATCGTGGTCCCCGACATCGAGGCCTGGAAGGCCCGGATGACCGAGGTCGCCGGCTACCGCTGGACCGAGACCATGACCGGCGACGTACGGGTCCGTCTGGCCGACGGCGACCACGCCCTGCACCTGCGCTACGCGTACTCGCTCGACGCACCGCACATCGAACTCGTCCAGGAGGTCCCCGGAACCCCCTGGACGGCGGCCGAACGCATCGCGACCCACCACCTCGGCTACTTCTGCGACGACGTCCCGACGACGTCCGAGCGGCTGGAGGAGGCGGGATTCCCGCTGGAGGCGTGTGCGATCGTCGACGGCGCTCCCGCGCTCTTCGCCTACCACCTGGATCCCTCCGGCGTACGCATCGAGATCGTGGACCGCGCCCTGATCCCGGACCTCGACGCGTACCTCCGCGCGAAGGCACCGACGTGGCGCTGACGTTCACCGAGGAGCACGAGGAACTCCGGTCGACCCTGCGCCGGTTCCTCGCGGACAAGGCGCCGAGCGATGTGGTGCGGCGGTCGATGGAGTCCGAAGAGGGGTACGACCCACGACTCTGGCGGCGGATGGCCGACCAACTCGGCCTCCACGGGCTCGCGTTGCCGCAGGAGTACGGCGGTTTCGGCGGCGGCCCCGTCGAGTTGGGGATCGTCCTGGAGGAACTGGGCCGGGTCCTGCTGCCCTCGCCGTACTTCGCCAGCGTGGCCCTCGCCGGACAGGCGCTCGCCGTGTCCGGCGACGACACGGCGAAGGCCCGCTGGCTGCCCGCGATCGCCGACGGTACGTCGACGGGCACGCTGGCGCTGGCCGAGGAGAGCGGGTCGTGGAACGTCGGGGACGTGACGGCCGAGGCCGTGCGGGACGGCGCGGGCTGGCGGGTGTCGGGCACGAAGATGTTCGTCGTCGACGGTCACCGTGCCGACCTGCTCCTCGTCGTGGCCCGCGCGGAGGCCGGGCCAGGGCTGTTCGCCGTGGACGGCGGGGCGGCCGGAGTCTCCCGTACCCGCCTGCAGACGCTCGACCCGACAAGGCGGCTGGCGCGCGTCGACCTCGACGGCGCACCGGCGCTGCGGGTCGGCCCGGAGGGGGACGCCACCGCGTATCTGCGCACGGTGACCGACCTCGCGGTCGTGGCGCTCGCCGCCGAACAGGTCGGCGGGGCGCAGGCCTGTCTGGACTCGGCGGTCGGGTACGCGAAGGTGCGGGTGCAGTTCGGGCGGCCCATCGGGTCGTTCCAGGCGATCAAGCACAAGTGCGCCGACATGCTGATGAAGGTGGAGGGCGCCCGGTCGGCGGCGTACCACGCGCTGTCCGTGGCGGCCGAGGAGGGCGTTCGCAAAGCCGCCGAACTGCCGGTGGCCGCCGCCCTCGCCGCCGCCTACTGCGCGGACGCCTTCACCCACGCGGCCAAGGAGAACATCCAGATCCACGGCGGCATCGGCTACACGTGGGAGCACGACGCGCACCTCCACCTCAAACGCGCGAAGTCGTCCGAGCAGCTCTTCGGCAGCCCGGCGACGCACCGGGGGCGGCTGGCCGACCTGGTCGGAATCTCCGCAACCACGGCGACGGAAGGCTGAGTACGTGGGAATTCGCGACCGTCTGTCCCGGCTGCTGACAGAGGCGGACGCCGACGCCGAGGCGATCGAGCACGACGGCGAGTGGTGGACATGGGGCCAGGTGCAGAAGACCGCCCGGCAGATCGTCGACGCCCTGGACGCGGCCGGCCTTCAGACCGGTGCCCGCGTCGGTGTCGTCCTCGAGAACCGGCCCGAGCATGTCGCCGTCGTCGCCGCGGTGCTCGCCTCCGGGCGCTGCCTGGTGATGCTGAGCCCGTTGCAGCCGGCCGCGCGACTCGCGAACGACATCGCCGGGTGCGAGCTGCCCGTCGTCGTCTCCGGTGCCGAACCCCTGTCCCGCGAAGGCGTGTCGGCAGCGGTGACCGCGCACGGAGCGGCGCTGGAGCTGGGCACCGACGGCACCCTGCGGCCCGCGGGCGGCACCGCGCCCGCCGACGCCCCGGTCAACCCCGGCGTCGCCGTGGAGATGCTCACCTCCGGCACCACCGGCCCCCCCAAACGCGTCCATCTGCGCATCGGCCAGCTCGACCAGGCCCTCGTCTCCGGCGGCCAGACCCCGAAGGCGGAGCGACTGCTGTCCCGGTCGGCGGCCCTCGTGGCCACACCCCTCGTGCACATCGGCGGCCTGTGGCGGGCGCTCGGCTGTCTCGCGACCGGGCGCCGCATGCTTCTGATGCCCAAGTTCGCCGTGGAACCCTGGGTGAGCGCGGTGGAGCGCCATCGGCTGAAGGCGGCCGGCCTGGTGCCGGCGGCCATCCGCGCCGTGCTCGACGCGGGCGTGCCGAAGGAGCGGCTGGCCGGCCTGCGGGTCATCACCTCCGGCACCGCACCCTGCCCGGCCGAACTCGCCGACTCGTTCTTGCGGACATACGGCGTTCCCGTCCTGATGACCTATGGCGCGACGGAGTTCGCCGGAGCGGTGGTCGGCTGGACGCTGCCGCTGCACGAGCGCTGGTGGCAGCGGAAGGCGGGCAGCGCCGGACGAGCCTTCGACGGCGTGGAACTACGCGTGACCGGCGAGGACGGAGCCGAGCTGCCCGTCGGCAGAACCGGGCGGCTGGAGGTGCGGACCGAGCAGAGCACCCGGGGCGGCCGGGCGTGGACGCGCACCAGCGATCTCGCCCGCATCGACGCGGACCGGTTCGTCTGGATCGAGGGACGCGCGGACGACGCCATCATCCGCGGCGGCTTCAAGGTGCAGCCGGAGACGGTCAAACGCGTACTGGAGGCGCATCCGGCCGTGCGCGAGGCGGCCGTGGCGGGGCTCCCGGACGCGAGGCTGGGCGAGGTGCCGGTCGCCGCGGTCGAGATCGAGCCGCAGCGGCAGGCCCCGGACACCGCCGAACTCGTCGCCCTCTGCCGCGCCCGGCTCACCCCGTACGAGGTCCCGGCGCACATCGTCGTCCTGGACGCCCTGCCCCGGACCCCGTCGAGCAAGGTCAGCCGTGTGGAGCTGCTGGACCTCGTCCGCGCCAGGATCGAACCGCAGGACCGCGTCAAGGAGAACCAACGATGACGGACACACAGGAGAAGTCCGCCGAGACCTTCGGCGTACTGACCGACGAGGCCGTCGAGCGCTCCCGCCGCCGCCTCGGCGTCCCCCAGCCCCAGCGCAACCCCCCGCACAACTACGAGGTGACCTGGGACGGCGCACGCCACTTCGCGTACGGCTACGGCGACGACAACCCCCTCTACTGCGACCCGGAGTACGCGGCCGGCACCCGCTGGGGAACGCTCCTCGCACCACCCACCTTCCTGTACACGATGGGCGAGGACGCCGCCCCGACACCGGACCCCGAGACCAGGGCACTGCTCAGGGGCGACCCCTTCGCCGGACTCGGTTCCTACCAGGCGGTGATGGAGTACGAGTGGTGGCGCCCGCTCCAACTCGGCGACCGCTGCCGGGTGTTGCAGACCCAGGTGGGCGTCCACCTCAAGCCCAGCCGGTTCGGCGGCCGCACCGCACACGTGGTCCGCGACTACCTCTACGCCAACGGGCGCGGCGAGATGCACGCCCTGCGCCGGGGCACCTGGATCAACGCCGAGCGGCACACCTCGAAGAAGCGGGCCAAGGAGCGACTCGTCCAGGAGCCCTACGGCGCCGGCCAACTCGCCGAGATCGACGCGGCGTACGCGGCCGAGACCCGTCGCGGTGCCGAGCCCCGCCACTGGGAGGACGTCGAGATCGGAGAGGAGCTCCAACCCCGGGTGAAGGGGCCGCTGACCACGACGGACGTGGTCGTCTGGCACCTGGGCTGGGGCATGCAGCTCACCCCGCCCGGGGCGTTCGGGATCGCCGCGAAGGTCCGGCGCAAGGCGCCCGGCCTGTATCCGCCGAACCCGCTGAACGTGCCCGACACCGTGCAGCGTCTGCACTGGGAGCGGGAGCGGGCCAGGGAGTTGGGGCTGCCGGGTCCCTACGACTACGGAGGCATGCGCGAGACCTGGCTCTGCCATCTGCTCACCGACTGGATCGGCGACGACGGCTGGCTGTGGAAACTCCGCTGTGAGCACCGGAAGTTCAACTACCTGGGCGACACCACCTGGGTGCGCGGCACGGTCGTCGACAAGCGGCGGACGGACGGGCGGGCCGAGGTGCACATCGAGGTGCGGTGCGAGAACCAACGGGGTGAGATCACCACCCCCGGTACAGCCGTCGTCCTCCTGCCGACCCGCGACCGCGCCGTCGAACTGCCGGCACCGCCCGCCGACGACCTGGACGGCGTGGTCGCCCATGAACTGGCCCAATTCGCCGTCACCGGCGATCAGTTGCACGATCAGAGGAGGTAGGCGTGTCCGACGAGGTGCTGGTGGAACGCCGTGGCGCGATCCAGGTCATCACGATCAACCGCCCGGCGAAGAAGAACGCACTGGACGCCGGGGTGGCCACCGGAGTCGCGGCCGCGGTGGACGAGCTCGACGAGTCGGACGAGCTGCGGGTGGGTGTCCTCACCGGCGCGGGTGGCACCTTCTCGGCAGGGATGGACCTCAAGGCGTGGCTGCGCGGCGAGACGCCCGCGATCGAGGGCCGCGGCCTGTGCGGGATCAGCATGACCCCGCCGCGCAAGCCGTTGATCGCCGCGGTCGAGGGCTGGGCCCTGGCCGGCGGCTTCGAACTCCTGCTGGCCTGCGACCTGGTCGTCGCCGCCCGCACGGCACGGCTCGGCGTGCCCGAAGTGACCCGGTCGCTGGTCGCCCGCGCGGGCGCCGCCCTCCATCTGCCGCGCCGGATCCCGTACGCCGTCGCCCTGGAACTCCTGCTGACCGGACAGCCGATCGCCGCCGAGCGTGCCGCCGCGTACGGTCTGGTCAACCGCCTCACCGACGAGGGCGCCGCACTCGAAGGCGCCCTGGAACTCGCCGGGACCATCGCGGCGAACGGGCCTCTCGCGGTCGCGGCGACCAAGCAGATCGCCCGCTCCACCGCCGACTGGTCCCTGGACGAGGCGTGGGGCAAGCAGTTCGACATCGCCGAGCCGGTGTTCCGGTCGCAGGACGCGCGGGAAGGCGCGGCGGCCTTCGCCCAGAAGCGGGCGCCGGTCTGGAAGGGACGTTGAGTGTGACCTCGGGACCGCTCGCCGGCTGCCGGGTCGTCGAACTCGGGGGCATCGGACCGGGCCCGTTCGCCGGGATGCTGCTGGCCGACCTCGGGGCGGAGGTCGTCCGCGTGGACCGGCCGGGGCGGGCGGACGAGCCGGACGCGGGCGGACCGGCGGATGTACTGGGCCGGGGCAAGCGGTCGGTCGTACTCGACCTCAAACAGCGGGAGTCGGCTGCCGCGCTCCTCCAACTCGTCGAGCGGGCCGATGTGTTGATCGAGGGGTTCCGTCCCGGTGTCACCGAGCGACTGGGCATCGGACCCCACGACTGCCTGGCCCGCAACCCCCGCCTGGTCTACGGCCGCATGACGGGCTGGGGACAGGACGGGCCGCTCGCCGCCGCCTCCGGACACGACATCACCTACATCGCGCTGACCGGCGCGCTCGGCGCCATCGGCGCCGCGGACGGCCCGCCGCAGATCCCGCTGAACCTCGTCGGCGACTTCGGGGGCGGCGGCTGCTACCTCGTCATCGGCGTCCTGGCGGCCCTGTACGCCGCCGCCCGCACCGGACACGGCCAGGTCGTCGACGCGGCCATCGTCGACGGCACCGCCCACCTCCTGGCCAGCACCTTCGCGAAGCTCGCCCGCGACGAGTGGAGCGACCGGCGGGGCGTCAACCGCTTCGACGGCGGCTGGCCCTTCTACGCCGTGTACGAGACCAAGGACGGCCGCCATATGGCCGTCGGGGCACTGGAGCGCAAGTTCTATCGGAGCCTCGTGGAACTGCTCGACCTGGACGTGGACCCGGACCGGCAGCACGACCGCTCGACCTGGCCGGAGCTGCGGCAGCTGCTGACGAAGCGGTTCGCGGAGCGCACCCGGGACGAGTGGGCGCGGCTCTTCGAGGGCACCGACGCCTGCGTGGCGCCCGTCCTGAGCCTCACGGAGGCCGCCGCCCACCCTCATCTGGCCGCGCGCGCAAGCCTGTTCACCCGCGACGGCGTGGTCCAGCCCGCCGCAGCGCCCCGCTTCTCGGCGACCCCGTCGAGTCCCGGCCGCACGGCACCGGCCGTCGGCGCCGACACCCGGGCGGTGTTCCGGGACTGGGGAGTCGACGCCACCGGGCTGTTCCCCGAATGACCTGACTGACGAAGGAGTTGTCATGCGAGACGCCGTCATCGTCGACGCCGTACGCACCCCGATCGGCAAGCGCAACGGAACGCTGGCGTCGGTACATGCGGCGGATCTGTCGGCCGAGGTGCTCAAGGCGCTCGTCGAGCGCACCGGAATCGACCCCGGCACGGTGGACGACGTGGTCTGGGGCTGTGTCACCCAGATCGGCGACCAGTCCAGCAACGTCGGCCGCTTCGCCGTACTCGCCGCCGGCTGGCCCGAACACGTCCCGGCCGTCACCGTCAACCGGGCCTGCGGCTCCAGCCAGCAGGCGGTCGACCAGGCCGCACACGCCGTGATGTCGGGCCAGTACGACCTCGTGGTGGCGGGCGGCGTCGAGACCATGAGCCGGGTGCCACTCGGCTCGCACCGGACCATCGGTCAGCCGTACGGCCCCGCCGCTATCGCCCGCTACGACGGTTTCGAGTTCAGCCAGGGCATCGGAGCCGAACTCATCGCCGAACGCTGGGGTTTCACCCGCACCCGCCTCGACGAGTTCGCCTCCGAGTCGCATGCGAAGGCCGCCGCGGCGATCGACACGGGCGTCTTCGACGACCACACCGTGCCCATCGAGGTCGACGGCACCAAGTTCACCGTGGACGAGGGACTGAGGCGCGGCACCTCGCCCGAGACGCTGGCCGGCCTCACACCGTCGTTCAAGGAGGACGGTGTGATCCACGCCGGGAACTCCTCCCAGATCTCCGACGGCGCGGCCGCTCTGCTCATCACCACCCCGGAACGCGCCCGAGAACTCGGCCTCACCCCCCTCGCCCGCTACCACTCCGGAGCGGTCAGCGGCGCCGACCCGATCACGATGCTGCTGGGCCCGATCCCCGCGACCGAGAAGGTACTGCGCCGCTCCGGCCTGTCCCTCGACGACATCGGCGTCTACGAGGTCAACGAGGCCTTCGCACCTGTGCCGTTGGCCTGGCTGGCCGAGACCGGCGCCGACCCCGAGCGGCTCAACCCGCTGGGCGGCGCGATCGGCGTCGGCCACCCCCTGGGCGGCTCCGGCGCGATCCTGATGACACGGCTGCTGGCCCGCATGCGGCGTGAGAACCTCCGCTACGGCCTGCAGACCATGTGCGAGGGCGGCGGCACCGCCAACGCCACCGTCATCGAACTGGTGCGATGACCGCGAGCCACCGGCCACTGCGCGGACTGCGAACGGCACTCCCACCAGCCGTTGCCGGCGTGTCGGGGAGTGCCGTCCGGGGCGATGCTGCTGAGGAAGGCCGACCGGTGGCTCATGCCTGCCCGTCGAAGGTGACGACGACCTTCTCCGCGGCCCCGGGAGTCAGCGCCAGCCGGAAGGCCCTCGCCACATCGGCGAACGGCACCCGGTGGCTGATCAGTCGGGCGAAGCGGTCCTGATGCTCGGCGAGTTCCGCGGTCACCTCGAAGATCTCGGTGGGGTAGCCCTGCGAGGCGATGAGGGTCAGCTCGCTGCGGAGCATGCCGCCGAGGTCGATCGCGTCCGATTTCTTCTGTACGGCGACCATGACCAGCTTCGCCTTCCACTTGGCGGCGTCGACGGTGGCCTGGAAGACGGCGGCGACCCCGGCGGCGTCGATGTAGATGTCGGTGGCCGCCCGGGGCTGGCCGAGCGCGTTGGCCGCCTCGCCGTGCAGTTCGGTCAGCCGGGCGGTGATGTCCTCGGTGGCGGAGTTGATGACGGCGTCGGCTCCGACCGCCAGGGCGGTCTCCAGCCGCTCGGGGATGACGTCGGCGACGACCACGTGCTCCACGCCCCGCAGTTTCAGCCAGATGGTGGCGCCCAGCCCGATGGGCCCGGCCCCGAAGACGACCACCTTGTCGGACGGCTTGGCCTCGGAGCGGTTGACGCAGTGCCGGGCGACCGCCATCGGCTCGTTCAGTGACGCCACGTCGAAGGGCA
>Ga0075367_10000443_pt1 | contig 15380 bp, 12 predicted proteins | sample EndMethybrTD3032_FD_71399 | JGI IMG/M metagenome (GOLD analysis project Ga0075367, IMG submission 71399) | Populus endosphere microbial communities from Tennessee, USA - Endosphere MetaG P. TD hybrid TD303-2 | ecosystem: Host-associated > Plants > Roots > Endosphere | place: USA: Tennessee... | reverse complement strand
GCAGCATCGGCAGCGCGGCCGGCTGCTGCTCACGTGCAGCTGCCATCGGCACATCGACGGCAGCACGCCGTGCCGCGCGCAGCTTCGCGCGCTCCGTGGTGGCCGTGGTGGGCGTGCGCTTGGAGGCCATCACTTGCACTCCAGCGTGTGCGAGGCCTGCGACACGGACACGAGGCGCGTGTCGGACTCGATCGCATCGACCAGGTAGCAGTCGATCGCGGTCCAGGCATCGGGATGCCAGCGCGCATCGTCGGCGCTTGGCAGGTAGGACAGCTGCAGAGGACGGCCACGCCGGCCGGTGGGCCCGACGTGCGTGAACGTGACGGCGAAGTGCTTGCGGCGGACGGTGCTGGTGCTGCTGGTGGTCTGCGTGGTCATGGTGTCGATCGCTCCGGTCTCTCTGGTGAACGGTGCCGGCCTCAGTGCCGGCAACCAACAAACGAACGAGAACTCATTGTATTACAAACACCTAGCGTGTCTGCAGCCTGTATGCAGGACGGCTCGATCGGCAGCAGCCGGCCGGTAGTGGGCCAGATCCGGGGAATCCGCGTCAAGGCCGCTGAATCATTGGAGGTTTTGCGTGGACGGCTGTTGCCGTCTGTTGCCGTTTGGGGGGCCGTTAGTTCCTGGCCGAAGAAACGGCTTGACCCCGCCCGATCCCCTCGTTTCCCCCTGATTCTATTGGTGAATCCGGCCGTTCTGGCCGGGGGCCCGCCCGGCCGCGTGTATGCCGCCTGTAGACGGTTCAGCCAGGCCGGCAGAGCCAGGCTACAGACGGCCACGGTCGGCCTCTAACAGGGCCACGCACGGCCTCTAAGTGGAACGCCCGCTCCCTGTTCGCATGTTTCGTGTGTTAGCTTGCGCTCGATGCCGTTGCACCAGGCACGATCCGTCGCCGCGTGTGCTGCTGGCATCACGGTCGTGGAGGACCGCACACGATGCTGCCCGATACCTACTGGCGAGACCTGCTCACGCACGCCCGCGCACATCTGGAGGACGTGCAGCACCTGATCACGATCTGTGAACGGCTCGCCGGCTCTGCGCCCCCCTCGCAGACCTCGGGCCGGAAGGCCGCAGCTGCCCCAGCTGCGAAGCGCGGTAGACCTCCGGCCACTGCCCTGAACTCGATCACCGTCCGTGCGGCCGTGCGCCGCGTGTTAGAGGAGCACGGCCCGATGCGCGCACGTGATGTCCTGGCGCGCATGCAGGCCGCTGGTTGGACGCCCCGGCGTAGCAGCACCGATCCCGCCAATGTGGTGGCGACGACGTTGTCGCAGCTGGTGAAGGCCGGCACGTTGCGCCTCGCGGACGGCTCGCGCAACGGCACGTCCGTCTATGCGTTGCCGACGCCGAGCACGGCGACGTTGCGCAAGCTCGCAGCAGCTGAACGCCGGCACGCCGTGACCAGGCCGGCGAAGCGGAAGGCCCGAGGCCCGGCCGCGCGGCCGGCCAAGGCGAAGCGCGCGCCGCGCCGGCTGATTCGCAACGAGGTGCCGTTGCATGCCCTGGTGCGGGACGCGCTCAGCGTGAAGCCCCGGCAGACGGCGCGTGACCTGGCGGACTACCTGCACACGGCCAAGGGGTGGCGCACGTCCTCCGCCAATCCGGTGAACTTGATCCGCATCGCGCTTAAACAGCAGCCGCTGCGGGACCTAGTGCGCGTCGATCGATCCGGCGAGCATCATCGTTTCTTTCTCCGATCCCCCAGCAAGGCCAGCAAGGCCTCGACCACACGGCCGGAGGCGGCCACGCCCGCACCGGCTGCAGCACCCTCACCACAGGAGCAGTGAAAGATCATGTCCGCACCGGCCACGTTCAAGCACTACTTGGGGAACACGTTCGTGCGCCACTACGATGAACCGGTCCTCACGATCGGCAACATCGGGCTATCACGCTATGACCTCGCGCATGGTCTCGACTGCGCGGCCACAGCGAAGGCAGCCGGCATCCTGTCCAGCGCGCTCTCGCAGCTGGGCGTGAAGTCCGTGCGTGATGCCTTGTCGATCAATCCGATCGATCTGGCCTCCGTGAAAGGCGTCGGCGTGACGGCGGTCTATGTGTTCCTGTGTTGGCAGCACCAGCAGCGCGGCACGATCAAAGCGGTGGAGTCGTGGTACGGCGACCGCGTTACCGTGTCCACGTTGAAGCGCCGTGTGGCGCATCGGAAGGACCGGGAGCGGCCGGCCTCACGCACCGGCAAACGGACCAGCATGCGCCTGGTCAGCTGAGGACAGGAGGACTCGCGCCATGCCTCGCATCTTTCGCGTCTGGATCGATGTCGATGAATACGATCCGGCCACCGACGAATGGACGGACGTGCCGGCGAACTTCGGCCCCACCGGCACGTTCATCGCGATCGACGGCAGCGAGCCGGCGACCGCGCAGGCCCGCGCGCAGGCCGTGGCCTTCGCGGAACAGCTGCACCAGCTGCACCTGATGGCGGGACAGGAGGACGTGCCGGCATGACGGTGCCGGCCGCGCCGCTCTACTGGGTGCTGGACGATGCGCACCAGCCACGACCGGCGCGGTCGGTGGTCGAATGGGGTGTGTGCTTCGAGAACGTCGCCAATCGCCGCGTCGCTGAGACGCCAGCGGGAGACCGCGTGGTCTCGACGGTGTTTATCGGCATCGATCACGGATGCCATGCGGGCGAGCCGGACTACACCCCGCAGCTATTCGAGACGATGGTGTTCGACGCGGACGGTCACGGCTCCGTGTTCGCGCGCTGCGGGACATGGGGACGGCGCACTTGAAATGCACGCCGACGCGGTGCGCGCGACGGCCTCAGCGGGCCCGTCGGCGTGAGGACCCAGGCCGGCGCTTGCCGGCCGGCCTGGTGCGTTGCAGGTCTGCCTGCGCGCGGCGCACGGCCTCATCAGCCGGCACGCCGGTCGCTCGCAGCTGTTGAATCCGATCCCGCAGGCGCGTCTCTTTCGATTGAGCCATCGGCCTGATCATCGGACGATCACGGCCCGGCCTGCAAGTAACGCGCTCGCATGGCGTCCACGCCGGCCGCCCGCAGCTGTGAGGCCCGGCTCTCGCAGACGCCGATCGCCGCCCCGATGTCCTGCAACGTGAATCCCGCCACGTGCGCCAGCACGGCGTAGCGCGAGCGGACATCCGGCACGCCACGCAGCAGCGTCTGCAGGTCCACGGCGGCATCGAGATCAGGCAGCCGTGCCGGCAGCCTGATCAACGCCGTGGACCATTGATCGGTCGGCACGCTCTCCCAGGCCGTGCGGGCCACGCCGGCCACCGGCCGGTGCGCCCGCAGCAGATCGACCATCCGGCCATGAATGCGGAGCCGGGCGAAGGCGGAGAACGGCACGCCGCGCGCCGGCTGCCACCGTGCGGCCGCCTCGCAGAGTCCGAGCCGGCCGGCCTGCAGCACGTCCTGCACGTCGAGGCCTTTACGGATGCGCCGCGTGAGCGGCCAGGCGATGGCCGGCACCATGTGCCGATGCTGCAGGACCAGCTGCTGCTGCGCGTCCGTCACCCCGGCACCGTGAACCAACGCCGATCGGTGCCGATCGGTCCCTGCACCGTGCCGGCGATCGGCTCCGGTGGCGTCGGCTGTTCGCCGCGCTCGGCCTCGATGACATGGAACGTGTGATCCAGCCCGAGGTTGCGCCTGGTCTCCCAGCCGGCCGCGTCACCAGGGAACGGCCCGAGCGTGCAGACGTAGGGGCACCAGGTGCCGATCAGGTAGGCAGAGATCACGTCCAGGCGTTCCGCGTTGCCGACGGCGTAGAACTCAGCCGGCCAGATGCCGGCCGGCAACCCGAGGCGCGGATTGCCCACGAGGTACTGATCGATCGCATCAGCTGCCATCACGGTCTGATCGCGCGGGATCTGATCGACGGTGGGGATCGGCACAGTGGGCTCCTCTGGATCGATCGGCGGATCGATCGGTGGCTCTGGTGGTTCGGGATCGATCGGCGGCTCCGGTGGCTCTGGATCGATCGGGGGTTCTGGTGGCTCTGGTGCCTCTGTGAGCAGCGAGACCTGCGGCGAGGCCGTGTCCACCTGCACGAGGACCAGATCCCCGCCTGGTGACAGGTAGGCCGCGCAGAGGACATCCGGCCGGCCCGGCACGGTGGCCAGGTCCCAGTCGAAGGCACTGCCGCCGCTGATCCCGATCCGCCAGCCGAGGCCGTCCTGGCGGACCAGGCCATCCCAGGTCGCCACGGCGAGCTCGCCGTCATCGAGCACCAGGCCGACGAACAGCTGCCGGCCGGTCCACAACGGCACCGGCATCACGCAGCTGCGGCCCGGCACGGACAGATCGAGCGTGGCCTGGTCCGGCGTGCTGCGGGCCAGCACGCGGCCATACGGCAGCGAGTCCCACGCGGCCGTGCCGGAGGACCAGCGCAGCCGCGTGGCCGGCCCGAGGTCTGCCAGGCGCGCCGGGGGATCAATGCAGCCGTGCAGCCGTTCCAGCCGGATCGATCCACTGGCCAGGTCACGCAGCGCGATCGTCCCGCCTGGTGACAGGGCCGGCTCGAACGTCTGCGGGAACGATCGCGGCTGCGCGTTCGTGGCGTGGACCGTCACGCCCGCCGATCGATCGTAGGCGTAGGCCGCGCGGCTGTTGCAGGCGTCCATGTCGCCGTCGTTCGCGCCGACATAGGTGCATTGGTAGCCGGCCTCCAGCGCATCAGCCGGCAGGCCATCGACCGATCGCGCCACCAGCGTGTGCGAGGCGAGCCAGCGGGGATCGTGGCCGGCCGGCAGCACGGCGAGCGTGCGACCGGTGGCCGTGTCCACGATGCGGATCGTGAGGTCGCCGCCGCCATAGCCGTGCGTGAAGGCGACGGCGGTGCCGTCAGCGGCGATACGCATCACGGCCTCCGCCACAGGGACGCAGGAACGGATCGGGCGGGTAGGCCTGCTGCACAACCGGCGAGTGCTGCCGCGTGCCGTCGCTCGTGGTGCGCCAGACCTGCAGCAGCTTGCCGTCCTGCGCCGTGGCCTGCTCCAGCAACGTGCCCCACTGCCAGCCGGCGTTCAGTTCCACGCCCGCGTGATCGAGCGAGGACTGCAGCCCCAGCACGACCGTCAGCGCCGAGCGCCAATCCGGCACCACGCCGGAGTAGACCCGGATCACGCGATCGAAGTTCGCGGCCTTGACCGGCGAGCCGTCGTGCCCCGTGTTCCGATACTGCAGTTCTTCGGCACCGGACCAGGCCCGGAACCCACGCACGAAGGCCTGCGCGCACGCCTTCGTCACCGGCCGCATGGTCCTGGTCTGCAGGCCGTCCTCCGAATGGAACAGCGAGAGCACATCGAACAGGCGCCCGAGCGCGCCCATCGTGTCGAAGATGGCCGGATCGGTCAGGCGCTTGCCCGGCTGCTCCACTTCGTCCGCGCCGATGGGTTCCTGATTCGTGGACGGCAGGCCGTTCTCCTCGGACCTGCCGTAAATCTCGCGGACACGGCGCACCATGTTCCACGGATCACGGCCTCGGTCCAGGTGGACGGCGTTGCCCTCGCGGCCGGCGTAGAGCATCGACTCGTCGTCGGTGATCGTCGCGCCGTGCAGCACCGGGCCGTTCATCCGATCCGCCAGGTCAGCGCACCGATCGGGCGACAGCCGATCGCCCTGTGTCGGATGGTCCGCTTCGTTGGCGACCTCCCGCAGCACCACGACGGGATAGGTGCCGGCGATGGCCTCGACCTCATCGGTGTGCTGCTCCAGGTCGTAGCCGGTGCCGGCCTCCGTGTGATACGCCAGGTAGGCGTTGAGGCCCCGATCGCTGCAGGCCTGCAGCACGCCCGGCAGGTTGGCGTAGACGTGGGACAGGTCCTGCGAGGCCCACGGCAGCGCCCCGCAGAAGATGCGCACGAGGTTGAACCCGAGGCCGGCGACCTCATCGAGGACCGGCCGAGGGTCACGGCCTGGTGCCAGGGCCGTCAATACAGAGGCACCGAGGATGCGATGCAACATGGCGGATCTCTCCCGTCCTGTTGCCGCGCGTCGTCGGCGGACGTGCAGCGCGTGCGTGAGTGAACGTGCAGGCCGGCGTTACGTGTCCGTGCCTGGTGGGGTGTCGTCGTCGGCGGCGTCGTACCCGAACGTGGACCAGTTGAACTTCGCGCCGGTCGGTGCGCTCAGTGCAGACAGGGCTTCGGCCTCCAGGGCCGGCAGGTTCGCCGTCAGCTGCTCGCTGTAGCGGCGGGACAGTTCCACACGCGCCAGGAACAGCTGCGCTTCGGTCTCATGCAGCTGCAGCTGCGTGCGGATCGCGACCAGCTTGTGGAACAGTTCGCCACTGGTCAGCGCGGCTCGAGGTCGCGGCGGGACCGGTGCGCGATCGTTCACGGCCGACGCTCCTCACGTCCACGTGCGCCGAGTTCGGGATCGGGCGGCAGCGGCGCGGGCGGGATGCCACCGGCCAGGATCTCCCACAGGTTGATCACGGCCCCGAGCAGCCCAAGGTCATCGACGAGGACCGGATCGGCCACCGTCAACGCCAGGCCGGCCGCGTTCTGCTGCGCGAACATGTCGGGCTGCGCCAGGCACGACTGCGACACGCGCACGCGGGCGTTGTGGTACTGCAGCGACCGATCGGGATCGTCCGCGATCAGGCTGTAGGGGTCCTCGCGCACGACCTCGCCGGAGTAGGCGATCGTCTGGCCCTTCACGCGGTTGCGCCAGAGCATGCCCTCGCTGTAGCAGAGTTTCTGATCAGGTGTCACGGTCGGTCCTTCCTTTCGAGCGTATCGAGACGATCGGCCAGGTGCTGCACGGCGGCCACGTTCAGCATCAGCAGTTCGTGCGCATTCCAGCCGATCGATCCATCGTGGCCACGCTGCACACTCGCCGGCAGGATCGGCTCGATGTCCTGCGCGACCACGCCGATGCCGGCCTCGCCGGCCGGGCCGCCGAGCAGGCCGTTGTAGCGGAAGCGGACCAGCGGCGCACGGCGCACCAGGTCCAACGCCGCCGCACGATCCACCGGCACGATGTCCTGCTTCGCGGCGCGATCACTCGGCAGGATGGTCCATGTGGAACTGACAGGCTTCGCGCACGAATCCACGGCGACCTGCACCCAGTAGCCGCCCGGCACGGCACCGGCTGCCGTCACATACCCGGCCGACTGCAACGAACTGCTGCAGAGCAGCGTCGTGGCGGAGACCGTCACGGCAGACAGGCCGCGCCACCGGAGCGCGGCCACGCCGAGGTCATGCACGGCATCGACGGACGGCACGAAGCGCGGGTAATTGCCGCCGCCGAAGGCCAGCCCGCTGAAAACCATTTCGCCGCCCAGGCCGACGCCGAGCGCACGCAGCGTGAGGGTCGCGCGGTCCACGCTCGATCCGCCGGCCATCAGTTCCACCACGCCGTTCGTGGAACTCTGCGCGCTGATCGCGATCTTGTGCGTGCCGCGTAGGATCTCGAACTTCGGATCGGAGCCGGCCGACGTGTCCCACAGATACCCGCCTGATCCCCAGCGCAGCGACCGCGAGACCTCCGTGGCTCCGGTGGCCTGCAGCAGGGCGATGCCGGTCTCATCGAGCGTGAATCCGTCAGAGATCACTTTGAGCGAGGCCCCGTCCCACTGCACCCGGCGACCGGCGCTGTTGCCGATCAGTGCGTGCGACACGCCGGTGCCGCCATCGGCGTCGAGGTAGAACCCATACCCGGTGTTCCAGTTTCCGGCGTTGACCGATCGGAGCTTGCCGATCGTGCCGGCCCCCCACGCGCCGAGCACCAGGCCGGTATTCAGATACATCGTGCCGTCGCTCAGCAGCACCATCTTGTCCACGCCGTTGTTCTTGACGCGCAGGCTGCCGTCCGCTGCCGTCCAGGTCAGCTGCCCGGCGTTGCTGTAGCCGATGGCCACGTTCGCAAACATGTCCCACTGTCCGTAGACGATGCCGCCGCCACCGACGAAGCGGATGCCGTTGGTCGCGTCGATCTGCACATGCACGCCGTCCGCCGCGCCGAAGGCCGCGCCCATCGTGTCGGTGCTCACGCCATACAGGCCTTTCAGGTTGCCGATCGCCCAGTGCTCGCGCCAGTCGGCCCCGCCGCCGCCATAGCGGACGTTACCCACGATCGTGGGGCCGGCCGTGCTGCCGGGGTTCACGCCGCGCACGGAGTACAGGTCCATGAAGGCCCCGGCCGGCGACGTGCTCTTGCCGGTATCGAACACGGCATCACCGGCATACCAGTAGTTCGCCGTCCCGAGCACGGCCCGGTTGACGAGGTAGGCATAGTCGCCTTGTGCCGTGATCGTCGGCGCGGTCAGCGAGGCCACGGACATGATCTCGAACTTGCCGCCCGACTCCAGCACCAGCTTCGATCCGTACTCCACGCCGCCCACGTGCAGCGCCAGGCTGTTGTGCTTCACGTAGATCGTGCCGTCGCCCGGTGCCACGTCGCGCGTCAGGATCGTCGTGGGCCCGACCAGGATGCGCCCGCCGATCGTCGCCATCGTGCTCTGCGCCACGAGCGTTTCCACCCACAGTTCCGCTGCATGCAGCGACAGCCACTTGCGGGACAGGCCGCCGAGGTTCTCGCGGTAGTTCGAGAGCGGTTGCACCAGGCCGGACGCCGCGCCCACGGCCGTGCCGATAGACAGGATGCCGCCAGGGATGATCGCGAGGTCCGTCGTGGTCTGGATCACGCCGTTGCCGGCACCAGCGGCGGCGAGCACCAGGTAGCCGCTGCCGTTGATCACGCGCAGCGTGCCGTCCGTGTCCAGGCGGAGCCGTTCCGTGGCGCCCTGATACCACTTGTGCGCCGCGCCGGCCGGCACGGAGGTCCACAGCGCGCCGGTCTCGCGGCCGATCGCGTGCTCCGTCGAGGCCGGCACCGGCTCCACGATCAGGCGCGTGCCGAGGCTGCGTGACGTGGCCTCCGGCACGGCCAGGCTGCCGGCCGCGAACCCGATCGTGCTGCCGGCACTCCAGGTCCACGACGCGCTGATCGTCTCTGCCACATCACGGCGCGGGAACACGGCCGGAATGTCACCAGGCGCGAGCACGCCCGCCGTCACGTTGCCGGCCGCGTCGAGCGCGAGCCGTGACGCGCCCGCAGCGGCCGCCGCGAGCGTGCCGAGGCGTAGCGGGCCGGTGGGCACCAGCGTGTCCGTGATGCCGAACGACGCCCGATCGGCGTAGAGCGAGGACAGGTCTGCCATGTCAGAACACGTCCGCCATCGCGTTCGCCACGAAGGCGTCCCGGTTGCGCACCGAGGTCGTCATCTCCAGGCGCACCGGCACCAGGCCACTGCCGGCCGGCAGCGTCAGGTTCTGGTAGACCCAGGCCGTGCTGCTGATGGGCACGCCGGTCGCCAGGACGGCGGCACGTGCGCCACTGCCGTCTACGCTCACGACGCGCGGCGTCACGCTCACGGCCGGATCGTGCGAGCGGCACTGACAGGAGGCCACCCAGCTGCCCGGCAGCACGGCCGTGAAGTCGAGGAACGCATCCGCGAAGTCGGGGATCGCGATCCACGGATCGGAGGCCGCGACCGGCACGAAGCCGGCGACGTGGCGCGAGCCACCCAGTGATCGTGTGAACACGGACGGCGGGAGCGAGGTCGCCGACCCCCCGCCCCCGCCGCCGCTCGGCGGAGGACCGACCGATCCGCTCGCCGATACTGCCGACCCACTCGATGCCGTGAGTGCGCCGAAGAACTTCTGCCAGGTCTCCCGATACGCCGTGCCTTCGACCAGTTCCAGATCGAAGCGCCACCAATCGGTGCCGTCCGCCTGCCGGCCGTCGTGGACCAGGCGTGAGGACAGGAGCAGGCACGGTTCGTTGATGTCGCGCTCTGGCACATCGACCGGCACGACGTGCCCCGGCAGCAGACCAGGCCGGTGCGTGACGACGGCGATGCGGCGCAGCGGGCCGGAGTGATCGCGCAGCAGGCCGTCCGCGATCTGCCGGGCCTGCGTCACGTCGAACACGTCCTCAGCCGTCTGCACCAGCGCGACCTCGCCATACAGCGCGACATCAGCCGGATTCGTGGCCGCGACGGCAGCGGGGAACGTGGCGACGTAGATGCCGATCACGGTGTCCGCTGGCGTGAGCGTCGGCAACGCCAGGTCATGGATCAGCGCGGCATCGGAGGCCCGCCAGTACCATTCGTAGCCGGTATCGACGGCCCACACGGCCACCGGTTTCGTCACGCCGTTGACCAGCACCGTCGGCGGGCCGCTCACGACGCCTTCGGGATTCGGGAACGTGACGGGGAACAGGTGCGTGCTGCCGTCGCCGTGCCACGTGTCCGTGACCTCGCGCGCACCGGGCGCACCGTAGTGCAGCCACACGACGTTCGCATAGCCGTCCAGCGTGCCGGTCACGTTGATGCTGTTGATCGTGTCGTTCGTCGCCGTCAGCGAGAACGGCGCGGCGTGCCCGGTGGCCGCTGGTGCGAACCACACGCGCTTGAACTCGTCCACGATCCACGGCCAGCCGGTGATCGTGCTGAGGTCGTCGAAGATGTCGGTGTAGTACCGGAACGAATACCCCTGCGCGCCGATCACCGGGCCGGCCGCCATCGACGGATGGACCGTGAACCCGCGCGCCGCCAGGCGCACCGTCACCAGGTGCTGCACCACATCGCGCAACGTGATGTCGCCGCCCGGCACCGGATAGGGCGCGATGCCGTTCAGTTCCGTGGTGTCGAGGAGCGAGGCCCAGTCGGCGGCCTCACAGTCGAAGCGCCGGCCTTTGTAGTCGCCCCAATCGCCTTCGTTGATCGTCTGCAGCACGCCGCCGAAGATGCGCGTGCCGTTCAGCGTGGCGATGACCTCCTGTCGCAGCACCGGGCGATAGGTGTCGGCGCGGTCCTTCAACGTGAAGCGGAACACGGTGCGCGTCTGCAGCGCCCGATCCAGGCCGGGGTTGCCTGGCCCCGGCTCCAGGTAATCGAGCACGTCCACGCCGTTGATCGTCAGCGTCAGCGCCACGGCCACCCTCCGGGCCTGGTCGCCGGCCAGGATGGCCAGCCGGCCGGCCAGGCGGCGGCCTGGTGCGCCGGCAGCTGCCGGCCGGCCTCACGGTCCTGCGCCAGGCCGCGCCCGTCCTGGTGCCTCCTGCACGGTCGCGCTGGCCTGGTCGTCACCGGGCGACCCCGTAAGCGCGCATCACGCGCGGCTGCTTGCGCAGCACGGCCCGCGTGAGCACTTCCGAATCCAGCATCACCATCACGTCCGTGTCGCCGCCGAAGTCCTTCGACAACGGCACGACGGCCTCCGGCCCGCGCTCCCCGATCAGCGCCACGGTCGGGCGCGTCACGATGCCTCCGGCCCCGAGCACGGCCATGCCGGTGGGCATGCCGGCCGGCACGGTCGGGCCACCGGGCGTGTAGTCGTCCGGCCAGCGCGGACGCAGCGGGATGTCCACCGGGGGGACCTTCACGCTGCCGAGGGTGTTCTCGATGTCGCGGGCCGCATCCGACGCGGCCGGCATGATCTCGCTGAACTTGAGCAGGAACTGATCCATGCGGTCCACCAGCGCATCGATCGCGTTCGCCATCCGATCGGCAGCCGGCCGGAACTTTTCTCCGATGGTGCCGGAGGCCAGGCCGAAATCGACCATCGCCTGCTCGTCGTCGCTCAGCGTGTAGCCGAAGTCCTGCGACAGTTCCCACAGCTTCTGGATGCCCTGCTGCGCACCGGCCAGCGCGACCTCGCCGCCCTGTCCCAAGGCCTCCATCGCCTTGAACCCGGCGAGGACCTCCTGCGCGAACCCGTGGAACGTGTCCTGATTCAGCAGCCCGAGGTTGAACGTGGACGTGAGGCCTTGCGCCAGGCCGGCCATCGCGTCCATCACCGGCCCGCCGATCGCATCCGCCGCGAGCCGCGCGAGTGCGCCGAGCGGGCCGAAGGCCACCGATCCCGCCAGGCCGGTCGCCTGCAGCTGCGCCTGCAGCTTCGCGATCACCGGCTCCATCTGCGCGAAGGCCTGCGTGGGCGAGGCTCCGGTTTCGAGCAGCGACTGGTAGATGCCGGCCAGGGACGCGCTGATGGCCTGCGCGCCGGCCTGCGTCTTGATCTTGGCGTTGGTCAGGAACTTATCGAGGCCGTCCAGCGCGGACTTCTGCTGCGCCTCGATGAAGGCCAGCGCGGCCTGCTCGCTGCCGCCGAGTGCGCCCTTCGCCTTCGTGCGCGCATCCGCATCCGGCAGCCGGCCAGTGGTCAGCGCCAGGTTCGACAGGTCCACACGTGACAGGAGCGCGGCGGAGTTCGTCGTGCGATCGAGCGCCGTGGCCATCGCGGTCACGGCCGCCTTGTTCTTTTCGAGCTCGACGTTCATCAGGTTCAGCACGCGCGTGAAGTGCTGCGGGTCCTTCGTGTCGAACAGCTGATGGAAGTCGATGCCGGCCTGCGTGGCGGCCTCGCTCAGCTTCTCCATCGTGCCGAACGTGGCCACCAGCTGCGACTTCGCGGACTCCAGCGCGGCACGCTGCGCCCGTTCCTGCGTGAGGCCGCCGAGGTAGCCGCTGATCGCGCCGACGGCTGCACCGACGCCGGCCCCGACCCAGTTGCCGTAGACCGCGCCCATCGCCGCGCCACTGCCTGCGCCGACCAGCACGCCTACCGTTTTCCCGAAGGACTTGCCGAACGCCAGGCCCACTGTCAGGCCCACGGCCGCGCCGGCTGCCGCGCCGGCTGCCTTGTTTTTGTCGCCGCCGAACAGGTTGCCCCAGTCGAACGATCCGCCTTTCAGTACGTCGTTGAACTCCGCCATGAAGGTCTGCCCGAAGTCCTGCAGCAGCGTGCTGCCGATCCCCTGCAGCGATCCGAACATCGCGGCGAACCCCTCGTGGAACCCGGTCTGCCCGGTGAACATGCGGGACAGGATCCCCGTGACCTCCTGTTGCATGTCCGCGCCCCACTTCTTGACGCGATCGACCAGCGCCGCGCCCTGCAGCGCGTCCTCCACGTTTTTGCCGACCTGCTTCGCGTCGATGCGGAAGGCGTCCACGAAGGCCTGCTGCATCGGCTTGAGGTTTTGCTTGAGCGTCGGCACCAGGTTGCGCGCCACGCCCGCGATCAGGTTGGCGTAGTTCCGCAGATCGTCCGCCAGGTTGCGCGGCACTTGGAACGACTGCCACACGTCTGCCATGTCATCCGCGATCCGCTGCCCCTTCGCGTGCAGCACGGCAGACGCATCGCTAATGGCCTCCGTGATCTCGCGTGCGCCGGCTGCTGAGGGCTTGAGGCCTTGTGCCGTCAACGCCGCCAGCGTCGTCATCAGGTCGCGGGCCTTCTGCACCACGGCCGCGCCGCTCATCTGGTCCTGCAGCTTTTGGAACTCCTCAGCGGCGCGCTTGGCGTCCTCAGCCGCTTTCTTCGCGGCAGCAGCAGCGGCCTTGATGGCCGACGCCGAGGCGTGCGCAGCGGCAGCCGTGGGCACCAGCGCCCGCGTGGCCGTCGCCGCGCCGGCTGCCAGCTGGTCCCGCAGCGATTCCCCGAAGATGCTGGCGGCCAGGCCCGCCGAGTCGAGCACGGTCTCTGTCTGCACGAGGCCGGTCTTGAACTGCGTGAAGGCGTCCAGCACTTCGACCGTCGCCGGGCGGATGCCCTGCGCGTAATACACCCACCGCTTGAGACTGTCCGCGCCGGCCACGACGCGATCGAACAGCCCCCACTGCAGCGTGAGGTTCGAGATGGCCGGCAGCAGCAGGGACTGCAGCACGCCGGCCAGGTTGAACGCCCCCGTCTGCGCCTCGCCGGCTGAGGCCTTGAATCCGCGCAGGTTCTTCGCGGCCGGATCATCGGCGGCCAGCCCCACGTCGTGGAGCAGCCCCCGCACCGTGTCCAGTGCCGGCTGCAGGTCGGCGTTGATCACGGAGGCCGCGTCCCCGATCAGCGAGCCGATGCCCCGGAAGGCCTCGCCCAAGTCCGTCACGATGGACTGCAGGCCGGCCATGATCTCGCCCACGCGGCGGAAGTCGAGCAGCCCGAGCGACAGGACTTTCAGCACGCCTTCCCAGCTGCCGGTCAGGTAGCGCAGCCCGAGGACCAGCGCGGCCACGCCCGCGATCACCAGCGTGACGGGTGACATCAGCACGGCCAGGACGGCCTCGAAGGCGCCCGTGGCCAGCGCGGCGATGCGCGCGGCCACGCTCTGCGCCGTGAGCGCACCGGCCAGGCCTTCCGCTGCCGTCGCGGCCACCTTCGCGCCGGCCGCACTCTTGCCCAGCAGGCCGGCCAGCGCGCCGTAGGACGAGGCCAGCGTGCCGGCGATGTAGACCAGCGGGCCGATCGCGGCGACCAGGCCGATGAACCCCCCGATGCCGACCTGCACGACCTCCGGCAACGCTTGGAACGCCGGCACCAGCGTGGAGGACACGAACTCCGCCAGGCTGCTGATCAGGTCTGCGACCAGCACGATGGCGGGCGCGAGCAGCGTGCCGAGGCTGATGCCGGCCGTCTCGACCGCGCCGCGCATTTTCTCCAGCGCGCCGCCGATGCCGCTGAGTAAGGTCTCTGCGACTCGCTTGGCCGTGCCCTCGGAGCGTTCCATCTCGCCCGTCAGCACGCGCAGTTCCGCCGCGCCCCGGCCCACGGCCGCCACCATCGCCGGGCCGGCCCGATCCCCGAAGGCCTGCATGATCTGCGAGGCCGTCGCGCCGCGCTCCTGCAGCTTCGCGATCACGTCCGTCAGATGCACGGTGCCGTCCGCGCTGGCCAGCGTGGCAATGTTCAGGTCCGCCAGGACATCGCGCATGCCCTTCGCGGGATTCTTGATCTCCGCCAGCACGTTGCGCAGCGCCGTGCCGGCCATCTCGCCCTTCACGCCCAGCTTCGCAAACTGCGCGAGCGCCGCGCCGGTCTCTGCGATGGACATGCCGAAGGCACCGGCCACCGGGCCGGCATACTTCAACGCATCGCCCAGTTCCTTCACGCTGGTGGTCGAGGCCTGCGCGGCCGCCGCCAGCACGTCGTTGACCTTTTCGGAGTCCTTCGCTTCGAGCTTGAACTGCGCCAGCGTGTCCGTCGTCAGCGCGGCGGCCGTCGCCAGGTCCATCTCGCCCACGGTGGCCAGGTTGAGGACGGACGGCAGCAGCTTGATCGAGTCCGCAGACTTGATCCCGGCCTTGCCCAGTTCGCCCAGCGCCTGCGCGGCCTCCGTGGCGGAGTACTGCGTTTTCTGCCCCCACTCGATCGCGGCGGCCTGCAGCTGGTCCAGTTCCGCCGTCGTCGGCTGCACGGCCGCCTGCACGCCCCGCATGGCCGTGTCGAAGTCCACGGCAGACTTCGCGGCAGCCGCGCCCATCGCCACGATCGGCAACGTGATCGAGGTCGTCAGCTTGCCGCCGATGCTCTGCAGCTGCCCGCCCAGCTTCGTGTAGGTGCGCGCCACCCGATCGGCGGCGCGCTCCAGTTCGCTGAACGTCTTATCGAGTTCGGAC
>Ga0075367_10000442_pt1 | contig 15389 bp, 14 predicted proteins | sample EndMethybrTD3032_FD_71399 | JGI IMG/M metagenome (GOLD analysis project Ga0075367, IMG submission 71399) | Populus endosphere microbial communities from Tennessee, USA - Endosphere MetaG P. TD hybrid TD303-2 | ecosystem: Host-associated > Plants > Roots > Endosphere | place: USA: Tennessee... | reverse complement strand
GATCGAGTGCTCCTGCAGGTTGTGACCGACACCCGGGATGTAGGCGGTGACCTCGACGCCACTGCTCAGGCGCACGCGGGCGACCTTGCGGAGGGCGGAGTTCGGCTTCTTCGGGGTGGTGGTGTAGACGCGGGTGCAGACGCCACGGCGCTGCGGAGATCCCTTCAGGGCAGGCGTCTTGGACTTCGACACCTTGTCCTGGCGGCCCTTGCGGACCAGCTGGTTGATGGTGGGCACCTGGTGGTTCCCTCTCTCTGTTTCTCGTCTCGGACCGGCACTGTGCCGGACTCGGGTGTGTTGCGTTCGTGCTGTGCCTGTCGCCGGCTGGCGGGCCTGGGCTCAGTGAATGAGCAGCGGCTTCCGAGCATGCGGATGGGTCTGGTCGTGCCAGACACAAGGAACGAGGCTACTCGGGCGCTACGACAGGGTCAAAATGCCGCAGGAGCCGCCTCGACGGCCGATTCCTCGAGCGTACCGGGACCGTCGCGACGGGCCCGTTCCAGGCGCAGGAACACCGCGGCCGAGACCGCCACACCGGTGATGGTGAGCAGGCCTCCACCCAGCAACGTCCAGCGGGCGCCGTACTCGTGACCGATCCACCCGATGACGGGCGCCCCGATGGGAGTGCCACCCATGAAGATCATCATGTAGAGCGACATCACGCGACCGCGCACGCCGGCGTCGGTGTGCAGCTGCATGTAGGTGTTGGCGCTGGTGATGAAGGTCAGCGCCGTCAGACCGGTGACCGGGGCGAGCATGGCGAAGGTGAGGTAGGACGGCATCAGACCGGCCAGCATCACGGTGGCGCCGAAGGCCAGGGCCGAGCCGACGACGAGGCGGTGCCGCACGAGCGGGCGACGCGCGGCGAGCAGCGAGCCGGTGAGCGAGCCGATGGCCAGGAAGGTGCCGAGCAGGCCGAACTCCTCGGGCCCCTTGCCGAAGACCTCGGTGGCCATGAGCGCGGAGGTGATCTGGAAGTTGAGGCCGAACGTGCCGGCGAAGAAGACGAGGCTCAGCACGAGCAGCAGGTCGGGCCGCGCGCGGACGTAGGCGACACCCTCGCGGATCGCGCCGGGGCCGCGGTTGGCGGGCACGGCGGCGTCGATCTGGCTGGCGTCCAGGTGGCGCAGCGACCAGATCGGCGCGGCGTACGACACCGCGTTGATGAGGATGACCCATCCGGTGGCGACCGCTCCCCCGCCCAGCACGGCGATCAGTACGCCGGCGAGGCCGGGGCCGACCAGGCGCGCGGCGTTGAAGCTCGCGGAGTTGAGGCCCACCGCGTTGGTGAGGTCGCCCGGGTCGACGATCTCGGACACGAACGACTGGCGGGCCGGGGCGTCGAAGGCGGAGGCCGAGCCGAGCAGGAAGGCCAGGACGTAGACGTGCCACACCTCGGCGGTCCCGGTGACGGCGAGCACGCCGAGCACGGCGGCCGGCAGGGCCATGCCGACGTTGGTCAGCTGGAGCAGCCGCTGCTTGGGCATCCGGTCGGCGACCAGGCCGGCGAACGGGGTCAGCAGCAGGAACGGCAGGAACTGCAGGCCGGTGGTGATGCCGAGCGAGGTCGCGCCGGAGCCGGCGGCGAGCTCGAGGACGAGCCAGTCCTGCGCGACGCGCTGCATCCAGGTGCCGGTGTTCGACACCACACCACCGGCGGCGTAGCGCCGGTAGTTGGGGTTGGCCAGGGAACGGAACGTGGGACTCGTGATGACTCCTCGGTCAGGTCAGTCGGTCAGGGCAAGTCGGGCGAGGATGGGTGCCGCCTCGCGGAGGGTGGCGCGCTCGGCCGGCGTCAGCCCGGCGAGCTGCTGGGACAACCAGGCGTCGCGGCGCTGCCGGTCGGCCAGGACCGCTGCGCGGCCCGAGTCGGTCAGGGACACGACGACCTGGCGGCCGTCGGTGTCGTGCGGGCGGCGCTGGACGTAGCCGTCGGTCTCCAGGCAGTTGACCGTGCGGGTCATCGAGGGCGGCTGGACGCGCTCGGCGCGGGCCAGGTCTCCGACGGTCTGGTCCCCCAGTCGCACGAGCAGCCCCAGGACGACCATCTGCCCGATGCTCAGGTCGTTGTCGGGGTGGCGCTCGGAGACCAGACGTCGGCGCATGCGCATCACGGCGGCACGCAGCTCGGAGGCGAGCCCGGCGTCGGTGCGGAGGTCAGCGGTCGGCATGGTAGTTAGCATAACTCATTACCTGTGCTAACCATTCCCGGTTCCCCCGGCTCGTTCTTGCCCGTCATTGCCCCCAATGCCGACCGGGCGCTTCCTCCCCGTGTGGGGGAGGAAGCGCCCGGTCGGTGTGTGAGACGGGGAGGAAGCGCCCGGTCGGCGTGTCAGACGGGGAGGAAGCGCCCGGTCAGGAGAGCCAGCCGCTGATCGGCGTGTAGGCGAAGTAGACGACGAACAGCGCGGCGACGACCCACATGAGCGGGTGGACGTCGCGGACCTTGCCGACCACGACCTTGATCAGGACGTAGGCCACGAAGCCCGCGCCGATGCCGACCGAGATCGAGTAGGTGAAGGGCATGAGCACGACGGTCAGGAAGGCCGGGATCGCCACCTCGAGGTCGCGCCAGTCGATGTCGGTGACCTGCTGCATCATCAGGAATCCGACGAGGACCAGGGCGGGGACGGCGGCCTCCGACGGAATGGCGGCGACCAGAGGCGTGAAGAAGGTGGCCAGCAGGAAGAGCACCCCGGTCACGACCGAGGCCAGGCCGGTCCTGGCGCCCTCGCCGACGCCGGAGGCGCTCTCGATGTAGGAGGTGTTGGACGAGACGCCGGCGGCTCCACCGGCGATCGCGGCCACGGAGTCGACGATGAGGATGCGCTGGGCACCCGGCGGGACGCCCTCCGGGTCGTTGAGCCCGGCCTCGGCGCCGATGGCCGTCATCGTCCCCATCGTGTCGAAGAAGTCGGCCAGCAGCAGGGAGAACACCAGGAGCAGGGCGGCCAGGGCACCGGTGCCGGCGCTGCCGAACGCACCGAAGAGGCTGACGTGGCCCAGGGTGTCGAACGACGGCACCCCTACGACGTCCCCGCTGAGGGTCGGCACGCTCAGTGACCATCCCGTGGGGTTGTCGACCGATGCGGCGCCGATGTCGCCGATCGCCTCCACCACCACCGCGATGACCGTCGTCAGCACGATCGAGATCAGGATCGCGCCGCGCACCTTGCGTACCCACAGGGCGATCACGAGGGCCAGACCCAGGCAGAACACGAGCACCGGCCAGCCGGCGAGGTGTCCGTCGACACCCAGCTGGACCGGGACGGTCGTCTGGAAGGCGTCCGGGATCCTCGTGACGACGCGCGCGTCGACGAAGCCGATGAGCGCGATGAAGAGGCCGATCCCCACGGAGATGGCGACCTTGAGCTGCTGCGGCACGGCGTGGAAGACCGCCTTGCGGAACCCGGTCAGGACGAGGACCAGGATGATCACTCCCTCCAGCACGACGAGCCCCATCGCGTCGCCCCACGTGGACTGGCGGGCGATCGAGTTGGCCACGAAGGCGTTGAGGCCCAGTCCCGTCGCCAGCGCGAGCGGGAAGTTCGCGAAGCCGCCCATGGCGATGGTGAGCAGGCCGGCCACCAGTGCCGTGCCGGCCGCGATGGCGGGGATGCCGCTGCCCGGCTCACTGCCACCGCCGAGGAACGCGCCGGTCGAGTCCGGCACGAAGCCGAGGATCAGAGGGTTGAGCACGATGATGTAGGCCATCGTCAAGAAGGTGACGACGCCGCCGCGCACCTCCCGGCCGACCGTCGATCCTCGTTGGGTGATCTTGAAGAATCCGTCGAGGCCGGCGGGCCTCTGCGGGGCGGGCGCGGTCTGGGTGTCATCGGTCACGAAACCGCAGTGTGGCAGAACCGTGCTACGTCCGTGTTTCACCACGCGCCCCGCGTGTAGCGTTCTCGACGTGGACCTGGGTGACGAGCAGCCGACGCAGCACGAGATCGGCAACCGCACCTACATCGTGGCGCAGGTCGAGCCGCTCGACGTCGACGGCGTACGCACCACCGAGGTCGGCACGGCGCTGTGGCTGCTCGGCTTCCTCGGGCTGCTGCCGTTCTGGGGTGCCCTCCAGGAGAGCGGTCGCACCTGGTGGCTCTGGACCTGCCTGGCCGGCTTCGGCCTCGGGCTCTGCGGACTGGAGTACTGCCGCCGCCGTCGCAAGGAGCGGGCAGCCCAGCAGGGGAACCACGCATGAGCCTGCCCCCGACCCGGTGGGAGCTGGTGGGCGAGGGCAACCGCGGCTACGGCCAGCACTTCGCCGAGAGCCTCGCCGGCGGTGTCGACATCGAGGGCGAGGCCCGGCTGGCCGACGCCCTCGTGCCCCGGGAGGCGAGGATCCTCGACATCGGCTCGGGCATGGGCCGGGTCGCGGCCGCGCTGCGGTCGCGCGGGCACCGGGTCGTGGCGACCGAGCCCGACGCGGCACTGCGTGCCCAGTCGCGGGCGACGTACCCCGACCTCGGGGTGCTGCCCCACGAGGCACTCGCCCTCGACCCGGACGAGCTCGGCACCTTCGACCTGGTGGTGGTCGTCGGCAACGTGATGGTCTACCTCGGCGAGGACACCGAGCGGCGCGTGCTGGAGCGGGTCCGCGACCTGCTCGCCCCGACGGGGCGCGTGCTCGTCGGCTTCCACCTCACGGCCGTCAAGGCCGGCAGCCGGACCTACCCCGCCGACGAGTTCGTCGCGGACGCGACGGCGTCGGGCCTGCGGGTGGTGCACCGGTTCGGCAGCTACGAGCTGCACGAGCCGGTCGACGACTACGCCGTCTGGGTGCTCGCGCGCGCCTGATCTCGACGCGCTCGGTCGGGACTGCGCGTCTCAGAGCTTCTCGAGGCTGTCGTCGGTCATCGTGTCGAAGACGTGCTCGGGCATCGGCAGCGGCTGCTGCTTGCGCGCCAGCTTGACCTCGGAGTGGGCGCCGCAGCCGTGGTCGAGCGTCACGACCTTGCCGTCGTCGTTGGCGTTGCCGTTGGCGCAGACGCCGAACGTCTCGGCCAGAGAGCCGTTGAGCCGCATCAGGAAGCCGCACGTGGTGCAGGTGTCCGGCGCGCTCTTGGCCAGCGGCGACTCGGGGCCGCCCGGGCCGGCGTACCAGCGCTCGGCGGCCATGTCGATGCCCTCGCGGCTCAAGGTCCGGACCCGGCCCAGCCCCAGGTCCTCGGCCACGCGGCGCACCTGGGCCTTGGCGTCGCCGTCCATCGGGCTGTCCAGCGGGTCGTCGCCGAAGAGGTAGGTCGGCACCAGCCGCACGTCCTCGTCCTCGACCGGCAGCAGGTCGCCGGGCGAGAGGTCGCCGGGCTGCAGGCGCTCCTTGTAGGGCACCCACGCGGGCGCCACGATCGCGTCGTCACCCGGCAGCAGCACGACCTCGTTGACCGTGAGGTCCTTGCCGCGCTTGGCGCGGGTCAGCGTCACCGACCAGTACCACCCCGGGTAGCCCGGACGGGTGCAGGAGAACTGGTGCGTGACCACGCGCTCGCCCTCCGCGAGGGCGCCCAGGTGGTCGCCCACCTCGGACGGTTCGGCGACCTCGAGGACGATGTCCCGCGCCACGTCGACGGCCTTGACGAGGGTCGAGTCCGGCTTGCCGGCGCGCGCTGGAAGAGAGATCACCTGCGCATCATCGCAAATGGTGGGTGATCCTGTCCCGTCGGGGACCGGACCCGGGACGGCGTCGTCCCCGTGCCGGGGCGGGTAGTCCAAGATGGTGCCCGTGACCACCGACCGCCCCGACCCGTCCCCGGGGCAGCGGTCGGAGCCCTCCGCACCGCCGCAGCCCGGTGCCGTACGACGTTCGCTGGCGGGCGCCGCCCGCGGTGCCCGGGCGGCCGGCCGCGGAGCTCGTGCGGCGGGACGTGGCGCCGGCATCGCAGGGCACTTCGCCCTCAGGCAGGCCCGACGCGCGGCCCGCGCCGAGGGCGCCGGCGACTCCGGCCTGTCCCGGCTGATCGAGCTGCACGCCTTCAACGCGGCGGGAGATGCCGCGGTCGCGATCTCGCTGGCCGGCACCCTCTTCTTCCAGGTGCCCACCGGCGAGGCTCGCGGCCAGGTGGCGCTGTTCCTCGGCCTGACGATGCTCCCGTTCGCGATCGTGGCGCCGCTGATCGGACCCTTCCTCGACCGCTTCAGCCACGGCCGCCGCTGGGCGATCGGTGCCACGATGGCGATCCGCTGCTTCCTATGCTGGGTGCTCGCCACCGCCGTCACCACCGGGTCGGGGTGGCTGTTCCCCGCGGCGTTGGGCTGCCTGGTCGCCTCCAAGGCCTACGGCGTCACCCGCGCTGCGGCGGTCCCCCGGCTCCTGCCCCCCGACCTGACCCTGGTGAAGGCCAACGCCCGGGTCTCCCTCGCGGGCGTGGTCGGCGCCGGTCTCTCGGCGCCACTCGCCATCCTGGCCTCGACGTTCGGGCCGGAGTGGTCGCTGCGCTACGGGTTCGTGGTCTTCGTGCTGGCGACGATCTGGGCGATCCGCCTGCCCGAGAAGGTCGACGCGAGCCTCGGTGAGGGCGAGCTCGTGCTCACCGGCTCGACGAGCACAGCGGGGACCGCCCGGCGGCCGAAGACCAGGATCCCGGCCGCGGTGGCCTTCGCCCTGCGCGCCAACTGCGGACCACGCTGGCTGTCGGGCTTCCTCACCATGTTCATGGCGTTCCTGCTGCGCGACAACCCGATCGGCGACTGGAAGCCTGAAGTGCTGCTCGGCCTGGTCATCGGCGCCGCCGGGCTCGGCAACACCCTCGGCATCGCCGTCGGTTCCCTGCTGCGACGACTCAACCCCGCGCTCACCGTGGTGCTCGCCCTGCTGGCGGACGTGGTCGTCGCGGTGGTCGCCGCCCTGTTCTACGGCCTCCTCGCCCTGGTGCTGCTCGGGCTCACCGCCGGCCTGGCGCAAGCGCTGGCCAAGCTCTCGCTCGACTCCACCATCCAGCGCGACGTGCCGAGCCGGATCCAGGCGAGCGCCTTCGCCCGGTCCGACACGACGCTCCAGCTGGCCTGGGTGATCGGCGGCTTCGTCGGCATCGCGATGCCCCTGATGCCGCAGCTCGGCCTGGGCATCGCCGCGGGCGTGCTCGGCCTGTGGGCGAGCTTCGTGCTGATCAGCCGACCGCGTGGGACCGCCCCGGCCTGAGGGTCAGAGCTCGAGCTCGTCGGCGAGCGCGCGCAGCACCTTCGCCGTACCCCTGCCGGCGGCGCGCTCGGGGTGGCGGCCGCGACGGTAGGTCTCCTCGACGCCCTCGAGCATCTTGATCAGGTCCTCGACGATGGTGACCATCGCCTCGGGCTGCTTGCGCTGGGCGTTGCGCTGGTTGCGGGCGACGGAGGCCGGGGCGTCGATCACGCGCACCTGCAGCGCCTGGTCGCCGCGTCGGCCCTGCGCGATGCCGAACTCGACCTTGGTGCCCGCCTTGAGCGTGGCGATGCCCTCGGGCAGGGCGTCGGAGTGGACGTAGACGTCCGGACCGTCCTCCTGGGACAGGAAGCCGAAGCCCTTCTCCGCGTCGTACCACTTCACCTTGCCACTGGGCACGGGTCTTCTCCACTCAGCTCAACACTCGACACCCCGTGGTTTCACGGGCGGGGCACAGGATAGGCGTCGGGACCGTGGCTCCACCAACGGGTTGTGCCGCCGGGGCTTTGATTTGAGTGCACCCGTGCTGGGACCATGGGGGCTTCGGAGCTCTTGCCCGCGATGGGCGAGCACGGACGACGCGAGGAAGGGGGCATCGTGTGGTCACGACGTGTGTCGCGGATCGGCGGTAGCGGCCTGCTCGCGCTCGCCCTCACCCTCCCTGCGGCGGGTGCCGCGCTCGCCGACGACGCCTCGCCCGCCACTCCCGGGCCGCAGCGGCTCACGCTCGTCACCCTGCAGGGACCCGGCACCGCAGCCGGCACCAGGGACGCCGCCGAGCTGCTGGCCCGCCAGGACGCCCTGCTCGCGGCCATCGGCGCCGCCGAGCCCGTCTACCGCTGGACGACCGCGCTCAACGGGTTCGCCGCCGAGCTCTCCGCGGCCCAGGTCGCCGTCCTCGACGACCAGCCCGGCATCGCCAGCATCGAGGCCGACCGGGTCCGACCACTCGCCGGGCGTACGTCGATGGCCACCGTCCGTGGGGCGGCCACCAGCCCTCGCCTGCGTGGTGGCGCCGGCGTCGTGATCGGCGTGGTCGACTCGGGCATCGCCCCCCAGTCACCCGCCTTCGCCGAGGTGCCGGGCCTCGGCCGGGAACCCCGGGACTTCGCCGGTGCGTGCGCCGCGGGCGACGGGTGGTCCCCCGAGGACTGCACCCGCAAGGTCGTGGGCGCCCGCTGGTTCGTCGACGGCTTCGGCGCGGACCGGGTCCGCTCCTCGGAGTCCCTGTCGGCGCTCGACGTCCTCGGCCACGGCACCCAGGTGTCCTCGGTCGCCGCCGGCAATGCCGGCCTCAGCGTCCGGGTCGACGGCCGGGACGCCGGCCGGTTCGGCGGCATCGCGCCCCAGGCGCGGATCGCCGCCTACAAGGCCTGCTGGGGCGCCCCCGATCCCGTGGACGACGGCTGCTCGACGGCAGACGTGGTCTCCGCGGTCGACGCCGCCGTCGCCGACCGGGTGGACGTCCTGACCCTCGCGCTCGCCGGCGGTGAGGGCATCGACACCCTCCAGCGCGCGCTCCTGGGTGCGGCCGAGGCGGACGTCGTCGTCATCGGCGCCGCCGGCAACTCCTCCGGGTCCGCCTTCGCCGCGCACGCCGGACCCTGGGTGACCACCGTCGGCTCGGCCGTCGGCCGGATGTCGCGCGGCCGCATCGTCCTCCACGGCGGCCCCTCGTGGACCGGCGGCGGACGTCCCGCCCCCGTCCGTGGCCGGGTCGTGCTCGCCCAGGACGCGCGTGCGCCCGGCGTCTCCCGCAGGTCGGCCGGCCAGTGCCGTCGCGGCGCTCTCGACTCCCGGCTCGTCGCCCGTCGCATCGTGGTGTGCCGCCGCGGAGGCATCGGCCGCATCGACAAGTCCGAGTCCGTGGCGCAGGCTGGCGGCCGCGCCATGGTGCTGGTCAACCTGCGTCCCGGCGCCGTGAGCGCCGACTTCCACGCCGTGCCGACGGTCCACCTCACCGCCTCGGCGGGTCGGCAGCTCAGCAGGTGGGTCACGCGCCACCCCGGGGCCCGGCTGCGGATGTCGCGGGTCTCGGGCGACCCCGGCACCCGTCGTACGGCCCCGTGGAGCGCGTCGGGCGACCCGCGCGGCGCCGCGCTCAAGCCGGACGCCGTTGCCGACGGGGACGCCGTGCTCGGCGCGCTCCCCGACACGACCGGACGCGCGTGGGGCGTCTTCAGCGGCAGCTCCGCCGCTGCCGCCCACGCGAGCGGCCTCGCCGCCCTGGTGCTGGGCGAGCACGACTGGTCGGCCGCCGTCGTCCGGTCCCTCGTCGTCACCGCGGCTCGCCCGATCCCCGGCTCCTCGGTGCTCGCGCAGGGTTCGGGCGCACTTCCCGGTCGCGCCCCGACCGCCCACCTGGCGCTCGACGTGCCGGCTCAGGCCTGGCGAAGGGCGCTGCGGACGCACCAGCTCGCCGGGCTCAACACCAGCTCGCTGCTGCTCGCCACTGGCCAGACCACGGCCGTCCGCACGATCACCAACATCGGCACCCGCCCGGAGTACTTCTCCGTGACGGCGCGCGGGTTCACCTCCCACCGGGTCACCGTGCAACCCCTCGCCGTACGCCTGGCGCCGGGGCAGTCGGCCCGCTTCACCATCACCATCACTGGTCCCACCACGCCCGGACGTCTCGACGACGGCGAGCTGGTGTGGCTCGGCGCCCGCGGCGGTGTCACCCGGGTCCCGGTCGCGCTGACCCGCTGACCCGGCAACGGGATTCCTCGGCCCGGCACCGAACCCGACGCCCGACCCAGGGCGTTCAGGTGGTGGGAGCGTCTCCCGATCCACCGGTTGCAGGAAGAGGTGCCGACATGAAGAAGACCCCGCCAGCGAGGTCGGGACCGGGCCTGAAGGCCCTGCTCGCCGCCGTACTGGTCGCACCGGTGGGGATCGGGCTCGCGATGCTGCCCTCGGGCGCCGCGGAGGAGCCGGACGCGGGACACGACCACGCGGACCACGCCCACCCGGCCATGACGGCGGACCTGCAGCGGCAGCTCGCCCGGGTCCGGGCCGCGACCGCGCCGTTCCACGACGTCGACGCCGCGGTCGCCGCCGGCTACGAGCTGGGCTGGGTGAACGGGGCCGGGACGCGCATCGTTGCGGGCTGTGTCGCCCACCCCGCGGGTGCCGGCGCGATGGGCTACCACTACTTCAACGCCGACCTGATGAGGGACGACAGCACCGATGCCCTGCGTCCCGAGGTGCTGGTCTACGCACCGACCCCCGACGGTGGGCGCGAGCTCGTCGCGGTGGAGTGGGTCGTGCGGGGGCCGCAGTCCAACCCTCCCGGCCCGTCGCGAGTGCCCTCGGTCCTGGGGATGGACATGCACGTCCTCGCCCCGCCGCCCGGCCCGGCCTTCTACCTGACGCACGCGTGGATCTGGGCTCCCAACCCGGACGGCATGTTCGCCGACTGGAACCCGCGCGTCAGCTGTGCCTGATGGCTGCCGGTCGGCTGGACCAGTCCGGTCCGCCGCCCGGCGGCTCCTGCGATGTACTGGCCTCCTGGGGAGGTGACACATGGACCCCGATCTGGACTTCGCCGACTTCGTCGCGTCCCGGTGGGTGTCGCTCTACCGCCTCGCCTACCTGCTGGCCGCCTCTCCGGCCGGTGCGGAGGACCTGCTGCAGACCACGCTCGAGAAGGCGTACGTCCGGTGGGGGCGGATCAGCCAGATGGAGCACCCCGAGGCCTACGTGCGTCGGATGCTCGTGACGTCGCTCGTCTCGAGCCGCCGGCGGCACTGGCGCGGCGAGCGCCCGACCGAGCACCTCCCCGAGGGCCTCGACGACTCGTGCGAGATCGGGGTGTTGGACCACTCGCTGCTGTGGCCGCTCGTGTGCGCGCTCCCCGCCCGGCAGCGCGCCGTCATCGTGCTGCGCTACTACGAGGACATGAGCGAGGCGCAGATCGCGGAGACGCTGGGCTGCGCCCCGGGCACGGTGAAGTCGCAGACGTCCGCCGCAAAGGCGGCGCTGCGGAGGGCCCTGGCAGCATCCGGTGTGGGACTGGAGGTGGGAGACGCATGACTCTCGACGACGAGCTGAGGTCGGCCTTCGCTCAGGAGGCGGCGACCAGGATCGCGCCGCCGCCGGACCCGGACGGCCTGATCCGAGGCGGCCGGGTCCGACGGCACCGGCGCAACCTCGAGCGCGCCGGCGCCGGTGTCCTGGCGGCCGTGCTGGTCGGCGCCGGTGGTTACGGGCTGCTGCCGTTGCGGGCTCCCGGTGATCCGGGGCCGGTGTCGGGGCCGCCCGGCTCGGCGAGCCCGTCGACACCGGCGGACCCGGGCCGGTCGAAGCTCGCCCCCGGGACGTACCGCACGCTCGTCGGAACCGGCGCCGCGGGCGAACGGATCGAGGCCGACTTCACCGTCGGTGGCGACAACTGGAACGGGGGCGACTTCCCGCTCGTCGGCGAGGACAACGGGGCGTCGTACGCCGGCATCGGTGTGTACCAGCCTCAACTGCTGGCCGCTGGCAGCGGCTGCCTGGGAGACACGATGACGTCAGTCCTGGGCCGCGGCCCGCGGCTCCTCGCGCAGCAGCTCACGGCTCTTCCGAGGAGCACGGTCGCCGAGGCACCCACTCGCGCGCACGTGTTCGGCCACGACGGCTTCCACCTCCGCCTCGAGATCCGTGTCGGGTGCCCGACCTTCTACCGGGTCGCGGCGACGCCCAACGGGGACAGGGGCATCACCTACACGGCCCTCGGTGACCCCGCGGACGACGTGGTCATCGACCTCTGGGTCCTCGAGGTGGCCGGCGCACTCGTCGTCGTCGACGAGTGGCACAACGTCGGCGCCTCCGAGTCCCTCAAGGACCAGGCTGCCCGCGCCCGCGACTCGATCGAGCTGGTCGTCGGCGAGTAGGGCGTACGACGACGGGCCGCCGCCCCGTAGGACGGCGGCCCGTTGCCGGGAGGCGCAGCTCAGTCGTGGAGCACCCGGTCGTGCCGCAGCGAGGTCGCCCTGGTCTCCTTGGCGAAGAGCACGGCGACGACGGTGAGCACCGATGCGATCGTCATGTATATCGCCACCTTGGAGACGTTGTCGGTCCCGTCGCTGGCGTCGCCGAGGAGGTCGATCGCGATGATCGGGGCCAGCGCGCCGGCGAAGATCGAGGCGAGCTGGTAGCCGACGGAGGCACCCGTGTAGCGCACCGAGGTGCCGAAGAGCTCGGAGAAGAACGCCGCCTGAGGGGCGTACATCAGGGCGTGCAGGACGAGGCCGACGCAGATCGCGAGGATGATCTTGGGCTCCGAGCGCGACGCGATCAGGTCGAAGAAGACCCACGACCATGCGGCGACGCCCACGGCACCGGCCAGGTAGAGCGGCCGCCGACCGATCTTGTCGCTCAGCGCGCCGACGAGCGGGATGGTCACGAAGTGCACGACCGAGCCGATCAGGAGGGCCTTGAGGATGAGCGGCTTGTCGTCGGCGGTGCCGGCGTAGAGCGTGAGGAACGAGATCGAGATGATCGTGAAGAGGTAGTAGGAGATGTTCTCCGCCATCCGCATCCCCATGGCCACGAAGACCTCCTTGGGGTACTTGCGGAAGACCTCGACGAGCGGCAGGTGGGTCGTCTCCTTGGCCGCCAGCTCCGACTTGGACTCGGCGAAGACCGGCGACTCCTCGATCGAGAGGCGGACCCACAGACCGACGCCGACGAGGATCGCGCTCAGCAGGAACGGGATGCGCCAGCCCCACGACTCGAAGGCCGCGTCGGACTGGACGGCGGCCAGCAGCCACAGGACGCCGGTGGCGAACAGGTTGCCCAGCGCCACGCCGGCCTGCGGCCACGAGGACCAGAAGCCGCGCTGCGAGTCGTCGCCGTGCTCCGCGGCCATCAGCACGGCACCGCCCCACTCCCCGCCCACCGCGAAGCCCTGGACGAGTCGGCAGAGCAGGAGGAGCAGCGGGGCCGCGACCCCGATGGCGGCGTACGTCGGCAGCAGCCCGATCGCGAAGGTGGCCAGTCCCATGAGGAACAGCGAGAAGACCAGCATCTTCTTGCGGCCGACCTTGTCGCCGAAGTGGCCGAACACGACGCCGCCGAGCGGCCGCGCGACGAACCCGAGCGCGTAGGTGCCGAAGGCCAGCAGGGTCGCGGTCGCGGGCTCGCTCTCGGGGAAGAACAGGGTGCCGAAGACGAGGGCCGCGGCCGAGCCGTAGAGGAAGAAGTCGTACCACTCGACGGCGGTGCCGATCAGGGACGCGAAGACGACCTTGACGATGTTGGTGCGCTCGGGCTCGGTGCCCGGCGCTCCCGTCCCGGTCGCGGTGGAGGTGTCGGTCGACATGGAAGTGCCTTTCATCGGGGGCGACATGGGTGATGCCGTGAGGGAGGTGCGGTGGTGCGGAGCTGCGGGTCAGGCGGCGGTCCAGCCGCCGTCGAGGATCAGGGAGGAGCCGGTCATCGAGGTCGCGGAAGGCCCGCAGAGGAAGGCCACCGCGTCGGCGACCTCCTCCGGCTCGACCAGGCGCTTGAGCGGGGTGCGCGCCAGCAGGACGGTCTCCAGGACCTCGTCCTCGGCGATGCCGTGGGTGCGGGCCTGGTCGGCGAGCTGGCCCTCGACGAGCGGCGTACGCACGTAGCCGGGGCAGACGGTGTTGCTGGTGACGCCCTTGTCGGCGGCCTCGAGCGCGATGACCTTGGAGAGTCCCTCGAGCCCGTGCTTGGCGCTGACGTAGGCGGACTTGTACGCCGACGCGCGGTGCCCGTGCACGCTCGAGACGTGGACCAGACGGCCCCAGCCCCGCTCGTACATCCCGGGCAGGACCTGCCGGGCGAGCAGGAACGGAGCGTGCAGCATCAGGGCGTGGATGGTGCGGAAGCTCTCGGGGTCGAACTCCTCGATGGGCGCCACGTGCTGGATGCCGGCGTTGTTGACCAGGATGTCGACCTCCAGGTGCAGCGCCTCGATCGCGGCCCGGTCGGTGAGGTCGACGACGTGGGCGGTGCCGTGCACCTGGGCGGCGACCTTGGCCACGCCCTCGTCGTCGCGGTCGAGGAGGTGGACCTCCGCGCCACTCTCGGCGAGGCGGGTCGCGACCGCGGCGCCGATGCCACTGGCCGCTCCCGTCACCAGCGCCCGGCGTCCGTGCAGGACGGGCTCGGTGGAGCGGGTGTCGGTGGTCATGTGCCTCACCGTAGGGAAGCAAGTGACGGAGCGCACATGGCTGCACGGGCCACAGTTCCGCCCTCTATGTGTGGTGCATGCCCACGCTCGGCCGTCAGGACGCTTGGAGCCTGGCCAGCCGCAGGGCCAGCTGGAGGTCGAGCGCCCGACCCGGCTCGCGCCAGCCGGCGCCGAGGAGCTCACCGATCCGCTCGAGCCGCTGGGTCACGGTGTTGGGATGCACGTGCAGCGTGGCCGCGGTGTCCTTGAGGTGCCCGCCGGTGGCGAACCAGGCCTCGAGGGTGGCCACCAGCCCGGTGCCGCGGCGCGCGTCCCAGTCGCGCACCGGGCCGACCATGGCCTCGATGAAGGCCGAGACGTGCTCGGGGTCGTTGTCGCCGAGCAGCAGCCGCGCCACTCCCAGGCCGGCCGGGTCGCTCACGTCACCGCGCCGACCGAGCCGCACGAGCGTGTCGAGGCAGCGTCGGGCCTCCGCGTGCGCGGCGACCAGCCGGTCCTCGTGGAGGGCGTCGCTCGTCGAGGCCACGCCCACGGTCGCGACACCGCCGACACCCGACATCGCCGCCCGGAGGTCGGCTCCCACGCGTTGCGGGTCCTCGCTCGGCACGACCATCACCACGGCTCCGCGGTGCTCGCCGGCCAGGCCGGACATGCGTCGGGCGAGGGAGACGGCGGCCCGGCTGGCGCGGTGGCGGTCGGCGCCGTCGATCGTCGCGGCGGCCACGACCACCGGGCCGTCGAGGCTCGCGCTGTGGCGGCGTACGCGATCCCGGAGCCGCTCGCGGGCCTCGGTGCCGGCCTCCAGGAGGTCGACCAGCAGCTGACCACCCAGGCGCTCCTCGGCATCGCTGACGGACCGCGCGAACAGCAGCACCAGGGCTGTGACGATGGCGCCGCGCTCGAGGGTGCGGCGACCGGCGAGATCGAGCGGCTCGTCACGCCGCAGCACCAGGGTGGCGACGTGCTCGGTGCCGGCGAGGGCGGCCGCGACCAGTCCCCCGTCGACGACCACCGAGCGCCCGGAGGCCACGGCGCCCGGGACCGCGTCGGCCCACGCCAGGCCGGTGTCCTGGCCCGCCTGCAGCTCGCCCGCCGGCGTCC
>Ga0075367_10000437_pt1 | contig 15467 bp, 13 predicted proteins | sample EndMethybrTD3032_FD_71399 | JGI IMG/M metagenome (GOLD analysis project Ga0075367, IMG submission 71399) | Populus endosphere microbial communities from Tennessee, USA - Endosphere MetaG P. TD hybrid TD303-2 | ecosystem: Host-associated > Plants > Roots > Endosphere | place: USA: Tennessee... | reverse complement strand
TGCCCTTCCTGATCGCCGTGCACAACGCGGTCGTACGCCGCCAGTGCCTCGCGGGCCGCCCGGCGGGCGCTGTCTGCCAGCTCGGGCGGTGACACGATCCGGCCGTCGCCGCCGAGCCTGAGCGCCAGCCGGCGCAGGGAGGCCGGATCGGGGGTGCGCAGGGTAATACGCAGCCCGCCGTCGGGAAGCTCATCCGCGCTGTCGTGCGGGTAGTACTCGGCGACCCAGCGGCCGGCCGGGCCGACCTCGACGACCACCTCGGGGTCCTCGGCGGCCGGCTGCACCAGGGCCTCGGACAGGTCGCGCAGCTCGATCTCCGGGGGCGCGGACGGCTCGTCCAGGATCTTGATCTCGGCTACCCGGTCGAGCCGGAAGGTACGCCGGGCCTCGGAGCGCCTGCACCAGGCCTCCACATACGTATGCCCGACGCTGACCAGACGGATGGGGTCGATCTCGCGCTCGGTGACCTCGTCGCGGGCCGGCGAGTAGTAGCGGATCCACAGCCGGCGGCGCTCGGAGATGGCCCGGTCGACGTCGGCGAAGACGCCTCCCTCGGCCTCGAAGGTGACGGACAGCCGCGCGCTGGCCCCGGCCGCCTCGCCCGCCGCCGTCTCCACCTTGGCGGTGGCCCGCAGCAGCGCCTGCCGGTCGCCCTCCCGGAGCCCGGGCAGGGTGGACACCGCGCGGGCGGCCACCAGCAGCGCGGTAGCCTCGTCGGCGGCCAGCCGCAGCGGCTCGGCGGTCTCCTCGCCGAGCGCGGCGGGATTGTGCCACCAGATGCGCTCACCGTCGGTGTCGATGTCGAGCAGATCGCCGCCGCGGAAGCTGGTGCCGCACATGGGCAGCACGTCGAGGTCGGAGACCAGCTCGTCCTCGGTGATGCCGAAGGCGCGCGCGACGTCCTCGACCCGGGCTCCGGGGCGCTCCTTCAAGTAGGTCACCAAGCTGAGCATCCGCCGGGTCTGGTCGATGGCGTTCACGGGCCTGACCGGTTTACCTGCCACTGTCCTGCTCCGCTCCCCCTCAGCCCTTGGCCACGGCACGCAGCCGGTCCACCACGTCCGCACGCAGCTCGGCCGGCTCCAGGACCATCACGTCCGGCCCGAACTCCACCAGCCAGGCGTCCAGTCCGTGCCCATACGGAATCTCCAACTCGTCCCAGCCGTCCCCGAGTTCCCGCACCGCTGAGGCCTTCGCCCGAAGGGGGTACCCCGCCCCGGAACGCAGCCGGATCAGCGCGGAGCGGTCGGCGGTCTCCCCCGCCCAGCTCGCGACGGTCTCGCGGACCGTGACGACATCGGGGATCGGGGCGGTGAACTGCCCGCTGCGGCTGCGCACCTTGCCGGTGATCCGCGACAGCCGGAACACCCGCTCGGCGCCCCGGTCGCGGTCCCAGCCGGCCAGGTACCAGTGCCCGCGCCAGCACTCCAGCGCCCATGGCTCGACATGCCGGGGCTCCGGGTGCGCGGCGGTGGCCTTGCGGTAGTCGAAGACGACCGGGCGGCGGTCGCGGCAGGCGAGCATCAGCGGCTCGAACGCCACCTCGTGCACGGGGATACGGGGCTCCAGGGCGCCGTGGGCCTCGTACGGGTCGACGTCCTCGGGCAGCCCGGCAGCGCGCAGCTTCTGCAGGGCGCCGCTGGCCGCGCCCGCGAGCCGGGCCTGCTGCCACACCTTGGCGGCGAGACCGAGGGCGGCCGCCTCTTCGGCGTCGAGGGTGATGGGCGGGAGGCGGTTGCTGTCGCGGCGGGCGAGGTAGCCCATCTCGCCGTCGAGGTTCTCGACCGTCTCGATGACCAGGCCGAGTTCGCGCAGATCGTCCTTGTCGCGCTCGAACATCCGGCTGAAGCTGTCGTCCGAATTGGCTTCCAGATACGCCTCGATGGACTCACGCAGCTCGCGCTTGCTGAGCGGCCGTCGGGTCCCGAGCAGACACAGCGCCAGGTTCATCAGCCGCTCGGCCTTGGCAATGGCCATCGACGCCCTTCGCCTCCCTATGTGCTTACGAACGATGACCGTACCGCCCCGCGGTGGCGTGGCAAAAGCCGAGGGCCCATGCCCGAGCAGGCATGGGCCCCAGGTGATCGGGTCCGGTCGGATCCGGCGATCAGACGGCGACCAGGTCGACCACGAAGATCAGGGTTTCGCCCGGCTTGATCGCCGGGGTCGGGCTCTGGTTGCCGTAGGCGAGGTGCGCGGGGATGGTCAGCTGGCGGCGGCCGCCGACCTTCATGCCCTGCACGCCCTGGTCCCAGCCCTTGATGACCCGGCCGCCACCGAGCGGGAAGCGGAAGGGGGTACCGCGGTTCCAGCTGGCGTCGAACTCCTCGCCGGTGCTGAAGGCCACGCCCACGTAGTGGACGGTGACGGTCTGACCCGCCTGCGCAACGGCGCCGTCGCCCTCCCAGATGTCCTTGATCTCGAGGTCCGCCGGGGGCTCGCCGCCCGGGAAGTCGATCTCGGGCTTCTCGATGCTCACGTCTCTAGCTCCTGCTTGTCTGCGGAAAGGCAACACGCACAGTCTTACACCTATCGGGCGCTACATCTTCGCCAGGATGTCGACCGAGAAGACCAGCACGGAGTCCTTCTTGATGCCGCTGCCAGCCGGCGGGCTGTCGCCGTAGCCCAGCTTCGGCGGGATGACGATCAGGACGCGGCTGCCGACCTTCTTGCCGGTCAGGCCCTCGGCCCAGCCCTTGACGACCTGCTGCAGCGAGAACGACGTCAGGGCCTTGCGGCTGTACGTCGAGTCGAACTCCTTGCCGCCGTCCCACAGCACGCCCTTGTACTGGACGAGCACCGTGTCCTTCGCGGCGACCTCGTCACCGTCGCCCTCGATGACGTACTCCGCCACCAGCTTGGTGGGCGCGTCGGTCTTGGGCACGTCGATGGAGGGCGCCTTGCCGTCCGTGTTGGTGCCGACCTTGGGGAGATTCGCGTCGCTCTGTGCGACGTTCGTGCCCTTCGCGGAGCTCGTCGCGTTGAACGTGCCCTGGATGTCGGCCACGAACACCAGCGTGTCGGTGCCCTTGATGCCCGCCTGCGAGTTGCCCTCGGTGCCGTAGGCCCAGGTGGGCGGGATGGAGAACTCGACGCGGCTGCCGACCTTCTTGCCCGCCAGCGCATAGCGCCAGCCGTCGATGATGCTGCCCTGGGCCAACTGGATGAGCAGCGGGGTCTTACGGTCGTAGGAGTTGTCGAAGACCTTCGCCGTGTCCCAGATCTGGCCGAGGTAGTGGGCCTGGATGTAGTCGTTCTCCGCGACGGTCCGGCCACCGCCCGCGATGACCGTCTTGACCGCGACGTTCTTCGACGGGTCGCCGCTGCCCTTGGCGACGGTGGGCTTCTCACCGAACTTGGTGCCCGCGGTGATCGCCGGCAGCGGACCGTCGACGATCTTCGGCGGCGGCGCGGCGGAGGTGGCCGAGGCGGAGGGCGACGCGCTGTCGCTGGCCTTGGCCGAGTCGGACTTGTTGTCGTCGCCGCATGCGGCGAGCGTGGCAAATCCTGCGGGTACGGCGATGAGTAGGGAGCGTCGGCGCACGGTTGGGGCCTCGTATCGGTCGATCTTGTGGACTGGCGTGCGCGCAACTCTACGGCGTGAGAAGGGCGCCGCACTGGAAACGTACGGCGCCCGTGTTGCGTTCCGATGGGGGTCCCCCGCTCGAGCGAAGTCGAGAGTGGGGATTCACCGGAACGCGTTGCTCACATTGCTCACATTCCTGCGATGAGCTTCTCCACCCGGTCGTCCACCGATCGGAACGGATCCTTGCACAACACCGTGCGCTGCGCCTGGTCGTTGAGCTTGAGGTGGACCCAGTCGACGGTGAAGTCCCGGCGCTGCTCCTGGGCCCTGCGGATGAAGTCGCCGCGCAGCCGGGCCCGAGTGGTCTGCGGGGGAACGGACTTGCCCTCGAAGATCTTCAAGTCGTTGCAGATTCGGGCTGCTTGGCCCTTCCTCTCCAGCAGGTAGTAGAGGCCACGACGGCGGTGGATGTCGTGGTAGGCGAGGTCTATCTGCGCGACCCTCGGGTGGGACATGGTCATGTTGTGCTTGGCCCGGTACCGCTCGATGAGCTTGTACTTCATGACCCAGTCGATCTCGGTGCCGATCCGGTCGAGGTCCTCGGCCTCGATCGCGTCCAGCGTGCGGCCCCACAGCTCCAGGACCTGCTCCACGGTGCCGGTGCGGATGCCGCGGCGCTCGCAGAAGTCCACGGCCTTCTCGAAGTACTCGCGCTGCACCTCCAGCGCGGAGGCCTCCCGGCCGCTGGCCAGGCGCACCTTGCGCCGGCCGGTGATGTCGTGGCTGACCTCACGGATCGCCCGGATCGGGTTTTCCAGGGTCAGGTCGCGCATCACGGTGCCCGCCTCGATCATGCGCAGCACCAGGTCGGTGGCGCCGACCTTGAGCAGCATGGTCGTCTCGGACATGTTCGAGTCGCCCACGATGACATGCAGGCGGCGGTAGCGCTCGGCGTCCGCGTGCGGTTCGTCGCGGGTGTTGATGATGGGCCTCGAGCGGGTCGTCGCCGAGGAGACGCCCTCCCAGATGTGCTCGGCCCGCTGGCTGACGCAGTACACCGCTCCGCGCGGGGTCTGCAGCACCTTGCCCGCCCCGCACAGGAGCTGGCGGGTGACCAGGAACGGAATGAGGATGTCCGCGAGCCGGGAGAACTCCCCGTGGCGCGCGACGAGATAGTTCTCGTGGCAGCCGTAGGAGTTGCCCGCCGAGTCGGTGTTGTTCTTGAAGAGGTAGACGTCGCCCGCGATTCCTTCCTCATGCAGGCGTCGTTCGGCGTCTACCAGGAGTCCTTCCAGAATGCGTTCGCCGGCCTTGTCGTGGGTGACCAGTTCGGTCACGTTGTCACATTCGGGTGTCGCGTATTCCGGATGTGAGCCCACGTCGAGATAGAGCCGGGCCCCGTTTCGCAGAAAGACATTGCTGCTGCGGCCCCATGACACGACACGGCGGAAGAGGTACCGCGCCACCTCGTCGGGAGACAGGCGGCGCTGTCCCCTGAACGTACATGTGACGCCGTACTCGTTCTCCAGCCCGAAAATGCGGCGGTCCATGAGTGAACATTACGCCCGATCCCCTGAGCTGAAACGGGGTTCGGCAGCTCGGTTTGGATCATTTTCCGATGAAGCCGCAACCACCCGCCGTGCGCCGGGAGCTGCGAGGACCCGCCCGGTGGCCAGCAGAACCAACAGCGACACGCCGCCCGCGACACCCGGCACGGCGAAGCCCCACACCGCCCCACCCCGCTCGACGACCGGGCCCGCGAGGCCCGTTCCGACCGAGGAACCCACGGTGAACGTGGTCACGATCCAGGAGAACGCCTCGGTGACCGTCCCGCGCGGCGCGTGCCGGTCGACGAGCACGAAAGCGCAGGCGAGGCAGGGCGCGAGGAAGAGACCGGCGACCGCCGTGAGCGCCGTCATGGCCACCGGACCCGGCGTCAGCGTGAGCGGCAGATAACACACCGCCAGAAGCGCGACCAGCACCCGCAGTCGCCGCTCCGGCGCACCACTCCACTGCCGCGCGCCGTACGCCGTACCACCGACGAGCGCGCCGAGGCCGATGGCCGCCATCAGCCAGCCGTACACCGCGTCCCCGCCGTGGTCGTCGGCGTACGCCACGGCGGCGACCGCGATGGAGCCGAGCGCCATCCCCACGGCCAGGAACGCGCCGAGCAGGACGAGCAGTCCGGGCGAGCGCAGGGCGCCGAGCCAGTGCGCCTCTCGCGGCTCCGAACGCCACGCGCGCGAGGGCGGCGAGAGCACCACGGAGAGAGCCCCCAGCACACCGACCACGTTGATCAGCACGAGCGCGGCCCGCGCCGACCACAGCGACACGCACAGGGTCACCAACAACGGGCCGACGGTGAACATGACCTCCTGGGCCACCGCGTCCATCGCGTACGCCGTCTGCACCTGGCCCTCGCTCTTCAGGACCGAGGACCACAGCGCCCTCAGGCCGCCCTCCAGGGGCGGTGTGAACAGTCCGGAGAGCGCCACGCACGCGTACGCGAGCGCCAGCGGATCGGTACCGGCGACGGCGAAGGCGGACATGGCCAGCGCGGAGACGAGCGCCGCGGGCAGCTGGACGCGCGGCTGCCCGTACAGGTCCACGAGCCGGCCCAGCAGCGGCTGCCCCACCGCGTTGGCGACCCCGTACACCGCGGCCAGCCCGCCGGCCAGGCTGTAGGTGCCACCCTCCGACCGGACGAACAGCACGATGGCGATCGCGGCCACGGCACACGGCAGCCGGCCCACCAGGGTGCCCGTGAGCAGACGCGCGGCATGCCTGGTCCTGAGGATCTCCGCATACCCCGCCGCCATGTCCCGCCTCCAAGTTTTACGTATAACCCCGCTTCCCATACGTACCATGTGCGCTGTTCACACGTCCAGACGAAGGAGCAGGTCCCCGGTGGCACGCAGCAGCACGCGCCCGACCAGCCGTGACGTGGCACAGGCGGCGGGAGTCTCCCAGGCCGCGGTCTCCCTCGTCCTCGGCGACAAGTGGCGCGGCCGCGTCTCGGCGGCGACCGCGGAACGCGTACGGGAGGCCGCCCGCGACCTCGGCTACCGGCCCAACCTCGCCGCCCGCAACCTCCGCCTGGGCCGCACCCGCACCGTTCTGCTCGTGGTCCCGGCGCTCACCAACGAATTCTTCGCGGGCGTCTACACCGGCGCCGCCCGCGTCGCCGCCGACCACGGCTTCGGCGTGGTGCTCTACCCCTCACCCGCGGGGATCGGCCCGGCCCGCGACCCCTTCGCCTCCGCCCAGGCGGCCCTCGACGGCGTCATCGCCTCCTCCATGGCCGCCGACGCCGTCACCGACATCCGCGGCGACCAGCTGCCCCTCGTGATGCTGGACAGCGACCCCGAGGGCAGCCTCGGCGCGGCCACCGTCAACCTGGACATCACCGACGGGGTCCGCCAGGTCACCGAGCACCTCCTCACCCTGGGCCACCGCCGCTTCCTCCACGTCGCGGCGGACGTGGCGTCCTGGACCTTCGAGGTACGCGCCCGGGAACTGGCGGCCAGGACCGCAGCCGTCCCCGGAACCTCCGTGCGCACGATCCACTCCCCGCTCTCCATCGAGGCCGCCCTCGCCGCCGTCGGAACCGCCCTCGCACAGCCCGGCCCTCGACCCACCGCCATGGTCTGCGACGACGACAAACTGGCGGCCGGCGCCTACAAGGCGATCCGCCGCCTGGGCCTGCGCGTCCCCGACGACGTCTCCGTCACCGGCCTCGACGACCTCGCCCTGGCCACGGCCATCGACCCGGAGCTGACGACCGTGCGCCTGGACGCGGAGGCGGTCGGCGAACGCGGCATGCGAGCCCTGCTGGCGGTCCTGGAGGGCCGCACGCCCGACGCCGGGGACATCCCCGTCGAACTGGTCGTGCGAGGCTCCACGGCGCCACCCAGCGGCCCCTGAACGCCCTGCGCCCCGGCCGTGTCGACGACCGGGGCACACAAGGGGTGAGATGAGACGGGCTATTCCTCGTCGGAACTCTCGTCCTCAGTGCTGCTCTCGGCCTCGGTCGCCGCTCCGTCCGCCTCCAGGAGGCGGGCGAGCTGGCGGCCCACGATGCGCTTGAACTTGCGGGCCTGCGGGCGCGTACGGTCCAGCACCGCGACCTCCAGGCGCTCGGCGGGGATCTCCCGCTGGGTGCCGTTCGACTCGCGGGACAGGGCCTGCACGGCCAGCTTGAGCCCCTCGGCCAGGCTCATGCCCTCCTGGTGCTGCTGGTCGAGGTAGTTGCTGATCAGCTCGGCATTGCCGCCGACCGCGACCGAACCGTGCTCGTCCACGATCGAGCCGTCGTGCGGCAGCCGGTAGATCTGGTCGCCGTCCGGCGTCTCACCGACCTCGGCGACCACCAGCTCCACCTCGTACGGCTTCTCGCCCGCCGAGGAGAAGATGGTGCCCAGCGTCTGGGCGTAGACGTTGGCGAGACCGCGGGCGGTCACGTCGTCACGGTCATAGGTGTAACCACGAAGATCGGCATACCGCACACCACCGATCCGCAGGTTCTCGTACTCGTTGTACTTGCCGGCGGCGGCGAAGCCGATCCGGTCGTAGATCTCACTGAACTTGTGCAGCGCGCGGGACGGGTTCTCGCCGACGAAGACGATGCCGTCGGCGTACTGGAGCACGACCAGGCTGCGACCGCGGGCGATGCCCTTGCGGGCGTACTCCGCCCGGTCGGCCATCGCCTGCTGGGGGGAGACATAGAACGGCGTCGACACCGGTTATCCGTCCCTTTCTGTCGAGGTCAACTGGATCACCTTGATAAGACCGGTCGCCGCTACAGCAGCGCGGCCCGCGGGCCGTCGGGCTGCTCCAGCCGCCGCTCCAGGATCGAGCGGGCGATCTCGGAGGACTCGTCGTCGGTGAGCCGGCGGAAGCCGTCCTCGGTGATCACGGTGACGATCGGATAGATCCGGCGGGCGACATCGGGACCGCCGGTCGCCGAGTCGTCGTCTGCCGCGTCGTACAGGGCCTGGACCACGAGGGTCGTGGCCTCGGCCTCGGTGAGGTCGCCGCGGTAGAGCTTCTTCATGGCGCCGCGCGCGAAGATCGAGCCGGAGCCCGTGGCCGCGAAGCCGTGCTCCTCGGAACGGCCGCCCGTCACGTCGTAGGAGAAGATGCGGCCCTTGTCACGGTCCACGTCGAATCCGGCGAAGAGGGGGACCACGGCCAGGCCCTGCATGGCCATGCCGAGGTTGGAACGGATCATGGTCGACAGACGGTTCGCCTTGCCCTCCAGGGACAGCTGCGCACCCTCGACCTTCTCGAAGTGCTCCAGCTCCAGCTGGAACAGCTTGACCATCTCGACGGCGAGACCCGCGGTGCCCGCGATGCCGACGGCCGAGTACTCGTCCGCCGGGAACACCTTCTCGATGTCCCGCTGGGCGATCACATTCCCCATGGTCGCCCGCCGGTCACCGGCCAGCACCACACCGCCCGGGAAGGTCACGGCGACGATCGTCGTGCCGTGCGGCGCCTCGATCACGCCCTGCGTGGGCGGCAGTTGACGCTTGCCGGGCAGCATCTCGGGCTGATGCTCGGAGAGAAAGTCCATGAACGAAGAGGACCCAGGCGTCAGGAAGGCAGCTGGTAGACGCCCGGTGCTACGAGTGTTGGCTTCCACGCGATTCCTTCCACGTATGTTGCAGCCCGCCTTATGACGTCGGGCCGATCCTTGAACTGCCCCAGTGCAGCGTTGCAGCTGAAGCACAGTACGCCTCGGACCCTACCCGTCTTGTGGCAGTGATCCACATGCTCGGGCAACGCCGCCAAACATATGCAGCAGACGCCACCTTGAGAGACGATCAGCTCGTCCCGCTCGGCTTCAGTGATGCCGTACTGGCGCTTCAGATGGTCCTGCCGACTCTGGACCGCCCGGCACGCCCTGCAGCGCGTCGACAGCCCGTCGGACGCGGTTGCGTTTCGATGCCACTCGCTGTGCGGCTTGACCTCGCCACATGTCCGACAGAGCTTGTGCCCGGCCGGGACGTCCACTCTCGGTCGTACGTTGCGCCCCTTGGCCACCTGCCGCTGCTGGTGGTACGCAGCCGCGCACTCACGGCAGTAGGCCTGCAGTCCGTCACGCATTGCCTTGTTCCGCGCGAACGCTGCTCGCGGCTTGTGCTGCTTACACCGCGAGCAACGCCTCACACGCTCTTCGCTTCCCAACCTTGAACTCCCCCACCACCTTCGATTCGAAGGGAAACTCTACTCTCCACCCTTCTGAACGAAGGAGCGCACGAAATCCTCGGCATTTTCCTCGAGCACATCATCGATTTCATCGAGAACGGAGTCCACGTCATCGCTCAGCTTCTCGTGGCGCTCCTTGAGGTCCTCCGAGCCCTGCGCTTCCTCCGCCTGCTCCTCGACCTCTTCGTTGGTGCGCGTCGCCTTCTGCTGGCCGCCGCCGGTGTCCTTGGTTGCCATAACCCTCACCCCGCTCAGTTCGCCCGACATGGTCGACAGGTCGGCATTCCTGCCGATCGGTGATGATCAGACCCTACAAGCCGGGTCTGACAATGGCCCTGCAGTTTCTCCAACGTACGAGGACCACCTCGATGATTCCCGGACGGCGGACTTTCCACCCTGTCCGGCCCGGACCGCCCGGTTACCCGGTCAGCCGCCGGAAAGTACCCTGACCAGGTCTTCCGCCGTGCGACAGCGGTCCAGGAGCTCCTTGACGTGATTTCGCGTTCCGCGTAGTGGTTCGAGGGTTGGGACACGCTGGAGGGAGTCCCGGCCGGGGAGATCGAAGATGACCGAGTCCCAGGAGGCCGCGGCGACGTCGTCGGCGTACTGCTCCAGGCAGCGGCCGCGGAAGTACGCGCGCGTGTCCTCCGGCGGCTTCGTACGGGCCCGCTCGACGTCGGCCTCGTCCAGCAGGCGCTTCATGCGGCCGCGGGCCGCCAGACGGTTGTAGAGGCCCTTCTCGGCCCGCACGTCCGCGTACTGGAGGTCGAGGAGGTGCAGCTTCGCGGCGTCCCAGTCGAGGCCGTCACGGCGCCGGTAGCCCTCCATGAGCTCCCGCTTGGCGACCCAGTCCAGCTCGCCGGCGAGGCTCATCGGGTCGTTCTCCAGGCGGTTGAGGGTGTCCTCCCAGCGCGCCAGGACGTCCTTGGTCTGCTCGTCCGCGTCGGAGCCGAAGCGCTCTTCGACGTACTTGCGCGACAGTTCGAAGTACTCCATCTGCAGTTGGACCGCGGTGAGTGTGCGACCGCTGCGCAGCGTGACCAGGCGTTGGAGGGTCGGGTCGTGGGAGACCTGGTGGAGGGTGCGGACGGGCTGGTCCACGGCCAGGTCGACGGCGATGAAGCCGTCCTCGATCATGGACAGGACGAGGGCTGTCGTGCCCAGCTTGAGGTAGGTCGAGATCTCGGAGAGGTTGGCGTCGCCGATGATCACGTGCAGTCGGCGGTACTTCTCGGCGTCCGCGTGCGGTTCGTCGCGGGTGTTGATGATGGGGCGCTTGAGGGTGGTCTCCAGGCCGACCTCGACCTCGAAGTAGTCGGAGCGCTGGCTGAGCTGGAAGCCGTGTTCGTGCCCGTCCTGGCCGATGCCTACGCGGCCCGCTCCGGTGACGACCTGACGGGAGACGAAGAAGGGCGTGAGGTGGCGCACGATGTCCGAGAAGGGGGTCTCCCGCTTCATCAGGTAGTTCTCGTGCGTGCCGTAGGAGGCGCCCTTGTTGTCGGTGTTGTTCTTGTAGAGGTGGATCGGCTGGGCGCCCGGGAGCGCGGCCGCGCGCTCGGCGGCCTCGGCCATGATGCGCTCGCCGGCCTTGTCCCAGAGGACGGCGTCGCGCGGGTTGGTGACCTCGGGGGCGCTGTACTCGGGGTGTGCGTGGTCGACGTAGAGCCGCGCGCCGTTGGTGAGGATCACGTTGGCGAGGCCGATGTCCTCGTCGGTGAGCTGGCTGGAGTCGGCGGCCTCGCGGGCGAGGTCGAAGCCCCGCGCGTCCCGCAGCGGGTTCTCCTCCTCGAAGTCCCAGCGGGCCCGGCGGGCCCGGTGCATCGCCGCCGCGTAGGCGTTGACGATCTGGGACGAGGTGAGCATGGCATTGGCGTTGGGGTGGCCGGGGACGGAAATCCCGTACTCCGTCTCGATGCCCATTACTCGCCGTACGGTCATGCGGCCCTCCTTGCCCGGCGGCGCCCTCGGTCGGGGGCGGCGCTCAAGTACCGCTGGCGCTCCGGTGCGTGTGCGGTGCCCGTCCCCGCACTGCGCGACTCGGCGGTACCGAAGAGCCTAGAACGGCTTTGCGCTGGTGGGGAGATCATTTGCGTCATTGCCTTGCTCGCCTTGGTTCCGATTAGTTGCCTGAAAAACAGTCGGCTGCGGGTACCCCGGTAAGGGCACCCGCAGCCGCCCCGCTTTTACAGGTACTGACCGGTGTTGGCCACCGTGTCGATGGAGCGTCCGGTGTCGGCGCCCTGCTTTCCGGTGATGAGGGTACGGATGTAGACGATCCGCTCGCCCTTCTTTCCGGAGATCCGGGCCCAGTCGTCCGGGTTGGTGGTGTTGGGCAGGTCCTCGTTCTCCTTGAACTCGTCCACGCAGGCCTGGAGGAGGTGGGAGACCCGAAGGCCCTTGGAGTTGTGGTCGAGGAAGTCCTTGATCGCCATCTTCTTGGCCCGGCCCACGATGTTCTCGATCATGGCGCCGGAGTTGAAGTCCTTGAAGTAGAGGACTTCCTTGTCACCGTTGGCGTAGGTGACCTCCAGGAAGCGGTTCTCCTCGGATTCCGCGTACATGTGCTCGACGGCCGTCTGGATCATGCTCTCGACGGTGGTCGTCTTGCTGCCGCCGTGCTCGCCGAGGTCGTCGGCGTGCAGCGGGAGGCGCTCGGTGAGGTACTTGCCGAAGATGTCCTTGGCGGCCTCGGCGTCGGGACGCTCGATCTTGATCTTCACGTCCAGGCGGCCGGGGCGCAGGATGGCGGGGTCGATCATGTCCTCGCGGTTGGAGGCGCCGATCACGACCACGTTCTGCAGGCCCTCGACACCGTCGATCTCGGCGAGCAGCTGGGGGACGATGGTGTTCTCCACGTCCGAGCTGACACCGGAGCCACGGGTGCGGAAGAGGGACTCCATCTCGTCGAAGAAGACGATGACGGGCGTGCCCTCGGAGGCCTTCTCACGGGCACGCTGGAAGACCAGGCGGATCTGCCGCTCGGTCTCTCCGACGTACTTGTTGAGGAGCTCGGGGCCCTTGATGTTGAGGAAGAAGCTCTTGCCCTGGGCCTGACCGGTGACCTCGGCGACCTTCTTGGCCAACGAGTTGGCGACGGCCTTGGCGATGAGTGTCTTGCCGCATCCGGGGGGCCCGTAGAGCAGGACGCCCTTGGGCGGCCGCAGTTCGTGCTCCTTGAACAGGTCCGGGTAGAGGTACGGGAGCTCGACCGCGTCGCGAATGGCCTCGATCTGGCCCCCCAGACCGCCGATCTGCTCGTAGCCGATGTCCGGCACTTCCTCCAGGACGAGTTCTTCGACCTCGCTCTTCGGAACGATCTCGTAGACATAGCCGGAGCGGGGTTCGAGCAGCAGGGCATCACCAGGGCGGATGTTGACGTCCAGCAGCGGCTCGGCGAGCCGTACCACCCGTTCCTCATCGGTGTGCCCGAGCACCAGGGCGCGCTCGCCGTCCTCGAGGATCTCCTTGAGGGTGACGATGTCCCCGACGCGCTCGAACTCCATGGCCTCGACCACGTTGAGCGCTTCGTTGAGCATCAGTTCCTGGCCGCGCCGGAGCTCTTCGAGGTCGACGCTGGGGCTGACGTTCACCCGGAGCTTGCGGCCCCCGGTGAAGATGTCGGCGGTGCCGTCCTCGTTGGCCTGCAGGAAGACGCCGAAGCCGGCCGGCGGCTGGGCGAGCCGGTCGACCTCTTCCTTGAGGGCCACGATCTGGTCGCGGGCCTCACGGAGCGTGTTGGCGAGTCGCTCGTTCTGGGCGGACACGCCGGCCAGGTTGGTCTGCAGCTCGACGATCCGCTCTTCGAGAATCCTCGTGTGTCGCGGAGAGTCGGCGAGCTTGCGTCGCAGGACGGCGATCTCCTGCTCAAGGTAGGCAATCTGCCCGGCCGGGTCGTCGGACCCTCGTCCCGGGCGGATGCCGCGGTTCATGTCGTCGTCGTGGGCTGCCACGGTCCTCACCTCCTCCAAGGGGAGCTGGACGCTTCCAGACCCTACCTGGGTGGGTGTCGATTGAAACCCCTAGATCACAAAGACTGTCGAGGTGTGTCCGATCTTCACCCTTGCGCTCTCCCTCACGCCAGCTCAATACCCACCCAACATGATTGGAAAGCTGCCGGAGGTAGGGTCGAACTGTTCAACACCCGTCAGAGCTGGTGGGATTCCCGTCGGCTCGACCTGTAAACGGCAGGAGACATGAGCGTGCAGAAGGAGGCCGGAATCGGCGCCGCGGAGCTGGAGGTCTGGATCGATCAGGACCTCTGTACCGGCGACGGCATCTGCGCGCAGTACGCGCCCGAGGTGTTCGAGCTCGACATCGACGGTCTGGCCTATGTGAAGGGCGCGGACGACGAACTGCTGCAGGACAGGGGCGCCACAACGCCCGTACCGCTGCCGCTTCTCACGGATGTGGTGGACTCGGCGAAGGAGTGTCCGGGCGACTGCATCCACGTACGGCGGGTTTCGGACAAGGTCGAGGTCTACGGTCCGGACGCGGAGTGACCTGCCGGGTACGGCGCGTTATGACTGTCTGATTTCTCACATGCCTCGGGGGCATTACTCAGACGTTGTGGGCGCCGGCGGGTGTCGAGCGCACGAACGCGCCGTTCTTCCACTGCCACTTAGCGTGGTCGGTGACGTCCGGGCAGCAGCGCGGTATGTCCTCGGACGAGTAGCCGAGCACGGTGGCGGTGACGGCTCCGTCGCGTACGGCGAAGTCACTCACCGTGTCGCCGGTCTTGGGTGCGATCAGGGTCGCCACGACGCGGGGCTTGCCGTCCGACGCGCGCGTGATGACGTAGACGCCGTCGGGTGGGGTGCCCATGGGGGCGTCGCAGTGGACCACGGCGACCGTCTCCGGGTTGCCGTCGCCGTCGAGGTCCCCGGTGGCCTTCTTCTGTACGACGGCCTTCACCGGGCCGCAGGTGATGGGGAAGTCGACGCCCGTGGTGCCGGGCGCGGCCGCGGCATGGGCGGCGGTCTTGGTCTGGTGGCCGGCCCTCTGGGCCGCCGTCGCCGAGTTGGGCTGCAGGACCGACGAGAGGGCCATCACTCCGGCCACGGCTGTGGCGGTGGCGACCCAGTGGATCGGACGGGTGTGCGTGTGTGCCAGTTCCGGGACGGCGGATTGCTGCACTAGGAGTGTCTCCTGTGAGGGCTGTGCCGGTGGGGGTGGCACGCATCGTGCCACACGTCACAGTGCGGTGGAACGGCGGGGTGCGGGATGACGAACACGGCCCACCGGGATGGTCCGGTTTGTGGCACTGTGTCAACCAAAGGGCGCTGCGACCGAGTTCCGGTGGGTTTCCGGGAACTCGGTCGCAGCGCCCGTGTGTTGGCTGCGTACGCGGCCGCGTCAGCGGCCGCCTGCGTCGGCGTTGGGTCCGGCGTAGTCCTCACCGTAGGCGCCCTTGGCGGGGCGGCGGCGGCGCATGGGCGGCTCGACGCCGTCCGCGAGGCGGCGGGCGGTGAGCAGGAAGCCGGTGTGGCCGATCATCCGGTGGTCCGGGCGGACGGCCAGGCCCTCGATGTGCCAGTTGCGGATCATCGTCTCCCAGGCGGTCGGCTCGTTGAAGCAGCCGATCTCGCGGATGGACTCGACGGTCCTCGCGAGCTGGGTGGTGGTCGCCACGTAGCAGCACAGGATGCCGCCGGGGACGAGCGCCTTGGAGACGGCCTCCAGGCACTCCCAGGGGGCGAGCATGTCGAGGATGACGCGGTCGACGTCGGTGTCG
>Ga0075367_10000436_pt1 | contig 15473 bp, 16 predicted proteins | sample EndMethybrTD3032_FD_71399 | JGI IMG/M metagenome (GOLD analysis project Ga0075367, IMG submission 71399) | Populus endosphere microbial communities from Tennessee, USA - Endosphere MetaG P. TD hybrid TD303-2 | ecosystem: Host-associated > Plants > Roots > Endosphere | place: USA: Tennessee... | reverse complement strand
TCCGGGCACTGCCGACCGAACAGCCGGCCCGCGGGCAGGACCTCGTAGGCCTTCTTCTGTCCGCGGGCCGGCTGTTCGGTCGGCAGTGCCCGGATGTGCCCGTCGGCCTCCAGTTTTCCCAGCTCGCGATAGATCTGCTGATGGGTCGCCGACCAGAAGTAGCCGATCGACCTGTCGAACCGGCGGGTCAGCTCCAGCCCCGAGGACGGCTTCTCGAGCAGGGCGGTGAGGATCGCGTGCGGGAGGGACATGGGATCATCCTAGGGACGGCGCCTAGAGGGCGGCCGCGACCTCGGTGCCCTGCTTGATGGCCCGTTTGGCGTCCAGTTCGGCGGCCACGTCGGCGCCGCCGATCAGGTGCGCGCTGCGGCCGGCGGCGACCAGCTCCTCGTACAGGTCGCGGCGCGGCTCCTGGCCGGTGCAGAGCACGACGGTGTCGACGGGCAGGACGGTGCTCTCCTCACCGATGGTGACGTGGAGCCCGGCGTCGTCGATACGGTCGTAGCGCACACCCGGGACCATGGTGACGCCCCGGTGCTTGAGCTCGGTGCGGTGGATCCAGCCGGTGGTCTTGCCCAGCCCGGCGCCGACCTTGCTGGTCTTGCGCTGCAGCAGGTGGACGCTGCGCGTCGGAGCGGGCCGCTCGGGGGCGGCGAGTCCGCCGGCGGCCGCGTACTCCGTGTCGACGCCCCACTGACGGAAGTACGTCTCCGGGTCCTCGTGCGCCTTGTCGCCGCCGTCGGTGAGGAACTCGGCGACGTCGAAGCCGATGCCGCCCGCGCCGAGGATGGCGACGCGGTCGCCGACGGGGACGTTGTCGCGCAGCACGTCGAGGTACCCGACGACGCTCGGGTGGTCGACGCCGGGGATGTCGGGGGTGCGCGGGGTGACGCCGGTGGCGACGACGACCTCGTCGAAGGCCGCCAAGTCCCCTGCCTCGACGGGGGTGTTGAGGCGTACGTCCACGCCGTGCGCGTCGAGCTGGTGGCGGAAGTAGCGCAGGGTCTCGTCGAACTCCTGCTTTCCGGGCACCTTTCGGGCGACGTTGAGCTGCCCGCCGATCTCGCTCGCGGCGTCGAAGAGGGTCACCTCGTGGCCGCGTTCGGCGGCCGACACAGCACAGGCGAGTCCGGCCGGTCCGGCGCCGACGACGGCGACGCGCTTGCGCAGCCGGGTCGGCGACAGCACCAACTCCGTCTCGTGGCAGGCGCGCGGGTTGACCAGGCAGGAGGTGATCTTGAGGCTGAAGGTGTGGTCGAGGCAGGCCTGGTTGCAGCCGATGCAGGTGTTGATGGCGTCGGGCGTACCGGAGGCGGCCTTGGCGACGAAGTCGGGGTCGGCCAGCATCGGGCGGGCCATCGACACCATGTCCGCGTAGCCCTCGGCCAGCAACTCCTCAGCCAGCTCGGGGGTGTTGATGCGGTTGGTGGTGACGAGCGGAATCGACACCTCACCCATGAGCCGCTTGGTGACCCAGGTGTAGGCGCCGCGCGGTACCGAGGTGGCGATGGTGGGGATACGGGCCTCGTGCCAGCCGATACCGGTGTTGATGATGGTCGCCCCGGCCGCCTCGACGGCCCTGGCGAGCGTGATCACCTCGTCGAGCGTGGAGCCGCCGGGGACCAGGTCCAGCATGGACAGGCGGTAGATGATGATGAAGTCCTCACCGACCGCCTCGCGCACCCTCCGCACGATTTCGACGGGGAAGCGCATGCGGTTCTCGTACGACCCGCCCCAGCGGTCGGTGCGCTGGTTGGTCTGCGCGGCGATGAACTCGTTGATGAGGTAGCCCTCGGAGCCCATGATCTCCACGCCGTCGTAGCCGGCCTGGCGGGCGAGGCGGGCGGCACGGGCGTAGTCGTCGATGGTCTGCTCGACCTCGTCGTCGGCGAGCGGGCGCGGCGGGAAGGGGCTGATCGGCGCCTGGAGGGGGCTGGGCGCGACCAGTTCCTGATGGTAGGCGTACCGGCCGAAGTGCAGGATCTGCATGGCGATACGACCGCCCGCCCGGTGGACCGCCTCGGTGATCACCGCGTGCTGCTCGGCCTCGGCGTCGGTGGTGAGCTTGGCTCCACCCTCGTACGGCCGCCCCGCCTCGTTGGGCGCGATGCCACCGGTGACGATCAGGCCCACTCCCCCGCGGGCCCGGGCCGCGTAGAACTCCGCCATCCGCTCGAACCCACGCTCGGCCTCCTCCAGACCGACGTGCATGGAGCCCATGAGGACGCGGTTGGGCAGCGTGGTGAAGCCCAGGTCGAGCGGGTTCAGCAGATGCGGGTAACGGCTCATGGGGTCCTCCGTGCACGGTGTGGTGCATCAGTTGTAGAGGACCGGCGAGCCATTGTGCAACTAGTTGCACAACCGCTGAGGTTCAGCGGCTTTCGAGGATCACGTGCAGCTCCCGTTCCTGGTCCCCCGAGGCCGAGGACAGGTCCCGCACCGTGAACAGCGGATCCAGGGTGGACCGAAGCCGCTCGATCGCCCAGTACCCGCCCTGCGCGTCCACCTCGACCGAGGACGACAGCCGACCGGGCGTCGGACACTCGTGCGCGTCGGTGACCTCGAACGTCCCCAGCCACACCATCGGCCGCGTCTCATGAAGCTGCTGCGGCACCTCCTCCGCACCCCGGTCGGACTCGAAGCAGGCACACAGCGCGTCGAAGACGATCCGCGCGTCCTCCTTGCTGCAGCCGCTGATCTCGAGGGAGACGGGTTCCTCGTGCGATCGCCGACGATCCATCGTGACGCTCCTCTCATGACGGTGGCGCGGCTCCACGGGTCCCCCGCGAACCGCGCCACATCCCCAGAAAAGCACCACTGCCGGACCGGGACCAGCGAAGAGGCTCAGCTCTTCTTGAACCGGTACGTCTTGCTGTCCGTGAGCACACAGAACCCCGGCGAGACGACGATGACGCGCAGGGTGCCGTCACGCCGGTCGTAGTCGATGCCCTCGACCTCGAAGGTGCCGGAGCAGCCGCTCCGCAACGGGAGCTGCTGCAGCGCGGAGACATGACCCGTGATGTTGGACGTGCCGTTCACCGCGGCGGACAGGTCGACCTGGAGCAGCGGCTTGGTGATGCCGAAGAGCGCGCCCGCGGGGTCGTCCGAGGAGCACAGCAGCTGCGTGGCGCTCACGAAGTCGCAGCCCTGTACGTCACGGACGGCGTGGTCGAGGTTGACGGTGGCGACCTGCGGCAGGTTCGCCGAGGATGAGGTGCTCGCGTTGACGCCGGGCGTCGGGAAGACCAGGAAGCGGCTCATGGTGCCGTACTCGCCGGACAGCATCCACTGCCCGTCGGGCGAGATCGCGACCCAGGAGTTGTTCAGGGCCTCACCGGAGCCGAGGGTGTGGGTGTATTCGGACCAGGTGCCGTCCGGCGCCTGCACCCGGTACATCTTCGCGGTGCCCGAGTCGGCCTGGTACGGCTCGACGTAGTAGCCGGTGTAGGACGCGTCGGGGTCGCCGACATGGTTCCACCCACGGCTGGAGACGGAGACGGGGATGGTGCCGATGCCGGTGTAGTGGTTGGGGCTGCCGGCCGGGACCTCCACCGAGGTCAGACCCTGGCTCTCGGTCAGCGGGTCGGCGCGGTCCGAACCCTGCTCGGTCCAGGTGTCGGCGGCCGACGCGGGCGGGGCGGCCGACAGGACGGCGGCGGTGGCGAGGACGAGGGCCGCGGTCAGGGCCGCGTGACAACGTTGCCGGGCGCGCAGGGGCATGGAAGGGCTCCTCCGAGGGGCGGGGGGTGTGTGTCCGGCGGACAGTCTGGCCCGCCGAGGTGGTCATGTACAGACCAAATCGGTAACGGGGGCTTTCGGCTCGGCGACGCTCTGTGCCGGGTAGTGTCGACACCGCCGCGGGGGACGGCCGCGCCGTGTTGAGGGATCGTGGAGGTGGGCGACGGAGGCGTCACAGGGACGGTTGAGCGCGGTAGAACAAGGGGAGTCGGCACGGGGGACGGCGTGCCGCGCGAACGGGTGAAGGCGGTGCGTGGAATGGGTGCACCTGGGTTTCCGGTGACCGAGGGCCAGGAGTCGGTGCGGCCGGGCGGGCTGCTCGACGTCCTGGGCGTGGCCTCGGTCGTCCTGGACGCCGAGGGGCGCGTCGTGCTGTGGAGCCCGCAGGCCGAGGAGTTGTTCGGCTACCCGGCACAGGAGGCGCTCGGCCAGTACGCGGCCCGGATCATGGTGCACGAACAGCATCTGGACCTGGTCGTGAAGCTCTTCGCCGACGTCATGATGACCGGCCAGAGCTGGGCCGGCGCCTTCCCCATCCGGCGCAAGGACGGCACCGCCCGCCTGGTGGAGTTCCGCAACATGCGCCTGCTGGACGACCACGGCGACGTCTACGCCCTGGGCCTGTGCGCCGACCGGTCGACAGTACGGCGGCTTGAGCGAGACGTGGCGCTGTCCACGAGTGTGATCGCGCAGTCCCCCATCGGTCTGGCCGTCCTGGACACCGATCTGCGGTACGTGACGGTCAACCCGGCGCTGGAGCGGCTCAACGGCATTCCGGCCGAGGACCACATCGGCCGGCGTATATGCGATGTCCTGCCGCATCTCGACGCCGACGCCATCGAGGCGGCCGCGCGCGGGGTACTGGAGACCGGCCGCCCGCTCGTCGACCAGCTCACGATCGGCCGCACGCCCGCCGATCCGGCCGAGGAGCACGCCTGGGTGATCTCGCTGTACCGCCTCGAGGACACCGCGGGGACCGTGCTGGGCGTGGCCGGGTCGGTCGTGGACATCACCGAGCAGCACCGGGCAGGCGTCGAGGCGGAGGCCGCGCGGCGCCGGCTGGCGCTCATCGCGGACGCCTCGGCCCGGATCGGCACGACCCTCGAACTGGACCGTACGGCACGGGAGTTGGCCGACGTGGCGGTGCCGGAGCTCGCCGACGTGGCCGCCGTGGACCTGCTGGAAGCGGTGGTCGAGGGCAGGCGCAGCAGCCTGGGGCCCGCCGAGCCGGCGGTGATACGGGCGCTGGCCGTGCAGGCCGAGGACGCCCCGGAGGCGCTGCGGGCGGCAGACCAGCCCGGGCAGGTCGCGCGGTACGGCCCCGACCGGCTGGTCACCGAGTGCGTGCGTACGGGCCTGCCGGTCATGGTGGCTCAGGTCGAGGAGGCCGATCTGCCGCGCATCGGCCGCTCCGCCGAGGCCGCGGAGCTGCTGGCGCAGGCAGGCGTCCACTCGTACCTGGCCGTGCCGCTGATCGCACGCGGCGAAGTGCTCGGCGCCCTGGATCTCAAGCGCACGCGCAACCCGCTGCCGTTCACCGAGGACGATCTGCTGCTCGCCCGTGAGCTGGCGTCCCGCGCGGCCGTGCAGATCGACAACGCCCGCTGGTACCAGAACGCCCGCGACACCGCCCTCACCCTCCAGCGCAGCCTGCTGCCCAGCCACCCGCCGGTGACCGGCGGCCTGGAGGTGGCCTCCCGCTACCAGCCGGCGGGCGCGACCACCGAGGTCGGCGGCGACTGGTTCGACGTGATCCCCCTGGAGGGCGGCAAGACGGCGCTGGTGGTGGGCGACGTGATGGGCAGCGGCATCTCAGCCGCGGCCACCATGGGCCGTCTCCGTACCGCCACGACCACACTCGCCTCCCTGGACCTCGATCCGGCCCGCCTCCTGGAGCACCTCGACCGGATCACGGAGGGCCTGGACCACTCCATCGCGACCTGTGTCTACGCCGTCCACGACCCGGAGCTGCGCCAGTGCCGGATCGCCAACGCCGGCCACCTGCCACCCGCCAGGCTGCGTGAGGGTCATCCCCCGGAGTTCCTCGAACTGCCCACCGGCGTACCCCTCGGCGTCGGCGGCGTCGCCTTCTCCACCACCACGGTCGACCTGGAACCCGGCGACCGGCTGGTGTTCTACACCGACGGCCTGGTCGAGACCCGACAGCACCCTCTCGACGAGCGCCTGGAAGCGTTGCTGTCCCTGCTGGAAGGCCCCGACCGCCCCTTGGAAGAGGTCTGCGACCTTCTGCTGCGCACGCTGCACCAGCCGGACAACTCCGATGACGTGGCGCTTCTCATCGCCCGTGTGCAGAAGCCCGGCTGATCGTCGGCGCCGGCCGGCCCCGTACGCCCCGCTTTCACAGGTATTGATTACCTCGTCCTTATCGCGTTCCTCGGACAATCACAGCAAGGCATGGCATGGGGATGCCGTGTGCCGTGGCCGATGGGAGCGAGCCGTGATGCACGAACCGCACCAGGAATCCGCCGCCGGGGGCGAGCCGCCCGACCGGCACGGCGAGACGACGCCGGACTGGGAAGTGATGACGGGCCCGGGCGGGCCGGAGCCCGCCGGAGAGCCGGCCTGGGACCGGGTGTGGCGGCGCCGCTCCGGCCGCGCACGGACGGTGATCGCCGCGTCGACGGTCGCCGTGCTGGCGCTCGGCGGCACCGTCGCCTACGCCGCGACCTCGGGCTCTTCCCGTACGGGCGCCACACCCTCCGTGTCCGGGTCCGCGTCCCCTTCACCGAGCGGGCCCGGTGAGCGGCACGGCGGTGGCCGCTGGTTCGATTTCGGCGGCATGGGCGTGCACGGCGAGGCGACCGTCAAGGACCAGGACACCGGCAAGTGGGTCGTACGGGTCTGGCAGCGCGGCACCGTCGAGAAGATCGACGGCGACCACGTCACCGTGAAGAGCGAGGACGGCGCCGAGTGGACGTGGACGGTCGACTCGAACTCCACCGTCCTGCACGACGGCACCAAGGGCTCCGGCACGGGCGATCTGAAGAAGGACGAGACCGCCCTGCTCGTGGGCACCCGTGCCGACGACGGCACCAGGACGGCGACGCGCGTGCTCTCCGGGGATCTGGCGGACAAGGGACCGGGCGGCGACTGGCGCGGGAGGTTCCCGGGCCACGGTCCCATGGACTGGCGCATGCCCGCCCCCTCGGCGAGCCCGTCGGGCAGCGGCGCGACGACATGACGGTGCCGGCCGCTACGTCCTGATGCCGATCACGACGTTGGCGTAGAGGTCGTCGTCCGTGGCCAGACGTGTCGTCAGCCCCTGACCGGCGAAGGCCTCCACGGCCACCTCGGCCTGCCGTTCGCTCGTCTCGACCAGGACGCAGCCACCGGGGGCGAGCCAGCGCGGCGCCTCGGCGGCGACCCGGCGCAGGACGTCGAGGCCGTCAAAGCCGCCGTCGAGCGCGACCAGTGGCTCGTGGTCGCGTGCCTCCGGGGGCAGGAGCCCGACCTCGTCGGTGGGGACGTACGGCACATTGGCCGCGAGGATGTCGATCCGGCCGCGCAGTTCCTCGGGCAGCGCCTCGAACAGGTCGCCCTGGTGGACGTGGCCGCCGACGCCGGTGACGTTGCGGTGGGCGCAGCGCATCGCGGCCGGGTCGATGTCGGCGGCGTGCAGTTCGACGCCGCCGAGCGCCGTCGCCAGGGCCGTGCCGACGGCGCCCGAGCCACAGCACAGGTCCACCACGACGGAGGCCTGGGGAGCCTGGGCGAGAGCCTGCTCGACGAGGAACTCGGTACGGCGGCGGGGCACGAACACACCCGGTTCCACGGCGATCCGCAGACCGCGGAACTCGGCCCAGCCCAGGACGAGTTCGAGTGGCAGGCCACCCGCCCTGCGCTCGACGAGCGTGGCCAGCTCGTCCGGAGTACCGGCGGCGGCCAGGATCAACCGGGCCTCGTCCTCGGCGAAGACGCAGCCCGCGGCGCGCAGAGCGGCCACGACGGAATCGGTGGGACCGGCGGAGAAGGAAGGTGAGGGCATAGAAGCCGAGAGCCTTTCGGTGAGTCGAAGGGCGCTCTCGTGATCGCCTACGGCCGACGACCCACGTCGACACGAGGAGAGAGCACCCGACCTGACACAGCGGTAATGGGACTCACCTCCTCGGTCACCGGCGGCCGGGACGATCCGCGGCCGGACCGCCACATTACACCGGCGACCAGACACCGGCGGTCTCCTCGACCTCCTCTTCCTCAGCCCCTATCTCGGCCTCCCGGGGCCCCGGCACGGCCACGGCCGAGGGCCGTTCCGGAACAGGGCGCCGAAGAAACCGTTCTGGAGGTCGGGGCGGAACAGACCGCTGGAGCTGGTGAAGTTGAGCGTGCCGATGCCGCCCACGGCGGAGGCGTAGGAGCCCATGCTCAGCGCGATCAGCAGGAAGAACAGGCCCTGACCGGTGGCGACCGGTGTGAAGCGACCACGAGCTCTTCGCGCGGGCACATAAGCGCCCGTGATGTCACGGGCCGCCCTGTCCCTGACCGTCTGTGCGAACACCGTCGCCTCCTCGACCCCCATTGGTTGGCTTATACAACTCACACTCAAGTTGTACTGTGCAACCAAGACGGGCGAGTGAGGGAGGACCCGTGGACGCGGACGAGGCCGTGGAGACGATCCAGCGCGAGATGACGGTCTTCGCCCGCCGCGCCCGTGCCTCGGCGGGGCGTATGCACCCCGAGCTCTCGCTGGTGTCGTACACCCTGCTCGGACACCTGGAGGAGAGCGGCGGCTGCCGGGCGACCGACCTGGCGGCCCACTACGCCCTGGACAAGTCCACGGTGAGCCGCCAGGTGGCCGCGCTGGAGCGGGCGCGGCTCATCGAACGGCGCCTGGACGCGGACGACCACCGGGTACAGGTGCTGCACCTGACCGAGGCCGGCCGCCAGATCCTCGCCCAGGTGACCGACAGCCGCCGAGCCGCCTTCCGGGAGCGGCTGGCGGACTGGCCGGAGGAGGATCTGGAGCGGTTCGCCGCGTACCTCGTCAGGTACAACGCCTGGGCGCGGCCCGAGGACTAGGAGGCCGCCAACTCCCGTGCGTCCGCGAGGTGTTCCGGGGCGCGAGCGGCCCCGAAGACGGTGCTGCGGCGGAGGGCGAAGCCGAGGGACTCGTACAGGCGGATGGCGTTGGTGTTGGCGGCGCCGGTGTGCAGGAACGGGGTCTCACCACGCTCCCGGATGCCGTGGGCGACGGCGAGGATCAGACGGGTGGCAAGGCCCTCGCCACGGAAGGCGGGGTCGGTGCAGACGGCGCTGATCTCGGTCCAGCCGGGCGGGTGCAGCCGCTCCCCTGCCATGGCTATCAGGGCGCCGTCTCGGCGTATGCCCAGGTAGGTGCCCATTTCGATGGTGCGGGGCAGGAACGGGCCGGGCTGAGTCCGGCGCACCAGGTCGAGCATCTCCGGCACGTCGGCCGGCCCGAGGCGGAGGGCATCCGGCTCCGGAGCGGTGGCGATACCGTCATCGACGAGCTGCACGCCCTCCATCTGGAAGGTGACCTCCCAACCGTCGGGGATCTCGCCGTGGAAGCCGAGCAGCGGAACCTCGCCCCCGGGGCCCGCGAAGGCGGCGAGGTCGGCCCAGTCCTCGGCGTCCAGCTCGTCGGGCAGCGCGAGCCATGGCGAGACATCGACCGGGTAGCGCAGCAACCGGCCGCGCCGCTCGGCGAAATGGGCGTGCGGGCCGGTCAGCGAGGCCAAAGCGGGGTTGTCCAGGACGTGGCTCATGCGGCGACCTCGATCACGATCTTGCCGCGGGCGTGGCCCTCCTCGACGGCACGCAGCGCGTCACCGGCCCGCTCCAGCGGGAAGGTCTGCGTCACCTGAGGGTCCAGGCTGCCCTTCACCACCAGGTCCGCAGCCTCCGTGAGGCGCTCGGAGGTGCGGACGCGGGCGACGCGCGAGCCGCCGAGCCGCTCCACGACCTCGGGCGGTGCCCCGGCCGTGATCAGCTTCGTCCGGTCGGTGAGCAGGGTCGCCGCCTCGGCCAGGACCTCGCCGCCCACCAGGTCGTACACGCCGTCGACGGCACCCGGCACGCGCTCGGTCCAGCCCGGCCCGGACGGGACGTGCACGGCCCCGAAGGACTCCACGAAGTCCTTCTTGGCGTCGCTCGACACGCCCACGACACGCAGTCCCTCGGCCCTGGCGATCTGCACGGCCGCGACACCGACCCCACCGCCCGCGCCGGTGATCAGCACGGTCGCACCGGCCGGCAGAGCGAGCTGGCGGATGCCGTCGTACGCCGTCACGGCCGCGACGGGCAGGGTCGCCGCGTCGGTGAAGGACAGGCCCGCGGGCTTGTGCGCGATCAGGTCGACCGACAGCAGCGCGAACTCGGAGTACCCGCCGACAACAGGCCGCCCGAAGACCTCGTCCCCGACGGCGAAGCCCTCGACGCCCTCGCCGACTTCCTCCACGACGCCCGAGACCTCGTTGCCGAAGTAGGCGGGGAAGTGACGCTCACCGCTCTCGCCGGGGCGGCGGTAGCCGGTGCGCAGTTTCCAGTCGACGGGGTTCACGCCCGCGGCCCGGACCGCGATGAGGACCTGACCCGGACGGGGCACCGGCCGCTCCACCTCGACGAGCGCCTCGACCTCCGGTCCGCCGTACCGCGTGAAGACGTACGCCTGCGGCATTGTTCCCACTCTCCTTCGCTCACGCCTGGCACCAGTCGGCAAGGAAGATCGGGGAGCTGCTATTCCCGGTGTGGCGGAGTGTTCGTACGGCCGCAATAATCGCCGCGCTGACCTGGGACGGAGCACGGGTGACGACAGCGTACGGTTGAACCATGAACGTCACCCGAGGCTTCACCGGGCGCCCCCGCGTCCACCATCCTGGCCTACCGCCCGGCCAGTACGACGCGGGCGACGACTGGCCCGTCCTCTCCGCCGAGGTCACGCCCGACCTGGCACCGGCCGACTGGACCTTCCGCGTCGACGGTCTGGTGGAGCGGCCGCTCACCTGGGACTGGGACGAGGCGCACGCGCTGCCGGAGTCGGCGTACGAGGGCGACATCCACTGCGTGACGAGCTGGTCGAAGTTCGGGGTGCGGTTCGGGGGTGTCTCGCTGGACGCCTTTCTCCATGTGGTGCGGCCCCATGTGTCGGCCACCCATGCCGTCGCCTATTCGCACACCGGGTACACCACGAATCTTCCGCTCTCGGATCTGACCGGTGGGCGGGCCTGGATCGCGTTCGAGTACGAGGGGAAGCCGCTCGCTCCCGAGCACGGCGGTCCGGCGCGGCTGCTGGTGCCGCACCTGTACTTCTGGAAGAGCGCCAAGTGGATCGCGGGCATTCGGCTCCTCGACCACGACGAGCCGGGCTTCTGGGAGCAGAACGGCTACCACGCACGGGGCAACCCGTGGGAGGAGCAGCGGTACTCCGGTGACTGAGACGTTCACTCCCCTGACCCGGTTCGACGTGCCCGGCCGGATCGCGGTGAGCAACCGCGCGGCCGCGGCGTGGCAGACGGCCACACTCACCGAGGTCCGGCGCGAGACGCCGTACGCCTCGACCTTCCGGTTCGCGGTACCCGGCTGGGCGGGGCATCTGCCCGGCCAGCATCTGATGCTGCGGCTCACCGCCGAGGACGGCTATGTGGCCCAGCGCCACTACTCGATCGCGTCCGCGCCCGACGACGCCGGGCACATCGAGCTGACCCTGGACCATGTCGAGGGCGGCGAGGTCTCGGGCTGGTTCCACACGGTGGCGAGGCCCGGTGACGAGGTCGAGGTGCGCGGCCCGCTGAGCGGCTTCTTCGCCTGGACCGGCGACCGGCCCGCGCTGCTGATCGGCGCCGGCTCCGGTGTCGTACCGCTGATGTCGATGGTGCGCCACCACCGGGCACGGGGCCTCGATGTGCCGCTGCGGCTTCTGGTGTCCGCGCGCGGTCCTCAGGAGCTCATCTACGCGCGGGAGTACGGCGCGGAGACGACGCCCGTGTTCACGCGGAGCGCGCCCGAGGGGGTGCCGGTGGGCCGTATGGCGGCCGCACATGTGGCGCCGCTCCTGTCCGAGCAGCCTCCCGGTGGGTGGGAGGCCTATGTGTGCGGTTCCAACGCCTTCGCCGAGCACGCCTCGCGCCTGCTGGTGGCGGCCGGCCAGCCGGTGGAGCGGATCCGGATCGAACGCTTCGGCTGACGCGCGGACTCCTCGCAGCCGGACGGCTTCGCGATGAGCGATCTCCGCTCCGCCGGGTACCCGATTTTCACGGGCACTCGCGCATATAGGCGGTGCGGGGGGACAATACAGGCGAACACATACGGCCCCTCCGGCTCCGGTGACCGGCGAGGAGGTCGACATGCGAACCCGGGTGCGCGGCTGGCGCTGGCGGCGCAATCCACTGCGGCGTCGGTCGGACGTCGTCGAGGCGTGGACGGCGGTTGTCGTCGCCCTGCTGCTGTTCGTGGGCGCCCCGTTGGTGGGGACGCTCGTGGGGTGGTGGGCGCACGACGAGGCGCGGACCGCCGCGGCGTCGGCCCGAGCGGAGCGGCATCGTGTGCGGGTCGAGGTCGTCGGCAGGACGCCCGACGCACCGTCGGCGGTGCAGGGCAGCCGCGAGCACTCGTACCGCGTGAGCGTGCGCTGGACCGATCCGGTCACGGGCCCGCACACCACCGAGGCACGCGTCCCGGCGGGCACCCGGCACGGGGACACGGTGGACGTGTGGTTCGACCGGCACGACCGAAGCGTCCCTGCACCGCCGGGCGAGACCCAGATCTGGCAGCACACCGTCACCATCGGCACATGTGCGGCGGGCGGCGCGGTGGCCGTGGTGCTCCTGGGCAACGCGGTCGTACGGCGCGTGGCCACGGGCCACCGACTCACCGAGTGGGAACAGGAGTGGACCCGCACCGAGCCACAGTGGACACGGCGACAGGCGGGTGGGCCGTAGCACCTCGGCGTGGGCTGTCGGGCGGCAGAGGACTTGGCGCCGGGCGGGAGAGCCGTGGCGCCGAACGGCAGCGGGTGCGGCCGCCACGGTCTGGGGGTGGAGCGCCGCGCGGTCGCACCCGACGCTCAGTGCTCGGGCCGTGTGACATTCCACGGCAGGGATGCGGCGCGCGACGCGAGAGCAGGGGCGCTGCGCGGCACTGCAGGCGACGCCCGGCACGCGGGCCATGGCGCCGGGCGGCAGGGGCGCGGTGGTGCTACGTCGCCTGCTGCATCTGCCGTGCGATCCGGCCGTGGTCTCGCAGGGCTTGGGGCAGCCCGGACAGCGACGGCTCGCCCCGGTCGACGAGGACCCGGCCGCCGACCACCGTCGTCCATGCGCGGGCCGGCCCGCAGCGCAGCCAGGCCTCGACCGGGTCGCTCAGCGCGCCCGCGAGAGCGACCTCGTGGAGGTCCCAGACGACCAGGTCGGCACAGGCGCCCGGCCGCAGATGCCCCAGTTCGTCGGCGCGGCCGAGGCAGCGGGCCGAGCCGCGGGTCGCGATGTCGAGGGCGTCGCGGGCGGTCATGGCGCCGGGGCCGCCGCGGTAGCGGCCCAGCAGCAGGGCGTTCCGTGTCTCCATCCAGAGGGAGGCGTGGTCCGTGGAGGCGGAGCCGTCGCAGCCGATGCCGACCGGCAGACCCAGCTCGCGCATCTCCTTCACCCGCGCGGTGCCGCCGCCGATGAGCATGTTGGAGCTGGGGCAGTGCGCCACGCCGACGCCGGCGGCCCCGAGGCGTCGCAGCTCGTCGTCGCTCGGATAGATGCAGTGGGCGACCCAGGTGCGGTCGCTCATCCAGCCGCAGTCCTCGAAGTACTCGACGGGTCGGCAGCCGTACGTCTCAAGGCAGTACGTGTCCTCGTCGTGGTCCTCGGCGAGATGCGTGTGCAGGCGTACGTCGTACCGCTCGGCGAGTTCGGCGCTCGCCGTCATCACCTCCTTGGTCACCGAGAACGGCGAGCACGGCGCGAGCGCGACCCGGATCAACGCGCCCGGCGTCGGATCGTGATGGGCCCTGATCAGCCGCTCGCTGTCGGCGAGCACCTCGTCGGTGGTCTGTGTGACGCTCCGCGGCGGCAGCCCGCCGTCCTCCACGGAACGGGTCATCGAACCGCGGGTCGCGTGGAAGCGGAAGCCGATGTCGCGGGCGGCGCGGATCTCGGCGTCGACGAGGTGCGGGCGGGGATGGACATAGAGGTGGTCGGAGGACGTGGTGCAGCCGCCCATCAGCAGTTCCGCCATGCCGACGTACGCGGACACGTACGCGGCCTCCTCGTCGAGCGCGGCCCACAGGGGGTAGAGCGTGGTCAGCCAGTCGAAGAGGGTGCCGTTCACGGCGGGGGCGTAGGAGCGGGTGAGGTTCTGGTAGATGTGATGGTGCGTGTTGATCAGGCCCGGGGTGACCAGCCTCCCGGCCGCCGGGACGGTGCTCCGGGCCTCCGGTTCGCTCCCGCTCTCGCCCACGGCGGTGACCCGACCATTCGTCACGGCCACCCAGCCGCCGGGGATCTCCCGATCCCCGTCGACGACCAGCAGTCCGGCGTCCTTGACCAGCAGATCCACGGCTGACGACATGGCGGCATCGTAGACGGAACAGGCGGGAAAAACCTGGCGAGTCGTCCGACCACGCACGTACGGTGTGATCACCCTCACCGTGCCCACTCATCGCTATCCGAAGGCGGTCCTACATGGCCCTGTTCGACCTCCCGCTCGACGAGCTCCGCGAGTACCGCAGCACGTCCACCGAGCCCGAGGACTTCGACGCGTTCTGGTCCAAGACCCTGCAGGAGGCCCGCGAGCACGACCTGGACGCCCGCTTCGAACCCGTCGACACGGGCCTGACGACGGTGCGGGTCCACGACGTGACGTTCGCCGGGTTCGGCGGGCACCCGGTGAAGGGCTGGCTGACGCTGCCGGCCGGGATCGAGGAACCGGTGCCGCTGGTCGTGGAGTTCATCGGCTACGGCGGTGGCCGCGGCCTTGCCCACGAGCATCTGCTGTGGGCCTCCACCGGCCGGGCGCACTTCGTGATGGACACGCGCGGCCAGGGCAGTGCCTGGGGCGGCGGTGGCGGCACCGGCGACCCGGTGGGCGGGGCGCCCGCCTTCCCCGGGTTCATGACCCGCGGCATCGACGCGCCCGAGAACTACTACTACCGGCGGGTCTTCACCGACGCGGTCCGCGCGGTCGAGGCGGCCCGCTCCCACCCGCTCACCGACGCCTCCCGCACGGTCGCGCTCGGCGCGAGCCAGGGCGGCGGCATCACGATAGCCGTCGGCGGTCTGGTCCCGGACCTGGTGGCGATCGCCCCTGACGTCCCCTTCCTCTGCGACTATCCCCGCGCGACCACCATGACGGACCGTCACCCGTACCGCGAGATAGGCCTGTTCCTCAAGACCCACCGCGGCCGCACCGAGGACGCCCTGCGCACCCTCTCCTACTTCGACGGCGTCCACTTCGCCACCCGCGGCCGCGCCCCCGCCCTCTTCTCGGCGGCCCTGGAGGACCAGACCTGCCCGCCCTCGACCATCTTCGCGGCCTTCAACAACTGGGCCCACGAGGACAAGACGATCGAGGTGTACGACTTCAACGATCATGAGGGCGGTGGGCCCTACCAGGAGGCGGCCAAGGTGAAATGGCTGCGGTCGCGCCTCTGACCTTCCCTCCAGTCCGACCAGTCGGTACGTTCGGGGAGCTCGGGTCGCAGCGTCGCGGCCCGAGCTCCCCGAACGTACCGACTGGTCGGACTGGAGGGAAGGTCAGAGGCGCGACCGCAGCCA
>Ga0075367_10000434_pt1 | contig 15538 bp, 11 predicted proteins | sample EndMethybrTD3032_FD_71399 | JGI IMG/M metagenome (GOLD analysis project Ga0075367, IMG submission 71399) | Populus endosphere microbial communities from Tennessee, USA - Endosphere MetaG P. TD hybrid TD303-2 | ecosystem: Host-associated > Plants > Roots > Endosphere | place: USA: Tennessee... | reverse complement strand
CACCCGAGGTGACCTCCTGGGGGCGCCTGCCCATGAACGCCGTCGACCGGCGCCGCGGAGCACTCCCCCTGGACGGCGACTGGCGTTTTCAGTTGCTGCCGGCTCCGGACGCGCCGGTCGGCGGTTCCTGGGGCTCCTCGTACGTCCCCGGCGTCTGGACCCTGCAAGGCACCGACGACCTGCCGCACTACACCAACGTCCGCATGCCGTTCCCCGACTTCCCGCCCGGCTCCCCCACCGCCAATCCGACAGGGGTGTACGAGCGTGAGGTGGACGTACCCGTCGAGTGGGCCGGGCGCCGGATCGTGCTCCAGGTCGGCGCCGCCGAGAGCGTGCTGCTCGTGCACGTCGACGGGCGGCCCGTCGGCATCTCCAAGGACTCGCATCTGGCCGCCGAGTTCGACCTGACGGAGGTCGTGCGCCCCGGCGGGCGGGCCGTCGTACGGCTCACCGTCGTGAAGTGGTCGGACGCCTCGCACATCGAGGACCAGGACCAGTGGTGGCACGGGGGTGTCACGCGGTCGGTGCTGCTGTACGCGACCGACCCGCTGCACCTCGCCGACGTGACCGTGCGGGCGCGGCGCGACGGTGAGCTGCGGATCGACTGCCGGGTGCGCGACGCACGTGGGGCGCTGCCCGACGGGTGGCATGTCAGCGGCGAGCTGGAGGGCCGACTCCTCACCCAGGACAGCGAGTTCGACCGCGTCAACGCCGAGGACGACCGCGTCTCCGACTTCCTCGGCGAGGCCCGCATCCACGGCGTCGTCCCCGAGGTGCGCACCTGGAACGCCGAGACACCCGAGCTGTACGACCTCACCGTCCGCCTGCACCGCGCCGACGGCACGATCGCCGACACCTCGCACCACCGCATCGGCTTCCGCGACGTCGAGATCGCCGACCGGGACCTGCTGGTCAACGGTGAGCGCGTCTTCGTCCGGGGCGTGAACCGGCACGACTTCCATCCGCTGACGGGCAGGACGGTGTCGTACGACGACATGCGCGCGGACCTGGTTCTGCTGAAGCGCTTCGGCTTCAACGCGGTCCGCACCTCCCACTACCCCAACGACCCGACGCTCTACGACCTCGCCGACGAACTCGGCTTCTACGTGGTCGACGAGGCGGACATCGAGTCCCACGACCACGCCCATGAGATCGCCGACGACCCGCGCTATCTGGGCGCCTTCGTGGACCGCGTCTCGCGCATGGTCCTGCGCGACAAGAACCACCCCTCGATCATCATCTGGTCGCTGGGCAACGAGTCCGACTACGGCGCCAACCACGACGCGGCGGCGGGCTGGGTGCGGCGGCACGATCCGACGCGCCCGATCCAGTACGAGGGTGCCGCGAAGCTCGACTGGGCGGCCACGGACGACTGCTCCGACATCGCCTGCCCGATGTACGCCCCGCTGGAGGACTGCGTCGCCCACGCCCTGTCGGGCCGGCAGACCAGGCCGCTCATCCAGTGCGAGTACTCCCACGCGATGGGCAACAGCAACGGCACGCTCTCGGACCATTGGGCGGCCATCGAGTCCACGCCAGGTCTTCAGGGCGGGTTCATCTGGGAGTTCTGGGACCACGGCATTCTCCAGCGTGTGAACGACGGCAGACCTGTCGGGCGTGGGGGCGCCGGGCTGTATGACAACGGTGTCGCCGCGCCCGGCCACCGCTGGGCGTACGGCGGCGACTTCGGCGAGACCATCCACGACGGCGCGTTCATCGCCGACGGGGTCGTCTTCCCCGACCGCACCCCGAAGCCCCCCCTGTACGAGCACCGGGAGATCGCGGCGCCGGTGCGCATCGAGTGCTTCAAGCACGAGGGTGTGGTGCTGGGCAACCACCAGCATTTCCGGGGCCTGGACTGGCTGACCGGCGAGTGGCGGCTGTCGCTCGCCGACGGCCGTACGCTGACCGCGCCCGCCGAACTGCCCGATCTGCGGCCCGGCGAGACGGCCGCCGTACCGCTGCCCTTCGAGCTGCCGCGTGACGGCGGCGAGGCCTGGCTGACGCTGCGGGTGACCGTGGCCCAGGAGCAGCCGTGGGCGCCGGCCGGCACGGAGGTGTGTGTGCCGCAGGTGCGGTTGCGGGGGCCCGCGGTGGAGGGGGGCCCGTCGGTGGACCGGTCCGCGGTGAGCGAGGCCGATGCCGTGAACGGGCCCGCCACGAGCGGGACCGCCGCCCTGGGCCGGTCCGTCGAGGTCGACGGCGAGGGCCTGCTGCTCCATCCGCTCCTGTCCTCCGCGCCCGCCCTCTCCCTGTGGCGGGCGCCCACCGACAACGACGAGCTGGGTGGCATGGCGCTGCGCTGGCGGACCTGGGGGCTCGACGCGCTGGTCCGCAAGGTCGTGTCGGTGCGGGAGGACGGCGGCCGGGTGACCGTGGACGCCGAGTACGCCGGCACGGTCGGGGTCGTACGGCACCGGCAGGTGTTCACGCCGGGCGCGGCCGGCATCCGGGTCGACGAGGAGGCCGAGCTGCCGGACGAGTTCGACGACGTGGCACGGGTCGGGTCGGTGTTCGAGACCGTGCCGGGCCTGGATCTGCTGGAGTGGTTCGGCCAGGGGCCCTGGGAGTCGTATCCGGACCGGAGCGCGGGCGCGCCCGTCGGCCATCACTCCCTCCCCGTCGACACGTTGTTCACCCCCTATCTGCGCCCGCAGGAGAGCGGCGGCCGGCACGGCGTACGGCGGTTCACGCTGTCCGCGCCGGACGCGACCGGTCTCGCGGTCGAGCTGGACGAGCCGCGCCAGGTCTCCGTGACCCGGTACCGCGCCGAAGAGCTGACGGCCGCCCGTCACCACGACGAGCTGGTGCCGCGTGCCGGGTGCGTGGTGCACCTCGACGCGGCGCACCGAGGGCTGGGCACGGCGTCGTGCGGCCCCGACACCTTCCCCGAATACCGGATCGCACCGGGCGTCCACCGCTGGAGTTGGACCCTGCGCGTTCTGTAACCCCCCGCCTTCCTGTCGTTCGTCCCACCCCACGGAGCACACGTGTGTACTTCGCATGACCACAACCAGGGCGAGGCCGCGCAGGCCGGTGCCGGAAGACGCAGTTTCCTGAGGGCCACGGCGCTGCTGGGCGCCGCCGCCACGGCCGGGGTCGCACTGCCGGCCGTCGCCGAGGCGGCCCCCGAGAGCACGAGCGGCTGGCGGCCCGACGCCGAGAGCCGTCGTTTCACGCTCGCCGTGATGCCCGACACCCAGTACCTCTTCGACGGGCCGAGCATCGACAAGGCACCGGTCGAGGCGTCCCTGCGCTATCTGCTGGAACAGGGCAGGGAAGACAACATCGTCTTCCTGTCCCACCTGGGCGACCTGACCCAGAACGGCGCCGAGGAGGAGTTCGCCGCGATCAGCGAGGCGTTCGGGCTGCTGGACCGGCGGGGCGTCGGCTACAGCGTCCTGGCCGGCAATCACGACGTGCGGTCCTCGACGGACGACCAGCGCGGGTCGACGCCGTACCTGGACGCGTTCGGACCGCAGCGCTTCAAGGCCAAGTCCACGTTCGGCGGCGCCTCTTCGGACGGTTACAACACCTACCACCTGTTCCGGGCGGCGGGTCGCGAGTGGCTGGTGCTGGCGCTGGACTGGCGGCTGTCGGCGAAGGGGTACGCCTGGGCGAAGGACGTCCTCGCGCAGCACCCGAAGACGCCGGTCATCCTCACCACCCACGAACTCGTCGTCGAGGACGACCAGTTGTCGACGTACGGGCAGCAGCTGTGGGACCAGCTGGTCGCGGACCACGACCAGATCTTCCTCACCCTGAACGGCCACTACTGGCCGGCGGGCCGCGCCACCCGCAAGAACGCGGCCGGCAACGACGTCCATCTCCACCTCACCAACTACCAGAACCGCTACTTCGGCGGCGCGGCGATGATCCGCCTCTACCGCTTCGACCTGGACCGGGGCGTCATCGACGTGGAGACGGTCTCCCCGTGGATCCTGGGGCGGGCCAAGCAGGGGCTCAACGAGCTGGAACGGCAGGAGATCGAGCTGAGCGGTGACGCGGACCGCTTCTCGGTGGAGATCGACTTCGAGAAGCGCTTCGCCGGATTCGCCCCGGTCCCGGCGCGTCCGGCCCGCCCCGCCTCGCGGCTGCTGATCCCCGGCACGGTCGCCTACTGGCGCTTCGAGTCGCCGGCCTCCGGCACCGTCCGTGACCTCTCCGGGCGCGGCAACGACCTCGCCCTCGTCACGGTCGGCGGCGGCTCGCTCGGCTGGTCGTCCGACCACCACCCGGACCAACCCGGCCACGGCAGCCTGGAGTTCCAGGGCTACAAGTCGCCGTTGCAGGGCGCGTACCTGAGGACGGTCGACGGCGCCCCGCTCAACTCGGCGACCTTCAAGGACGGTTACACCATCGAGGCGTTCTACCGGCTCCCCGCCGACTGGGACCCGGACCACAACGCCTGGTCCGGCATCGTCAGCCGCACCGGCACCGGCGGTGCCGCCGGCAAGACCGGCGACGATCCCGACGAGCCTCTCGCCACCCTCTCCCTCTCCAACGACCGCGAGCCCCAGTGGGCCATGCGCCCGCTCAACCAGGAGGGCATCGCCACCAACTGGGGCCAGGAGACGCCCCTGGAGACCTGGTGGCACCTCGCGGTGGTCAACGACGGCAGGCACTCCACGCTGTACGTCGAGGGCTGCCCGGTCGTCCGCAACCCGAAGGCGGCCGCGATCGGCATCACCTCCGTCGGGCTCCCGTGGCTGCTCGGCGGCTACGAGTACGCGGGCAAGATCGACCAGATCCTGCACGGCCGTCTCGGTGACGTCCGTATCGTCGCGCGGGCGCTGCCCGTGACCTCCTTCATGACCCACTGACGCCCTTCCCAGAGGACCTCCCAAAGATCATGACCGAGCAGCAGCTGCCCGTCTGGGCCGATCCCTCCGTCTCCCCCACCCGCCTCGACGCGCAGGGCGTGTCCAGGCGCCAACTCCTGCGTCGTGCGGGCCTGTTCGGTGCCGCGTTCGCCCTCGGCCCGGCGGCGGCCCCCGCGTTCGCGACCACTCAGGACCAGGGCTTCGGCGGCGACGACCCCCGTCTCGCCTACCTCGTCGGCGACCACCATGTGCACTCCGTCTACAGCCACGACGCCAAGTACACGTTCTCCCAGCAGGCGCAGGCCGCCGCCGAGTACGGCCTGGACTGGATGGTGTTCAACGAGCACTCCAACTTCGGGCACGCCTACTACGGCGCGAAGCTGGAACACCAGGAGATCCTCAAGGCCCGCGCGGAGAACCCGCGTCAGCTGATCTTCCAGGGTCTGGAGTGGTACATCCCGGCCGCCGAGCACTGCACGATCTTCGCCGCGCCCGGCCCCAACGAGGTCGATCTGCTCACCCGGTTCGAGCTCGCCTACGACGGCAAACTGCTCGGCTACACCGACGGCTCCGCCGCCGGCACGGACACCGCCCGCAACGAGGCCCACGCCGTCAAGGCCATCAAGTGGCTTGCCGAGCAGCGCCGTTCGGGCTACGTGGACGACGTTCTGGTCCTCGCCAACCACCCCCTCCGCCTCGGCATCGACTCTCCGCACGAGATGCGCAACTGGCGGGACGCGGCCCCCGAGATCATGATCGGCATGGAGGGCGCGCCGGGCGCCCAGGGTGCGGCGATCCCCGGCTGGCGCGGCTCCACGTCCATCCGCGGCGAGTACGAGAACAAGCCGTCCGCGCAGTCCTGGGCGGGCTACGCGGCGGACGCCTATCTCACGTACGGCGGCTTCGACTGGGCGACCGCGACCGTCGGCGGCCTGTGGGACTCGATGCTCGCGGAGGGCCGGCTGTTCTCGATCACCACCAACTCCGACAACCATCGCACGGTCTTCGACACCTGGAAGAACGGCGACTGGCCGGCCGGGCAGAACTTCGACAACACCGGCAAGCTCCCCGACCCGGTGAACACCGACACCCCGCAGCCCGGCAGCGACTTCTGGCCCGGCGAGTTCAGCCGCACCCACGTCGGCGTGACCCGCTACGGCTACCGCGCCGTGATGGCGGGCCTGCGTGCGGGCCGCGTCTGGCTGGACCACGGGCATCTGCTGGACGGGCTCGACGTCCGGCTGAAGCGGGACTGCGACCTCGGGCGCGGTGTCACGCTGGGCGGCCGACTGCGGGTCCGCAAGGGCGAGAAGATCACGCTCTACGTCACCGTCACGACCGCCACCCGGGCCAACCCCCGGGGAATCCTGCCCCAGTTGGCGCACGTGGACGTCATCCGGGGCGCGGTGCGCGGCCCGGTGACCGACCTCGACACCTGGAAGGCACCGGACACCAAGGTCGTACAGACGAAGGACGTGTCAGGCCGGAAGGGGACGTACACCCTGCGCATCCCACTGACCGCGGGGGACGAGTCCTTCTACGTCCGGCTGCGCGGCAGCGACGGCAACCGCCACGGTACCGGCTACCTCGGTGCCTCGATCGACCCGAACGGGCCGGTTCCGCACGAGCCCGGAAACGGAGACCCGTGGGCGGACACGTGGTTCTATGCGAACCCCATCTTCGTCGACGTGGCAGGTGCCTGATGAAGCGTCATCTCCTTCTTCTGGCCTCCTTATCCGGTGCGCTGACCCTCAGCGCGCCCAGCGCCTTCGCGTCCGGCGAACCGCACTGGGTGGAGACCGGCACGGCGTACACGGACTCGCTGGGCGGCGGACAGGGACTGGCGAGCCGTGCGAACGGCTCGCTCCTCCACCGCGGGCTCGCGGACATCCCCCTGTCGTACAGAGTCCAGGGCTGGAACCACGTCGGTGACCCGGACATCGCGCGCGGCTACACGTTCGACGCCTACCAGGGCTCCGACACGGCCACGTCGAAGATGTTCGCGGTCACCACGCCGGCCGGGAAGCGCTACGCCTACGTTCACCGGCTGAACCCGGGCGAGAAGGTCAACAACTCCTTCGCGACCGTCTCACCCGACGCGCGGTGGCTGGTGTCGGGCGAGTGGGGCGACCAGAACCGGCTCCAGGTCTTCCCCGCCCCGCTGCTCAACCCGTCGACCCCGCCCAAGGGCGGTGCCTTGAAGGAGGCCTGGCAGATCACCCTGGACAAGCCGGTGCGCGACATCCAGGGCTGCGACTTCGTCACCGACACCCGGCTGGTGTGCGCCTCGGACGACGCGTCCGGCGAGCTCTTCCCGGAGAGCCGGCCGCTCCTCCAGGTCGACCTGCCGCACCAGCTGGACGGGCAGCCGATCACCGGCTCGGTGCGGGCGCTGTTCGGGCTGCCCCAGCGCAGCCTGTGCACGGACGGCACCTTCGAGGCGGAGGGAGTCGACTACGACGCCCGCACCGGCACCCTGCGCGCGGAGGTCATCCCGCCGGGCGCCTGTGCACTGGCGACGACCGTCTACTCGTACCGCTACGTCACGAACTGATCGGACACGTCGTACCGTGGGCCGCATGACCGGTGAAGAGTCGTTGCGGCCCCAGTCCCTGCTGCTCACGTTCCTGGGCGACCAGGTGCTCGGGCGGGACGTCTGCGTGTACTCCGGCAGCGTGATCGACGTCTTCGAGCGCGCCGGGGTCGGCGAGCAGGCGACCCGCTCGACCCTGACCCGGATGGTCAACCGGGGCCTGCTGCGCCGCCAGCGGGAGGGCCGCCGGATGTACTTCGGGCTGACCGAGCACTCCACGGCCGTCCTGGACGACGGCGAGCGACGGATCTGGCACACCGGCGCGGTCAACCGGGACTGGGACGGCACCTGGACCCTGCTCGGCTTCTCGCTGCCCGAGTCCTGGCAGCGCCAGCGCCACGACCTGCGCTCCAAGCTGACCTGGAGCGGCTTCGGCCCGCTGTTCAACGGCCTGTGGATCGCGCCGGGCGAGGTCGATGTCTCGGAGCTGGTGACGGAGCTCGGCCTGGCCGCCCATGTGAAGGTCTTCCGCGCGCACGCCGATGCCGGCATGGACATCGGCGCGATGATCGAGGAGACCTGGGAACTGTCCGAACTGGCCACGCGCTACGAGGAGTTCGTGCGGCGCTGGGAGCCCTGGGAGAGCCGGTCGCCGGAGGCCGACGAGGCCCTCGTGCTGCGTCTGCGTCTGCAGGCCGAGTGGCTCCAGATCATCCGGCGCGACCCGCGCCTGCCGGTCAGGCACCTGCCGGGCGACTGGCCGGCCGAGCAGGCCGAGAAGACGTTCCGCACGGTGCACGACCGGCTCACCCCGCTCGCGCGGGATGCCGCGAAGCGCCTTCTCGACCTGGTGCCGGTCCGCGCCGATCAGGCGTAGAAACGGGACAGGCTCTGCAGGACGGCGGCCGGCTTGGCACCGCCCTCGATCTCGATCGTGCCGTCGACGGTGATCTGGACGCCACCCGGCACCTCCTCGACGTCCGCCAGCCTGCCGACCAGGCGGATCTTCGAGCCGACCTTCACCGGTGAGGGGAAACGGACCTTGTTCAGGCCGTAGTTGACCTTCGTGGTGACGCCCTGGACGTCCAACAGCTCGGTGAAGAGCGGGATGAAGAGGGACAGGGTGAGGTAGCCGTGGGCGATCGGGGCGCCGAAGGGGCCCTCGGCCGCCTTCTCCGGGTCCACGTGGATCCACTGGTGGTCGCCCGTGGCGTCGGCGAAGGTGTTGATGCGCTCCTGGGTGATCTCTATCCATTCGCTGGTGCCCAGGTCGCTGCCCGCGAGCTTCTTCAGTTCGTCGATGCCGTTGACGGTGACGCTCATAAGTAGCCTGTTCCTTGAGAGAGTTGGTCAGTTCCCGTAGCGCTTGCGCACGCGGGACTTGAGGAGCTTTCCGGAGGCGGTGCGCGGGAGTTCGTCCGCGAGAACCACCGACTTCGGGATCTTGTACTTGGCGAGGCGCCCGGCGAGTGAGGCCAGCACCTCGTCGCCGTCGACCGAGGCACCCTCGCGGGGAACCACGACCGCGCGCGGCACCTCGCCCCACTTGTCGTCCGGCACGCCGATGACCGCGCACTCGACGATGTCCGGGTGGGAGAGCAGCAGGTCCTCGATCTCGGCCGGGTAGACGTTCTCGCCACCCGAGATGATCATGTCCTTGATGCGGTCGACGATATGGACGTACCCGTCCTCGTCGACCCGCGCCGCGTCCCCGCTGCGGAACCAGCCGTCGGCGAAGGAGACGGCCGTCTCCTCGGGCAGCCCCCAGTAGCCGGGCATGACATGCGGACCGCGGACCACGACCTCGCCGGTCTCGCCGACGTCGACCGGGGTGAAGTCCGGCCGCACGACGCGCACATCGCTGAAGAAGTGCTGGACTCCGGCCGATCCGGCCTTGCTGACCGCGTGTTCGGCGTCCAGGAAGAGCGTGCCGGGGGACGCCTCCGTCATGCCGTAGCCCTGGAGGAAGGTGAGGCCCCGCTCCTGGTACGCGGCGATGAGCGGAGTGGAGACCGGAGAGCCGCCGCAGGTGAGGATCCGGAGCGACGACAGGTCCGCGTCCTTCCAGCGCGGGTGCCTCGCCACCTGCTCGAACATCGTCGGCACCCCGAACATGAAGGTGATCCGGTGCTGTTCGATCAGGTCGAAGGTCGCGTCCGGGTCGAAGGCCTCGACCAGGACGCAGGTGCCGCCCTTCAGCAGGACCGGGAGCGTCAGCATGTTCAGGCCGGCCGTGTGGAACAGCGGGGCGGAGACCAGGGCGCGTTCGTCGGCGATCAGGTCGGTGTCGACCAGAACGTTGATCGCGTTCCAGGTGAGGTTGCCGTGGGTGAGCATCGCGCCCTTGGGGCGGCCGGTCGTCCCCGAGGTGTACATGATGATGCAGGTGTCGTCGGGGACGACCGGTTCGTCGATGGGGTCGTTCGCGGCGGACGCCACCGCCTCCTCGTAGTCGGCACCCACTTCGACGTACGCACGGACGTCGGTGTTGCCGGGGAGCCCGGCGACCAGGCCCCCGTGCGAGGGGCCGTAGACGAGGGCCTTGGCTCCCGAGTCGGCGAGCTGGAAGGCGATCTCCGGGCCCGCGAGGCGGGTGTTGAGCGGGACGAAGACCGCGCCGAGCGTGCCCGCCGCGAACAGGGTCTCCAGGTAGGAGGGGTGGTTCGGGCCGAGGTAGGCGATGCGGTCGCCGCGCCTTATGCCCCGGGCGCGCAGGGCGTGGGCGAGGCGGGTGGTGCGGTCGTACAGCCGCGCGTACGTGAGCGGGGTGCCGCCGTGGATCAGGGCGGTGCGGTGCGGGGTCTTGCGGGCCCGGCGTGCGGGCCATGACCCCAGTCCCTCATTGCGCATGTCCGGTCCCTTATGGCTTGGTCAGCCCGAGCAGGCGGGCGGCGTTCTCCTTGAGGATCTTCGGCCTGACCTCGTCCTTGATCGGCAGCTTCGCGAAGTCGGCGAGCCAGCGGTCGGGGGTGAGGACGGGGAAGTCGGAGCCGAAGAGGACCTTGTCCTTGAGCAGGGTGTTCGCGTACTGCACGAGCTGCGGCGGGAAGTACTTCGGCGACCAGCCGGACAGGTCGATGTGCACACCCGGCTTGTGGGTGGCGACGGCGAGGGCCTCGTCCTGCCAGGGGAAGGACGGGTGCGCCAGAATGATCTTGAGGTGCGGGAAGTCGGCCGCCACGTCGTCCACGTGGAGGGGGTTGGAGTACTTGAGGCGGATGCCGCCGCCTCCGGGGACTCCGGCACCGATGCCCGTCTGGCCCGTGTGGAAGAGGGCGATGGTGCCCGTCTCCTCGATCACCTCGTAGAGGTCGTACGCCACCGAGCGGTCGTTGGGGAAGAAGCCCTGGATGCTGGGGTGGAACTTGAAGCCCTTCACCCCGTACTCCTCGACCAGGCGGCGGGCCTGCCTGACGCCCGCCTTGCCGCGGAAGGGGTCGATGGAGGCGAAGGGGATCAGCACGTCGGAGTTGGCGGCCGCGGCCTCCGCGACCTCCTCGTTCGGGACGGGCGCGGTGCCGGTCGCGGACTCGGCGTCCACCGTGAAGATCACGGCGGCCATCTTCCGCTCGCGGTAGTAGGCGGCCGTCTCCTCCAGCGTCGGCTTCCGCTTGCCCTCGACCTTGAAATAGGCGGAGGACGCGTCGTGCAGGTCGTCGTCCAGGGAGGAGTGGCCCTTGGAGGACACCTCCGCGTGGGTGTGGACGTCGATGGCGACAAGGTCGTTCAGGTCCATCACGCCTCCGGGAACTTGGGCGCCGGGATGCCGACCGACTGGAGCTCGGCACCGACCGAGGTGGGGAAGGCGTCGGCCAGGGTCTCGGGGGTCCAGCCACCGTCGGCGTACGCCGTCTTGATCTCCTGCGGATGCGACCAGAGTGCCACCTTGTCGCCGCCGATGCCGATGGCCTGGCCGGTGATGGAACGGGCGGCCTCGGAGGCGAGGAAGGGGACGAGGGCGGCGCAGTCCTCGGGGGTGCCGAAGCCCTCGCCCTTGCGGAGGAAGTTCGGGAGCGGCTCGCCGTTCTTCATGGCCTCGATGTACGGGGCGAAGGCCGGGATGGTCTCGGTCATCGCGGTCGCGGCGACCGGGACGATCGCGTTGACGGTGATGCCCGCGCGGCCCAGCTCCATCGACCAGGTGCGGGCGAAGGCGGCGATGCCGGCCTTGGCGGCGGCGTAGTTCGTCTGCCCGAAGTTGCCGCGCTGGCCGGCCGGGGAGCCGACCAGGATGAGGGTGCCCCCTTCGCCCTGCTCGCGCATGCGGACGGCGGCGGCGCGGGCGCAGGTGAAGGTGCCCTTGAGGTGGGTGGTGATCACCGCGTCGAAGTCGTCGTCGGTCATCTTCCACAGCACCTTGTCGCGCAGGATGCCCGCGTTGGTGACCAGGATGTCCAGCCGGCCGAACTCCTCGACGGCCCGGTTCACCAGCCGCTCGGCGGCCTCGGTGGTGCCGACCGGGACGACCTCGGCGACGGCCGTGCCGCCCGCCTCGGTGAGGGACTTCACGGCCGCCTCGGCCACGGCCTCGTCGACGTCGTTGACGACCACGGACGCGCCGTGGGCGGCGAGGGCGTGCGCGTAGGCGAGGCCGAGGCCCCGTCCACTGCCGGTGACGACGGCGACCTTGCCGGAGAGATCGATGCTGGGCACGAGCTGGTCCCTTCACATGGGGTGCGGCTTCGAGATCGAAGCTAAGAGCAATAATTGTCGACGTCAATAGTTGTTGATGACCTACGGGTGAGACATGCTGGAATCTGCACGACGCACTTCCCCCTCCGGGGCCGAGACCAGGGAGCCCGCCATCACCCGCCAGCACGCAACGAACGCAGCCTCGATCGACGCGGACGAGCCTTGGATGCGCGGGCTGCACGCGGACACGGGCTATCTGCTGTACCGCCTGGGTCTGCGCTCCGGGCAGCTCTTCAACACCTTCCTGCAGGAGTCCGGCCTCCGGCTGCGCCACTACGCGGTCCTGCGCTTCCTGGCCACGTCAGAGGGCGTTCTGCAGCGCGAGCTGAGCGCCCGGCTCGGCTACGACCCGAGCGCGATCGTCGGCCTGGTCGACGACCTGGAGAAACTGGGCTTCGCCGAGCGCCGCCCCTCCCCCGACGACCGCCGCAGCCGGATCGTCGTCCTGACCGAGGACGGTGGCACCTTCCTGCGGGACACCGACGAGGCGGGTCTGCGGGTGACGAACGAGTTGCTGGGCCCACTGGACACGACCGAGAAGGACGCACTCCACGCGCTGCTGCTGCGGATCGCGGAGGATGGACTGGCCTGATGACCACGCACGCCCGAGGGGACGCGATGACCGCCCGCTCCGCGCCGGACCGGCTGCTCGCCGTCCTCGCCTCGTTCGACCACGAGCATCCGGCGCTGTCCCTCACGGACATCAGCCGGCGGGCCGGGCTGACCCTCACCACCGCGCACCGCCTGGTCGCCGCCCTCACCGAATGGGGTGCCCTGGAGCGGGACGGGTCCGGCGTCTATCACGTCGGGCTGAGGCTGTGGGAGGTCGCGGCGCTCGCCCCGCGCGGGCTGGCACTGCGGCAGATCGCGCTGCCGTATCTGGAGGACCTGTACGAGGCGACCCACGAGAACGTGCAGCTCGCGGTGCGGGACGGGGGCGAGGTCGTCTACATCGAGTGGCTGTCCGGGCGCTCGGCCGTGGGCGTGCACATCCGGGTCGGCGCGCGCTGGCCGCTGCACGCCACCGGGGTCGGTCTCGCACTGCTGGCGCACTCCGATCCCGAGATCCAGGAGGAGTACTGCGCGAGCCCCCTCGCCTCCTTCACCCCGTACACCGTCACCGACGGGGGCCGACTGCGCCGCATGCTGGCCGACGTACGGCGCACGGGCGTAGCGGTCAGCAGCCGCCAGGTCACCGACGACGCCCTCTCGGTGGCCGCCCCCATCCGCGGACCGGGCGGCGACGTCATCGCCGCGGTGTCGGTGGTGGTACCGCAGGCCGACGCCCAGGTACCGGTGCTGGTACCCGCGGTGCGGCTCGCGGCGCGCGGGATATCGCGGGCGCTGGGATGGCAGCCGGCGAAGGAGCAGCCGTAGGACGTGTTCAGCCGGGGCGCCCTCGATATCCCTCTCACCGGTGAGGCCCGCCCCCGGACCCGCTCGTGACACGGCGATGGACGACGAGCTGTTCATCCTGGCCCGGATGCGCAGACCTCTGACCCGGTCGGCTGCCCGCGCCCCGAAGGGGCGCGGGACACTCAGGGCCCCGGCCGGGCCATTCATACTCTGTTCACAAACCCCGGCGCCCCGGCAACCGTGGTTTCAGGCCTTCCACGGGGAGTCCTCACAGGAATCTCAGGAATCAGTCCGGATATTCAAAGGATCAACAAATCTACGCGGCGCAGGATGCACCCGGAAAAGGTGGACATCCCAGAAAGGCCTGCCGTGGGCGCCTCGCACATATCGAACCGGTCCGAGCAGTCGCAGAAGTGGTCCCGGCGTGGGCTGCTCGGCGCCCTCGGCGCGGTACCGGCCGCCGTCGCACTGACCGGGTGCAGCAGTTCCGCCGGCGCCTCGGAGGGGACGACGAAGGCGTCCGCGAAGGCCGCCGCGACGAAGAGGGCGACCATCTCGGTCACCCCGGCCGACGGCACCAAGAAGGCCGATTTCGTGGACCCGGTCCAGGTCACCGTGACCGACGGCACGCTCGCCTCGGTGAAGGTGACCGCCAACGACGGTTCCACGCTGGCCGGTTCACTCAATGCCGCAAAGACGAAGTGGACGTCGACGAAGAACCCGTACTCCGGCACGAAGTACACGGTCTCGGTCACGGCGGAGGGGGCCTCGGCGCAGATCTCGACCTTCACCACCAAGTCGCCGGGCGAGACCTTCGTCGGCTACTTCACGCCGGAGGCGAACTCGACGTCCGGCGTGGGCATGCCCGTCTCGATCAACTTCACGCACGCCGTGAAGGACCGGGCCGCCGTCCAGAAGGCCATCACCGTCACCGCCGAGCCTGCGGTCGAGGTCGTCGGCCACTGGTTCAGCGACACCCGGCTGGACTTCCGCCCGGAGACGTACTGGGCGTCCGGCACGAAGATCACGCTCAGCCTGCGCCTGAAGGACATCGAGGGCGCCGACGGCGTCTACGGCGTCCAGCAGAAGGACGTCACCTTCCACGTCGGCCGTTCGCAGATCAGCACGGTCGACCTCGCCGGCAAGGAGATGGTGGTCGAGCGGGACGGCGCGACCATCGCCACCTACCCCGTCAGCGGCGGCAACGCCCAGCACACCACCTGGTCCGGGATCATGGTGATCAGCGAGCGCTTCAAGCAGACCCGCATGGAGTCCTCGACGGTCGGACTCGGCGACGAGTACGACATCTCCGACGTCCCGCACGCCCAGCGCCTGACCACGTCCGGCACCTTCGTGCACGGCAACTACTGGGCGTCGACCTCGGTCTTCGGCCACGAGAACACCAGCCACGGCTGTGTCGGCCTGCACGACGCGAAGGGCGCGAACGACAGCTCCGTGGCGGGCTACAAGTTCTACGACTCCTCGATGCTCGGCGACGTCGTCATCGTCAAGAACTCGGGCGAGAAGACGGTCGATCCGGCCAACGGACTCAACGGCTGGAACCTGTCGTGGACGGAGTGGAAGGCGGGGAGTGCGGTTTAGCACGTTTGCACCGTTCAGGTGGTGAACTTCCGCGCCTCGAAAGGACTTTCCTTGCTTTAACTCTTGACGACCCCGGTGACGGAGAGCACATTGGGCCCACTTTGAGAGCGCTCTCACTGGCCCCCGCAGCCAAACACTCCGTACCCGAGAGGCACCCCTCATGAGTGACACCTCCGGCATACACCGCAGACGACGCCCGCTCAGGCGGGCGCTCGTCGCCGCTCTCGGCACCATCGGACTCGCCGCGGTCGCCGCTCTGGCCGGCGTCCCGTCCGCCAGCGCCTCCGCCCCCGCTCCCCCCTCCGGCTGGTCCCAGGTCTTCCTCGACGACTTCACCGGCTCGGCCGGCACCGGCGTCAACACCTCCAACTGGATCTACGACACCGGGACCTCGTACTCGGGCGGCCCCGCCAACTGGGGCACCGGCGAGGTCGAGACGATGACCAACAGCACCAACAACGTCGCACTCGACGGCAGCGGCAACCTGAAGATCACGCCGATCCGCGACGCGTCCGGCAACTGGACCTCGGGC
>Ga0075367_10000431_pt1 | contig 15574 bp, 8 predicted proteins | sample EndMethybrTD3032_FD_71399 | JGI IMG/M metagenome (GOLD analysis project Ga0075367, IMG submission 71399) | Populus endosphere microbial communities from Tennessee, USA - Endosphere MetaG P. TD hybrid TD303-2 | ecosystem: Host-associated > Plants > Roots > Endosphere | place: USA: Tennessee... | reverse complement strand
AGCTTCACCGAGCACGGCATCGAGTGGATCCCGGAGATGATCCGGCACATGACCACCGGCTTCTATCGCGAGCTGGAGGCCTTCAAGGAGCAGATGGACGGCGCCGAGATCCGCTGGCGCGACCATCAGCTGAGCCCCATCGACGTGTGGAAGCGCCAGGGCTTCGCCGGCGCCTCCTTCATGCCCAAGGCCGAGGCCGATCGCCGCCATGAGCTGGGCGTGGACAAGATCATGTGGGGCTCGGACTATCCCCACATCGAAGGCACCTGGCCGAACACCCGCATGAAGCTGGCCCGCGCGCTGGCGAACATGCCCAAGGAAGAGAAGGCCCTGATCCTCGGGGAGAACGCCCTGCGTTGCTACGAGACGGCCTTCGACGAGAAGCAGCTGCGCGAGGCGGCCTCGCGAGTCGGCATCCTGGCCGAGCAGGTCTAGGAGAGACCAACCGGGAGGCGAGCCCGCTCGCCTCCCGGCTTGCCGCGGCCTCCAGCCCTAGGCCCGCCATACGCGAAAAATGCGTCCCTGTTGCGCCCACGCAACGAGGCGAGCGCCGACGCAACAAATTTGACCGGAACGCCCCCTACGCCATTGACATCGCACGCGGTGCAGGAAAGGGTTTGAACGTCGTTCAGCGACGAGGGGGAAATATTGCCGCTCTCGACCCGGGTCTGAGCGGCGCATCCGACGGCATCCCACAACCAAACAGACAGGCGCCTTCGGCGCGCCTTTAGAAAACAATCGACTTCAAGTCGTTCATAGGGGGAAGAAATGGACAAAAAGACCGAGGGTCATTTCCGGCGCGCGCTTCTAGCTGCGGCCAGCGTCCTCGTGGGGGCAGGCGCCGCCCATGCCGCACCGAAAGCCGCGGATCCGACCACGATCCAGGAAGTCGTCGTCACCGCCGAGCGCCGCTCCGAGTCCTTGCAGAACGTGCCGATCGCCATCACGGCGGCCACCGGAGAGGAGATGGCCAAGCGCGGCCTCTCGCGCCTGGAAGACATCAACCGCATCGCGCCGGCCGTGAGCCTCTCGCGCATCGGCATCTTCATGCAGCCGGTGATCCGCGGGGTGACCACCAACGTCACCAACTTCGGCGAGAACAACATCGCCATCTATCTCGACGGCTTCTACATCCCCTCGAGCCGCGGCCTGAACCTCGAACTCGCCAACCTCCGGCAGGTCGAAGTGCTCAAGGGCCCGCAAGGCACCCTGTTCGGCCGCAACGCCACCGGCGGCGCCATCCTGGTGCAGACCCTCGACCCCTCCCTCACCGAGCGGTCCGGCCGCGTGATGGGCCAGATCGGCAACTTCAGCGACAAGCGCGCCCAGCTCTATTTCTCGACGCCGATCTCCGACACGCTCGCCTTCAACTTCGCCGGCAGCTACCACAAATCCCACAGCTACCTGAAGGACATCGGCGGGTTCGACCCGGCCCCGATCAAGCTCTACTCCGCGCGGGCCAAGCTGCTCTTCCAGCCGACCGACAAGTTCACCGCCATCGCCGCCCTGGAAACCTCGGAAGTCTCCGACGGCCGTGCGAACGCGCCGACAGGCGTCGCCCACATCCTTTCGAAGCTGCTGTTCCCGACCGTCCCGATCGCGACCGGCGTGAACCAGACTTCCTACAGCCACCAGCAGATCAACGAAGTCTTCGAGAACATCGCCAGCCTGAAGATGACCTACGACTTGGGCTTTGCGAAGCTGTCGTCCTACAGCTTCCGCCAGCTCGAACGCAGCGAGCTTGACCAGGAAGCGGCGGACCTGACGCCGGCCCACCTGGTCGACTCCTACCTGCATGAACGCTGGAACACCTTCACCCAGGAATTCAACCTGACCTCCGCGGGCGAAGGCCCCCTGCAGTACGTCCTGGGCGCCTACTACTTCCACGCCAAGCAGAAGAGCCCCTACGACTCCGTCGTCAGCGTCTTCGGCGCGCCGCTGACGCGCTCGTCGTTCAGCAACCAGGCCACCAAGGCCTACGCGGTCTACGGCGACGGCACCTACAAGCTGGGGGACAATCTCTTCCTCACGGCGGGCCTGCGCTACAGCACCGAAGAGAAGGTCGCCACCTACTTCGAGGGCTCGGGCGTCTCCGACGGGACCTACACGGTCAAGTCACACTCGCTGACGCCGCGCGGCGTGATCCGCTATGCGGTCGACGATCGCTCCAACGTCTATGGCTCGGTCAGCAAGGGCTTCAAGAGCGGGTTCGTGAACGCCAACGCGCCCTTCTCCAACGTGCGTCCCGAGAAGATCACCGCCTACGAGGTGGGCTACAAGACGGCGCAACGCTCGTTCCGCTTCGACGCGGCGGCCTACTACTACGACTACACCGACCTGCAGGTCTCGACGGTGTTCATCAATCCCGTCACCAATGTGCAGAACTCGCTGACCACCAATGCGGCGACCGCGAAGATCTACGGCGCCGAAATCCAGCTGACCGCCCAGCCCCTCCCGGCGCTGAACGTGACCGCGGGGCTCGGCTACACCCACGCGCGCTACGGCCGGTATACAAACGCCACGGTCAATGTGCTGTCGGCGGCCGGGCTGAACACCACAACCTGCGGCACGACGCTCTGCACCCAGGACTGGAGCGGCCTGCGGATGGCGCGCTCGCCGGACTGGACCGCCAACCTTGGCGTCGACTACACGATCCCGCTGTCCTTCGGCGACCTCGTGCTGGCCGGCAACGCCTCCTACCAGAGCTTCTTCCTGCCCAGCCGCAGCGACAAGGGCCTGAACGGGACGGGCTATCGCTACGGCCAGCCCGCCACGGGTCAGCTCAGCCTCCAGGCGGCCTGGAACTCCCCGGACCATCGCTGGAAGCTCACCGTCTACGGCGACAACCTGTTCAACACCAACGTCGCCTACTCCAAGGCCGGGCAGTCCTTCGGCGACACGGTCAGCTACAACTGGCCGCGCACCTACGGCACGAAGATCGAATACAACTTCTGACGAGACGGGCGGGCGGCCTTGGCCGCCCGCCTATTCCGCGGCGACCGCCAGCGGCGCGGCGCGGCCAGGCGGCGGCGCATCCACGGTCTTCATCAGGACCAGGCACAGGGCCGCGACCAGCAGCCCTCCCCAGTACATCGGCGCATAGGACCCAAAGCGGTCGAAGGCCAGACCCGCCAGGGTGGGACCAAGGCCGGTGGAGATCGCCATGGCGCTGTTCATGGCGCCGAAGACGACGCCGAAGTCCTGCGGCCGGAACAGCCGACCGGAGAAGCAGGCGATTGCGGTGAGCAGGCCCCCGTCCGTCGCCCCGATGGCCGCGCAGGCGGCGAGCGCCCACCAGACCTGGAGGTGCAGCAGGCCCAGCAGCACGCAGGCCAGGGCGAAGACCGTCATGATCACCGCCGACACCTTGAAGATCGACAGGCGGTCGAACAGCCAACCCACGCACACCTTGCCGATCATCGAGGCCACCCCGGCGACGCCGACGATCTTGGCCGCCTCGATGGGGCCAAAGCCGCGGTCGGTGAGCGCCGGCGAAAGGTGCACCATGTCGCCCAGCGTCATGGTCTTGGCGACGAAGATGACGAAGGCCAGCTTCAGGAAGGTGGGGGAACGGAACACCGCCCAGACCGAGGCGTCCTTCGGCTTCGCCTCGCCCGCGTCCGCCGCGGCGGGCGGCTTGCGGGGCAGGCGCTCACGGCGGTCGAAGAAGAAGAACAGCGCCAGCGCGAACATCGAGCCGTACCAGATCAGCGCCAGCAGATCGAAGGCCAGCCGCCAGCCGTAGGCGCTGATCAGATAGCGGGAGAGCGCCGGGGCGAAGGTCGCCGCCAGGCTTTGCCCAGACAGCGCCAGCGCGGTCGCCAGGCTCCGGTGGCGCTTGAAGACCGCCGGCAGCACCGAGAGCCAGATCACCGGCCCGATCAGCATGGTCGCCACGGCCTTCAGCATCCAGAGCGCGATCCAGACATGAATGTCGCCGTTGGCCAGCGACAGCACCGCCGTGGCCATGCCGCCCAGCACGCAGCCGATGAGCGCCAGGGTGCGGGCGTTCATCAGATCCGTGAGACGTCCGATGAAGGGCGAGGAGAACACCCCCAGCACCAGGGAGATCGAAAAGCCGATGGAGACCTCGGTGCGGGACCAGCCGAATTCATTGGCCAGGGGCGTCATGAACTGGCCCAGGGCGAAGAGCGCCACCGACGGCCCGGAGACCCCGACGGCGCAACTCAGCACCAGGGGCCAGTTGGCCGCCCATTCGCCCTTTGGAGCCTTGGCGCCCATGCGATCTCTCCCCCCGCTCATCGCGATGCGCGCTCGTCCCGCCCGCCCCTAGGCGGTCGCGAGGCGCGGCGCGAAGCTGACGGCCTCAGCCAGTTCGCGGACGTTCGCCACGCTTTCCAACCGCAGGCACAGCTCCAGGATGCGGTCGCGTTCCGCCTGGCTGGCGATCCCGCTGGCGCAGTCGTTGAACTTGCCGAGGATCTCCTCACGGGTCAGCGGATCGGCGGGCGAGCCGTGCGAGCGGCTGGCGGCGCCCTCCAGGACCTCACCGTTCTTCAGCTTCACCACGACACGGCTTTCGCGCGCCGACGCCAGGCCCCCGGTCTTCGACACGATGGCGACCTTGCGCATCATCTCCCGGGCCTCGGGCCGCTGCACGGCGGCGTCGCTGTACTCATGGAAGCCGGCCTTGCCGTCGAGGGCGATGGCCGCCAGGTCGTACTCCAGGCTGTACTTGGCCTGCAGCCCCGTCTCCGGCGCGTGATAGGGCATCATGGTCATCAGGAAGTCGCTGATCTCGACGGTGATCGACTCGATCTCGCCCGGCGCCGTGGGCCGGGCCTTGAGCAGCTGCTGCAGCGCGTCCTGGCTGAAGTGCGACGCCCCGCAACAGGCGTGCAGGCGCAGGGTCGAGCTGCGCTCCACCATGTCCCACTGGCCAAGACCGGCCAGCACCACCTGCGGGTCGACACCCTCGAAGCCGATCAGGCTGGCCAGGCCAATGTCGCCTTCGATGATGTCGTCGTTGGCGGTGAAGCCCATGGAGATCAGCTCGGCGGCGATGACGCCCTGCATGGAGGCGTTGCCGGCGACGTAGGACTTGGAGTCGCTGCCGCGGTTCTTGATCATTCCGGCCATGCCGGTGGCCGCCTGGCCGAGCACCATGGCGGTCTGCCGCACGTCCAGCTTCAGCAGCTTGGCCGCGATGGCCGCCGCGCCGAGCGCGGGCTGGAAGCCCTGGTTGAACCAGCCCTTCACCAGCAGTTCGTGGCCGCGCGGGCCCTGGCTCAGCCGCGCCGTGCGCGCGGTGACGTCATTGCCGACCATCCAGGCCAGGATCATGTCCTTGCCCGAGGCGCCGACCTTCTCGGCGACCGCCAGGCTGGTGGCGGTCAGAGGGTTGGCGTAGTGGCCGCTGCCGGGCGCGATGTCGTCAAACTCCAGCGCATGGCCCGACGAGGCGTTGGCGAGGGCCGCGAAGGCCGCGGTGGTCTTGAAGCCCCCGCCGACGACGGTGCTCTCGCCCCGCGCGCCCTGGGCCCGGATCCAGGCCGCGAGGATCTGCCCGGTCTGCACCGACATGCCGCCAAGCTGCACGCCGAGCGAATCGAGCACCCGTTCGCGGACCCGCTCGACACCCACTTGCGGGATATCCTCGTAGCGGGCCTCGACGATCCATTCAGCCAGCCGCTGTGTGACGGATGCCGTCATTTGCCGTGTCCTCCGTGGATGTCTCTGGCGGCGCGCTTGGGCGGCGCCTGTCATTTCCTTCTCCGGGACAGGTCCTGGGCTGTCAACGCCGCGCCCCGCGGGGGCCTGCGCCGGCTGGTCGCCTTGACGCTCGATAGGCGGTCGGCGACGATGGTGCGTGCCCGCGACGATTTCCCATAAAGACGGCTCCCTGCGCGACGCGCATCGGCGCCAGACCGAATGGGCCCTGCGCCAGGCGGCGCTCGAGCTGTTCGCCGAGCAGGGCTATGACGCGACCCGCACCGAGGATGTGGCCGAGCGGGCCGGCGTCTCCGCCCGGACCTTCTTCCGATACTTCCCCAGCAAGGACACCGTGCTGTTCTCGAACCACGGCGCGTGGTTCGACTCCTTCAGCGAGACCTATCAGAAGCTGCCGCAGAGCATGAGCGACCTGGACGCCATGTGCGCCGCGCTCCGCGACGTGGCGGGCAATTTTAGCCGCCGCCGGCCCTCCCTGCGGCTCTATTGGGAGATCCTCGCCGACTCCCCGGCCCTGCTGGCCCGGGCGCGCGAGTGCCACGCTCAGAATGTGCTGAAGGTGGCGACCGCGGTCGCCACCCGGCGCGGCCTGCCGGAGCGGGACGACACCTCGACGCTGTTCGCCACAATCAGCCTGATGACCTATCGGCGGGTGATGAACAAATGGCTTGCCGGCGGCGACAGCGCCGATCTGCGCGAAGCCATCACCGCCGAATTCAAGCTGCTGGCCGACACCATGGCCCAGTGCCAGCGGGCGCCCGGCGCGCCGGCGGTCGAAAGCCGCCTCCGCGCGGGCTGAACGCGCGCGCCTGGAACGCCATCCTCCCCCGGCTCGGGCGGGGAGGCCCAAGCCGGGGAAGGGTCTCGCCGGACCGCCAGCGAGTTAGTAGTGGACCTTCAGGCTCATGCCCCCGAAGGTCTTGTAGTCGCGCGGCATGAACCGGACCGCGCGGCCGATGATCGAGTCCACCTGGGTGCCGCCGTTGTAATAGAACTCGTTGGTCAGGTTGCGGCCGTAGATCATCAGCTCCCAGCGCCCGCCCGCGGGGACGATCCGGTACGAGGCGTTGAGGAAGCCGTGGCTGGGCTCGATGTTCAGGGGATCGCGATCCGGCTGATCCAGCGGCCGCTCGCCTTCCCAGTTCCAGGTGACGTTGAGGGTCCCGGTGGCGTCGAGGAAGCCGAGGTCATGCTTGAAGTCGGCGCCGACGATGTACTTCCAGCGCGGTGAGCCCATGGCGGTGACGCCGGTGGTGGATTGGGTCTCGGGCCGACCGTCGCCGTTGTTGTCGATGTTGCACCCGCCCTGCCGCCCGGCGAGCTGCTCGGGATTGCAGGGGACGAAGCCGCCCCGGTAGGTGGCCTTGTCATAGGTGACCGCGCCGTTCAGCCGCAGCGCGTCGGTGACGGCCCACTGGAACTGGCCTTCCACGCCCTTGCTGATCAGGTCGCCGGCGTTCAGCAGTTGGGGCGTGAGCGTCCCCGGGTTGACCGCCGTCTGCTGCACATTCTTGATCTTCTCGTCGAAGGCCGTGAGGCTCCAGGCCAGCCGCCCGTCGAACCAGCGCTGCTTGGTGCCGATCTCGTAGTTGTCGGCCGTCTCCGGGTTGGCGAAGTGCGGCCGCCCGGCCGCGCCGGCGTTGGAGCCCGCGTCCGCCGCCGCGCCCTTGAAGCCGCGGTTGAACGAGACGTAGTAGTTCTGCCCCTCCGTGGGCCGCCACTGCACGCCCACCCGCCCCGACCAGGCGCCGTCGCTGCGCGAGTCCTGGAAGGCGATGATCGAGCTGGGGGCCACCTTGATGGTGGCGGTCAGCAGATCGAACTGGGCCGGGTTGGTCGCGGTGAAGGAATATTGCTTCCGCTGGTACTGAACGTCGATCTTCTCATTGCTGTAGCGCAGCCCGCCAAAGACCGACACGCCGCGGCCGAGGTCGTAGCGAACGTCGCCGAAGATCCCGCTGGTCTTGTCTCGCAGCGTCCAGTCGCGGATGCCCCAGTTCCCGGAGACGCCCACGAAGAAGGCGGTCACCGAGAACGGCGTCCGGGCCTTCACCGACTGATAGAACACGCCACCGACGGCGCTCAGGCGATCGGCTTCGTAGTTGAGCCGGAATTCCTGCGAGTAGTACTTGTCGATCTCATGCCCACGCGGCAGGCCGATCCCGTAAACCAGGAACGGGTAGTTGCTCGGGTTCGGGCGGAAGCCCAGGCCGATCTCCCCGCCGAAGGGCGTATCGTCGAAGTCGTTCTGATCGTCGCTGTCCGTTTGCCTGTAGCCGGTCAGCGAGGTCAGCTTGAGCTTGTCGGAAATCTGGATGTCGCCTTCCAGCACGGCCGAATAGGATTCGGTGATGTTGAACGCGGCCAGGTCGTTGGCCGTCTTGTCCTGCCCGTAGCCGAAGGTGAACGGCAGCAGTTGGCGCTGCAGCGTGCCCACCGCGGAGCTCAACGGCACCATAAGGATGTTCTGGTTGTAGCTGCCGACGCTGCGGGCGTAGGAGGTGCTGAACAGCCACTGCACGTCGGGCGACATGATCGCTTCGACCTTCAGCGAGCCGCCGTGGGTGCGCATCCCGGCGACATCCGGCCCGCCGAAGACGTTCTTCACAACCGGGCGCTGGTCGCGGGTGAAGGCATTGAGCCGCACGTTCAGCCCGTTCGCCACCGGCGCGTTGGCCATCACGCGCGCGACATACTCTCCATCGGTCGTGGCGCCGGCTTCGACGGTGAACTCCCGCTGGTCGGTCGGCCGGCGGAAGACCACGTTGATGACGCCCGCCGAGGCGTTCTTGCCAAACAGCGTCCCCTGCGGGCCGCTCAGGACCTCGATCCGCTCCACGTCGACCAGGTCGGAAATGAATTCGCCCTGCCGGTAGGCGGGGACGCCGTCCATCACCAGCGACACGCTGGGCTGCACGCCTTCGGAGGTGCCCACCAGACCCACGCCGCGGATCGAGAAGCCCGTGGCGTTGGCGTTGGTCAGGCCCTTGAAGTTGAGCGAGGGGTTCAGCCGCAGCAGAACCATGGTGTCCACGCCGGCCACCTTGGCCAGCTGCTCCGAGCCGATGGCCTGCACCGAGATCGGCACCTGGCTGATCGATTCCGAACGCTGCTGGGCGGTGACGACGACTTCTTCAACCTGGGCGCTGGCTTGGTCCGCCGCGCTGGCCTTGGCTCCGGCGAGCGCGGCCAAGGCGCAACCGCAGAACAAGGCTGTGATCCTGGAACGGCGCATTCAATCCCCCTCTATGTTCGAATCGCTCATTGATCTCGAACCGCCCCATGCCACCGCTCCCATGGGACATCAGGGGGGAGTCTCGCATCATATCATGTGCATTGAACATGATATGGGAGTCCGGGCGCGCTCCCCTCGGTGGGGAGACGCTCGGAGCCATATTTTCGCCGGGCCTCGCGGGCGCGCGTCCGGCGAATTCCGTCGGCTGTTGCGCGGCGGAAACAGTCTCCCCCTGCCCTACTCTTCCGGGTGCGTGAGGGGCGGCGCACGGCCCAGCGAGGCCACCAGGGCGCCGCTGAGCACCAGGCCCACGGCCAGGATCTGCAGCATCGGACGGTAGGAGCCGAAGACGTCGAACACCGCGCCGGCCAGGACCGGCCCGACGCCGAACATGATCGCCGAGAAGGAGGACATCACGCCGAAGGCCACCGAGTAGTTGCGCACGCCGAAGTAGCGCGAGGTGAGATAGGCCGACACGTCGCCCTCCACGCCCAAGGTGGCCCCGACGACGACCGCCGAGACGGCCGCCAGCGGCAGGGATCCCCCGTAGTCCACCAGCATCAACGCGGGGACCGCCGGTAGGGCGAAGAAGACCACGCCCATCAGGCGCGGCGGCAGCCGGTCGAGCAGGAAGCCTCCGCCCAGGCGGCCGATCAGCACGCCCGGTCCGGCCAGGGAGGCGAAGCCGGCCGCCTGCATGGTGGTGAGACCGCCGTCCTTCAGCATCGCCTGGAAGTGATAGAAGATCACGCTCAGGCCCAGGCTGGTCAGGATCAGCGCCAGGACGAAGCGCCAGTAGCGCCAGCTGGTCAGGACGGCGCGGACTTCAGCGCGATCGGCGTGCGTGACCGCCTCGTCCTGCATATGCGGCGGCGCGGTCGGGGTCTTTCCCCGGACCAGGTTCATCACCAGGAGCAGGACCAGACCCAACCCCGACAGGCCGAAATAGACCCAGCGCCAGCCGAAGCGCTCCAGGACGTAGCCGCCCGCCAGGCTGGTGACGAAGGTCGAGAGCGCCAGGCCGGAGACGGTCACCGACAGGGCCAGGCCGCGCTGACGGGTGAAGTTGCGGCTGATCAGGGTCGTCCAGACCAAGGTGCTGCCGGCGGAATAGGCCACGCCCACGAAGGCCCAGGCCAGGTACCAGGTCCACACCGAGGGCCCGCTGAAGCCGACGCCCACCAGTGTCACGCAGAACAGCAGCAGCCCGCCATTGGCCAGGCGCCAGGGATCGAACCGGCGCAGCAGCAGCCCGATGAAGGGCAAGGAGACGAACATCACCATGGTGATGATCAGGATGCTCGATGAAGCCTGGGCCCTGGACCAGCCGAAGGCGGCGTGAAGCGGCTGCACCAGCATTCCGATCGTCGCCGAATGCAGGTTGATGATCGTCACGCCGATGAAGCTCGCGGCCACCAGCCGCCAGCCCCGCGCCCATTCGCCTTCGGACGACGTCAATTGCATGCTTGCCTCCCAGGACGGACCGGCCGCCGCGGCCGCCCGTCAACAAAAAAGCCCGACAGGCGAAGGCTGTTTCGAGCCGGACCCGTCGGGCTGGATGTTCTCGAGCTGTGACCCGTGCGGGACGGCCAGGCCTTCGCAGCCCGACCGCCCCGCCTGGGGCCTAGCCGCCGAAGTGGTACTTCACCCGGACGCCGTACATGCGCGCCTCGCCCACCGTTCCGGAGGTGAAGCCGGCGGTGCCGCCCAGGTCGGTGGCGGTGGTGTAGTACTTCTTGCCGGTCAGGTTGGTGCCGAAGACCGCCAGGTCGATCGGCTTCTGCATGACCGAGCTCCAGGTGACCTGGCCGTTCAGGAGGCCGACCGAGGGCAGGATGCCGAAGGCGCCGGTCGTGTAGACCCAGTTCCCGGTCCAGGAATAGGTCGCCGAGGCCTCGACGCGGCCCTTGGCCTCGTCGATGGGCAGCCGGTAGGTCCCCGACACCGTCCACTTGTGCGTGGGCGTGAAGGGAAGCCTGGACCCGGTTGTCGCCGTCGGCACGATGACGTCGTAGACGCTGCCCACGATCGGAGCCACGTCGAGGCTGTCCACCTTGGTGTACAGGTACTCGTAGTTCGCATCGATCGTCAGCCCTTCGATGGGCCGCAGGGACGCGTCGAGCTCGAAGCCGGCGATCTTCGAGGAGCCGGCGTTCTGGATCGTGCTCGTGGGCGTCGTGGCGTTGACCGAGCTCTGCAGGTTCACCGAGATCTGCTGGTTGGTCAGCTTGTTGTAGAAGGCCGCGACATTGAGCCGGCCCGGGATCGGACCATCGAAGGTCGTCTTGGCGCCGACTTCATAGGCGTTCACGTGCTCGGGCTGCGTCGCCTGGTAGGGCGGCGGGGCGTTGTAGGTCACCGAGCCCTGGCGATAGCCGCGCGAATAGCTCGCATAGACCATCACGTCCGGGGTCAGCTTGTAGTCCGCGCTGAGCAGCCAGGTCGGAGCCTTGGACCGGGTCAGGGTGTAGGTCCGGCACGCGGCGTCGGCGAAGGTTCCCAGGGTGCAGGCCGCGGTCGGCGTGTTCGGCGTGAAGGTCCGCGAGAAGTTGCGATAGGTGATCAGCTCGGCCGAGGCGACGCTCCGGTCCCAGGTGTAGCGCAGGCCGCCGGTCAGCTTGAGCTTGTCGCTGACGGCGAAGTTGACCTGGCCGTAGACCGCCTTGTTGAGGAAGGAGACCTTCCCCGTCTGCTTGTTGATGCTGCCGACCGAGGCGCCCCGGATTCCGCCCAGAACGTCGATGCAGTTGAACGTCTCGGCGTTGAAGCATTGCAGGAAGTTGGGGGAGAAGGTGCCGGACGGATGCCGCGGATCGCTCTTCTCGTAGTAGAGGCCGCCCTGCCAGTTCAGGCGATTGTCCATCGCCTTGCCCTGCAGGCGGAACTCTTCGACGTAGTTCTGCTGGTCGTGCTGGTTGATGCCGATGCCATGGGTCGACTGGAAGGCGCCGAAGTGCTGGCCGGCATAGATGCCCGTGGGGAACGTCCCGATCGTCCCCGCCGGGATGACGAAGTTGGCGCCGACGACGTCCTCGGTGTAGCGGGCGACGATCTGCGAATAGCTGAGGATGTTCTTGACGGTCAGGCTGTCGCTGATGTTCCAGGTCGTCGTGTTGACCGCCTGCCACTGCCGGGTCCAGGTGCGCGGGTGCGCCATCGGCTCTTCGACGGTGTAGAAGTCCTTGCCCGCGGCCCGGGCCAGTTGTTGGCAGTTCAGGATGCCGACGAAGCCCAGCGTGCCCGGGCTGATGCAGTTCGTCATCTTGGACGCGGGGCCGTAGTTGTCGGACCAGAAGCCGTGGACGACGGTGTAGTTCTCGATGTCCGGCGTGACGTTGACCACGACGCTCGCCCGCCAGCCGATATAGTTCCTGTCCCCGTAAGCCTTGGGACCGAACGGCTGGTTGAGGTTCTTGAGGAAGCCGTTGCGGTTCATCGTGTCGACGCCGGCGCGAACCTTGATCGCGTCATTGATCGGCACGTTGACCACGGCCTGCACGCCCCGGGCGTCATAGTTGCCGTAGGTGGCCTCCGCGTAGCCCTCGAAGCGGTCGGTCGGCTTGTTGGGCGTGAGCAGGATGGAGCCGCCGGTGGTGTTGCGGCCAAACAGCGTGCCCTGCGGCCCGTTCAGCACCTGGACGTTCTGCAGGTCGAACATCTCGCCCGGACCCGCGCCGTCGCCCGCGGCGGTGGAGCCATTGCCGGCCCGCGGGGCGACCACTTCGGCGAAGTAGACCCCCACGGCCGAAGCCGTGCGGCTGGCTTGCGAGAAGCCCCGGATCGCGAACTTGGAGGCGTCCTCGCCGAACAGCGAGTTGATGGTCAGCGACGGAGCGATGGTGGCCAGGTTCGCCACCGACCGGATGTCGTTGCTGGCGAGCTTCTGTGCGCTCACGACCTGAACGGCGAGCGGAACATCCTGCAGACGCTCGTCCACCCGGCGGGCGGTCACGATGACCTCGCCGACCGCAGCTTCCTTGGTCTGCGCCAAGGCTGGTGCGCCCGCCAGACTGGCGACCGCCGTCGTTAAACACAAAGCAAGCTTGAACACGCCTCGACCCACAATTCTCTCCCGTTGATGCAAAATCTGGTGGGCGGCGACCGGACGATCCGCCCGGTCGCCGCGCTCTAACTATCCGCCGAAGTGGTAGCGCACCCGCACGCCGTACGTGCGCGGCTCACCCACGGTGCCGGAGGCGAAGCCGGCGGTGCCGATGAGATCGGTGTGGGTGGTGAAGTATTGCTCGCCGGTCAGGTTGCTGCCGAACACGGCGATGTCCACCGGCTTCTGCATGACGGACTTCCAGGCGATTTGGCCGTTCAGCAGACCGACCGACGGCATGATGCCGAACGGGCCGGTCGTGTAGACCCAGTTCCCGGTCCAGGTGTAGCTGGCCGAGGCCGTCACCTGGCCGAGGCTCTCATCCAAGGGGAGCTTGTAGTCCCCCGAGATGGTCCACTTGTGCGTCGGGGTGAACGGCAGCCGCGAACCGGGCGTCGCCGTCGGCAGGATGACGTCGTAGACGCTGCCAACGATCGGATGCACGTCGAGGCTGTCGACCTTGGTGTAGAGGTACTCGTAATTCGCATCGATGGTCAGCCCATCGACGGGCTTGAGCATGAGCTCGACCTCCAGCCCGCCGATCTTCGAGGAGCCGGCGTTCTGCACCGTGCTGGTCGGCGTGGTGAGGTTGGCCGAGCTCTGCAGGTTCACCGCGATCTGCTGGTTGGTCAGCTTGTTGTAGAAGGCCGCGAAGTTGAACAGGCCGGGCACCGGCCCGTCGAAGGTCGTCTTGGCGCCGACTTCGAAGGCGTTGACGTGCTCGGGCTGGGTCGCCTGGTAGGGCGGCGGGGCGTTGTAGCTCACCGAGCCCTGGCGATAGCCACGCGAATAGCTGGCGTAGACCATCGCGTTGGGGGTCACCTTGTAGTCGGCGCTGAGCAGCCAGGTCGGCGCCTTCGACCGTGTCAGGGTCCAGGTCCGGCAGTCCGCGGTGGCGAAGGCCCCCAGGGTGCAGGCCGGCGTCGGCGTGTTGGGCGTGAACGTCTGGGAGAAGCTGCGGTAGGTGATCAGCTGGGCCGAGCCGACGGTCCGGTCCCAAGTGTAGCGCAGGCCGCCGGTCAGCTTGAGCTTGTCGGTGAGCGCGAAGTCCGCCTGGCCGTAGACCGCCTTGTTGAGGAACGAGACCTTCCCGGTCTGCTGGTTGATGCTGCCGACCGAGGCTCGCACGCCGAGCGCCTGGGAGAGCAGTCCGCCGAAGACGTCGATGCAATTGAAGGTTTCGGCGTTGGCGCACTGCAGCAGGTTGGGCGCGAAGGTGCCGGCCGGGTGAATGGGATCGCTCTTCTCGTAGTAGACGCCGCCCTGGTAGTTCAGGCGCTTGTCGAGCGCGTGGCCCTGGATGCGGAATTCTTCAACGTAGTTCTGTTGGTCGAACTGATTGATCCCCACGCCGTGGGTGGACTGGAAGGCGCCGAACTGCTGGCCGGCATAGATGCCGGTGTTCGCGATCGGTCCCAGCGAGCCGCTCGGAATGATGAAGTCGGCGCCGACGATGTCCTCGGTGTAACGCGCCTTGAATTGCGAATAGCTGACGATGTTCTTGATCGTCAGGTTGTCGCTGACATTCCAGGTCGTGGTGTTGATCGCCTGCCACTGCCTGATCCAGGTGTGCGGATGCGCCAGCGGCGCCTCGAGCGTGTAGAAGTCATGGCTGTTGACCCGGGCCAACGCCTGGCAATCCAGAATGCCGGCCGCGACACGGCCACCGAACGTGAAGGCGTTGTTGCACGCGATCAGCTTGCTCGCCGGTCCGTAGTTCGCCGAGTAGAAGCCGTGGACGGTCGTGTAGTTCTCGAGGTCCGGCGTGATGTCGGCGATCAGGCTCGCACGCCAGCCGATGTAGCCCACGTCGCCGTAGGCCTTCGGTCCCTGGGGACCGATGTTCTTCATGTAGCCGTCGCGGTTCAGCGTGTTGACGCCGGCGCGGAACTTGAGCTGCTCGTTGATCGGCACGTTGACCACGGCCTGCACGCCGCGGGCGTCATAGTTGCCGTAGGTGGCCTCGGCGTAGCCCTCGAAGCGGTCGGTCGGCTTGTTGGAGGTCAGGAGCACCGAACCGCCGGTGGTGTTGCGGCCAAACAGCGTGCCCTGCGGGCCGTTCAGGACCTGGACGTTCTGCAGATCGAAGAACTCGCCAGGGCCGGCGCCGTCGCCCGCCGCCGTCGAGCCGTTGCCGGCGCGCGGCGCCACCACTTCATCGAAATAGACGCCGACCGACGAGGCCGTGCGGCTCGCCTGGGAGAAGCCCCGGATGGAGAACTTCGCCGAGTCTTCGCCGAACAGGGCGTTGATGGTCAGCGAGGGCGCGATCGTCGCCAGGCTGGTGACGGAGCGGATGTTGTTGGCCTCCAGCCTCTGCTGGCTGACCACTTGAACGGCCAGGGGAACGTCCTGCAGGCGCTCCTCCACCCGGCGGGCCGTCACGATGACTTCACCGACCGCGGCTTCCTTGGTCTGCGCCAAGGCCGGGGCGCCCGCCAGGCTGGCCGCCGCCGTCGTTACGCACAATGCTAGCTTGAACGCGCCTCGACCCATGGTTCCCTCCCGTTGATGCATCTGCGCCCGCGCCGCCGTCCCATTCGGGA
>Ga0075367_10000430_pt1 | contig 15575 bp, 17 predicted proteins | sample EndMethybrTD3032_FD_71399 | JGI IMG/M metagenome (GOLD analysis project Ga0075367, IMG submission 71399) | Populus endosphere microbial communities from Tennessee, USA - Endosphere MetaG P. TD hybrid TD303-2 | ecosystem: Host-associated > Plants > Roots > Endosphere | place: USA: Tennessee... | reverse complement strand
TAGTTGTCCCAGCCGGCAAAAACACTAGGCCGTCTCGGTCGGGGCGTTGTGTAGAAGCTGTCGATTAGCGTTCCGAGCGCTGGCCAGTGCGTGAACAGCATCAGCAGCGCCATGGCCGGCAGCAACAGCAGCCATCCGTGCAGGGCCGCGGAGAAGCGGCTCATCGACCTCCCCGCGGAGCTTGCATTGTCCTGCACGATCGCAATCGACCCGTGCGTCACCGATAGCGAACCAAGATGCGCTCGGCCTCGACCTGCGCATCCTTGAGCCCCTGCTCGGGCGTCTTCGTACCAGTCAAAGCGGCCTGTAGGCCATCATTGAGAGCCTTGGTCACGCGCTGGTTTTCATGCGTAGACAGCTCGGCGACCGCAAACTCCAGCTGATCGCGCGCGACTGCGGCGGCCGGAAACTCAGCAACGTATTTCTTGAGCGCTTCCGTCTCGAAGGCGTCCTTGCGCACCGCGACGTAGCCCGTGTCAACGCACCATTGGGCGGCTCGCTGCGGTTGGGTCGCCCACTTCGCGAAGCGGAATGCCGCTTCCTGCTGCGCCTTGGGTGCTTTGGCCGAAATATAAAAATTACCTCCGCCGGTTGGGCTGCCGCGGCGCTTTCCTGCCGGAAGCATGGCAACGCCGAACGGAAATTTCGCATTGGTGCGGACGTTGGTCAGATTGCCGGTCGTGGTCCACATCATCGCGACCTTCTTCTCGAAGAAGTCTTTGGGTGTGGTGCCCCATTCGACAATGCCCGGCGGGTGAACCTTGTGCTTGCGTGACAGGTCCACCCAATAGCTCAGCGCTTCCACGACTTCCGGCTTGTCGAAGAAGGTGCGGTTGCCCTCCGGGTTCATCAGGATTGCACCCGCCTGCGTGGAGAAGCCCTGGAAGAGCCAGTACGGAAAGCCCGTGGCCGGCACCTGAATGCCCCATTGCGACACGCCGCCACTCGCGTCCGCCTTCGTCAGCTTCTGCGCAAACGCGAGCTGCTCGGCCCAGTTGGCAGGAGCCTTGTCCGGATCCAAGCCCGCATCCTTGAACAGCTCCTTGTTCCAGTAGAGAACGACAGTCGAGCGTTGGAATGGAGCACCCCAGGTCTTGCCGGCCGTCTGGCTGTTCTCCATGAACGCGGGGAAAAAGCTCTGCAGCCACTTCTTGTCGTCCTCGCTCTTCGCGAAATCGTCGAAGGCAACGATCGCGTCGTCGTCAATCAACGTGAACATGTCTGTCGAGAGCACGACCGAAAGCGCCGGGGCACTTCCGCCTTTGTGCGCGGTCATCAGCTTGACCAGGGTCTCCTGGTAGGTTCCCGCATAGACGGGCTTGACCTTAATGGACGGATTTTCCTTCTCGAAATCCACAGCCATCGTATCGATCAATTTGGTGATCGGGCCGCCGACGGCGACAGGAAAGAAAAGGGTGAATTCGGTTGCCGCTTGTGCAATCGCGGGTTTCGCGATCACAGCTGTACCGGCAGCAGCGGCTGCCCCCTGAAGGAACGTGCGCCTTTTCACCTTTACCTCCCTAATTTCCATTGCTTATTCGGCGGCTCGATCTTGCATCGAACCAGTGTGTCGCGCCAGCATCCCAGCCGACAAAGACGTCTTGCCCCGCGTCCACAGAAGCACGGCCGGATAACCGAATAATGAAGGGTTCGCCGCCGATTCTGGTGTCGACCAAGGTGTCGGCACCGAGATACTCGACGCCGGTAACCTTGGCCGGCACGCCTGTTGGGACGAGGCGCGCTTCTTCAGCCCGTACGCCAAGAACCAACGCGTCCCGCGGATGTGAACTCGGAGCACCGGCGAATAACACGTTTCCAACCTTGGCCAGCGCTGTCGGCGACAGCACATTCATGGGGGGCGTGCCGATGAAGCGGGCGGCAAAGGTCGTCTCGGGTCTTTCATAGAGCGCCGCCGGCGAACCCTCCTGCTCTACCAAGCCTGCACGCATCAGGATGACCTGATCGGCCATCGTCATGGCTTCGAGTTGGTCGTGCGTGACATACAGCATGGTGATGCCCAGCCGCTGCTGCAGGGCACGAATCTCGCGGCGCATTTCTACGCGCAATTGGGCATCAAGATTCGATAGTGGTTCGTCCATCAGGCACACAGGCGTCTCAGCGACAATGGCGCGACCGAGGGCCACGCGCTGCTGCTGTCCACCGGAGAGCTGGGATGGAAGCCGATCGAGCAGAGCCGTGAGACCGAGGATTTCCGCGGCCCTTGTCAAACGCGACGCGCGCTCGCCCGGCGCAACCTTACGAACCTTCAGGCCGAACACGATGTTTTCGGCGACGTTGAGATGTGGGAACAGCGCGTAGGATTGAAACACCATCGATACTTTGCGACGTGCCGGCGCCAGCGAGGTCACATCCTCGCCGCCAATGATGATGCGCCCAGACGTTACCGTCTCGAGTCCCGCAACCAACCGGAGAGTAGTCGACTTGCCACAGCCCGACGGCCCGAGGAGCGCAGCCAGCTGCCCCGATTTGACCGTAAAGCTGACCTGGGAGACTGCCGGATCGGGTCCCCAGGCCTTGCTGACGGAGCACAATTCGACTTCAGCCATTCCCTGCTACCCGGACCATGTTTCGGGTCACCCTATGGGCAGGACGCTGGCGCACGCAAGCAGCGCATGGCGTACCGATGCGTCTCGGTGACAGGCGCCGGCGAGGGTGTGTGTAGTGGACCGGGAGCATGGTCACGCTATCTTCAGAAGTATCATCCCCAACATCACAAATGCGGAGGCCAGCACCCGCCAGCCCGTAACAACCTCCTTGAGGACCAGGACGGCGATAACGGATCCGAACAGGACGCTCGATTCGCGCAGCGCAGCGACAAGCGCGATCGGTGCCTGCGTCATCGCCCAGATCGCGATGAAGTAGGAACTCATCGACATAACACCGCCGCCCGCCATTACGGCCCAATTAACCCGCAACCCGTCATAGGCCTTGCGGCCGCGCATTGTGAGGGCGATCGATTGCATCGTCGCGGAGTTGAGAACGAACATCCAAAGCGCATAACCCGGCCCCGAGCCATTGACCCGCGCGCCAAAGCCGTCGGCCAGTGTGTAGCCGCAGGTCGATGCCGCTGACAGAAGGGCCATCGCCACCACGCGTCCGTCGAAGCCAGTGGCCCTGCCGCCGCGCAACGACATCAGGAAAACGCCAAAGGAGAGAAAGGCGATCGCCGCCAAACCCACGATACTTGTGCGCTCGCCGAACAACAGCGCTGTCGCCAAGGCGGTCATCAACGGCGCGGCACCTCGCATGATCGGATAGACTTGCGCCATGTCGCCCGCACGGTAGGCGCCAATCAGCATGAACCGGTACAAGGTATGGATTGCGGCTGATGCTGCGAGCCACGGCCAGACGTTCACGGCCGGAACTTCAACGAAGGGCAGGAAACAGAGGGCTATCCCGCCCGAAAATAGCGAAACTTGCGTCACCGATCTGAAGGGGTCTGTTCCGCCTTTCACGACAGCATTCCAGCCCGCATGCATCACCGCCGCCCCGAGGACGGCCAGAAAGACTTGGAGATCCATAATGGTTTGATACGCGGTTGGCGGTTGTCGTGGTTCGAATCTGGGCGCGTTCAGGCTCTGTCAGACAGCGATATTCCGCCATCGTCGTGGCCCCGCACGCTCGTCGGCATTTTCATCGATGCCAACTTAGCTGTCACCCAAAGCCAACCAGCAAGCGCAAGGTCGTGGAGCGATTCAATAGACGGGTGACGCAAATCTACCAAGTACGCTAATAGCTTGCCTGTGGTCCGGCGCCGCGGGAGACGGCAGATGAGAACAATCTGGGAAGCGGTAGGGAGATTCTTCGGGCCCTCGCAAAATGATCGTTTCGCACAACTCTTGATGCAGCTTGCCGATACAGCAGTCGAATGTGCCGCGCATTTTCGTACGTCAGGTGGAACGGACCTGCGCGCGATCATCGACTACGAGCATCGCGGAGATGCCATCGTCGACCAAATCCACGAGCTGCTCGACAACGCTTTCATCCTTCGCTTCGACATTGCCGACTGCATGCGCCTGACTGACGACCTCGACAACGTCATCGACGGCATGCGCAAGGTTGCCATTCACATCGACATCTACAAGCCGGTCGTCGTTCCGCTAAGACCGGACGCGCTTGAGCTGTTCGCCATCGGCGAGCGGATGATGCTCGGGGTGCGCGAACTGATCGTGATGCTTTCCGAACCTAAGCTGGAACTGACCCGAGTTAGGGACCGGGCGCGGCCTGTCGATGACGCTGAGGCTGAAGCGGATAGGCTGGTCGCCGCCGCGGAGCGAAGGTTGGTGGCGGAATATATGCCGCCGGGCGCCAACCGTCTCGAATTCATCGCCTGGGACAAGCTCTACCAGCTGCTCGAACAGATGACGGACGAGGCCAATCACTGCGCCAAGCTCGTGCTGTCGCTCGCACGCAAGGAGGCTTGATGGAGGTCATTACTGTGGCCCTCATCGTTGCACTCGCCACGGTGCTTGTAGCCGAGTTCGTCAACGGATGGACAGACGCGCCGAACGTTATCGCGACCATTGTGGCGACCGGAGTTCTTTCGCCGCGCGTTGCCATCGCAATGGCGGTCGTTTTCAACGTTGTTGGCGCCATGGGGGGAACGGCGGTCGCGGCCACGGTCGGTCGAGGGATTGTGGATCCTTCAGCCATGACGCTGCCGGCGATAACGGCGGCCATGCTGAGCATCATCTTTTGGGGTGTCTTGGCGGCGCGTCTCGGCATCCCGGTGAGCAAGTCCCACGCACTGCTGGCGGGTCTGGCGGGTGCCGGCCTGGCGGGGGGAGGATGGACGGCTTTGCAATGGACCGGCTGGCAGAAAGTCGGCATTGGTCTCGTCTGCTCGCTCCTCTTGGGCTTTACGGGTGCGTGGTTGATCGGCAGGGCGATCATTGGTCTTGCCGGCAGCGCACGCCCTGCTCCCGCCAAGCGGCTGTTCGACCGCCTTCAGCTTCTTTCCGCTGCATTCATGGCCTTCAATCACGGACTTAACGATGGGCAGAAGTTCATGGGCGTGTTCGCCCTGACCATGCTTGCCGGCGGTGCGACCGACGTTTTCGACATCCCTGTGTGGGTGATGCTGGTTTGTGCCCTGACCATGGGCATAGGCACCAGTTTTGGCGGGTGGCGGATTATCGAGACGGTCGGCATGAAGATGGCGCGGATTACCTCTTGGCAGGGGTTCGCGGCTCAGACTTCGGCTGCATTCACGATTTTCGGCGCCTCACACTTCGGTATACCCCTCAGTACGACCCACACCATTACGACGGCTATCGTCGGCTCCAGCGCGGCCGCCAGAACCTACGATGTGAGGTGGGGCGTCTTGCGCCGCATCGTGCTGGCCTGGTGCGTGACGTTCCCCTTTTGCGCACTCATCGCGTTCATGGCTGCGCTCGTCGCCAATCGCGTACTTGGTTGAGTTGGGCGAAACCCAATGTTGCCCGCAAGGGGCTTGCCTGCGGGCCTCAGACCCGTGAACATTGCCGAAATGAACACCACTCGCCAAGTCGCTGCGTTGCCTGTGCGGCGCAATTCCGACGGCTCCCTGAGTGTATTGCTCGTGACCTCTCGAGAGACCCGCCGTTGGGTGATCCCGAAGGGTTGGCCATGGCCTGACCGCGAGGACCATATCGCGGCGGCTGAGGAGGCTCGCGAAGAGGCGGGCGTTCTCGGCCTTGCCGTTCCGGAAAGCATAGGTTCGTTCACCTACCGAAAGCGTCGTGCTGAAGGGCTCGTCGTCGTACGGGTGCAGGTTTATGTGCTCGAGGTGACCGAAGAGCTCCCATCTTGGCCAGAGGCTGGCCAGCGTGACCGATTGTGGCTTGGGTTGGCCGATGCAGCGGCCAAAGTCGATGAACCTGAACTGCAGGCTCTGTTGCTGCAGGCCGAAGAGCGTATCCTCGGTGAGGGTCGTTGGTCCTAGTACGTCCGATCTACCAACCGCAGCCGCGACTAACATCGTTGACCGCGAGGGGTTGGTCACAGACGATTGTTGCATCAAACTGCAGGAGTTTTGCCACAACGGTGTGGGCTGCGCTTTTGCAAGCGGCGCGTCTGCTGACTTGGCTCCTCTGGCACCTCGACCGCACGCAGAGGCGGTCATATTTGGCTATCTTTAGCAGCTGTTGTGATGGGCTTCGTTCAGCTGATGATTGAGCAAAGGTCTCCGAAACGCTGGATGCGCAGGCACGCTAAGTGTCGGCGCTACTTCCTTGTTCATTGTCCAAGCGGTGATCGCATCTGCTGAGCGCCGTGCAGGATCGGCTTGATCAACATCAGGTCCGACATTGCTTTACCGAGAATCGTATGACAACTGACCATTTCCCACGCGTGAAATCGAATGTTGGTCGCACTTTGACTTCCGATCAGACGCTTCGTGGGGTTACAATGGCTGCAAACGAAACGGCGTTTGACCCGGGGGTGAGAAGATGTGCCTACGCACAGTTGCTGCCTTTATGATGCTGTTGCTACTCCCTGTTACCGGCACAGCGGCGCAAACTCCTGCCGTGCCGGAGGCGCGCTTGAAGGCGATCTACGCCATGACGCCGCAGCAGATGGCGGAGACCGGCCAATGGACCAAACAGGCGTACGACCGCATGCTGGGCTATATCAACAGCATACAGGACAAGGACATCCGCGAGCTGGTGCTCGATATGGTGCTGCGTCCCGAGTCCAAGGTGTTCAAGGCCACAGCAACGCAATCCTTCTTGGCCTCGCCTGCGGCTGGCGGTAAGGGGCATCACTATTACCCGGGCGGCCTTCCGGTGCACGTGCTGGAATGGATCGACGTGGCCATGGCCTGGGCCGACGCCTATGAGAAGATCTATAAGGTGAAGAAGGTCGACCGCGACATCGTTGTGGCGGCGCTCGTTCTGCACGACTGGGCGAAAGTTTGGTACGAGTGGGACCCCAGTACTGGCAAAGTAGTGAAGCCCGCGTGGTATCCGCAGTCTTGGGGCGGCGATCAAGGAAAGGCGAAGTGGAAGTGGATGGGCGAGCACGGCGCCGTCGCCTACGCTGAGCTGATCCATCGCGGAGTCGCCGAGAAGGTGATCGTCGCCACCGCATCGTCGCACTTCGACCCACACTGGGATCTCGACAAGGAAGGCGAGGGTCTCAATCCGGCCCTGGCGGAGGCAGCCAAGATCGCTGGCAAACCTCCGATCGTCGTGCAGCCGCGCAAGCAGATGCTGGAATGGTGGCTGCCAACCTACACCGATGGTGCTTGGTCGTTCTCGCACTACATCGCCGGATTCAACGGCATCGAGGCGGTTGAGGCCGTGGTCAAGGATCTGGGGATTGCTCCGGGATCGTTGGAGGCCAACAAGCTGTCGTGGTTCGTACTTAGCCGCGTCTCTGATTTCCGGCTCTACGAGGAGTATCAGTCGGCTAGCTTCGACATGAACGCTGCCAAGAAGCTTGTCCTGTCAGTGCTACAGGACTCCTCGGCCTATGAAGTGAAGTGACGAGCCTAGCTCGGGTGCGCTGGTGCGTGGGCCTGGCGCTGCTATGCGTGGCGGCAAGCGCTCCGCTGCGGGGTCAAGGCGTGACAGTGGTGCAGGGCGATAAGTCGTTCCTGCTCCGCGTCGAGGATTCAGGAAAAGAACCCCGAGTTCTGCGCGCGCAAAAAGGCGACCGCGTCCGCCTCGTGGTGGAGGCGAGCCGATCGATCGTACTGCACATTCATGGTCTGGGCGTAGAGATCGCGGCGGCGCCCGGCCGCCCCGGCGACATTCAAATTACAATGAGGGCGACGGGGCGCTTTCCCGTACAGGTGCATGACGCTGCAGATCCGGGCTCCGCAGGGCATCATCATCGAGCGCCCTTCGCTTACCTCGAGGTCCACCCGAAATGACCCGGGGCGGGGTGCGGCTGTCGCTCATTCTCGCGACTTTAGTCGGGGTGGATGCGCAGCCGGTAGTCGCACATGGCACGGCGGAGCGCTATGACCTGCCGCTGCCGCTGGGCTATTATGTGGCGGGATCCGCGCTCGTCGTGGCGCTCAGTTTCGTGGTGGCGGCCATCTTTATTTACCGAGAGCCGCGCGCACAGCTGTACTCGCGCGTTCTTTTCAATATGCACATGCCGCTCTGCCGTGCACTCGCGGGTGCGCTGCAGGCTTTGGGCGTAGCCGCTCTAGGGGCAGTCATTGCCACCGGGCTATGTGGCAACCAGCACCCGGCCAAGAACATCGCACCCACCCTGGTGTGGGTCGCGTGGTGGGTCGGGCTCTGTCTGTTCGTGGCGCTGGTAGCCAACATTTGGCCTGCGCTCAACCCATGGTCCACGCTCTCACGTCTGATCGATCGGATGCGGGCACCCGCCGTGCGTCCCTACCCGGCGCGGCTATCTCAATGGCCGGCGGTCGGAACGCTGCTGGCATTTGTATGGATCGAGTTGGTATCACCTTACGCATCAAGTCCGCGGGCACTGGCCTTCCTGGCCGTCGCGTACACGGCGGTGACGCTGATGGCCATGCGAGTCTATGGTCGCGAAGTTTGGCTGGCGCACGGCGAGGCGTTCACACTGGTGTTCGACCTGCTCGGGCGGTTCGCCCCGATCGAGGTGCTGCCGGCGAGCGCAGAGGGCAAGCCCTGCAGGGATTGCAAGCTTGCTGTGCGGGCGCCCAGCGCCGGCCTACTCCGCGCCGAAGCACGCTCCAATGCCGTCGTGGCGCTTCTTTTGCTTCTGCTCTCGGCCGTACTACTGGATGGCCTGCTTGGCACCGCCTTCTGGCGGGCGATTGAGCGCTGGTTACCCGGCGATCGCGAGGGCTTGTTTGCCGCAACGCTGGGTCTGATCGGGGTTTGGGCGCTGTTCTTTAGTGCCTATGTTGGGGCCTGCGCGGCAATGGCGGCAATAACAGGCCAGCAGACCCCTGTGCTGGCTCTAACTCGCCGGCATGCGCTCGCGCTGGTACCTATCGCCGTCGGCTACGCGATCGCCCACAACTTCTCCTATCTGCTCGTGCAAGCGCAGGCACTAGTCGCACTGGCTTCAGACCCATTTGGCTGGGGGTGGAATTTGTTCGGCACCACCGGATTCGAGCCCAATGTCGGCGTTGTCGATGCCCGGACCACGTGGCGGGTCGCGATCGCCGCGATCGTCATCGGCCACGTAATATCGGTGGTGCTAGCTCACGCTATTGCCTTACGCACGGAGGCGACAGGGCAATATGCCCTGCTAGGACTCGTGCCGCTCACGTTGGTAATGGTGGCCTACACAGCAGTTAGCCTGTCGATCATTGCTGATCCGCTGGTGCGGTTTCGTGCGCCCGATCCGGACTATTCCGCGCCCACTTCTCGCCCACTGAATAAGCCGCTCTTTGGGCGGCTGGAGACCGTGCCTTCCCAATTGCAGTGGCACTTGAGTCAAGCATAAAGGAACACCGTCGCGTCACTGGCGCTGTAAGCCAAATCGCTGCACAGCGAGGCCTGTTCGCCCCACACGCGATGAACTTGTCGGGGCCCCCGTGACAGCGGCGTGTCGTGCCAAATGGGTCATGCTGCGGCTCGCTACACGTTCTGGATCGGCAAGGCAGCGCGCATCACGACCTTCACCTGAACGATCCGGGGAACTCGATTGCTGCGCATTCGCGCAGCTCCTCGGGGAAGTTTTGGTCGATCCATCTTTCGGTGAAGGGGGTTGGCACCGATACGATCAGCTCGGCGCCGTCGATGCGCTCGCATTCAAGCTCCCGCAGCCAAGCTCCGAAGAGCTCGCGGCCGAGCCGGTTTCGCAGCCGCTCGCGCAGCGCGGTTGGGCCGATCAGACATCGGCTCGGGTAGGTAGCGTGCGGCCGCGCCTCACTTCTTGCCCAACGTCCGCAACTCCTCCTCATCGAGGGGGCGGGCCTCGTCTTCCAGCATGATCGGGATGCCCTCGCGGATCGGATAGGCGAGGCGGGCGGCTCGGCTGACCAGCTCCTTGCGCACCTCGTCGTAGATCAGCGAGGTCTTGGTGCGCGGGCACACCAGGATTTCCAGAAGGCGCGGATCGATCTGCTCGTCGGCGGCAGGCTTTGCTGTTTCGTCGGCCATGCAAGCCTCACTGCAGGGTGGTGCCGGAGCCGCCGGTGCCGGCCGCCAGCTCCATCTCGGCCAGCGCCACCAATGTCTCGGCGCGGGTCTTCAGGTCGGGAGCCTCGAGCAGGGCCTGCTTTTCCTGCGAGCCATACGGCGCGACGATCGACAGCGAGTTGACCAGCATCTCGTTGGAGGATTTCGCCACCGCCCCCCAGTCGGCGCGCATATTGCGGGCCTCCAGGTAGGTTTTCAGCGCCCGCAGCAGGGCCTGGCGGTCGACTTCGCTTTCGCCGGCGCCCGCCTCGAAATCGGTGAGGAAGTCATCGTAGCTGACCGTGCAGATGCGATACGGCTTGGCGATATCGACCTCGGCGACCAGCGCGCAGCGCGCCACTCCGGTCAGGGTGATCAGCATGCGCCCGTCGTCCTGCTCCTGATAGGAGGTGACGCGGCCGACGCAGCCCACGCGCCGCAGGGCAACGGCCTTGCCGGCCGGCGATTCCTCTTCCGAGGTGGCCGGCTGCACGATGCACAGCACGCGCGCCGTCGACATCACGTCTTCCAGCATCTGCAGGTAGCGAGGCTCGAAGATGTTGAGCGGCAGCGTGGCGCGCGGCAGCAGGATGGCGCCCTGCAGCGGAAACACGGGCAGACGCTGCGGAAGGTCCGCGGGTCCGCCATACCGCTCCGAGAAGGTCCGCAAACGTCGTCACCCCGCTCGTCAGGAGAACATCAGGGAGGACAGGCGTCGCCGGCCTTCCAGCGTGGCCGGGTCCTTGGGACCCCAGGCCTCGAACAGCTGCACCAGCTGCTTGCGCGCGGCCTCCTCGTTCCACTTTCGGTCGCGACGGAAAACCTCCAGGAGCTGGTCGAGCGCTTCGGACTTCTTGCCGGTCGCTGCCAGCGCCAGGGCGAAGTCGAGCCGGGCCTGATGATCGCCGGGCGAAGCCTGCACCTTGGCTTCCAGCTTGCCGACGTCGCCCGCCTTGGCGGCGGTGCGCGCCAGCTCCAGCGCCGCGCGCACGCTGGCCACCGGCGCCGCATCGCGCTTGTCGGGAGGTACCAAACCGATGGTCTGCTCGGCGCGCGCCGTGTCGCCGCTCTTGATGTAGCACTGCGCCAGGCCGGCGAGCGCGGCGACGTTCTGCGGGTCTTCCTGCAGAATGGCTGCGTAGATCTCGGCGGCACCCTGCAGGTCTTTGGCCTCCAGCGCCTTCTCGGCGGCCTCCAGTGCGGCTGCCAGATCGTCGGCGCCTTCATCGCCCAGCAGGCGATCGACGAACGCTTTGACTGCGCTTTCCGGCTGCGCGCCCATGAAACCGTCGAGCGGGCGGCCGTCGCGGAAGGCGTACACCGTCGGGATCGACTGCACGCGCAGCTGCCCGGCGATGGCCGCGTTCTCGTCGATGTTGATCTTCACCAGCTTGACCTTGCCGCCGTAGGAGCGGACCACCTTCTCCAGGATCGGGGTCAGCTGCTTGCAGGGCCCGCACCACGGTGCCCAGAAGTCGACGATCACCGGGGCGGTGCGCGAGGCCTCCAGCACATCCTTGGCGAAGGTTGCTGTGGTGGTGTCCTTGATGATGTCGCCTGCCGGCGCCGCCGCAGCGCCGGGCTTGTCGCCTAATCCGAAAACCATGTCGCTCTCCAAGCCCCACAGGGGCAGCCTCCGGCGAAGCCTTGGCCTGTTCAATCCGATTGCGCCACAGCCACCACGCTTGGCTGATGACCGCAGGAACGGATGAAGCGGGCGAGGTCCTCGCGCGCAATGTTGGTCGTCGCCGTGTTCTCCAGCGGATGGAAGTTGAGCCGCTCGTGCCGCATCATATCGGCATCCAGGATCACCGTCACCCGCTGCGCCCGATCGTTGATCAGGGCGAACGGGGTCACCGATCCTGGCGGTACGCCGAGCACTTCCATCAGCAGCTCGGGCTTGCCGAAGCTCAGGCGGTCGCTGCCGAGCCGCTTGTGCAACGTCTTGAGGTCAATCTGGGCATGCCCCAGTGCTACGACAAGGAACAGGCGGTCCTTCTTGTCCTTGAGGAACAGGTTCTTGGTGTGCCCGCCGGGCAGTTCGCGCTCCAGGCGGGAGCTCTGCGCCACGGTGAACACCGCCTCATGATCGAGGGTCTCGTTCTCGATACCGAGCTCGGCCAGGCGAGCAAGAAGGTCTTGGCGGGTGGCGGGCAAAGGGGACACCAGGGATGGGCGGGCAAATGACCGCATTTCCTAGACCTTGCAGCCCTTCTTATGCAACGGGTTGCGCTGGGGCAGCCATGCTTGCCAACCGCCGGCCTTTGTTGCATAAGTCCGGCCGTCGAACTGGATGCGGGTGTAGCTCAGCGGTAGAGCACGACCTTGCCAAGGTCGGGGTCGTGGGTTCGATCCCCATCGCCCGCTCCAATCCTCCTTAATGCACCTGCACCTCAGTGCGCCTGGACCGGCCGCCAGCCGGCGGCGACGGCTTCGGCCTCGCTGCAGAACCAGCGCTTGCCCTTGTCCGGTTCCATCCTGATCTGGGCGTACCAGGGGCTCCAAGGCATGTGGTAGATGCGACCGCTCTTGGTGATGTTGCCCTTGATGGCGCAGCCGCTCGGGGCCTGCGGCTCCGCGGTCTCCCAGTGGCCTTTGCGATAATCCCAGGCGGGCGTCGTGGCGGCCTGCCAGATGCCGCGCTGTTCGGCCCTGGCGGCGGCTTCCTCCTTCACGTAGCTGGACGAGTATTTGACGAAGGCCCAGGCAAGGCCCTGGCGCACCATGTCGGCGTTGATGTCGCGGCCGCGCGCGAAGCAGACCGCCAGCGTGCGCCCGTATTTGTCGAGACCGCGCCGGTCGCAGCGCACCGGGTTGCCGGCGATGAGCTTCTCCAGGGCGGTGGCGGCGGCCGATCCGCATGGCCAAGTGGCGCCGCTTTTGGCCTGGCAGGTCTGCCCGACCTCGGGCGCGTCGATACCCTCCAGCCTTACGCGCAACTGGCCGATGCCGATGGTGTCGCCATCGATGACGCGGACACTGCCCGTGATTGCATCGCCGGGATCACCGGGGCGTGCCGCGATCTCGGCGGCAGGGACGGAGAGGATGCTCGCAGCCAGCGCGAACGCCACCGGCAGACGAGTTGCATACACTGACTTTAACTCGCGCATAAGTTGAATGTGCGCGATTCGCATGGCGAAGGCTAGGCAGCGGTGTGGCGCCGGCAGCAGAACTGCGGCCATGCCGTGACGCGTCCCCCAACCATCTGATCAGGCTAATTGTTTGCCATTGCCTTTGGTGGCGAACTGCTTGACGCGGTGGACCCTGTCTGGTTTCTTGCCGTCCAACAGTTGCGCATGCACAACATATCCCAAATGCGAATTCGGGAGGCAGGCAATGTCCAAATCGCTCAATTATCTGGTGGTGGACGGGGCGCGTGCCCTGGTTGAAGTCCGCTCCACCTGGACACGCAACTACCTCGCCCTGACCCGCAACAATCGGGACTGCGATCCAACCGACCCGAGGGCGGTGCGCTTCTGCGCTTACGGAGCCCTGGTGCGGTCCGCCTACGACCTCACGGGCGACGAAGGCAGGGCCAACCTGCTGGCCGGCAGCTTGGCCATGTCGATGACCGGCCGCGGCACGGCGCAGGAGGCGTTCGAGGACATCTATACGGTGAATGACGGACCAGCCGTACCCGCGCGTCGTGCAATCCTGGACCTGTTCGACAGGGCGCTCGGGCGCGTCTGAGCAGTCGTGCGCTGCGCGCGCTGGCGTGATGAGCAACCATGACTGCGGCACTGGCGCTCCGCGTCGGTGCCGCTTATGTTCGGGGTGTCAAACAGCGTCGCTTGGCGCAGGCTTCGCCGCGTCCGACACGAACGACAGCCCGGGCCCTCACGATGACAACACCTGCACAGCCCACCCGCAGGGCAGACACCCACGACGTTCTCGATGCCGCGCGCCGCTGGCTCGACCAGGACGGCCGCGTCGCGCTCGCAACGGTGGTCGGCACCTGGGGCTCGGCGCCGGTGCGCGTCGGTGGGCAGATGGCGATCGCCGCCGACGGGCGCTTCGAGGGGTCGGTGTCAGGCGGCTGCGTCGAGGGCGAGGTGATCTCCGAGGCGGAGGGCATCCTGGCCGACGGCAAACCCAAGACGCTGTCCTTCGGCGTCGAGGACGAGACCGCGTGGCGGGTCGGCCTGCCCTGCGGAGGCAAGATCAAGGTGTTCCTCGAGCGGCTGGAAAAACCGGGCGGGCTGCCGCTGCTGAGCCGTGCCCTCGAGGCCGGCGCCAAGCGTGATGGCCTGGTCGTGCGCACCCATCTGGCGGACGCCCGCCGCGAGGTATTCGAGCGCCAGGACGCCAAGGCCGACGAAGCTATTCGCCAGCGCTTCGAGACCGGCGAGAGCGCGCTCGAGGAGACGGCAGAAGGCGAGGTGTTCCTGCACGCGCTGGTGCCGCGCCCGCGCATCCTGGTGATCGGCGCCACCCACATCGGCCAGATGTTGGCTCAGCTTGTCGTGCTGGCCGGCTACGAGGTGATGGTGATCGACCCCCGCACGGCGTTCGCGGCCGAGGCGCGCTTTCCCGGCATCCGTCTCGACACGCAATGGCCGCAGGACGCCATCCCGCAGATCGGCCTCGACCCCTACGCGGCGGTGGTGGCGCTGGCCCACGTCGGCCACATCGACGACGAAGCGCTCAAACTCGCCCTGCGTTCGGACTGCTTCTACGTCGGCGCGCTCGGCTCCCAGCGCAACCACGCCAAGCGCAAGGAACGCCTGGCCGCCGCCGGCTTTTCCGCCGAGGAGATCGCCCGTATCCACTCGCCGATCGGCATCAACATCGGCGCGCAGAACCCGCAGGAGATTGCCATCTCGATCATGGCCGAGATCGTGCTCGCCCTGCGCGGACCCAAGCAATGGAGGGCGGCCACGGCGCCGCGCGATTGATCCGTATCTCAGGGCTTGCCACCGCAAGCCCGTACGGCAAACTTGGCAATCGGGATACGAAATCGGGACAGGAGGGGGGAGGACCATGCTGGAAGCCTACATCTATGATGGACTGCGCACGCCCTTCGGACGCCACTCGGGGGCACTGGCCCGCGTGCGGCCCGACGATCTGCTGGCCGGTGTCGTCAAGGAGGTTGTGGCCCGCTCCGGCTTCTCCACCGATATCATCGACGACGTGTCGATCGGCTGTACTTCGCAGGCGGGCGAGGATAGCCGCAACGTCGCGCGCCACGCGCTGCTGCTGGCCGGCCTGCCGATCGAAACGCCAGGATACGTGCACAACCGGCTGTGCGGATCGGGCCTCAATGCGCTGGTCGGCGCCGCCCACGCCATCACCTGCGGGGAAGCCGACGTCTGCATCGCCGGCGGCGTCGAGAGCATGACGCGCGCGCCGTTCGTGGTGGGCAAGGCGGATCAGCCGTTCACGAAGCACTTCACCGTGTTCGATTCCTCGCTCGGCGCGCGCTTCCCCAACCCGAAGATCGAGAGCCTGTTCGGCGCCGACACCATGCCCGAGACGTCGGACAACCTGGCGCGCGAC
>Ga0075367_10000429_pt1 | contig 15577 bp, 8 predicted proteins | sample EndMethybrTD3032_FD_71399 | JGI IMG/M metagenome (GOLD analysis project Ga0075367, IMG submission 71399) | Populus endosphere microbial communities from Tennessee, USA - Endosphere MetaG P. TD hybrid TD303-2 | ecosystem: Host-associated > Plants > Roots > Endosphere | place: USA: Tennessee... | reverse complement strand
TCCCTTATCCCCTATCCCCTATCCTGCTCCGACCCCACCTCGCCGTGTACTTGTGGCCAAGCTGGGTAGTGAGGCATTGCAAGCTGCAATAGCTTTCCGCGCATTCAGCAGGTGATTCGACCTGTCATCAGCGGGGGAGCGGATATGCGATTCAAACTGACGCTAGCGATCATCGCGAGTTTTGTGGCGGCACCGGCCGTCGCTGACGACACGCCGGCCCGCGGGATTTACGTCGGCGTTTTCGGGGGTGGAGGCTTCAGCACCACCACCAACGTCACCCAGCTCGGCACCGCCTTTTTTACCGAGGGCGAGGGAGGCCCGCTGGCCGTCAATGCGACGGGTCGGACCGACAGCGGCGGTGTCGGGTTCGTCGGCGGGCAGATCGGTTACGAATGGTCGTACGGTTCGCTGGTGCGGCCCGCCTTCGAGATCGAAGGTTTTTATCTGGGAGCCGGGAGCCGGCGCGCGACGCTGCAAAACACAGGTGACCCGCTTCGATTGCCGGAGCACACGTTCGACAATAGCTTCCCCATGAGCAGCTCCGTTTTTCTGGCTAATCTCGTTCTCAGCTTTCCGATGTCCTATCCGGGCGTGACGCCCTATATCGGCGGCGGCATCGGCGGCGCCCGCGTCGCCATCAAGGGCGCGAATTCCCTCCAGATCAACCCGCTGGAGGTGGGCATCAACCACTTCAACTCCGGCCCCGATTCCTCTGCCTGGACCTTCGCCGCACAAGCCAAGGCCGGTGTTCGCGTCGCCCTTGGAGCCAACGCCTACGTGTTCGGCGAGTATCGCTACCTGTACGTCGGCTCCACCGATCAGATTTTCGGACCGACCGTGGACCCCTCTCATGTTCCCACCACGGCCTGGACGGTTCGCTTCGGCGATACGTCCTACCATCTGGCAACGGCCGGCATCGGCTTTAATTTCTAGTTTGACGCCGGGGACGTGCCGCCGGGGCGCTGCGTCTCGGCGGCATCGCAGGGCAAGACCGGCGAAGAGCTTTGGATACCTGAGCACCGGCGCGCAACCTGGCAGATGCCGGATGCTCTGAAGAAGAGATCAAAGCGATCACTGGCCACACGACGTCACAGATGGTGTCGCACCATGTGAAGGCGGCCGACAAACGGAACGCGCGAGTGCTGCGATCCTCGAGCTCGAGAACAGCAAATCAGCTACTTGGGTGCATCCTTTGCCTGCTTTAGCCAGTAGGCGGCCTCCCCAAGTAAAGTCATCACGGCGGGGTCTAGTTCTAGCGAGAAAGGTGACCAATTGCCCGCTTCGTTTGTCCGCCGTAATGCGCTCCTGAAAGCGCCGTTCTGGTCCATGAGCGACATGAGCGCAGACCCTCCCTCCAGCTCTTTGGCGACGATGATCCAGGGCCGCGCCGTGCCGGGCTCATCGAGTACATTGAGCACGTGGCGCGTGCCCGCAGGCTCCTTGCCACGCAATAACGCCGGGTCGACGTGCAGGACCTGGACGACTTCGCAGTCGCCAGTCGGCTTCAATCCCAGACCCTCGCAAGCACGGATGCCGATCGCCTTTCGTTGTCCATTTCGACGCGCGAAGTCGATCAGCGCTTGCACACGTTCTTGCTCCGCGGACTGTTGGGCGAGGCCTGGAATGCTGATGAGGACTTGGGTAGCAATGGACAACGCCACAATAGGCCACGCGCGCATGAGAGCAATCCTCGACGGATGTATTCCGGGCAAGCGAGCAGGTTACTGCGGCGGCATCTTGGCCGACCCTCCGCAAGCATGAGAACAGCAAATGAACTGCGACTGCCAAACGCGGTGTCTGACGACCGCCAAACAGAAGTGAGCTGAGCGAAATCTCTCAGGCAGATCAGTGGCGGTCCCAACGGGAGTCGTGCCAACAACCCAAGCGCCTGATTTTACTAATTAATACATCGCTCATTCCCAAACCTTCGGGGAGATTGGGGAATTCCTGTTCGCGTCCTGTTTCTCCAGACGGCCGATGGCGCTCGTGGCCAGCCGGCTCGATAATGCCATCGGCGCCGACGTGGCCGTCTTCATTTGGTGGCATTGGCGGGCAGGGTGGGACTAGAGCTACCGTTGTCGCGCTTCGACGAGCTGTCACGAACGACGCCAGTGCTCGCCAACGTCAAACCGTCCGGCAGCTACCTGATGGAGGATTTTTTCTATGCTGGCGGCCTGCCGGCCGTTCTGCGCGAGCTGATGCCGCCGTTGCACCGGGAAGCTCTGACCATCACCGGTCGATCGGCGACAACCCAGTTGGGTCAGGAGGAACCGGCGCGCTCGGCACCGATGTGAGAACCTCACTCTAATCGAGCCCTGCCCTCGAGAGTCTACCCGAGCTGATGCCCACGTTGCCGATCTCGCACCACCTCCGCCCCGTACTAGATGATCGGAGCCGCCTGAGAATTGGCGTTACGACGCCCGAAGCATGCCACCCGTATGGTGGTCGGTTATTGATTCAAAAAACCGACAACAATTGCCTCCCTCTGCTTTCGCTCGGTACAGCGCGATATCTGCATGTCGGATCATTTGATCCGCATCCACTTCATCGGAAGAGAGGGCAATGCCGATGCTCGTGCCGATGCGTACGTTTTGACCAGCAACATTGAAAGGCGCCGTCAGTGCGGAGTGGATGCGCATCGCAATGGCCGCGGCTTCGATTTCGGGATCGGTCGCGTGAATGACGATGGCAAATTCATCGCCACCGAGGCGGGCAACGGTATCTCCGGCCCTGACGCAGCCCTTCAGGCGGTCCGCAACGAGTTTCAAAAGCTCGTCACCAGCGGGGTGGCCGAGGGTGTCGTTGACCTGCTTGAACCTGTTCAGATCCAGCATAATGACCGCCACCTGTCCCGTGCCGCTGCAAGATACGGCCATGGCGCCGTCGAGACGCTCGCGGAAAAAGACGCGGTTCGGAAGGCCGGTCAGCGCATCGTGGCGCGCCATATGAGCCAGTAGCTTATGATGTTCGGCGATCTGGTCGCTCAGCCGCTGTCGTTCGGTGATGTCGTCGGTCGTGGCCACCCAGGCACCATCTGCCATGGGGCAATAGTGGATCGCAAAGGTACGACCGTCGCGCAGCTTGTAAGTGGTCTCAATCGGGCGGTTCTCTCGAGCCATCCTGTTGCGCCACGCATGATACTCGTCCTTGGGAATGTCCGGGCAGGAGCCTGCCTGGTAGCGCATATCGACAATTTCGCTGAGCAGCACACCCGGACGCACATAGCTGGCGTCCAGGCCGTACAATTCGATGTAGCGCTGGTTGCAGACGATCAACCGCTCATCGCCATCGAAGAAGCACAGCCCCTGCGTCATGTTGTTAAGGGCGGTCTCGAAGCGTTGGTTCTGCGCGCTGATGATGGCATCCCGGTCCCGCAGCAATAGCGCCGAATCGCTGAGCGCGCGCAGCGCTTCGCTGCGCTCCACGGAAAGGCGGGCCGTCGTGGCGATCACCGCAGCCAGGAATGCGGCATAGCTAAGCGCGAGAAGCCCGAGAAGCCCATAACCGGACCCGATCAAGAACAGGCATTTGCCGGTGAACGGAACAAGGATGGTGGCGACATAGGCGAGCGCTGCCGGATAAACCGGAGCAAGCAGTACGCTGCCACCGGCCGCCATGCCCGCACACACCGTGATGAGGACAAGTTCGGCGGCGTGGGGAAGGCGCCCGAGATAGATGGCTGACAGTATCGCCCAAGGAAGCGCCGATGCGGCAGCCGCAAGCGTGGCTCGTCGCATCGCTCGCCGGCTGAGTGTGCCGGTCTCTCGCGGCCGGCGCTGACCTCGCCGAAAACAAATGCCGACGGTCGTAAGAACGGTAAGGCCGAGCCAGCTCAGCAACGCCGCGTGCGGGACGGCGGACCAGAAACTGACGGTGACGATTGTAGCGTTGAGAAGCCCGCACGCCAGCGCGGCTGGCGAAGCACGGATCAGAGCGGAAAGCTGGTCCGACCCGATTTGTGTGCTGGCGGGCAATTGCCAGGCCGTTGCAACGGCTGCACGCATAGGAACGCTCTGAGGTTTCGATATCGATGCCTCTCGCCCCTTTGGCAACTTGCCAGGATCAGTTGAAAACTTTCTAACGCAGGCCGCACTTGGTTGATGACCGGTAAATCAGGCTCGCGCCTGCGGACCGCGACCCGCAATGGGACGACACTGCTTAAACGAACGGTAATGGACCGAGCGGAGACTGTTCTGGAGCGGGGTCAATCCTGGTGCAGCACCATGTCAGAACGCCGTAAGACGCCTCGCAACCGTAGCTTGAAGGGCGGCAAGATTCTTTTCAACGACAAGCGTTCCGTGATCACCTGCACGGTGCGCAACTTGTCGACCGTCGGCGCCAACCTGCATGTGCGGAGTGCCTTGGGAGTCCCGGCGTTCTTTGAGTTGATGCTGGACGGCGACACGCAGGCGCGCTCCTGCCAGGTGGTCTGGAAAGCGCCGAATCGGATCGGCGTCGAATTTTCTTCGCCCGTCATACGAACGTCACCAGCTGTACACCTGGCGCACCACCCTGAACCGCTAGCCCCGGCCGCAACAGGAGCTCGCGGTGCGTTGCGCATCGAGATGTTATCGCTGCGCGCAGCGCTCGACGAAGTGCCGCTCGGAATCGTCCTTCTCGATGATGGATTGCGCGCTCGGTTCATCAATGGAGCATTCCGCACCATGTGGCGCCTTCCCGATGCCACCGCCGAGAGCGCGCCGGCCTTCGCAACTTTGATGTATCATGGACGCGATACGCGGGCCTACGACGTTCCCGATCGCGATCTGGGCCGTTACGTTGAACGTCGAGTCGAGCATGTCCGTGGTGGAAATCCGGTGCCGATTGATCTTCGCCTCACCAGCGGCGACATCATCCGCTTTCAATGCACCAAGCTGCCTGGCGGCGGACGCATGCTGACCTATACGGATGTGACCGACATCGTTCGCCGATCCGATGAACTGGAGCGATTGCGCGGCGCGCTCGATAACGTGGAGCAGGGCATTATCTTGCTCGACGAAAATCTGATGGTGCAGTTCATGAACGTCGCAGTTCGCCGCCAGTGGCAGCTTCCGGAAATTGGGGCCACCGAAAGAAAGCTGGGATTCGATGAGCTTGTGGCCAATGCGCGCAGCAGCAACACCTTCGGCATGGTCGGTGATGCATTGGAAATCTATATTGCGCAGCGCCTCGCGCGTGTACGCGCCGGCGATCCGCGGCCCATGGACCTTCGCCATCAAGATGGGCGGATTTTCCGTTGCCACTGCAGCGTCCTCTCCAATGGCGGCCGCATGTTGACCTATACCGACGTCACGGACCTCGTCCGGCAAACCGACGATGTCCGCAAGCTGATCGCCTGTTCAGGCAGTTCATAGGTGTGGGCCAACTGCATGAAGCTTTGCACGCACACACTCGGTTGTCGCCACGTCCGTTTTTGACGGCAAAGCGGAAGTCGATCGTGCTCTGATGTCTCGACAGCATCGACCCCAAGCGGACTTCGATGCTAGCTGTGGCGTAAGTGGACTGGACGCTTCTGGCCCTTTTGGGACCCATTGGCATTCGGTCTCTCGGCGAGCCGTCGTAACTTCGGCAAGAACTTCGGGCCGCCGCGAACTTCCGTTGCCGAATGTCAGGCGACTTGAAACTGCGTTGGACTCTAGGGTTCGGCCGCTCTCAATTGACGGATGCTGAACCGAGATGACCGCGCTAGGATTTCTAAATCTGCCTTGAAGGGCCAATGTGCGGCACAGGTCAAGCTAAGAAGTAACCAATTTTCGTTCCATCTGGGTACTACTCGCGCCCGTGGACATGGTGCAAGGATTACCTCCGTCCGCCGAGGAGCAATCAGCTGACCACGCAGTCGCTTGAGATTACAGGGATCCCGACCTTCTTGGTGGGATCAAGCCAGATGGCTGCGGCCATGAGGTGTCATGACTGGTCGCGTTCCCCTTTGGGATGCCCCACAACATGGGAGCCTGAGCTGAGGGCTTTGGTCGGCGTGATGTTGGCCTCCACGCAGCCGATGTTCATGGCGTGGGGTCCTGAGCGGGTCTGGCTCTACAACGACGCGTTCGTGCCGATCCTCGGGCACAAACATCCTGACGCTCTGGGACAGCGCGCGCTTGTGGAGGTTTGGCGGGAAGCTCGTGGCGTTCTCGAACTGCTTTTCGACCGGGTGTTTGCCGGCGAGGCCGTTCACATGGAAGATTTTGAGATAGCGCTCGATCGCCACGGGAGGCTGGAAGAAGCGCATTTTGCCTTTTCCTACACGCCTGTGCGCAATGAGATGGGGTGCGTGGTTGGCTTGTTTGGGGCGTGTATCGAGACGACCCAACAAGCTTTGGCGGTGCGCCGCCAGCTAGAGGCGCAGAAACGTCAGCGTCGGCTCTTCGAGCAGGCGCCGGGATTTATCATAATCATGCGTGGCCCCGACCATTTGGTCGAGTTCGTGAACGATGCCCACCGGGCCGTGTTTGGGAGCGAGCAGTGGGTGGACAAGCCCGTGCGCGAGGCGTTTCCGAGCATCGCGGGACAGGGATTTTTCGAGCAGTTGGATAGAGTCTTCCGATCCGGTGAAACGTATCAGGCGCAAGGTGTCAAGGTTCGGTTCCGTCGCGGCGACGGGCCGGAAGAAACCCGCTATTTGACCTTCATCTATGCCCCGCTTTACGGAGACGATGGTGCGATAACCGGCATCTTCTGCGAAGGTTTTGACGTAACAGACTCCCATTCGGCGCAGAGTCGAAGCCGTGGCCTGGCGAGGCTTGGGGAGCTTATCCGCGACATCGAAGATCCCGATGAGCTCGCCTATGCGGCCGCCGAGCTCTTGGGGCGGGAATTGGATGTCAGCCGAGCCGGATACGGTACGATCAATGTCGCGGATGAGACCATTTCGATCGAGCGAGATTGGAATGCACCGGGCATCAAGAGTTTGGCCGGAACACTGCACTTTCGGGATTACGGTTCCTACATCGAAGATCTAAAGCGTGGCGAGACCGTTATCTTTACAGACGCCGAGACTGATCCCCGCACGGCCGATAACGCCGATGCTCTTAAAGCGATCAGCGCACAATCTTTGATCAATATGCCCGTGACGGAGCAGGGGGGATTCGTGGCCCTGCTCTACCTCAACCATGCCACGGCCCGCATCTGGACCGACGAAGAAATTGAGTTCGTCCGGGAGGTTGCGCACCGGACAAGAACAGCTGTGGAGCGCCGCCGCGCTGAGGCGGCGCTGCGACAAAACCAGGCTCGCCTCAGTTTCCTCGACGCTCTGGGCAAGGAGACCGCAAAAAGCACGGATGCCAATGCCATTCTGGCCATCACAACGCGGATGCTGGGCGAACATCTCAACGTGGCCGTGTGCGCCTACGCGGACATGGACCGTGACCAGGATGGATTCACCATTCGTGGCAACTGGAGCGCGCCTGGTTCGGCGAGCATCGTGGGGCACTATAGCTTGGCGGCCTTCGGCAGACTGGCTGTCAAGAATTTGCGGGCCAATCGCCCTCTCATCCTGAATGACAGTCGCGCGCAGCTTCCTCCCGAGGAAGCGGCGACGTTTCTCGACATAGGCCTCGCGGCCACGATTTGCATGCCACTTGTGAAGGAAGGTTGCCTGACGGCGCTCATGGCCATCCATGACCGAGTGCCGAGAGTGTGGACCGCCGATGAGCTGGCAACCCTTACCGAGGTCACCGAACGCTCGTGGGCCCATATCGAGCGCGCCCGTGTTGTTGACGATTTGCGTGAAAGCGAGATGCGCTATCGAGGAGCCGTCGTCACCGGTCGCATCGCGTCCTGGGAAACGGACATGGTCACTCGGGCTCGCATCTGGACCAAGGAAGGCATGGAATTGTTTGGTCTCGATCTTCCGAATGGTCGCGGTCAGGTTGGAGGCGATCAAGATGAGTTCTGGCGCTCGCTCCATCCGGATGACAAGCACATGATGGCGGAATTTCACCGCACCGCCGACCGGCAGGACTCATACCCGGCCGAATACCGCATTGTCCGACCGGATGGCCGCATGCTGTGGGTTTCAGGGCGCGGACGCGTGATTGCCCGGGGAGAAGACGGCAAAGCGCAACGAATAGCTAACATCGTTATGGACATTACGGACCGAAAGAAGGCGGAGGAGCACGTTCAGCTTCTGATGCGGGAAGTCTCACATCGCTCAAAGAACCTTTTGGCGGTGGTCCAGGCGATCGCGGGGCAGACCTCGCGCACCTCCGACACGCTTGAAGATTTCGACACGAAGTTCGGACAGCGACTCCGGGGCCTTGCGGCTTCTCATGATCTTCTGGTGCATGAAGACTGGCGTGGCGCGGCCTTGTCTGATCTCGTCACCCAACAATTACAGCCGTTTGCCGAGGTGGGGCGCCGGCTCACCGTAGATGGCCCGCCTATCATGCTGAGGGCGGAAGCGGCGCAGCCCATCGGGCTGGCTCTGCACGAACTCGCGACCAACGCCATGAAATATGGGGCCTGGTCAATACCATCCGGTCGCGTCGCGGTATCGTGGTCGCAAGCCGGATCGGAAACGGTCCTCCTGAGCTGGCTGGAAATGGGCGGGCCGGAGGTCGCCATAGCAAACAAAAAGGGGTTCGGTCACATCGTTATCGAGAATATGGTCGCACAGTCGGTCGGCGGTGAAGTCCGCCTGGATTTCAGGCCGACGGGTGTCTCATGGACTTTGTCAATTCCTGCCGAGAATTTTGTGCGCAGATAACTGAGCGGACAGAGCACCACCGAAACTGAGTTCGCGATGCTGGTGCCGTGATTGGCAGAGTCGGCGCGACCGGCCTGGCAGCAAGTCCCCATGTTCATTTCGAAGTGCTTCGCAACGGCCAACCCGTCGATCCCATGGTTCTGCTGCTCCGGTCGCGCGCACGCGAGCGGGAGTTGCGATGACGCCCGAAATTGGCTCTTCCGTGCGCGCGCACGTAGTTTGACGGCAAAGGCAGGCGGTAGAGGGCAACGTCCTCGTGCCAGAAGGTCACGCAGCGAAGCAGCAGTGGTCACACTGGTGTCGCGATCGTAGTAAGATTGCTTGGCGCTCACTTGCGAACGACGGCCAAATGCCGGTAGTGCGCGATCTTGTGTAGGCGGCGAGCGCTGCCTTACAACTGCAACCGATGGAAGAATGCGATTGCCTGTTGAGCATTAGGGGATGGTGTCGCGTCATGTTCGTCCGGCAAGTCGTTGCGGCCATCATGCTGTGTCTTTTGAATTCCAGCCTCGCCGCGCAGTCGGGCAATAAGACGATAGATCCCCTAGATGTGCCGGATGCGACTGCGACCGTGCAGCAGCTCGAGGCCAGAGTGCAAGAGCTCGAGCGGGACTCGGCGACGGGAGGGGCGTACGAACAAGCCCTTAAAGAACTTCACTCCATGTACGTTTCCTTCGACCCAGGTGGTCAGACGGACAAGGCCGCGCGCAGTGCCCGCAAGCTTTGGCAACTTTACGAACGGGAGAAAGGGCCGGCAAACGAGCTGACCATCAGCTGGATGCAGTCCGAAGCCGACGCGCTGCTGTGGGACCAGTCGAATGCCAGCGACAGCGAGGCCGCACGGATCCTGGATCAAGCACTCGCACGCCTGGCGGACGCGCCAACACGTATCTCGCATTTACAATTTAGCCTGCTGGAACGAAAGGCCTATTTGGCACGGATAGCCCAGCCACCGACGCCGATGGTCGAGCTTGCTATTCTTGAGGCGATGAATGGCATCTTTGAGGCCGACCCGAATTGGTTCAGCAGTTTCGAACTGGACGAGCAAAGATATCGTCTCGCGGCCCTCAAGGGGCGCATCGCCAAGACGGAGCCGGTCCTGCGCGAACGCGCGCACGCCGCAGGCCGCAGGATCTGGCTGGCGCACGAGAGCTACGCGATCAAACACGCGAACAAGTGTGCTGGCGCGGTATTCGACCGCGGTGTCCCTCGTGACGCCGATTTGTCTTGTGATGGCATTCCGAGCAACGCGCTGGTAGAGCTTTATCAGAATGAATGGCTTGACGCGGGAAAGATCCTGCAGGGTTATTACTCCATTCATTTCAGCCGCCTCGCTCAAGACGAAGAGCGCATTCGCGACGATTCATTGGACCCTCGCTCGCTGGCAAGCCGGGGCCTCGACGTTCTTCCGGGCATTGCCGACGATCTGCTAAAGAATGGCAAAACCCACGCCGCGCCGAAGGTGCTCGAAACCATCTTGATGCTGGGGGCCAGCGCCCCCGACCTGCCGGGCGCACGGGAGAAGGTGATAAGGGCTGCAGAGCTTCTGCTCCCGCTGCAACGGCGCGCCTCCGTCGAGTCGATGTTTGGCGACATGTATTTCGAGGCGTTGCAACACGTCGTAACTGCCTACAAGGCCACGGCGCCGGATTTGGCCGCCGCTCCTGCTGCGGAACTGGACGCCGCACGGTCCCTTGAGGACGTCCTGCGCGACTATGAAAACCCCAACTACGGTTCCCCCGACATTGTTGAAAAGAAGCTGCGGCCGGCTATCGAGCGCAGCATCGCCGCTGTCGGCAAGGAATCGCCGCACCTGGTCGATTTCTTTTACCTGACCTTCAGAAATGCCCGCGAAGGCGCAGGCCTCGAGTTGGTTGCCGTAGACCGACTTTTCGAGCTGCTCGGCGACAGATCACCTTCCGCTATTGAGTTCGCGGCCCGGATTGTTCGCCGCTACAGCCAGTCGATCTACGGATCTCACATTAGCGAGGGGCAGGCGTTCCGTCTCGGCATGCGCATCTTGCCGGCGGCGGAGCAAGTATTCGGTGCTCGGGACCGCGTCACACAAGACATCGTGGCGGCGATCATCGGTCCCGCCCTCAAACTTGCAAATGATGCAGACCGGCAAAACCTGCTCCAAAAATCCGAGCAGATGGATCTTTCGCCGGATTGGAATCTGCGAAGCGCCTTGCTGGCAAGCGGCGCTCGGCAGCCGGCGCTGCGCATGGCGTGGCAGATGGTCCGCAAAGATCTTCGTCTTGCGCTGAGCCTCGATTCCTACGAGCTGATCTCGATCCTGGGCGACGAGGCGGACTTCGCCGCCTATGCAGAAAAATTGGACTCCTTTGGGCAGGGAGGACTAACCGCCGAGTGCACGCACGACATTGCTCGCACGTTGCGCGGAGATTGCGAGATCGGAGAAAAACTGCGCGACAGGATTGCGTTGGAGTTCGTGGATGAGCTCAGTCGGAACATTTACCAGGGCACATCGGCGGCGGCGCTGCCGGCCATCGAACTCTTGCAGCGCGTCAAACTCTCGGAGCTCAGTGCGCTTGCATCGTTGGGCGACCGGGCGACCATGGATTGTTTCTTGCGGAGCAGACGCTTCGCCGAGGCGGCCAACGTCATAAAATCTTCGGTTTCCTCAAGAGTTCTGAGCAAGCGATTTGGCACGGCTGCGCTTTTTGGAGCTGAGCCGCCCATGCCCGCAAACCCCATCGATTTGCGACCGGCCTTGGTGCTGGCCTCGATCGGCGATTGGTCGGGCGCCGAATACCTGCTCAGACGTCTCTTGAATCTTAGGCTTAATGACCTTGACGCGCGCTGGGTCCCGACCCTGTTCGACACGCTTGCGGCCCTCAAGCACGCGCCGGATATGTCTGCGTCGCAGATCAAGGCAGCCGTTTATCTCAAAGTACTTTGGCGTGCCAAGGGCGCGGGCGCGAGCGCAGCCGACCTGGACAGGGCCTTTCAAGTCGCCCAGCGTAACGAGCTTGGCGCAGCGGTGGCCATTGCCCGCATGGCCGCACGAGGGTTGGGAGGGGCCAATCTGGCTGCAAAGGTACGCAAGTTGCAGGATCTCGATCAGGACCTGGATCGGATCCGCAGCCGTATTGGTCTCGTGGGTGGTCCTGAAGAAAAAGGCATCGAAGAGCAGCGAACCCAAGTTCTCACCGAGATCGCCGCCACATATCCGCGCTACTATGAGCTGATCAAACCCCGCGCCCTTGCGCTAGCCGAGGTTCAGAAACTGTTGGCTGCCGACGAGGTGCTGATCCTCACCGCCGATGTGCCGGCCATGCTAGGTATGCCGGAAGAGACGTTTGTCATTGTGGTAACCGCCAAGGAGGCGCGCTGGGCGAGCGCGACGCTTGGAACGAATGCTCTAAAAGGAGAAGTGGCAGCGCTGCGCTGCGGTCTCGATGAGGAGGAGTGGGGGACTTATACCGCGATAGAGGCCTGCACCGAACTGCTTGAGCTTCCAAGGGCCGTCGATGTGGACAAGGAGCCCTTGCCATTTCATCTTGGCCGGGCGCACAGCTTGTATCAGGCTTTGCTCGGGCCCTTCGAGAGCCTCATCAACGGCAAACGATTGCTCGTGGTGCCATCCGGACCCCTTACCAGCTTGCCGTTCAACGTGCTCGTGCCAGCCAAGCCGCGCCACCCCTTGCCCAGGACTTACGAGGAGTATAACGACGTCGCTTGGCTTGGTGCGCGCAACGCCCTCGTCACGCTGCCAGCGGTCTCAAGCCTCGCGTCGCTGCGCTCACAACTCGCCAGCCGGCCTCGGGCACAGGCGCGCTATGCCGGCTACGGCAATCCCGTCCTCGAGGGTAATCAGCGCTACTGTCGCCAGCCTGCCAAGGCTGTGTCGTTGGCTTGTCCGAACATCCCGGTCGAGAAGGTGAAAGCCTTGCCCGCGGAGGCGCGCCCACCCGGTCGCGGCGCACGGCGCAGCGGCGGGGCCAACGTCGCGAAAGTATATGCCAGGGGACGAAGGTCCGCCGAGTCGATTGAGGCGGTGCGCGAGTTGTGCCCGCTGCCCGATACCGAATATGAGATTTCTTGCGTGGCGGCTCGCTTCCCCGCACGCGATAGGTTGCTGCCGCTGCGGCTCCGCGAGAAGGCGACTGAGCGCGATATCAAGGCACTTAGCCAAAGCGGGGAGCTTAGCCGCTATAGTATCTTGCATTTTGCCACGCACGGCTTACTCGCGGGCGATGTTCGTCAAATTACCGAGCGTGAGGCTGAGCCGGCGTTGGTGCTGACACCGCCTGAGACATCTACAGACCCCGACGATGACGGTTTGCTGACTGCCTCTGAGGTGGCAGCCCTGAAGCTTAATGCGGATTGGGTGGTGCTCTCGGCGTGTAATACCGCCGCCGGCGAGAAGAGTGGCGCTGAGGCGCTGTCCGGGCTGGCGCGATCGTTTTTCTATGCCGGCGCCCGCTCGCTGCTGGTCTCGCACTGGCCGGTGTACTCCGATGCGGCGGTACGCCTTGCCACGTTTGCCTTCACTGAGCTCGACCGGGACAAAAAGGCTGGGCGCGCGGAGGCCCTGCAGCGGTCGATGACGGCCCTGATGAAGGATCGCTCTACACCTTACAATGCCCATCCATCCGTATGGGCACCATTCGTACTGGTCGGCGATGGTCGGAGATAGATGAGCAATGCGTGCGCCGCGACACCTCTTGCATGCCTGTCTGGCCGCTCTTATCGGGTGCCTCGTGTCCCCGATGGCACAGGGGCAGCAGCCCATTCCCTTTCCTCCCGAACAGGAGGAGACCTACATTCGTGAGGAGCTTAATCGAATCATCAACGAGGATCCGCCCAACCGCGCCAATGCGGAGAGGGTCCTAACGGAGCTCGACCAACCGGAGGCGTCGCCGGTCGGACGTCAGCTGCGCAGCCGACGCGAGCGCGGGGCCCGTCGTATCGTCAATGGCCTACCGTCTGGGGCGTACCCCGCGGTGGCGGCGATCCTCAAGGGAGAGAACCTCAGTAGGGCGCGCATGTGGTGCACGGGCACGCTGATAGCCTGCGACAAGGTCCTGACGGCGGCCCACTGCCTGGAAGAGCAGACCAATCAGATGGATGACAATCCAAAGCATTACCATGTGTTCTTCCAGGAGCACGGCTTCTTGAAACTCAAGGCGATCGACTGGCCAAAGGGCGAATATAAGTTTCCCTATTTTGATTTGGCGGTGCTGACGCTGGAGACGCCCGTCGAGGGAATAGCGCCGATGTCGCTGCATTGGGGTAAAAAGCCGCGCGAGAACATCGTTGCGTCCATTGTCGGCTTTGGACGCACCGGGGGCTCAAGGCTCGACTATGGGATAAAGCGTGAAGGCACCGTGCTTACTGCGCAGTGCACCGGCGAGTATGCTGAACTGCCGCTGCTGTGCTGGAAGTTCGACGCGGACACGGTCTGGCGCGCTTCTGCGCAAAACACGTGCAATGGCGATTCAGGCGGCGGTGTGTTCTTGCGAGACCGCGAGGGCGACCGCGTTGTTGAGAAGCTTTTCGCGGTCGTTTCAGGCGGGCGCGATGACGACTGCATGAAGAACGACTTGAGCTACAACGCGCAAGTTGCCAGGTTCCGAAATTGGATAGAGGCTGCGGCGGAGGGCCGGATGACCTCAGCAATGTGCGGTACACCGCTGTACACGCGCCGCAGCGAGCAGCCACGCCACACGACTGTCGTTCTCGGCAAGACCAAATCGGAGGTTGTTGTGTCGCTGCCCGTGCCCGCCGACATTCAGGAACTGCGTGTAGCCATGAACGCAGGGGACAACGGTGATGGCGGCAACGCGTACGAACTTGCTTTGTCTCATCGCGAAGGGGGGCTTAAAGCACCTTGCGAGGGCTCAGGGCAATTTGCCATGTGCAAGTTGCCGAAGCCCAACGCCGGCGATTGGCTGATCACCGCGAAGCGTGTGAACGGAGAAGGGCAAGTTCAGCTCACGGCGGTCATGCGCAGATGAGTCCCTCTAAGGCGAGCACTTGGAAGGAAGCCTCTTCACCGAAGTGCGATCGCGCCGAGCAGCCCTTGTCATGGAATCCCGGCGCAAATCGACGACGTGCCTCATGGTGAGAGGTTTAGCGGCAGCTGCCTTTCCTTGCCGCGATATCGTCGGCGATGCCGCGTGAGCGTAGGGATGCAATTCGAGAATGACGAACTTAGCCAGTGATAAGCCAGATAGGCTCACGGTCGGCTGCCACAAGTGTGGCAAGGTTTCCGCAGAAATCGAACTTGTCGAGCAAAGCGGACGGCTGGCACTTCAACTGAGCAGATTTATCGGACTGGTCACTTCATTCGAGATTGCTCAAAAAGCGGTAGATCGAGATCTTTTCAACAAAATAAGATTACTGATTCGAACTGACCTATTGGAGCTTTATAGACTCGATTCCAATGCCTTCGGGTTTATTTGCCGCAAATGCGGCTGTGCTTACTGCATCCACTGCTGGGACAATGTTCGCGAGACTTTTGATGAAGGAATGCACGACGATACACGTGGTCAGTGTCCAGAAGGTCACGAGCAGATGTTAAGAGATTGAATTCGGCCGATCATCGATCGATGTCGCGGGTTCCTTCGGCTCAGCGACCCATGCAGGCAAGCAAGAATTTCTTGGCTTCTTCTTGACCAGCTAAATGCACGGGCTCAGACTCTTATGATGGGTGCAAGACCTCCCTGCAAACCCGCGAGGCACGCTCAGTGTCGGAGCCACCCGTCATTTGGTAACAATCCGCTCATTGGGGCAACGCAGGGTTTCGAGCAAGGTCGATCATTGCCACTAAGCGCGATAGTTCGGCCTGGCGGCTGGTGCACGTCTTGCCGTAGACACGGCGCAGGTGCGTTTTTACGGTGT
>Ga0075367_10000427_pt1 | contig 15620 bp, 13 predicted proteins | sample EndMethybrTD3032_FD_71399 | JGI IMG/M metagenome (GOLD analysis project Ga0075367, IMG submission 71399) | Populus endosphere microbial communities from Tennessee, USA - Endosphere MetaG P. TD hybrid TD303-2 | ecosystem: Host-associated > Plants > Roots > Endosphere | place: USA: Tennessee... | reverse complement strand
GCATTGTCCACAGCGCCCGGATCCTCGGTCACGTAGAGGCCGGGAATGCCGATCGAGCCCGCCGCACGGGTGATATCCATCATCTGGTTCAGGACGATCGCCGGCTGTTCGCCGCCGCTATGGCCGCGCGCCTCGAAGCCGACGGCGTCGATTGCGCTATCCACTTCGTTGCTGCCAGTCACCTGCGCGATCATGTCGCCGAGCCGGTCGCTCATCGACAGGTCGATCGGCTCGAAGCCGACCTTGGCGGCATGGGCAAGGCGATCCTTGTTGAAATCGCCGATCATAACGACGGCAGCGCCGAGGATGCGGGCAGATGCGGCTGCCGCAAGTCCGACCGGGCCGGCGCCAGCAACATAGACGGTGGATCCCACGCCGACGCCGGCGCGCACAGCGCCATGGAAGCCGGTCGGCAGGATGTCGGAGAGCATGGTCAGATCGCGGATCTTCTCCATGGCCCGGTCGCGGTCGGGGAATTTCAGCAGATTGAAATCGGCGTAGGGAATGGTCACGTAGCGAGCCTGACCGCCGATCCAGCCGCCCATATCGACATAGCCATAGGCGCCGCCAGCGCGCGACGGGTTGACCGTCAGGCAGACGCCGGTGTCCTGCGATTTGCAGCAGCGGCAGCGGCCGCAGGCGACGTTGAACGGCACAGAGACGAGGTCTCCGATCTGCAGCATTTCGACGTCGACGCCCTTCTCGATCACCTCGCCGGTGATTTCGTGGCCGAGGACGAGGCCGGGCATGGCGGTCGTACGGCCACGAACCATATGCTGGTCCGATCCGCAGATGTTGGTGGAGATCACTTTCAGGATGACGCCGTGTTCGATCTTGCGGCCATCGGGTGCCTCAAGCCTCGGATCGTCGATGTCGTGGATTTCGACCTTGCCGGGCCGCATGTAGACGACGCCTCGGTTCTTGCTCATTTCCATCTCCTCCGTTGAAAATGTGTCTAGTGCAGGGCTCCTCTTCCCTGCGCACTGGATACCGACAGATTAGACGAGAATATAGGACGCGCCGTTCCGTTTACGACGGTTTACGGTGCCGAATTGGTCGTGTCTTGTACACCGGCGTTTGCCGAGGCCATTCAGGTGGGGATGTCTGCAAAGCGGCGCATCCTTGTCACTTGCCCCCGCGACGTTTCTCCTTATGCTCGCCTAAAAATGGATCCGGGAGGTCACCACATGATCCTGCACTGCGTGCTGATGCGGCTGAAGGCAGCCATGACAGGGGAAGAAAAGCAGTCCTTGTTTGACGCGATTGTCGCACTGAAGCAGGTGATTCCCGGCATCATCGACATCAAGCATGGCCCGAATGTCTCGCCGGAGGGACTGCATGCTGGCTACGTCGACGGTTTTGCCGTGACCTTCGAAAGTGCGGAAGCGCGCGACGCCTACCTCGTGCATCCGGCGCATGTCGGCGTCGGCGAGCGCATTGTCTCGTCGACGGATGGCGGCTTGGGCGGACTGATCGTATTCGATCTCAATTACTGAGGCCGGGCCGCGCCCTTGCGCGACCCGGCCTTCATCGTCAGCTGGCTTTGGCCATCGCCGCCACGAGCTGGTCGACGTTGTAGCGGAACATCTTCTCGTAGCTCGAAGCCGGCCCCTTGGCATCGGAAAGAGACTCGACATAGAGCTCGCCGCCAGGTTCTGCCCCCGTCGCCTTTGCGATCTGCCTGACGAGGCGCGGATCGTTGGAGTTTTCGAAGAAATACGTTTTCACATGCTCGGCCTTGATCTGTTCGATCAACTTGGCGACGTCGGCGGCTGAAGCTTCGCTCTCCGTCGATACGCCGATCGGGGCGAGGAATTGCACGCCATATTCACGGCCGAAATAGCCGAAGGCGTCGTGGCTGGTTAGGACCTTGCGATGCTCGGCAGCGATGGTGTCGAGCTTGGAATGTGCGTAGGCATCGAGCGCGTCGAGCTTCTTCAGATAGCTCTCGGCATTGATCTTGAACACCGCAGCATCGGCCGGCGCAGCCTTCGCAAGCGCCTCTTTGATGTTGTCGACCCAGACCTTGACGTTGACGGGGCTGTTCCAGACATGCGGATCGGTGACCGTTTGTCCGTCTTCGTCCATGGTCCGGAACTTTATCCCTTGCGAGACGACGACCGGCTCACCCTTGTAGCCTGAGGCACTGATCAGGCGGTCGATCCAGCCCTCCAGACGCTCGCCGCTGACGAAAGCCACCTGAGCCGCATTGAGGTTCCTTGCGTCGCTTGGCGATGGTTCAAACTCATGGGGGTCGCCGTTCGGGCCGACGAGGCTTGTGACGGTCACTTGATCGCCGCCAACCTGACGGACCACATCGGCGAGCACCGTGAAGGAGGCGACGACCTTCAGCGTCGCCGCAGACGCCGATGTCGTTGAAAGCGCCGCGAGCGCGGGGAGCATCACTGAGAAAAGCAGTCTGCGGGAAATCATGAGGGTCTCCGGGTTTGTCAGCCCTTCAGGTGCGGGCGAGAGAAATACCGCCGGGCAAGACCCGACGGGGCGAGGAAGATAGAAAGGCCATAGATCAGCGCCGCCGTCATGATGATCGTCGGTCCGGAGGCAAGTTCGAGATGGTAGGAGGCGATGAGCCCGAGATAGCCGGAGGCTGTGGCGCTCGCAGCCGCAATCGTCATCATGGACGGGAGGCTGCGCGACCAGAGCTGTGCAATCGCTGCCGGGAGCATCATCAGTCCGACCGCCATCAGCGTCCCCAAGGCCTGGAAACTGGCGACCAGATTGAGCACCACCAACAGCAGGAAGAGAAAGTGATAGACCGACCCTCGCCCGCCGACGGCCCGCAGGAAGCCGGGATCGAAGCATTCCGCGACCAGCGGCCTGTAGATAATTGCGAGCACTGCCAGTGTCACCGTGCTGATTGCTCCGATCTCATAAAGAGCACGGGCATCGATCGCGAGAATGGTGCCGAAGAGCACGTGCAACAGGTCGATATTCGACCCGCGCAACGAAACGATGAGCACGCCGAGCGCCAGCGAGGAGAGGTAGAAACTGGCGAAGCTCGCATCCTCCTGCAGCGATGTCGCGCGGCTGACCATGCCGGACAGGAGCGCCACCGAGAGCCCGGCAACAAGTCCGCCGAGGCCCATTGCCGTTAGTGACAAAGAACCTGCAACAAGGTAACCGACGGCGGCGCCGGGCAATATGGCATGGCTCATCGCATCGCCGACGAGGCTCATTCGCCGCAGCATCAGGAAGACCCCAATCGGCCCAGAGCCAAATCCCAGGCACAGGCAGGCGACGAGCGCGCGGCGCATGAAGCCATAATCCGCAAAGGGCGCGAGGAGGAGAGCGTAGGCGGTCATGTTGCCGGCTCGCAAATGCCGGAGCTTTCGTCCCACCGCTCAGCCATGGCACCCGCTTTGCGAAGGTTGAGTGGAGACATCACGTTCGCCGTCGCTCCCCAGCCGACCACCTCGCGCGCAAGCAGGAGCGTTTGCGGAAAATGCGCCCGGACCTGCTCGAAATCATGAAGGACGGCGAGCACCGTGCGCCCTTCGCCATGCCAGAATGCGATGATGTCCAGCAGATCCCGTGTCGTGCGGCCGTCGATGGCTGTGAACGGCTCATCGAGAAGAATGACGCTGGCATCCTGCAGAAGCAGTCGCGCAAACAGGACGCGCTGAATCTGGCCGGCAGACAGGGACCCAATGCTGCGCCGTTCGAAGCCGTCCAGCCCCACCACGCCCAGTGCCTCGTGCGCTCTGCCTCGCTCGGTCGATGCAATGTTTCCGAAGGCGCCAGAGTGTCGCCAAGATCCCAGTAGGACCGTGTCGAGCACCGAGATCGGAAAGCGGCGGCTGATATCGGCCGCCTGTGGCAGATAGCCGAAATCCGTGCGTTTTAACCGGTGCCTTACTGTGCCGGAGGAGGGACGCAGCTCGCCTATGATGGCCTTCAGCAGGCTCGATTTGCCGGCTCCGTTCGGGCCGGCGATCGCGGTCAGGCTTCCAGCGGCTATCGTTCCGGAAATACGATGGACGGCGGGATGCCGTTCGTAGGCGAGCGTGAGATCTTCAAGCTCGATCGCAACGTCGCTCATGGCAGCGTTGCCCAATGGATCGCTGCCCAAAGCGGGATGCAGATCAATGCGACGTAGAAGACACGACGGCCGGCCGACAGCGCCATTAGGCCTGGAGAATTTCGAAACTTCGAGAAATCCATACTTGCACCAAATGTAATAACATTACGGTTATGTTATAACAAATAGGGCAAAAATGTGGCGCACAGCAAACTTCACCGTGGAAACAAAAAAGCGGCCGCATGGGCCGCTTTCAGATCCTCGAGATTTGAAGCCTTACAGCTGCTCCAGCATCCTGGCGGCGCCGGAAACCGTGGCCTGGCCCGGGTTCTCTTCGACGTTCAGCGATTTCACGACGCCGTCCTCGACGAGCATGGAGTAGCGCTTCGACCGAAGGCCGAGGCCGCCGGCCGAAAGGTCGGCGTCGAGACCGAGCGCCTTGGTGAATCCCGCGTCCCAATCGGCAAGGAAGTGAATCTTACCCACGCCGCCGGAGGACTGAGCCCATGCGCCCATCACGTGCCAATCGTTGACGGCGACGACGGCGATATCATCGACGCCCTTGGAAAGGATCGAGTCGCGGTTTTCCAGATAGCCCGGCAGGTGGTTCAGCGAGCAGGTGGGCGTGAACGCGCCGGGGACTGCAAAGAGAACGACGCGCTTGCCGTTAAAAAGCTGCTCCGTCGTGATCTCGACCGGGCCATCGGCCGTCTTTTCCTTGAAAGTGGCCGCAGGAAGCTTGTCACCGATTGCGATGGTCATGGACGTCTCCTTGTCATGTGTGGCGGCGCAAATACCGCGATTTTGGCGCGACTATAGACCGCGATCACTCAAAGGCAAGCGGCGTCTCAATGGCGCGCGATCCGTCGATGACGAGTGCGCTCCATGTCTTCCCGTGGACATCGTATCCCTTGGGAAGCTTGCCAACGGAAAGCGTTGTCGCGAAGTTTTTGCCGTCGCGATGCCTGGCTATCTGCCTGGTAAAGACGTGCCCGCTCGGGCCCGCGACAATCACCTCAGGCGCGCTCTCGCCGCTCTCCGGCAGGGTAATGCTAAGGAAAAGCTCCTTCATGTCGGCCGACAACGTGTGATCGTCGACTTTGAATTCGGATGAGGCGGCTTCCGGCAAAGCAGCGTCGGCATCCCTTAGAATCGCCTCCTCGGTCGGCCGCGACCGGGTCGATGGTTCAAAGGTCAGCGATAACTCAGCCTGAAAAGGTATGCAGATTTCCTTGCAGATGCCGATGAAGGCATTTGCCTTGAGCTCGCGGACGGCAGAGTCTTTCGCCGTCAGCTGCAGCGGGAAGGTGACCGACGCGTCGTAGGCGACCTCATCGACCTGGTCGTCGGCAAGATGCTTCGGGATCGGAAAGCTCATCTTGTCGAGCAAGACGCCTTCGGAAGAGAAACTGAGTTGGGGCGGGATGCCGCTATTCCCCGGCTCGCGCCAATAGGTGATCCAGCCCTGCTTCGGCTCGATCTGCAGGCCGGCGCGTATAGTCCCGCTTGCATCAGGCGGAAGCGCAATCAGCCGCATCCGACCGCCCTGATTGTCGGCCCAGGCACTCATCTCCGCTCTGGCAGGCACGGAAAGCTGCAGCATGGCCATGAGCAGGAACGAGGCGGGCCAGAACGGGCGAACGGCGAGTGAAATAGTCTTCATGGATCAACCATTTATTGAAAATCCTCATGCTCGGCTAGAACTCGCCATTATTTAAGTCTTCATTTTCAGTTGATTGATCTGTGACATTGGCTCATGCTCGTCTTGTCGGGGCCTCGTGCGGTCTGGCAGAGGAGGAATGATGTCCTTGGCGACCCTGAAAAACAAAAGAGAGCGCGGCTTCTTCGATGGCCAGTTTCTCATTGCCATGCCGGGCATGGAGGATCACAATTTCGCCCGTACGGTGATCTACATCTGCGCGCATTCGGATGCTGGCGCGATGGGATTCGTGATCAACCGCCCGCAGAATCTGACCTTTACCGACGTTCTCCTGCACCTTGAAATGATCAAGGACGAGGAAGCCATTGTCCTTCCCCCACATGCGCGAGATTGCCCGATCCAGACCGGCGGGCCGGTGGAAAGCGGCCGCGGCTTCGTCCTGCACTCCGATGACTATCTCTGCGATTCCAGCATTCCCGTCAGCGACGATATCTGCATGACAGCGACGCTCGACATCATTCGCGCGATTTCCAAGGGCAAAGGGCCGAAGCGGGCAACCATGCTGCTCGGTTATGCCGGCTGGGGCGCGGGTCAGCTGGAAGCCGAAGTCGGTAACAATGGGTGGCTCACATGCCCGGCCAACGAAGAGCTGATCTTCGACCGCAGCCTCGACGACAAGTACGAGCGCGCGCTCGCCACGATGGGCATCAATGCCGCCATGCTTTCGGCCGAAGCCGGCCACGCCTGATCCACGGAACGATCTACAAACAGACGCGTTCTCCTGGCGCCGCGGCGGCATGAACGCCGACTGACGGTGGCTTACACATGCCCGCTGCATTCCCATGTCGCGGGCTTTTCGATGGCGGGATCCGCGAGGGGCGCGATGCGACTGTTTGCCTGCGATAAGTGCAATCAGGTTGTGCATTTCGACAACCGCCAATGCGTCCGGTGCAACCATCGGCTCGGCTTCCTGCCGGATGATCTTGCCATGTATGCGCTGGAGCCGCTGGATGGCGACGGCTGGTCTATTGCCGGCCACCGGGATCGCAACGTACGCTTTTGTGCCAACGCCGGGCTCGACATCTGCAACTGGCTGATCGGTGAGGGAGATGATGGCGATTTCTGCCTCGCCTGCCGCCACAATCGACTGGTGCCGAATACCGATACGCCGGACGGCGTCGACCGCTGGCGAAACATCGGCCAGGCGCAACGGCATTTGTTCTATTCCCTCCTGCGGTTGAAGCTTCCGCATCCGGACCGGCAGCAGGATCCAGAAGGCGGCCTGGTCTTCGACTTCCTGGAAGACATTGTGCAGAGCGACGGCAACGTCGTTGCCGCGATAACGGGCCACGAGGAGGGGGTGATCGCGATCCGCGCGGCGGAAGCCGATGGCGTCACCCGCGAGTTGGCGCGCACCTCGATGAACGAACCCTATCGCACGCTACTCGGGCATTTCAGACATGAAACCGGGCACTTCATCTGGAACAAGCTGGTGCGCGACCGCGATGTCTTCGACGGCTTTCGCGCGGTCTTTGGCGATGAGCGTCAGGATTACGCCGCTGCCTTGCAGAATCACTACGCGAATGGCGCGCCATCGGGATGGCAGGACAACTTCATCAGCGCCTATGCGGCGGTTCATCCCTGGGAGGATTTCGCCGAGTGTTTCGCCCACTACCTCCACATCGTCGACATTCTGGAGACAGCCCATGCTTTCGGCATTGCGATCGATCCCCGTGGGCATGAGGAGATGGCGGCGAAAGTGGATTTCAATCCGTATCTGGCGCGCAATGCCGAGCAACTGGTCAGCGCCTGGATTCCCATAAGCGTGGCGATCAACGCCATCCAGCGCAGCATGGGTCAGCCGGATTCCTACCCGTTTGTCCTGTCGCCTCCTGTGGTGGCCAAGCTTGAATACATACATCAGCTCGTCCAGCAACGCGGCAGCTGAGCCACAAAGAGCCTAGGCGCGCTTCGTCAGCGGGAAACGCTCCTTCAGCAAGCGCAAGACGGATTCCGAGACCATCGGCGGTCCGAAGAGGTAGCTCTGCCCGAAGGTGCAGCCCATCTTGGCAAGCTCGATCGCATCCTCGTTGGACTCGATCCCCTCTGCGACGACCTTCATGTCAAGCTCGCGGGCCATCGCGATCACCGAGCGCAGCACGGTCGACTTCTTGTCGCTCGCGTCGCAGACCATCGTCTTGTCGAGTTTGATCGTGTCGAACGGGAAGCGCGTCAGATAGGCGAGGGAAGAATAGCCGGTTCCGAAATCGTCCAGTGCAAGACCAAGGCCCATTTCGCGCAGCTTTTCAAGCACGAGGCGCGCCTGCTCCGGATTCTCCATGACCATCGATTCGGTCAGCTCGAGCTTCAGGCGTGACGGATCGCAGTGGGTTTTCGCCAGCACCGAACGCACATCTTCGTAGAGTTCGTTGTTGAGCAGCTGGGCGCTGGAAAGGTTGATCGAGACGAAGATCGGCAGCTCGCCGGTCTGGTTCTCCCAGCCCATCAGGTCGTTCGTCGCTTGCTCCAACGCGAAGAGACCAAGCATGTCGATGATGTCGGATGTCTCCGCGATCGGAATGAACTCTGAAGGCGGAATGCTGCCACGCTTCGGATGCTCCCATCGCATCAACGCCTCGAAGCCGGCGATTTCCACATTCTCCAGCCCGGCGATCGGCTGGTAGACCATCGATAGTTCCTTGCGCTCGATGGCGCGGCGCAGATCGGATTCCAGCTGCAGCCGGTCGGCGCCGAAATCGCGGAAGGCGGGTTGGAACGGTTCGACGCGATTGCCGCCAGCGCGCTTGGCGCGGTACATCGCGAGCTCCGCGTCGCTGAGCATGCCAGCGGCGCTTTCCTGCTGGTCAACGAACGAGGCAAGCCCGATCGACGCCGTCAGAATGATTTCGCGATTGGCGAAGTTGATCGGCACCATGATCGCCTTGCTGATCGCATCGGCAAAGTCGGCCACCTTCGTCGGATCACGCTCGGACGTCAGGATCAAACCGAACTGGTCGCCGGACAGGCGCGCCAGCGTATCCTGCGGCTTGAGCAGACGGCGCAGGCGGCGCGTCAGCGCAATCAGGATATTGTCGCCGGCGGCGATCCCGAGCGTGTCGTTCACCAGCTTGTAGCGGTCGATATCGATCACCATCACTGTCGGGCGCAGAGTGTCACCGCCAGGCGCCAACGCAAGCACCGCCTGCAGGCGATCGAGGAACAGCTGGCGGTTCGGCAAGCCGGTCAGGTTGTCGTGCAGCGCGTCGTGTAGCAGCCGTTCGACGGAATTCTTCTGTTCGGTGACGTCGACGATCGTGCCGACGCAGCGGATGATTTCGCCGTTCGAGCCGAGCACCGGCCGCGCTCGGATGAGAAGCCAGTGGAAATGACCGTCTTCCGCGCGGATGCGGAACTCGTGGTTCAGCCGGCCGCGGCGATGCTCGAGCAGGACGTCGAGGGTAGCCCGGAAGCGGTCGCGATCATCGGGGTGGAGCCGCGGCAGCCAGTTGCGCGCCGCGCCATGCATCGCGCCGGGCGGCAAGCCGAGCTTGACGGAAACATCCGGGATCGTGACAACGCGGTCGCGCGCCACATCCCAGTCCCACACCATGTCGCCCGAGCCGGTCAGAGCCAGCGATTGCCGCTCCAGATCGGAAAACAGCCCTTGCTGAAACGCGCCACCGGCAAAGGCGTGCTGCATGACGGTAAAGCCGATCAGCAGGACAATCAGGACGAGGCCGCCGCCGAGAGCCGGCTGGATGATGTCGTTGTCGAGCCGGCCGGTGATTGTCAGCCAGGCTCCGAAGATCCAGACGAGGATCAGCGCCCAGGCCGGCACCAGCAGAATGGCGCGATCATAGCGGTTGAGGCCGAGATAGACGATCAGCAGAAGGCCCATCGTCGCGGTCAGCGCAAATGACAGGCGTGCGATGCCGGCGGCAATTGCCGGATCGTAGATCGCGACGCCGAAGAGCAGCGCCAGACCCAGCACCCAGGCGAGCGTCAGGTAGCCAAGGTGCGTGTGCCATCGGTTGAGGTTCAGGTAAGTGAACAGGAAGATGACGAAGCTGGAGGCGAGGGCGACTTCGGCGCAGGCGCGCCATATTCGCTGGTCGGTCGAAGCAATGCTGATCAGCTTGCCGAGAAAACCGAAGTCGACGCAGATGTAGCCAAGAACCGCCCAGGCGAGTGCTGCGGTTGCCGGCAACATCGACGTGCCCTTGACCACGAAAAGGATCGTCAGGAACACAGCGAGCAGGCCTGCAATGCCGAGCACGATGCCGCGATAGAGCGTAAAGGCGTTGATCGTGTCCTTGTAAGCGTCCGGTTCCCAGAGATAGATCTGCGGCAGCTCCGGCGTCGTCAGCTCGGCGACAAAGGTAATCACCGCACCGGGGTTGAGCGTGATGCGGAACACGTCGGCCTCGTCGCTCGGCTGCCGGTCGAGCGCAAAGCCCTCGCTCGGTGTGATGGCAATGATGCGCTGCGAACCGAGGTCCGGCCAGAACAGCTTGGAATTCACGAGGCGGAAGTGGGGTGCCACGATCACGCGCTCAAGCTGCTCGTCGGAGACGTTGGCAAGCGCGAAGACGGCCCAGTCGCCCTGGTGGTTGTCGGAGCTGGCACGTACCTCAATACGGCGGCGAATACCATCGGCACCGGCAGCGGTGGAGACCTGAAAGGCCTCGCCCTGGTTGGCGTAGATTTCCGTGGTGGCAGTCAGATCGAGCGCGGTATCGTCGCGGGAAATCTTGACCGGTTCGGCCGCCTGGACATGACCTGCGGCTAGCATAAAGGCCAACAGCAAGAGAGCTGCGATCACCGCGATCAAACGTCCGGCCGGTGATGAGAGCAGCATGCGGTTATTAGTCATCGGCTGTCGGTTGTCCTGCCTTTATCCGTGTCGGTGGCGAGAAGTGAGAACATCACATGGTCGTGCCACTGACCGTTGATTTTCAAGTATCCGCGCAGATAGCCTTCCCGCTGAAACCCGGCTTTTTCAAGCAGGCGGATACTCCGAGCATTGTCTGGAATACAGGCAGCTTCGATACGGTGCAACTCAAGCCCTGCGAAGATGTAGGGTATAACCAATTGAAGTGCGGCAAACATGTGGCCCTGGCCGGCATATGCCTCGCCCATCCAGTAGCCGATCATGCAACTCTGTGCCGCTCCGCGCCTGATATAGCCGATCGTAATGCCGCCGAGCAGTGTCGCGTTCTGTTTGTGAAACAGGAACAGCGGAATGGCCTGGCCGGAGGCATATTCCTGCTTGCCGCGGATGACGCGGGCGCGGTAGGCGCCCTCCGTCAGCTCATCGCGGCGCCATGTGGGCTCCCACGGCTCCAGAAACTGCCGGCTGGCCGCCCGCAGCTTGTGCCACTGGTTGAAATCCTGGTAGCGCGGCAGGCGCAGCACATAGTGCTCGTTCTCGAGCTCCACCGAATCCGGCTGTCGCGACAGGAACCGAAAAACCGATTTTGCCATCGATTACCCCCGGCACATGGATGTCAGATCAGACGAGGGCCTGTTTGCTCTGGGGAGCGGGCGAGGAAAGCGATGCGGCGATGTCTTCCATCGGAGCCAGATGTTCGAGCGGGCCGATGGCCGAGAGGGTCGGCACGGTATCGAAAAACAGGCGTCCAGCAAGATCCGTCAGTCGGTCGACCGTGATGCCCTCGAGCCGTTCCATCATCTCCTGGTTGGAAATCGGGCGGCCGTAGAGCATCATCTGCCTTGCGATCTGGCCAGCGCGGGCAGCGGGGCTTTCCTGGCCCATCAGCAGCTGTGCGCGGATCTGGGCGCGGGCGCGTTCGATTTCCTTCTGCTCGATGGTGGCTGTTGACTTGTGCAGCTCATCGATGATGACGGGTACCAGCTCCGGCAGGTTCTCGCCGCCGGTCGCGGCGTGAATGCCGAAGATGCCGGTATCGGAGAAGCCCCAGTGGAAGGCATAGATAGAGTAGCAGAGGCCGCGGATCTCGCGCACCTCCTGGAACAGGCGGGACGACATGCCGCCGCCGAGGATATTGGCGAGAATCTGCGAACAGTAGAAGTCGCGGGCGTGATAGGCCTTGCCTTCGAAACCGAGTAGGATCTGCGCATCCATCAGGTCGCGTGTCTCGCGGATGTTTCCGCCGATGTATTTCGCCGGCTCCATGACGGGCGTTGCCGATGGGGACGTCGGAAGGCTGGCGAAGCGTTCCTCGACCATACGAACGAACTCGTCGTGCTCCACGGCGCCTGTCGCAACGACAAACATCCGGTCGGTCGTGTAGTTGCGGCTGAGATAGCCGCGGATCTGCTGTGGAGTGAACGATACCACGGTTTGCGGCGTGCCGAGGATCGCCCGGCCGAGAGTCTGGTCGCGATAGGCAGTTTCGGAGAACTTGTCGAAAACGACGTCGTCGGGCGTGTCGTTTGCGGCATTGATCTCCTGCAGGATCACCTGTTTTTCGCGCTCGAGTTCTTCCTCCTCGAAGGCCGATTCCGTCAGGATATCGGCAAGGATATCGACTGCGAGCGGCACGTGGTCCTTGAGAACGCGGGCATAATAGGAGGTCGTTTCCGTGGAGGTCGCGGCATTGACCTCGCCGCCGACGTCTTCAATCTCTTCGGCGATTTCGCGTGCGCTACGGCGCGCCGTGCCCTTGAAGGCCATGTGCTCGAGCAGGTGGGCGATGCCATGCTCGTCTGTCGTCTCGTTGCGCGATCCTGATTTGATCCAAACTCCCAGCGCAACACTTTCCAGATGCGGCATGGTTTGTGTGACTACTGTCAGCCCGGATTTGAGCCGGGTGCACTCAACTGTCATTGGCTATCTTTCTGCGCCTGCGTTACTTAGGCCCGAGTATGCTCGCCGATGAAGGTTTCAATGGCTTTGAGCTCAGGCTTCACGATCTGAAAGCGCTCCTCCTTGTGCATCAGATCAGCAAGCCACGTTGGAAGCGCGGGGTCAATACCGGAGGCGGATTTTACGGCGGCGGGGAATTTCGCCGGGTGTGCGGTGGCAAGCGTCACCATCGGCGTGTTCGGCTTCTTGTGCTTGTCCGCAACAAAGACGCCGATCGCCGAATGCGGATCGAGAAGATAGCCGGTCTCAGCATAGGTTTTCTTGATCGTCTGGGCGACCTGCTTCTCGCTGGCGCGGCCGGCGCGGAAGTCCTTCTTGATGAAAGCGAGGGCGTCCTTTGAAATCTCGAAGCCATTGGATTGCTTCAGACTATTCATCGCCGCGCGGACCTTGGAAGCGTCGCGGTCGTAGGCCTCGAACAGCAGACGCTCGAAGTTCGAGGAGATCTGGATGTCCATCGACGGCGAGGTTGTGGCCTTCACCGTTTTCATCTCGTAGCGGCCGGTTTTCAGCGTGCGGTCGAGGATATCGTTCTCGTTGGTGGCGACCACCAGCTTGCCGATCGGCAGGCCCATGCGCTTTGCGCAGTAGCCGGCAAAGATGTCGCCGAAATTGCCCGTCGGCACGGTAAACGAAATCTTACGGTCCGGTCCACCTAGCGAGATTGCCGTCGTGAAATAATAGACGATCTGGGCCATGATGCGGGCCCAGTTGATCGAGTTGACGCCGGAGAGCCTGACGCGGTCGCGGAACGGCGCGTCGTTGAACATCGCTTTGACGAGGTTCTGGCAGTCGTCGAAATTGCCTTCGACAGCAAGCGCGTGAACGTTAGAGGCGCTGGAGGTTGTCATCTGGCGCTGCTGCACCGGCGACACCTTGCCGTTCGGGAAGAGGATGAAGATATCGGTGCGTTCGCGGCCTGCAAAGGCGTCGATGGCAGCTCCGCCGGTATCGCCGGAGGTTGCGCCGACGATGGTGGCGCGTTCGCCGCGCTTTTCGAGCGCGTAGTCCATCAACCGGGCAAGGAGCTGCATGGCGACATCCTTAAACGCCAGCGTCGTGCCGTGGAACAGCTCCATGACGAAGCTGTTCGGTCCGGTCTGCACGAGCGGGGCAATCGCCGGGTGGCGGAAAGTGCCGTACGCCTCATCAATCATCGAGCGGAAGGTTTCGTCAGGAATCTCGCCATTGGTGAACGGCGACAGGATCGCAAAGGCGATCTCTTGGTAGCTCTTGCCGCGAAGCGCGCGGATTTCCTTTTTCGTGAAATGCGGCCATTTGCGCGGCACATAGAGGCCGCCATCGCGTGCCAGACCCGCCAGCAATGCATCGCAAAAGCCGAGGGAAGGAGCTTCGCCGCGGGTCGAGATATAATCCACTGTCGTCATCCTTGATGTGCCGGCCGGAGAAGATCCGGGTTGGAGGGAAAGTATGCCTCGCGCTGCATCTCGCTTACCCTGCCAGCCGTCGGCCGCGATCTCGAAATGTGCATCAAAACGGTTCTTACCCAATCGATTTTTGTTTGCGCCGCTGATATAGACCATCGCAAACTGTCACGAAAGGCCTGCCGTCAAGTGATTAGGCCTGCCAAAAACTTTGTGGAGAGGGTGGAATAATCGTGCTTGGCAAGGTCTCGCGTCTCATCGTTTGGGCTTCGTTTGCGGCAATGCTCGCCGGCTGCAATTCACTCGGCGTCGGCGGGGGCTCGGACAGCGCAACGGCACCAGCCCAGTCGAATGGCAATGGGCAGATCATGCCGCTGGCGCCGTCCAACCCGTCGTCCAACGACGCATCGATCGGGACCGCCAAGACGGCCTCGGGCGCAACCGCACCCGTCGTTCAGGGCGCGTGCCCGCAGATGTTCATGAAGGACAGCGACGCGATCTTCCGGACTTATGCCGGCGGCGCGAAGACCGGCGACGCGCAGAAACTCGCCTACCAGGCATCGATCGGCGACTACACCCGCCAATGCAGCCTCAACGACGCGAACCTGACGATGACCGTGGTGGCGCAGCTTCGTGTCATCGCCGGGCCGGCCGGTTCGTCCGGCAAGATCACGCTCCCGGTCCGCATCACAGTCTATGACGGCGAGGATGCACTCTACTCGGAAGTAACGAATTTCCCGGTCGAGGTCGGCTCCGGAGCCACACAGGCCCTGTTCCGCAAGGACGGCATCAAGCTTCCGGTCGGTTCCGGTGCTCTGGTGCGCGTAAACATCGGTTTCGACCAGGGGCCGGTGTCGACGAAAAAGAAGAAGGCCTGAAAAACGCCCTTGTTTCCGCATCGCCATTTTGGCAGGCGCGGGGAGAGCAGATCGCTTGAAAATCGGCATCGTATTGAATCCAGCGTCGGGCCGGCGTGGAAAGAGGTTGTTCTGGTCGGCGCTGCGGCGTGCGATCGAGGCGAGATTCACCGATCTCAGCCTGCGTGAAACCAAGGGCTTTGGTGATGCCGAACGCTTCGGACGCGAGCTGGCGGATGACGGCGCCGATCTGGTGATCGCTGTCGGTGGCGACGGGACGATCGGCGAGGTGGCCGGTGGTATCCTGAAGTCGCATCGGCCGGATACGGTTTTCTCTTTTATCGCGACCGGCACCGGATGTGACTTTGCCCGCAATTTTCCGATATCGCGCGATCCAGCCAAGATTGCCGAAAGCCTGGTGTCTCCGTCCCTGCGCCAGATCGATGCTGGATTGCTCACCTGCGACGACGAGGACGGCGACACGGTCAGCCGCCACTTCGCCAATATCGCGAGCTTCGGTGTCTCCGGCCATATCGTGCAGGCTGTCAACGAGGCGCGCACGGGCCGACGGCTGCCGGGACCGATGGTCTTCTTCTTCCACAGCCTTCTTCAAATCCTGCGCTACAAGCCGCGCAATGTTCGTCTCAGGCTGGATGGAGAGGATGTTTATGAAGGGCCGATCACCGCGGTCGCTGTTGCCAACGGCGCCTGGTTCGGCGGTGGCATGAAGGTGGCTCCCGACGCGGATGTCGCCGATGGCCTGTTCGACGTGGTGATCATCCGTGGTGCCGGTAGGCTGAAGGTGCTATCGCTGATGAACAGCATCTAT
>Ga0075367_10000426_pt1 | contig 15627 bp, 17 predicted proteins | sample EndMethybrTD3032_FD_71399 | JGI IMG/M metagenome (GOLD analysis project Ga0075367, IMG submission 71399) | Populus endosphere microbial communities from Tennessee, USA - Endosphere MetaG P. TD hybrid TD303-2 | ecosystem: Host-associated > Plants > Roots > Endosphere | place: USA: Tennessee... | reverse complement strand
GGCGGGGACCCGCTGGCCGGGTATCCGCGGGTGATGCATCCGCACGAGATCAACGAGGTCGCGCGGGGTGTGCTGTTGGACGCGCGGCTGCGGAGCGTGCTGGAGGTGCTGCTCGGGGAGGAGGTGCTGGCCGCGCAGAGCATGTTCTACTTCAAGCCGCCGGGGGCGCGGGGGCAGGCGCTGCACCAGGACAACTTCTATCTGCGGGTGGAGCCGGGGACCTGTGTGGCGGCGTGGGTGGCGTGCGAGGTGATCGACCGGGACAACGGAGGGCTGGAGGTCGTGCCGGGGACGCACCTGATGGACCTGTTCTGTCCCGAGGAGGCGGACGCGGAGGTGTCGTTCGCGCGGGAGTACGTGGCGCCGCCCGAGGGGTTGGCCTCCGTACCGGTCGACATGGCACCCGGGGATGTCCTGTTCTTCAACGGCAGCCTGGTGCACGGGTCGCAGCCGAACCGGACGGCGGATCGCTTCCGACGGTCGTTCATCGGACACTACGTGGGGCGCTCCACCGAACGCATCGGGCACTACTACCGCACGCTGACGATGAACGGGGCGCGAGTGGTGCTGCCGGAGAGTGAGGGAGCGGGTCCGTGCGGCACGGAGTTCGCACCGCACGGACCCCACTGATCAGCTGTGTCCGACGATCGGGTGCGGGGCGTACGGCTGCTCCAGCTCCTCGATCTCCTTGTCGCTCAGTTCCAGTTCCACGGCGGCCACCGCGTCCTCGATGTGCCGCGGCCTGGCGGCTCCCACGATCGGGGCCGCCACCGTGTCCTGGTGGAGGAGCCAGGCCAGGGCCACCTGGGCGCGGGGGACGCCACGGTCCGCGGCGATGCGGGTGACCGCCTCGACGATGGTGCGGTCGCTGTCCGGGTAGAGGCGGCTGCCGAAGTTGTCGCCCGCGCTGCGTTCGGTGACCGTGCCCCAGTCGCGGGTGAGGCGGCCTCGGGCGAGCGGACTCCAGGGCAGGGCGCTGACGCCCTGGTCGGCGCAGAGGGGCAGCATCTCGCGCTCCTCCTCGCGGTAGAGGAGGTTGTAGTGGTTCTGCATCGACACGAACCTGGTCCAGCCGTGCCGCTCGGCGACGTACTGCATCTTGGAGAACTGCCAGGCGTACATCGAACTCGCCCCGATGTAGCGGACCTTGCCCGCCTTCACCAGGTCGTGCAGGGCCTCCATGGTCTCCTCGACCGGGGTGTGCGGGTCGAAGCGGTGGATCTGGTAGAGGTCGACGTAGTCGGTGCCGAGGCGGCTCAGGCTGTGGTCGATCTCGGTCATGATGGCCTTGCGGGAGAGGCCCGCCCCGTTGGGCCCGGGCCGCATCCGGCCGTGCACCTTGGTCGCCAGCACGACCTCGTCACGGTTCGCGAAGTCCCTGAGCGCCTTGCCGACGATCTCCTCGCTGGTGCCGTCGGAGTACACGTTGGCCGTGTCGAGGAAGTTGATGCCGGCCTCCAGCGCCTGCCGGATCAACGGCCGCGACGCCTCCTCGTCGAGCGTCCACTCGTGCACACCTCGGTCGGGCAGGCCGTAGGTCATGCAGCCCAGACTGATCCGTGACACGTCCAGGCCCGTCGAACCGAGCTTCACATACTGCATCGTTGCTGCTCCTGCCTTCGGGATGGGGTACCAGTGGGGAGGCTACGACGTTCCTTCCCGCCCGCCTGCGGTTTCACCGATCAGGTCCAGTGCCCGCTCCCACCCGAACTCCGGCCGTACGCCGTCCTCCCCCGCCTCGCCGGAGTACGGCTCGCCGATCCGGACGCCCATCCCGCGCAGCCGTGTCAGGCTGTCCCGATACGCGGGGTGGGCGGCCAACGCGTCGGCCACGCAAGGGAGTACGGCGACCGGGACGCCGAGACCGTACGTCTCGCACAGGGTGGCCACGGCGAGGGTGTCGGCGAGGCCCGCCGCCCACTTGTTGACCGTGTTGAAGGTGGCGGGCGCGACCACGACCGCGTCCGGCGGCGGGAAGGGGCGCGGATCGCCCGGGGCGCGCCAGGCGGTGCGTATGGGGCGGCCGGTCTGTGCCCGCACCGCCTCGCTGTCGAAGAAGCCGTTCATGGCGACGGGCGTCGCGATGACGCCGACCTCCCAGTCCCGCTCCTGCGCGGCGGCGATGAGCTCACCGACCTCCGCGGCGATACCGGCGGCACAGACGACGACGTAGAGGAAGGGTTTCCCGGCCTGTTCGGTCACCCCGGAACCCTATGCGAGCGGGAAGGTCTCGCCTCGCTCGGATTCCGGTCGCGGCCCGTGGATGCGGCGCTCCTGCTCCTCGATCGGTACGTCGTTGATGCTGGCCTCGCGCCGGGTCATCAGGCCGTGCTCGTCGAACTCCCACATCTCGTTGCCGTAGGAGCGCCACCACTGGCCGTCGGCGTCCCGGGACTCGTACTGGAAGCGGACGGCGATGCGGTTGCCGTCGAAGGCCCACAGGTCCTTGCGCAGGGCGTAGTCCTGCTCACGCTCCCACTTGCGGGTCAGGAACCCGGCGATCTCGGCGCGGCCGGTGACGAAGGTGCCGCGGTTGCGCCACACCGAGTCCTCGGAGTAGGCGAGCGCCACCTTCTGCGGATCACGGGTGTTCCAGGCGTCCTCGGCGGCCTGCACCTTCTGCGCGGCAGTCTCATGGGTGAAGGGCGGCAGGGGCGGGCGGTCGGGCATGGTTCCTCCTCGGCGACGGGTGGACGGACGGTGAGAACGATCGTTCTCCATTCGGCTGCTACCGTAGGAGAACGCTCGTTCTCACGTCAAGAAAGAGGTGGTTCACCGCATGGCCGTTTTGGACAGCGCAGCCGCCCGGGAGCAGGCGCTGGACGCCGCCGAGGAGTTGTTCTACGGGCGGGGCATCCAGTCGGTCGGCATGGACGACATCCGGGGCGCGTCGGGGGTCTCGCTCAAACGGCTCTACCAGCTCTTCCCGGCGAAGGAGCAGCTGGTGGAGGCGTATCTGGAGCGGCGGGACGCACGCTGGCGCGGACGGCTGGCCGAGTTCGTGGCGCGGCGGGAGGAGCCCGAGGAGCGGATCCCGGCGGTCTTCGAGTGGCTGGAGGAGTGGTTCGGCGAGGACGGGTTCCGCGGGTGCGCGTGGATAAATTCCTACGGCGAGCTGGGCGCCACGTCGGAGCGTGTGGTGGCCCAAGTGCGGGCGCACAAGCGGGCGTTCAGGGAGTATCTCGGCGGGCTGGTGGCCGAGGCGGGACTGCCCGGCGCGTTGGCCGGGCAGCTGTTCCTGCTGGCGGAAGGCGCGATGGTCACCGCGGGTGTCTCGGGAAGTGCCGAGCCCGCGCGGGAGGCGCGCGAGGCGGCTCGACAGCTGCTGCGGGTCCGCTGAGTCTCAGCCGTCGGTCACGGTGATGGCGCCGACCGGGCAGGCGCGGGCGGCCTCCCGGACCATCGGGTCGCCGCCGCCGTCCTCGCGGCCCGGCAGCAACGCGCTGAAGCCGTCGTCGTCCTGGGTGAACACGTTCGGGGCGGACAGGGCGCACTGGCCGGCGCCGATACAGACGTCCTTGTCGATGTCGATGTGCATGGCGTCGAGCCTCTTACCAGGTCACGGGGAGTTCCAGCATCCCCTGGATGGTGTCGCCGGGCTTGAAGGGGATCTCGTCGGCCGGAGCGGCGAGACGGAGGCCGGGCAGGCGGTCGAAGAGGGTGCGCAGGGCGATGTCGAGTTCGGCGCGGGCCAGGTTCTGGCCGAGGCACTGGTGGATGCCGAAGCCGAAGGCGACATGGTGGCGGGCCGGCCGGTGCCAGTCGAGGGTGTCGGCGTCGGCGTAGACCTCCTCGTCGCGGTTGATGACCGACGTGGAGAAGACCACTCCGTCGCCCGCGCGGATGGTCGTGCCGTCCGTCTCGATGTCCTCGGTCGCCCTGCGCAGCAGCCCGTCCGCGATGGACAACATGCGCATCAGCTCCTCGACCGCGGACGGCATCAGCTCCGGGTCGGCACGCAACTCGGCGAGTTTCTCCGGGTGTTGGAGCAGGGTGAAGGTGCCCAGCGAGATCATGTTGGCGGTCGTCTCGTGGCCGGCGACCAGCAGGATGGTCGCGAAGGAGATGACCTCGGTCCGGTCCAGCACCCTCTCGCGCAGCTGGTGGTGGACGAGTTCGTCGAGCACGCCGTCGCCGGGCTCGGCCTGCCCCAGCTTGCGGTCGATCAACTCCTCGAAGTAGGCGTCCAGTTGGTTGCGCGCGTCCTGTACGTCCTCGACCTTGGGACCGCGCAGCAGACGGCGCGACTGTCCCTCGAAGAAGTCGTGGTCCGCGTAGGGGACGCCGAGCAGCGCGCAGATCACCATCGACGGCACGGGCAGCGCGAAGGCGCCCACCAGCTCGGCCGGCGGCCCCTTCTCGATCATCGCGTCGAGCAGTCCGTCCACGATCCGCTGGATCCGCGGGCGGAGTTCGACGGCGCGGCGCAGGGTGAAGCTGGGGACCATCATCCGCCGCTGGACGCGGTGCTTGGGGTCGTCGACGCCGAGCAGTGCGAGCCTCCGGTTCTTCGCCGCGGCGAACCGCTCGGTGGGCGCCGGGAAGTCGGGGTGGCCCCGGTCGGTGGACAGACGCTGGTCGGCGAGGAGTTCGCGGGCGAGGGCATGACCGGTCACCAGCCAGGCCGTACGGCCGTCGTAGAGGGTGATCCGGGTCAGCGGGCGGTCGGCGCGCAGGGGGTCGTAGGCGGTCGGCGGGTGGTAGGGACAGGTCCGGTCCTGGGGGAAGGCGACCGGTTCCGTTTCCGTCATGGCAGACCTCGCAGACGAAGAGTGCGTCGTGCAGATCTTCATTAGATGCCCCGGGCATCTATGGGGCGACGAGAAGTTCGGCCAGATCGGTGGTGCGGGCATTCTGGCCGGAGTTGGTCGCTCACGATGCGAGAACCGGTCATGGATGATTCCGGAACGCGACGGTGTTGAATGACGGTGTCAGCAAGCCGTACGACCCGACGATGGGACGGATGCCATGCCTCTTGAGGGCGAGTACGAACCCAGCCCGACGCAGTGGGTGCGCGATCAGGTGGAGCTGTACGAGAGCTCCGGCGGCACGAAGGGGACGACGCTGCTGGACACCGGTATGCCCGTCATCCTGCTCACGACCCGCGGTGCCAAGAGCGGCAAGATCCGCAAGACACCGCTGATGCGGGTCGAGCACGAGGGCCGGTACGCCGTCGTCGCCTCGCAGGGTGGCGCGCCCACGCACCCGGTCTGGTACCACAACATCAAGGGCGACCCGCGGGTGGAGCTCCAGGACGGCCCGGTCAAGCAGGATCTGACCGCCCGCGAGGTCACCGGCGCGGAGAAGGCCGAATGGTGGGAGCGGGCGGTCGCGGCATATCCGCCGTACGCCGACTACCAGAAGAAGACGGACCGGCAGATCCCGGTGTTCGTGCTGGAACCGGCCGCCGGGAACAGCTGATCCCGGCCCGGCCGAAGAGCTGTGTTCCGGGCTCGGATGCAGGGCTCGGAAAAAATCTTCGTTCAGGTACGCATGAACCCGATCGGCCCGGGCACGCGTGCGTCAGGCCCCGCCGCGCTCCCCCGTCGCGGCGGGGCTTTCTCGTGCCTCGCGCGCGGGCCGGTCGGTGATGTCGAGGAAGATCTGATCCGCCTCGGAGACGGCATCCGAGACGGCCCGCTTGATCCGGTCGGCGACCTCCTCGACCCGCTCGCTGTCCAGGCCCGGCACCAGGTCGACACGGGCTGCCACCAGGGCCTGGTCGAGGCCCGTCTTCATGGTGAACAGCGCCTCCACGCTGTCGATCTCGGGCTGCTCCTCCAGCAGGGCCTGGATCCGGTCGGCCGCCGCCGGGTCGGCCGCCTCGCCGATGAGCTGGTCGCGGGCCTCGCTGCCCAGGTGATAGGCGATGAAGACGAGCAGCGCTCCGATCGCGAACGAGGCCGACGCCTCGTACACCACCTGGCCGGTGACCATGTGCAGGGCCATGCCGACGGCGGCCAGGGTCACGCCGAGCACCGCCGTGCCGTCCTCGGCGACCACCGTGCGCAGCGCCGGGTCGCGCAGGCCGCCCTGCCGGCGCACCTGGTGCAGGGCCCGCAGCAGCGAGACGCCCTCGGCGACGAAGGCGACGCCGAGCACGATCAGGCCGACCACATAGCCACTGGTCTTCTCCTCGGCGCCGTTCCGCAGGGCCTCGAAGCCCTGGAAGAAGGAGAAGCAGCCGCCCATGACGAAGATGCCCACGGCCGCGAGGAGGGACCAGAAGAAGCGTTCCTTGCCGTAGCCGAAGGGGTGCCGCTTGTCGGCCGGGCGGCGGCTGCGGCGCAGGGCGGCCAGCAGGAACACCTCGTTCATGCTGTCCGCCACGGAGTGCGCCGCCTCCGACAGCAGGGCCGGTGACCCCGCGACCAGTCCGCCGACGGCCTTGGCCGCCGCGATGACCAGATTCGCCACGAGCGCCACCAGCACAGTGACGCGTGTCCGCCGGTCGGCCTTCTTGTCCGAGGTTGTCTCCGAGGATGTCCCGCTCACCCTCGCCGACTGCCCCTCACCGGTCGGCTCACACCGTGCGGGGTACGGAATTCGGGGAACGCGGTTGCCAGGGCACGCATCGCAGGGAGGAACCATGGGCGGCGGGGGAAACGACACGTACGGCAAGAAGGCGTTCAAGCGGTCCAAGAGCCACTTCACGGACCGGATCACCAGGGACGGGCGGGACGGCTGGCCGGTGGAGGCGGGCCGATACCGGCTGGTGGTGAGCCGTGCCTGTCCGTGGGCGAGCCGGGCAGTGATCTCGCGGCGGCTGCTGGGCCTGGAGGACGCGCTGTCGATGGCGATCGCCGACCCGATCCAGGACGACCGCAGCTGGCGCTTCACCCTCGACCCGGACGACCGCGACCCGGTCCTCGGCATCCGCTACCTCGGCGAGGCCTACGACAGGCGGGAGACCGACTACCCGGGCGGGGTGAGTGTGCCCGCGATCGTCGACATACCCAGCGGGGAGCTGGTCACCAACGACTACCAGCGGCTCACCCTCGACCTCGCCACCGAGTGGACCGCCCTGCATCGCGAGGGGGCGCCCGACCTGTACCCGCACGCCCTGCGCGACGAGATCGGCACGGTGATGGCGGACGTCTACGAGGACGTCAACAACGGTGTGTACCGGGCGGGCTTCGCCACGGACCAGGAGGAGTACGAGGCCGCGTGCGCCGGGGTCTTCCGGCGGCTGGAACTGCTCGTTCCGCGGTTGGAGCGGCAGCGCTATCTCGTCGGTGACACGATCACCGAGGCGGACGTCCGGCTGTTCACCACGCTGGTGCGCTTCGACGCCGTCTACCACGGCCACTTCAAGTGCAACCGGTGGAAGCTGACGGAGAACCCGGTGCTGTGGGCGTACGCCCGCGATCTCTACCAGACGCCCGGCTTCGGTGACACCGTCGACTTCGACCACATCAAACGGCACTACTACCAGGTCCACACCGGCATCAACCCGACCCGTATCGTGCCGATCGGGCCGGACCTGTCCGGCTGGCTCGCGCCTCATCACCGCGAGGAGCTGGGCGGGCGGCCGATCGGCGACGGGACGGCGCCCGGCCCGGTGCCGGCGGGTGAGGAGGTCCCGGCGCGGGGGCGCCCCTGATCGACCGACTGAGCGACTGGACTGTGCGACCGAGGAGGCCACATGGCCAAGACCAAGAAGAAGAAGCTGAAACTGCCCCTCGCCTACAAGCCGTTGGGGTTCGCGATGGGCTGGCTGAGCGGGGCCGTCGCGGGGATCGCCTTCCGCAAGACATGGATGGCGATCCGGCACGAGGAGGACGCGCCCGACGCGCTGGACCGGGACCGCGGCTGGGGAGAGATCCTGCTGGCCGCCGCGGTCCAGGGCGCCATCTTCGCCGTCGTGCGCAGCGCGGTGGACCGCGGCGGCGCGAAGGCCATCGAGCGCTCGACGGGCGTCTGGCCGACCTCCGATCCGGAGGGCCGGGACTGACGGCCGGGGGGGTGTCCGGCGAATCGGGCCGGCTGCCGGGCAGTTGTGCCCCGGACGCCGAGCCGATCCGCCGGACGCCCCCTGGGGCTCAGCCCTGTTTGGGTGCCGTCGGTGTGGTGCGGCGCAGAGTGAAGGAGTGGCCGGCCGGGTCGGCGTAGCCGCGCTGTTCGAACGGGCCGGACGCGTCCTTCGTCTCGAGCGGGCGTCCGCCGAGCTCCACCACCTTGCGCTCCACCGCGTCCAGGTCCGCCACCACGAAGTCCAGGTGGGCCTGGAGGGAGTTCTCGGGGCGTGGCCAGCTCGGTGGGGTCGCGTTCACGTCGCGGCGGAAGGCCAGGCGGGTGCCCTCGGCGCCCCTGATCTCCACGCGGTTGGCGGTCGCGTCCGTCTCCTCGGCCTCCAACAGCTCCTTGTAGAACACGGCGAGCTTCTCGGGCTCGGCGCAGTCGAGCACCAAGAAGCCCGCTTCAACGAGCGGCATGTCTCCTCCGAACGGTCCGGGGCGCGGGGCTTGGACCCCGCCGCCCTGTACCTCACGGATATCCCCGTCCGGCCGGTTCAGTCGGCGACCAGCCACTTCCCGTCCCGCATCAGCTCCCGCCCGTCGAGCTCGTCGGCCTCCCGCCAGGCCTGGATCCGGCGCGGCCGCACCCTGAAGTACAGGTAGGGCGTGGCCAGTTGACGCGGGTCGAACCGGGTGTGGGCCGCGAAGAGGTCGCCCTCCTCGCCCGACATTTCGGCGGGGGTGAGGGCGTCGACGGCGCCCTCGACGAGTACGACGTCACGGGTCTCGCCGATGCCCAGACGCGTCCTGCCGGTCGTCCTCAGATTGCGTCCCGTGGGGCTCGCGGCCGGCGTGGCCAGCAGCAGCGTCTCGCCGTCCCAGCGGAACGACAGCGGCACGAGGTACGGCGCTCCCCCGTCGCCGTCGGCGCTGGCGACCCAGGCGTCGACGTCGTGCTCGAGACGGTGCAGGGTGTCCCGCCTGCGCTGTTCGGGCGTACGTGCGATCGGTGGGGTCATCGTCGGGCAGCCGCCGGATGGACGCCGTATCAACAGGCGTGTCGTCAGCGGACGTTGGCGGTGCGAACCGCGCGACACGCGACCCTACCTGGCGCGACGTCATCTCGTGTATCACGCACGGGACGCGGCGACACGCCGGTGCCCTGTGCGCCCACGGAGACCCCTGACACAGGCGGCGGGCGCGCGAGTATACGCAGCTCAAGCGGCATGTGCAGTAACCCAGATCACGACCAGGTCACGGTGTAGATCATTTACGCTCTGGGCAGCCTCGTACCGCTTCTCGGTTCAACTTTCGACCCCCAAAGCCCAGTTCGAGTGCGCGGGGGCCGTCTCGACGGCCGCCTGTTTCGCAGGGCCGGAGGGACCCTGCGGTTCGTCTCCCGAAAGGAAGCGCATGCCTCAGGACGTCACGCTCATCCTCCCCCCGGCAGGCGAAGGTACAGAAGATCCCCCGACACGACCGGCCCACAGCCGCGGTCGATCGATTCCGTTGTCATGACCACAGCTTGTAGGGAGACCGGTGTGAAATTCAGAATCGCAGGTGCTGTGCCGGCGACGTCCGCCGACAACCCGCTCCCGGCGCAGCCGAGCGCCCAGCTCCAGCCCACGGAGGCGGGGAACACGCTGGCCCGCCTCATGGTGAAACGCGTCCAAGGGAGCACGGAGCCGTACCGGAGGTCCCAGAACGCCGCTCGGCAGCGGCTGGACGCCCTGGGCTCCCCTCACTCCGGCACCACGCTGCGTGTGGAGGGAGCCCTCCACCTGGCGCAGCCCGCGTTCCTCCCGCCCGACGAGGAGGGCTACGCCAGGTTGAAACGGCTCGACACCAGCCTGCGCATGATCGAAGCGGCCTTCCCCCAGGTCAGCACCGATATCGAGATCTGCCGACTGACCTGCACGATGCTCGAAGGGGCCTGGCGGACCCGGGCACTCGCCCCGCCGCGCGAGGAGGAGCGGACACCGGCCTGCACTTGCCCGCTGTGCCGTCTACTGCCCACGCCCCCCGCGCGCACGCTGGACGACTACGGCTGGCGGCAGAGCGCCGGTCGTCCCCTCACGGTCAAGACCTGGCCGTACCGCGAGGAACTCGACAGCGTCCTGACCGCCGGTTGGTCCTATGCGCGGTGGCTGAACGACCACGAACGAGACCTCGGCCTCCGCCACCAGTTCGAGGACGACATCCTCGTCTTCCACGAATACAAGCGCGTGATCGACACCATCGACACCGCACAGGTCACCCAACTCGTGGAAGGCCGCCTGGCCGAGAGTTTCAGCACCAACAGCGCACGGGCCCTGGTCTGCGGACTCTACGCAGCCCACAAGCGTTCCGCCGACGAGTACTGGCTCCAACAGCACCACGCGGGCAGCGTCACGCTGCCCCAGACCAACCCGCTCAGCCAGAGCACCTACTCAGTCCTGCAGATGCTGGATTGCCTCTTCTGGCACGTCTCGCCGGACACCGAACTCTGGCAGGAGGAGCACCTGGCCTCCCTGCTGCTGTGCCGCGCAATCGACGACATGGCCGACGTGCGAGTCGACTCGCTCACCGGCGAGATCAGCAACTTCTGGCTCGCCGACATACCCACCCACACCAAGGCCCTCTACGCCGCCTGCACCATCGCCCTGATCAAGTACGGCTGCACGCCCGAGGCGCATTCCTCGATGTGGAACACCTGGCTGATGCCCAGCACCATCGTCTGGATGGGGCTCACGGGCCGCCACGCCCTGTGGTTCGACGGCATCACCCAGGACCTCCTACCGGCCGAGGACTGCCCGCTCTGCGACCTGCAGCCCAACGCATGCACCGGCATCCTCACGCACGGCACCGACCTCACCATCGCCCCGCGGCCCACCGCACCCGCACTGAGCACCCGGACCGCCGAGCTGTCCGCACGCTGCCGAGCCCGATTCCCCCGGATCTGGGCCCTCTTCGACGCCGAGCTCCATGCCTTCGAAGCACTGCACGGTCCCTGGCAGGGCAACATCGACAGGACATGGGAGATCCTGCGCCGCACCTACCTCGCCGCCGTGGAGGCATCCATGGCCGCACCGTCCCCGGACCGCGCTCGTCAGGTCCAACAGGACGCCGGCGCAGTCGGATCCGAGTACTTCTACACCATGTTCGACCCGCAAACCGGCAGGGAGGACACCGCACTGCTCGCCTACATGTTCGGCTGCGCCCACCCGCATTTCATCTGGAACGCCACGGGACACCGTCCCACGAGCGTCACGGGCGACTGGCTCGACGGCTGAGGAACGACCGGCCGGCCGCCGTATGCGCGGGACGACGCTGCTGCCCGGCTGGAAACCGGCCGGGCAGCAGCGCGCTCACACCGGGAACTCGACCGGCAGCCTGTCCAGCCGGGACTCCCAGGTGGAGGCGGTCGACGTGAGCTCATCCGCCGACACGGCCAGCCGCAGGCCCGGCAGCCGGTGCAGCAGGACGTCCACCGCGATCTCGATCATGGACTGCCCCATGCCCTGCCCGGGGCACTCGTGCGGGCCCGAACCGAAGGCCAGGTGGGCCTGGTTGCCCTCCACCGAGACATGCGGGTCGGGCCGGACCTCGGGGTCGAAGTTGCCCGGGGCGAGACCGAGGACGAGCAGATCGCCCCCCTCGATGCGATGCCCGCCCAGTTCGACGTCCCCGGCGGCGAAGCGCCCCGGCAGGACGGTCAGCGGCGGAGAGTTCCACATGGCCTCCTCCATCACCGCCGAGATGTTCAGCTGACCGCCGATCAGCCCGGACAGCCGGGAGGCGTCGGTCAGGACCAGCCGCAGCACCCGGGCCAGCAGGTTGGTCGTGACGGCCGCGGCGATCATCACCATGCGCAGGTGGTCGACGACCTCGTCGTGGTCGAGGGCCGCGTGATGCCCCAGCAGGTCGCTGGCGAGGTCGGAGCCGGGTTCGGACTGTCTGCGCCCGACGAGCTCACGAAGGATCTCCCTGATCACGCCGTCGTGCACCAGGGCTTCCGCGCCGCCCTTGAGCACCCCCGAGCAGGCCTCGACCAGCCGGCGCCCCTGCGTCTCGGCAAGCCCCAGAACGCGGCTCATCACGAGCATCGGCACATAGTCGGCGTAGTCCGACACCAGATCGGCGCGGCCGTCGGCCGCGAACCCGTCGATCTGCTTGTTGGCGAAGTGCGTGGCGTGGCGCCGGATACCGCGGCCGACTGCGGCCTGCAGCACATCGCTGACGGCGCCGCGCAGCCTGCGGTGCGGCTCACCGTCCTGGGACACACAGTCAGGACGCCAGGCGAGCATCGGAATCAGCGCAGAGGTCTCCGCGATCCGTCCTTCCCGCCAGTCCCGCCAGGTCCGCGCGTCCCGGGGGAACTGGCTGGGATTGTCGAGCACCCGCCGACTGTCTCGGTAACCCAGCACCAGCCAGGCCGGAACGTCGCCCTCCAGCAGCACCGGTGCGACGGAGCCGTGCTCCTTGCGCAACCGCTCGTAGATGGCCTGCGGGTCAGTGGCCGCGTCCGGGCCGTACAACCGGGTGAGTTCTGCCCCGCCGTGCGCGACGGGGCACCCGCGGGGCGCGTCGGGACCGTTTAAAGTCTGGTCGTTCATCGGGGCTCCAGTGCGACGGGGGAGCGATCCTTCAAGTGACGTATCAGCGCGACGAGCACGTCACGGCTGGAGGCCCGGTCGCGGGCGTCGCAGGCCACGACCGGGATGTTCTCGGGGATGTCGAGGGCGTCGCGGATCTCCTCGACCGGGTAGTCCTCGGAGTCGGGGAACACATTCAGCGCGACGACGAACGGGACGTTCTGCCGCTCCATCTCCTCGATGGCACGGAAGCTGGAGGCAAGGCGCCGGGTGTCGACCAGGACGACCGCGCCGAGCGCGCCCTTGAACAGGCCGTTCCACAGGAACCAGAACCGTTCCTGCCCCGGCGTGCCGAAGAGGTACAGCATCAGGCTGTCATTGAGGCCGATCTTGCCGAAGTCCAGGCTGACGGTGGTCTCCGTCTTGTCCGCGACGCCGATGAGGTGGTCGACGTCGGCGCTGGCCTGGGTGAGCGTCTCCTCGGTGGTCAGCGGCTTGATGTCGCTGACCGAGCGGACCATGGTGGTCTTCCCGGTGCCGAAGCCGCCGGCGATCATCACCTTCACCGAGCGGGTGCCGCCCCCGCCGGGGCGGCCGGGATGGTCAAAGCCGTTCAAGTCCACTGAGTACCTCCTCAAGGAGCGCGAGGTCGGGCCCGCGGCCGGCGCCGTGCGCCGGGATGGGGTCACGGGCTTCGACGCGGCCTGCCTCGAGCAGATCCGCCAGCAGCACCGCAAGAATGTTGAAGGGCAATCCGAGGTGGGCACCGAGTTCGGCCACCGACAGCGGATCGCGGCAGCGCCGGAGGATGTCCTCATGCTCGTGCTGCAGGCCCGGTACGGGGGCGGTCATGGAGACGATGAGGGTCGCCACGTCGAGACTCGACGCCGAACCGCCCGGTCCGCTGCGCCCCCCGGTGAGGACGTAGTAGCGCTCGAGACCGGACGGGTCCGTGGGCCGGCGGGGAGCACTCATCCAGAGTGCTCCTCCTGGCGCGGAGTGGTGCCGAGGAGCTCGCCCATCCTGCGGGCCAGATCCCTCATCTGGTGTCCGAGCAGCCCCTGGTCGAGGCCTTCCCGGGCCAGCACACCGAGATAGGTCTCCACACCGGCCCGTACGACGAAGAGGTGTCCGCCGTCGACCTCGATCATCGCCAGCCTGAGCTGCCCCGCGTACTTGGGGAACTGCTCGGCGACCGGCTGGGCCAGCGCCTGCAGCCCGGCCACCACGGCCGCGAACCGGTCGACGTCGTCGGGATCTTCGGCACCAAAGGAGGTGATGGCCTTGCCGTCGCTGGAGGCCACGAGGGCGAATCGGATCTCCGGGATGGACTCCACCAGATCACGGAGCGCCCAGCTCACGTCGGTTCCCTGTTGCGTCATGGGACTAGTCGCTCTCTTCATTGTGGTGCTCGGCGGATCCGCGTCCGGCAGGTGCGGTCTCCTCCTCGGTGGACTCCTCACCGACCTCCCGGCCGGCCGTGGCGAAGGCGGCCAGACCGGCGAACGAGGCGTCCGGTGGGACGGCGCCGACGCTCAACTCCTCGGTCCGCTCCGGGCGTTCGGCCGGCTCGTGCCGCACCGTCTCGTTCCGTCTGCTGCGGCGCCGGGGCAGTCCGCCGGGCGTGGTGTCCACTGCCTCCCCGGGCTCGGCCACCCATTCGGCGGCGGCCGCCGTGCGCACCGGGGCGGGCTCGGCGGGCTGCACCGCCGGGGTCGCGGCGGCGGCCGAGGCGGCGGCGGGCAGCGGACTGAAGTACTTGTGCGGAACCACCACAACCACCGAAGTGCCGAGCCAGGGCGAGTCCGCGAAGGTGACGCGAATGCCGTAGCGGCGGGCGAGGGCGCCGACGACGCGCAGGCCGATGTTGGCGTCCTCGGAGATGCCGCCGATGCCCGGTCCGGCCGCGGTGCCGGTCAGGGCGTCCTCGGCGTCGCGCTTCTTCTCGTCACTCAGGCCCTTGCCGGAGTCCTGGATCTCGATGCCGACGCCGTTGGGCACCTCCTTGCCGGAGACGAGCACGGGCTCGCTGGGCGGCGAGTAGCGGGCCGCGTTGTCCAGCAGCTGCGCGAAGATCAACGTCAGGTGGTCCACCAGACCGCCGTCGACGCCGAGTTCGGGCAGGTGGCGGATCTCGACGCGGTGGAAGTCCTTGATCCGGCCCACGCCGCCGCGCACCACGCTGAGCAGACGCTGCGGTTCCTGCCACTGGCGTCCCGGCCGGTCCGAGCCGCCGAGCACGCCGATGCTCGCGGCGAGCGAGTCGGCGGGGCCCAGCTCCTGGTCCAGCTCCATCAGACCGCGCGCCACGGCGGGCAGCCGGCCGTGCTCGCCCTGCATCTCGTGCAGACGGCCGCGGAGCTTGCTGGTCAGCACGTGGATACGGTTGCCGATGCTGATGACGGCCTGTTCGGCGGAGGTCGACCGGTTGAACTCCTCCTCCACACCGATCAGCGCCGTCCTGAGCACCTTGCGCAGTTCGGCCTGCAGGTCGGCGCTGACCTTGGCGCACTGGCCCACCTCGGGCAGCAGGTCGTCGATGGCGTCACCGGCGCGCAGCTGCTTCAGCGCGTCGGGCAGCTGCTCGTTCGCGAGCCGGGCTACCGCGTCATGCTGGTGCGCGAGCTGCTCCTGCCAGACCTCGGCCTGGTCGGCGAGCTGAGCCTCGTACGACTTCACCTGGGCGGCGATTCGCTCCTCGAAGGAGCGCGCCTGCTCGGCCAGTTGGGCCTCGTACGTCGCACTCTGCTCCGCCATCTGCGCCTCGTAGGCACCGGAGTGCTCGGTGAGCTGAGCCTCCAGGGAGGCGCGCTCGGCGGTGAACTTCCGTTCCAGTCCCGCCACATGCTGCTGCCACTGCTGCGAGTGCTCGGCCTGCGTCGTGCGGAAGGAACCCTCGGAGCGGCTCAGCTGGGTGCGGGTGCGGATCAGCAGCCGTACGCAGACGGCGCTCGCGGCCGTTGCCGCGACGCCCGCGACACCGGCGGCTATTCGCTCGGAGCTCATGAACGTGGCGGCAACCGTCCCGCCTCCTAAGGCCAGCGGCATCAACCACCAGCTGTACCAGGCGACAGGGGCCCGCGCCGCCGGCGGCG
>Ga0075367_10000422_pt1 | contig 15701 bp, 23 predicted proteins | sample EndMethybrTD3032_FD_71399 | JGI IMG/M metagenome (GOLD analysis project Ga0075367, IMG submission 71399) | Populus endosphere microbial communities from Tennessee, USA - Endosphere MetaG P. TD hybrid TD303-2 | ecosystem: Host-associated > Plants > Roots > Endosphere | place: USA: Tennessee... | reverse complement strand
ATTTGGATTGTCGCCGGGACGCTTTCGGCAGGCTCGCCTTTGGCTTGGACGCTTGCGGGTCTAACTACCGTTGCGATCGGAACCTTCAGTCTGTTTGAGCAAATCAAAGCATCGACGGAGACCCTCCAGCACGGAAATCCGTGAGCAGTGCAACGGCTGCATCTAGCGGGCACCAACACACTACTTTTCATGCAGGATTACTTGGCGGAAATGCTTGGGGTCCAGCGAACGAGTGTGACTGTCGTTGCGCACACTTTGCAGTCTTCGGGTGATCAAGTATGCACGCGGGAAAATCCGGATACTCGAAGCGGACGCGCTACAAGACGGTGCGTGTGAATGCTACGGCTACGGCTCAGTGAGGCGCCATTACGCCAGGCTATTGGGACCTACGGTCCTGCAACGACACTTCCCCTTTGCCCCGATCAAACCGACGTTAGCCAATCCCGCGCGGCTCGTCCATTTCGGGCCATACTCGGAATTTGAATCATCTTTCGTCACACGATCTCGTCGGTCCAGACTTTGAAGCTGACCAGTGTGTTTGGGCCGAACGTCTGGGTGATCGGGACATCAGAAGCATCGCGCCCCTGCGCGATCAGGATGCGGCCGATCCTCGGCACGTTGTTGCGCGGATCGAAGGTGCGCCAATGCCCGCCGATATAGGCTTCAAACCAGCCGGCGAAATCCCCCACCGCCCATGGCTTCGGCGTGCCGATGTCGCTGAGATATCCGGTGCAATAGCGCGCGGGAATGTTCATGCAGCGGCAGAAGGCAAGGGCGAGATGCGCGTAATCGCGGCAGACACCCTTGCCTTCTTCATAGACTTCCCATGCCGTCTTGCTGGCGCGTGCGTGCTCGTATCCGAAAGCGATGTGATGGTGGACGAAATCGCAAATCGCTTGCACACGCCCCCAGCCCGGCGCCGTGTTCTGGAATAATTGCCAGGCGATCTCCGAAAGTCGATCGGTCTCGCAATAGCGGCTGCCGAGCAGATAGACTAGGGTGTCCGCCGGAAGATCCTCGACCGCATGCTGGACCGCCGAAGGGAATACTGGATCCGGCAGTCCGCTGTCGCGAACGATGCCATCGGCGGACAGCCGCATGCGGCCGGCGGGCGCGACCATGCGGCTACACCAATTGCCAAATAGGTCGCGATAGGGAGTGATCTCGACGACGGGGTCGGTGGTGAGGAAGTCCGGCACGATGACATCGGAGGCCCGGGTAAAAGTACCATGATCATCGGCGTCGGCTGTGGCAAATCATAGAGCATTTCGAATCCGACGCGAATCTTCATTCGAAATGCCTTTCAGGCTGCTGACGCTCGAAATGGCTACGAAACCATCGAATACAAGGCTTTGGCTGGGTTATTCAATCAAATGCGGCGCCCCGCGGGAGAAAACGATAGCTAATTGCAGCCAAAGGGCGGACGGTGCGACGATGTCCGAAAAAGACGATGTGTTCGTGCGCAGATTTGCCGGGCTGGGAACATGACCACCCGCTCGCGACGCGAAATGGTTCATTTCAGGCATCCGTTCCGGATCAAGGGTATCGATCGCCAGCTTGCGCCGGGAGCCTACGAAGTCGTCACCGATGAGGAGATGATCGAGGGGCTTTCGTTTCCATGCTTTCGGCGTGTCGCCACCATGATCATAGTGCCAAGTGCGCCGCCGCAACGCTCGACGATGGAAATGATCTCGATCAGTTCGGTAGATCTGTCCGACGCGCAACGCATCGACGCGAGCGCGCCGCGTGACTGAGACCCCGATCGAGCTCGACAAACATCGCGGCATGGCCGCGCAGAAAGCAAAACCGATATTCGCCGTGTGATCGCCGAGGTCGAGGCCAATGCGAAGCTTTTGCGCGACAAGCAGGGCGTCGTCGAAAGCCAGCTCCTTGCCGTGCCGGCTACCTCGTGGCCGGAGGCGGTGGCCAAGGCGCGTTACCTCCTCAATCTCTATTCGGCCAGTCTCGCGCCAAACGACACGCATCACCGCGACCTCGTGGCCGCGGTACTTGCGGACCTTACCCGACTCTCCGGGGAAGAGACCTGAACAGTGTTCCGCTCGATGAGTGAGCACTTCATCCGGCACGTTCCAGCCAAAAATGGGACGGCCCAACCGAAAGCACCTGATGCAAAATCTCTCGCCCCGTCACGTCATGACTGAAGAATCGCGTCGCCTCGGTGTGGAGTCCGGATGGTACTCGACCAAGGTCAGCGGAACCTTCGTCTCGGGTCCGCATCCATCCGAAGCGGACTGCCTGCGCCGGATCGCTGAAATCAACCCGCCGGCAGCGAAAAAGAAGACCTAGGTTCGCTCCGTTCCGGGACGAAAGCTGATGACGCTCGCACGCGACTCGCTTTATCCACCGATTCCCGGCGGTTAGACCATCGGAGGGGGGTGAGGTGTCGGCACTATCGCCGCAAGGGCAGCCTTGATTCAATGCGACTGCAATCGGATGTCAACCGTTGGCAGCCATTTGCGGTCATTCGCTGATTAGACGTTATGGAACGTCGATGTCTGCTTTTCCCTCGATACTGTTGCAAAAGTCGTTTTTCGCCGATGACCAAAATTCTGCGGGCCGTGGGCGCGACTTTCTTGTACAAGATGTGAGGGACCTCGCGGCCTCACGCAAAATTCACAGGCGACTTCGGTAACGCGATTGAGGTCATACGAATCAGCGATCGCTCGCTGCTTAGTGTTCTCGCGAAAAATCTTGAGCCCTGCAACTTTCGACTTTTGCAACACAATCCCCTCGGCAGGAGACATACCCTCCGCCGTCCGGCATGTCAGTTTCGGGCCATGTGCGAAAATCAAACGTGATTCATCAGAACTAGCGAGGATCGCGGCGAAACGACGGAATGCGCGCGTGGATTAGGACGAAAAGGGATGCCGCTAGGGGGCGGTGGTATCGCAAAGCCGATAAATCTCGATTCCTGCCAGGATTGGGCGCGCTTCCCGCAATGTGACACGCTGGAGTCGGTTGTGCCAAGGACCGCCGATCAGGTCAGCGCAAACTGCCTCGGTGACGAAGATGCCGGGCTCGTCGGGGGCCAGAAGCTTTGTCGATGCATTTTGCAGCTCCCCGCAAATCTCGCCATCACGGCCGTAAAGAAAGGACCGGTACGCATATATTGTGCCGCGGTGTAGTCCGATGTTGATCGCGCAGCCGATCTGCTTCTTTCGTCGGATTTCTTCCCAATTCTGCGCGAAGCATTCTGCGCCCGCGACGGCTCTCGAAGCCTCCGCGAAGGAAAAGTCATAAGCATCGCCCTGATTGAAATCGATCTTACCGCCGTATTCTCGGGCCGTCATTTGGCTCACGGTATCGAGGGCATCCAGGACGCGTTCCACTGCGCCGCTGGCCGGGTCGCGATCTAGATTCCTGCGGAAATTAACAATGTCTGAGTACATAAGAATTGTATCGGCAATGACACGCGTGCGATGGCGCTGCTCGATAAGTGGATCCGGGCCAACCTTCACTAGGCTGGGTAAGGAGGCGAATTATGAATGTTCCTCGACAGCCAGTGGCAGAAGAGCGAGAGGCGAGTTTGCTAGATAGCTCCGCGTGGCCTTTAGAGAATGTCGAAGACCTTTTGATGCGCACTCGGGTAGATTTGGCTGAGCTAAAGCGGACGGGGGCGCAGGCGAATTAGCGGAGCTATTGGCCGACGCGACCCAGCTCAAGAGTGAGGTTGAACGGCTTGCAAGACGTCGCCGCAGGGCTGGGGAGCGACACAGGTTCCTTTGGAACTCGCATAGATCCTAAATTGCGCCCTTTACTTGCACTCAATTCCAAATTCGACTTGGGACTCTGTGTCGGTAGCCACTGATTTGTTCATAAATCGAATTAGGGCACCCCGAAATTCGGTACTGTCTCAGTTTGAAATTTAGCGCCGCTCCTTTTCGAGCAACTCTCTAAGTGCCTTCCGGCCGGCGGTATGGGCTTCGGTTTGCGTTTCATAGGACTCGTGGCTGGCTGTAATCAATCTGTCGCGATGGATTTCCCACTTCCACGGCTTTGGGGGCCGTGCGCGATGTCTGAGTTTTATGCGATACCCAGATGAATCCATTTCGCTCCCATTACTCGAAACGTCCCATCTTTGATCTCGTTCCGTCCATGGAACAATCCAATTAGGACACTCCCAGATTGAACCAGTGCCCATGCGCGCACGAGATGAGAAGCCCTGCGCATTGCATATTTTTCCCGGATCGGAACGATGGGTTGCTGCAAGAGTCGATTCCTTGCTTCCGGCCTCCTCTGCCCCCAAAGCCCCAGGCCGCAGGAAAAGCTCCGAGGTTGGCGGTCCTGGTGCTCAGCTCTGTAAGCACTGGGGCCGTTTGTGTAGGTGTTGCGGAGGGCCGCGGGCGGCGGCTGAGGTATCTGGCCGGGGCCATCCAGCGGGACGGCCATGGATTTGACCCTACCAATCGCGGCAGCTCTCCTAGGAATTGGCTTCTTAGCTGGCTACGCCAGGCGCAGGAAGGCCGCTCAACGTAATAGTTGGTAAGACGGGGAATTAAGAATCCAAGCGCGGCGGACGACCCCTTTAAGCCTGAAAAATTGTCTAGACGACTGTTTTACATATACGCGGTGACTACTATCGCACGGGTAGCGGCGGCGATGACAACTCCTAATCGGCCTGTGGCCGTGCCGCGGCTTGCGGCGCCTGAAGCAACGGCACCGGCCCGTTTTTAACGGCGTTATCGGTGTTGCTGGCGTTGGGCTGGAGACCGTATCGCCCCCTTCCATGCATCGCCGGTTAAGCTTGATAGCCGCCGCGCAGGTTAATTCTGAAGCGGGCACGCCTTGGCAAGTCGCAAACACGCCGCCCCACGTTCCCGTGGCCGTTCGGCGATGGCGATCGGGTGCAGAATGTTGTTGCAGATGCCTTCGACGCGACGGCGTTCTACCACATCGCGCCCGCCAATCCAGGCCGGAAGACTACTAAGGTGGGTGCGCCGCACGCCCGCCATTTGGTCGATCACATCCACGCGCTCGGTCGCCATCATCAGGACGCCCCGCGCTCGCCGATCCGCAGTTGCAGCAAACTTGCTTTTGCCGCCGCCGTCGTCTTCGGAGATTGCGCCCGCACACGTCTGAGTTGCCTGATGTAGGCACTTGATTCTACGGAATCCTCATCCCTACCGAACGCGATAAGATCGCGGCTGCCAGCGTGGTGCTTTCATACCAAACCGAGACACATCGCGTGTTCTCGTACGTGAAGGAATGGGGGCCGTCAGACTTAACGGGAGTCGGCGAAGCGCGATGTCATCCGGCTATAGTTTCTCTAGCGGGCTGATGGATGGGGCAGGCCAACAAAATTGTATAAGTAAATCAAAGGCACCAACCAAGTTCGGCAACATATTTCGAAATCATTTCAAACCCAGCTTGGCGGCAAATTCGATGATTCCGCTGTCGAGAATTGCGTCATAACGGTCAAAACGACGTTCGTACCGCCGATAGGTCTTCCACCGCATCTACTTGGGCTTGGGCGGAAAGTCCCATTCCTCGTGGTCCAGCTTTCCGATGGAGCAGAGCCGAGCATTGAGCTTGGATTGCCCATGGTGCGCGCGATTATCCCGATCGAGAAATTGGCTCGCATACGCTACCTGGTGTTTCCAGACCTGCCCGGCTGCAGAAGCGCTTTGCACCCGGCGGCCGCCAGAGGACCGAGGCTGGCCGGCCATGAGTGCGCCCATCCGCATCTCGCCTTCTTCGCTGCGTGCCTGACCTCCCGCGAGCGCCCATAGACCTAAGGCCGCGATCAGCCAAACAACGAGCGACAGCAAGGTTGCCGGCAGCGCCCTCATCCGCGCACGGATCAATAACTGGCAAACGACGACGCCGTAGACGGCAAGGGCGACCGCGCCCGCCATCATCGAGAGAGTTTGGGTGGCGGCGTAGGATTCGCCGTGCTGATAGATCGCGATCCCGAGAGTGGCGAGCGCGACCGAGGGCGCGGCCCCGAACAGCCCGGCGAAGCTTTTGGGACGCAAGACGTCGCCGAGCATCGCGAAAGCCGACACCAGGACGCCGCCGACCAGAAAGCGGATGACGTATTCCGTCATTACGGCTTCTTCCATAGCTTCGACAGCGGACCCTTCCCGCCGTACACCGGGTCCTCGCGAGGGCCAGGCACCTTCGGGATCGCCTTGAGCGCGCGCGGCCGGTCCTTGATCTCCGTGCACTCGTCGTAGGTTCCAACGGGCGGATAGGCGCCGACAACGAGGAAGTCTTCGTCGGCCGAAAGACGCTGGTGACCGGTGCCGGCCGGCAGTATGGCGACGTCGCCCGCCTTGAGCGTGAAAATCCGTCCCTTGCTGCCGCCGAAACGCACCCTGCCCTTCCCGCGGGCGATCCCGAGCACCTCGTGGATCCGGGAGTGGTAGTGGACATAGTCGTAAATCCCGTCCCGCCAGGTGTCGCCCCATCCGTTGGCTTCGAAGAGGTCTTCCATGACTGCCGCGGGATCGTGCCCCTTACCGAGATCGACGGCGCTCCGATAAATGACGAATGGCCATCGCGGGTGATTGGGGACCAGACCGTCATCCTCGAAGCGTACGGTATGAGGCTTCCTAGGCCGCGCGAGCTCCGGGGCTTCGTCGCGGCCGGGACGGCGCAGACCCGTCGCGCGCTGAACGTATTCCTTCGCGTCCTCAAGGATTGGCATGGTCGCGCTCCTCCGATGATTGCAGCCGGTATCCTGTCCAAAGTCGCAGCAGCCGCTCCATGAACGCGCCGAGCGCGAAACCCGCGACCACGTCGCTCGCCCAGTGCGCCAGCACCACGATCCGCGTCAAGGAAAGGCCGATCGCCACCGTCCGGATCGCCCGCCGCGGCAGTGGCGGCAGTGTGCCGGCGGCGGACGCCAGCGCTCCCATGTGCAGCGCGTGGCCTGAAGGGAAGGCATCCTTACGCTTGCCCGAGAACGAGACGCCGTGCAGGTGACCCAAGACCGTCGTGCGGTCGGGTCGGGTCTGGTCGAATACGGACTTGAGGCCGTGCGGGATCAGAGAAGCAGCAACCGTGACGAGGAGCGCATGATTGCCGACCCGCTGCAATTGCTCCGATCTGCGTCGTGTTGCGACCCAGCCAGCGACGGCCAAAGCCAACAGGACCTTCTCGTCGGCGCCCCATGTCAGTCCGCGCGAGACCCTCTCGGCGCGATGGCTGGTGTTTCGTGCCACTGTGCGCGCGATCAGCACGTCGGGCTTCGTAGGTTTGACCGTGACTAGCCCCATCACCTCGTCCGTGGCGGCGTCGGCGGAGCCCGTGACGCCTCTGTTCGTATTGCACCTGCCATCATAACTCCCGATCGAGTTCCGAGTTCATCCGAGTGTCATTAAAGGGGGGGCCGTTCAGGATGCGAAAATAGGAACGTCACGCCATGCCCTACGTTCATCGTTCGGTTTACACGCAAGACCGAAGGAAGGCGGATGTCGAAGCCCAGTGATACAGCCATGAGCAACCTAAAAAGACTTGTCGGCGAGTTCTGGGCGACAGCAAGCTCGTTGCGAAGGGCGAGCGCCAGAGAGGCGGACGCGCCTTCGAGCGATCCGACGAAGAGCACCCATCGCGGCGACTCTCCGACATCGAAATCCCCACTTAGCGCAGCCCAGCTTGTCAAGCTTCTCCCCTTACGTCGGCGCCCTCGCCGCTTTCCTTGCCTCGTTGTCCTACGTGCCGCAGGTCCGAAAGGCGTGGCCCCGCGGATCCACTGGCGACCTGTCGTTGGGAATGCTCGCGGCGCTCACGCTCGGGCTGACCCTCTGGATCCTTTACGGCGTCATTCAAGGCGATTGGTCATCGTGCCACCTCGCCGGGATCGTTCTCCGCTGCAAGGTCAGAGACCTCAAGTAACATGATGCGTGGAAATCAAGCAGGGAACCAAGGCGACGGCGCTCCCGTTGGAGCTGACTTTCGAGGGTGGAGCGATGTCTAAAGACGACGTGCTTCGCTGCGGCCCGCCGGGCGGTCATGCGATTCCGTCGACATGCAGCCCATGTTCGCCGACGGCACGGACTGGAAAATGCCGTGGCTGCCGCGCGTCCTGCCGAATATCGTGGAAATAACGTGCGATCCGGAGCGCACGATCTTTACCCGTTTCATCCCGGCCGGCGCGCCGGGCCAAGGATCCGGCATGTGGCGTCGCTATTATGAGCGCTGGAGCTCGATGACCATCGATGCGCTCGGCCCGGAGATGATCGGGCTAGTCCCGGATCTTGCGCGGTTCGTTCCGCCCGCCCGCCTCTTCGACAAACACGTCTATTCGCCTTGGAGCGGGAGCGACCTGCACGCGCAGCTACGTAGCGCGGCCGTCGATACGGTGATCGTCACCGGGGGTGAGACGGACGTCTGCGTCCTGGCCACCGTGTTGGGCGCGGTCGATTGGGGCTTCCGGGTCGTCCTAGTTACCGATGCGCTCTGCAGCTCCGCCGACGAGACCCACGATTCCATGATGGACATCTACATGAACCGGTTCGGACAGCAGGTGGAGTGCGTGGCGACGGAAACGCTTCTCGCCAACTGGTCCGCAAGCCCCCGTGCGAGGCACCTGCCATGAGTGGCGCCTATCTTGTGCAGATTCTTCTCCCGAAAATGACCGGCCATGGCGAGAAAATACCGAAGGAGTGGTTCGAGAAACTTCTTAAAGAGTTGACCGATGAGTTCGGCGGAGCGACGAGCTTCGTGCGGGCACCCGGAGAAGGCTTGTGGCGCGGCGACGGCGGCACAGAGCGCGATGCAATCGCCGTCGTTGAGGTCATGACGGAGGGTCTTCGCCTCGATTACTGGCGCACGATGCGCGAGAGACTAGAGAGAGAACTCGCCCAGGAGGAGATCGTGATTCGAGCCCAGGAAATCATCCAACTGTGACGCGCAAGGAAACGTCTTCCTGCAGCCGATTATCGCGGGAAACAGACCGCGTTCGAAGGACAGATGCCGGACATCAATCCAGGGACAGTGGTTGCCGTTGCCGCAGGCCCGCGCCACCGCTTCAGTGAGACGGTGCAGGACCGGATCTTGCTGGTCCAAGACCATGGCGTCGAAGGCGATGCCCACGCCGGCGCGTGCATCCCTATGTGGTGGTGTCCAACCCCTTAGGCGGCCGCTCTGATAGGCGTGCAAGCTGTGAGGCTGATCTTCCCCGTGCTTGTAAAGCGGAAATGCGTCCGCACGGGCACGCCGTCGTACCCTCGATAATCGAGCATCACACCATCTTTGTCGGGCATTAATACATCGATCTCGAAAGCACCCGACCCGGCTCTCTCCAACCTTGGGCGCCAGTACCTTTCCATCTCAGATCGACCTCGAAAGCTTCCGCCCTCGCAGCATTCAACGGTGGCCGCGGCATCATAAAGGTCTAGCAAATCATCCAGCCGACGCTGCTTACAGGCGTCGATCCAATCGACCACAACTCCAATGGCATCGAAGCCGTCCCGGCATTCCACACGTGTCCACCCTCCTCGTTAGCGCCTCCCAAGCGCCTGTTAGGCATTTGCAGATGAACACGTCGTGAACCGCGAGTACTCCTCACCAAGCCATACAGCATTGGCGGGAGGAAGGGAGACGTTCATGCCGGGTAACCTCCTGGGCAGCTGAGATCGAGCGACCGCTCTTAAATTCCTGATAATGGGCATTAGGGGCGTTGCCTGTCTTGCCCGTTAGGAACGATTCAAAATGGGGCGAGTTCGCCCGTAAGAGACTCCAAGAGGTGACACGATGGCACGATCCGTTGACGAATTGCGGCGCGAGTCTGAAAGCAACCGGGCGCAGCTGACGACAACCGTCGATCAGTTAAGAGACCAGATAACCGAAACCGCGGTAGACATCCGTAACAAGGTCTCACCGCAGCATATTAAGTCAGAAGTTTCTGAGTTCATCAGCACCAAGACGTTGAGCTGGGTGGACTCGCTGAAACAGCAAGCCAAAGAAAACCCGATGCAGGCCGTCGTCGTGGGGACGGCGGTTGCAGTGCCGGCCCTTAGGGTCGCTCGTGGCCTTTCGTTGCCGCTTCTGATGATAGGAGCCGGGCTTGCATTGAGTTCCAAGAGCGTGCGTGAGAGAGCCGCGGAGGCGGCCGCTCCCGCGATGGACAAGGCCAGGGAAATGATGGGAGACGCAGTGGAACGCGCGCAGGAGGTCCAGGGCGACGTTCTAGACGCAGTTGCCTCGGCACGAAACAAGGCCACCGGCATTGCTCAGGAAGCGCAAGATGCAGCCTCGGGGCTGGCCGATAATATGGGAGCTCGGGCAGCCGACGCCGCCGGTAACGTCACTGATAAAATAAAAACCGGCGTGGATGCGGCTGCAGAATCCGCAACGGATAGCATGGCGCGCGCTCGGGATACCGTAAGCGAGGCGACAAAAGCTGTGCCAGAAAAGGCTCGCCGGGTAGTTGGTGACAATGCCGTGTTGATCGGCAGTTTGGGCGTTGCGATTGGTGCGATCATTGCGGCTTCTCTTCCCACCACCAGGGCAGAAGCTTCGACCCTTGGCGACGCCAGCGACGGCGCGAAACAGGCCGCGGGAGATGCAATCCAATCAGGGCTTGAGGCGGCCAAGAACGCGGCCGCTTCGGTCGCCGATGCTGCGTTAAAAAGCGTCGCTGACGTCAATCTTGGGGGCCGCGCCAGCCAAACAGGCGCGAATTTAACCGACCTCAAAGAGCCACCAGACGAACTAGCGAAGACCGCGTTCAATCCTTCCGCAAACTCCAACACGTGAAGAGGCCGTCATGAGCGATTTGGATCTGAAGAAGACGAACTTTTCCCAGAAAAAGAACCCCGGCTCCTCCTCAAACCTAAAGGATCAGGTGACCGATGCCGGAGCAGAACTAAAGCAACGCGCCAACGACGCTTTGAAAGCATCGACCGATGTTGCACAAGACAAGCTTAAGGACGCGGCGGATATTGCCAAGGACCTGACCACCGGCGTTGCAGACCATGTCCAGAATCAGGTCCAGCAACAGCAACGCAGCGGAGCAGATTTCGTTCAGCGATTTGCCGGTAACATAAGGAATGCCGCTCGCGCCTTCGAAAGTGATGCGCCTTTCGCCGCTCGCGGCATCAATTCTGCCGCGGAGTATGTCGAGGATGCCGCCGAAAAGATCCGCGATGGCAGCTTTCGCGACCTCGTCGGCGGCGCCACCGATTTCGCCAAGCGACAACCCGCCGCCTTCCTCGGGATTTCAGTGCTTGCGGGCTTCGCGGCGATCCGTTTCCTTAAGGCGTCTGGAGACCAGCCAGCTTCGCAGGGCAGCAATACCCGACGCCAGGGGGCATCCTCACAAATCGGCAATAAATCATGAGTGTCCAGAACGATATCAAAACCAGCCAAAACGATTTCCGGAACCTATCGAACTTGTTCGGCGACGCGCTTTCGCAGTTTGCAAAGCTTTTCCAGACCGAAGTTGATCTAGCAAAGGCTGAGTTGACCGAAAAAGCCCAGCAGGTTGGCGGAGCAATGGGTTTCCTCGCCGGCGGAGCCATCATGGTGATCCCGGCTCTGGTTATGGCGCTATTCGCGCTTTCAGCGGCTTTGATAGAAGCAGGATGGTCCCAGCCCCTATCCTACCTTACCGCGGCCCTCGTGGCAGCGGCTATAGCCGGCGCGCTATTTGCCCTCGGCATAAATCGGCTCGATGCCCGCAACCTGGCGCCGCGTGAAACGATGCGCCAGCTCGAAAAGGACAAGGACACCGTAAAGGGAATGGTGCGATGAGCGATTTACAAGAAGGTTTTGTCGATAGTCTCGTTACAGCCGCCCGCGAAAATCCTCTTTCCGCGGCTCTTATTGGAGGTGGCGCCCTCTGGTTGCTGATCGGAAGCGAGAAGCTCAAGAGCGCAGCCGGCTTGGCTTCTGCCTCTACGTTCTCGTCAGGAGACACTGAGGCGCGCAGTCGGCGATCAGTTCGGTCTAGATACGAAGCCACTCCCGCACCGCCGACCGCCCCTGAAATGGATCACGACGAGCCATTCGGGTTAGGCGATAATCTACGCCATGCGACCGGCGGGGTATCCAATGCCGTGTCAAAAGCAGCGGGCCGGATCGAGGATGGGGTCGACGAAGGCACTGCCTATGTTCGGGATAATCTTAGCAAGCTGGGCGAGACGCTCCCGGGAAAAGAGACATTCGCGCACGCGCAGTCTTCGCTTGCTGATTTGCTTGACCGACAACCGCTCCTTCTCGGCGCCATAGGACTTGTGGTGGGAGCTGCGGTCGCGGGTGCGTTTCCGGCATCCGACGTTGAGAACGAGCTGGTTGGCGATTACAGTGACAGAGTCAAGGAACGCCTGGTTGAGCGCGCAGAAGACGTGACACAAAGCGGACGCGAGGCCGCCGACAGCTTGAAAAGCGGGATCAAGAACGCGAGCTCAGAAACTCTTGGCAGAGTAAAACAGGCTGGCATAGAAGCCCCGGCCGCTCGTGGCCAAACAGTGAAGACACGTGATTGAATTGATTCTTTCAACTCGCTGGCGCCCGTTCGAGTATGATAGCCCTCTTGTCCCCGCGATTCTTTGACGTCGGGAGGTTTCGAGTCGGGGCGACTATCGATCTTGCCCGCCTAGAAGCGGGTTTCGCTTTGTGCATGGCACGGGAGATGTTGAAAGCTGGCGGCACGTCGGACCTCACCATTCGGATGGGCTTGCCAAGGGGCGGGTTGTTTAAATCAGCCAGATGAAATGGATTGATGACCCTCTTCATTTATCGCGGGTTTGAAGCAGCGCAGGAACCAGTCTCCGCACCATCCGTTAGCGGGTCAGCGCACCCGCGAGGTGTCGCCTCACTTCCAAAGGGTGGAGAAGGCAATGGCGAAAGAACCAAAAACACTCGACGAATTGTTTCATGACACGCTGAAAGACATCTATTTCGCGGAAAAGAAGATCCTTTCTACTTTGCCGAAAATGGCAAAGGCCGCGCAAAGTGAAGAACTCAAAGCAGCGTTTGAGAAACACCGCACCGAGACCGAAGGCCAGATCGAACGCCTTGAAGAGGTGTTTGCCGCGATTGAGAAGAAGCCGCAGGGCAAAACCTGTGCTGCTATCGTCGGTATTACGGAGGAAGGTGCCGAGATCATGGAGGAGTATAAAGGGTCGCCCGCTCTCGACGCCGGGCTTCTTGCCGCCGCACAGTCGGTCGAACACTACGAAATCTCGCGTTATGGAACGTTGATCGCTTGGGCTAAGGAACTCGGTTTGGACGATGCCGTTTCGCTCCTCGAGGAGACCTTGGAGGAGGAAGAGGCCACCGATCAGGCTTTGACGGAGATCGCAAAGACGGCGATTAATCAACAGGCCCAGGCGGCCTAAGCGCTCCGCCAAAATTCGGATGCCCTCAACACGCGGCATTCCGTTTTCAACCAGTCCGCGGTGACCAACCACACTACTCTAATGCTTAGGCGAATTGCTCAGTATCGCGCTCGCACAAGCTGGGCGTCCGGCATTCAAGACGCGCACCGCAGCTGAGACCGAGATTGAAGACGATTCTGCGCGCACTAAGGGCGGTGGCGGGAAACGATAATCCGCGCTCCGTCCCGCTCCCCTCTCCTTTCACCGGTACATAACAACTGGAGGATCAGAAATGTTGAAAGGAATACGCAAGTATGCAGTCGGCGCCGCAGCAGCAACTGCTCTTTTTGTAATTCCGATCTCGGCCTTTTCCGAATCCATTGAGTTTGGGCCGGGCGGCTTTCGAGCGTACGACGGTCGAGGGAGCGGGCAATGCGAGCAATTGCGGCGCGCCTGCGAAAACAAGGACTTGCTAGGGGAGCAGGGCGAAGGAAATTGCCGCCGATATCGGGAGAGCTGCCAAAGGCCGGTTCGCAGAGACGTGTGCGGCGAATTGAGACAAGCCTGCCTCAACAAGGACCAGTTGGGCGAACGAGGCGAAGGAAATTGCCGCAGGTATCGCGAGACTTGTAGAGGTCGCTTGTAAAGCTCGCAATTTTCAGTGTGGCGGAGCGGTCCGGCTTCGCTCGGCACCGCCCCGGGCCCTGGTCATCCCGAAGGCCGCCTCAGTTGGCGGCCCCGCTGATAGCTTCTCTCGGCTCACGCGCGGCGGATATCGATAGCTCCAAGCCGCCTACCACAAGAATACGTCGCGCCCGCCATTACCGGCTTTGGTGATGCCGCCTCACTTACTTGTTGCCAATCGAATTCTGCGCGCACCAGACCGAGATAGCCCATCAGCTCGGGTGGATTTTGAAATCGGGAGAGCACCAATCTCGGCAAGCACCCAGATCGGCAAAGATTGGGACGGCATCTATTTCGCCGCCGTAAGGGCGACGACCTAATCTGCCGGCAAGGTCGACCACAGAGTCCAGTTTGAAACAAAGCGCCGCCGGGATGGTGCATTTCGAGCCGGCGGCGTTTCCTTCTGCGACAACGCTGCCGCCGCTGGGACCGTGTCAGCGGCGTCGCCAGAGCCCGACCGCAAAACTCCTCGCGGGCACGAGCCCGCGAGGACTCATCATGGACACAGGTGTGCCCCATCCACCTAGTCCGGCCTTCGCATTCAGCGATCCTTCAACCGCCGCTTTGGCGCAGCGTTGCAGGGAACGCCTGGCATCGCCGGCCGAAATGGCGAAGCCCTCGCCTGACCAACCACCTTCGAGACCGAAGCGGAAGCATTTCGGGCGTGCAAGCTCGCTTCGCGATTGAATCTCAATCGATGCACTGAGCCAGTTCGCTGATCATGCCTGCTTCTCTGGCGCGTTTCTTCCGCTCGACAGGAATTGTGGAAGCTCTATTCGTGTTGCCATCCCGCCAGATGATACGTTCGCTTCATGCAGTACGAAGACCACATCATCGCCCCGACAACGCCACCAGCTCTCACCATTTTCGCTCTGATATATCTTACGCTGTTGCTGGGTCATAACTGCTATAAACCTACGTTCCTAAGTGCGCGCCTTGCCGGTCGGGCCCGTCGGCAAGGTTGAGGAGATTCGGCCAGCTGAGAATAAGCCGCCCAAAGGCGGCTTTACTAAAGCCTCAGCAATCTGGCATTCCCGCGGGACGTGCCGACGCATTTCCTCTGGGGCTGTCTGAGCCCGTAACGGCAGCATTGGTACTGGACGCGTTTGAACCGACGGTAGTTTGAGGCGCCTTCTCCGATGACGTTGCACCGGCGCCGGCAGCGTTCTTTTCGCGAATGATGTTACTACTGACGTCCCAACATTGCTTGGGCGTGACGCCCTGATCAGGGTTCGCAGTAACTCCGGTTCCCTGTGCGTTTGCGAAGCTGTTGACAGCCAGAAGGGCAGCGCCACAAATGGAAGCGAAGCTGATCTTCTTCATTGGGTTTCCTCCTACATTTCTCAGACGAGTGAGACTCTGACCAACCACGTTTTCAACGTCAGCCAGGCACCGAACTAAGCTGCGATTAAAGCCATTCCATTCGCGGTTCGACCATAGAACGTTACGGTGATCGCAGGTGGTTTGTTCCTAGAGAACTCAAATTTCAAGCCACAACTCGCCGGCCAGCGAATGTTGCTCCCGTGTTGCACGGAACACCAGGGATGTTGGCACGTTCTCTCACGCATTATGCAAGAGGAGAGGAATCGATGCTTAAATCAGTAATCGTGGCGGCTTCCATAGTTCTGGCGACGGCGGCACTTGCCCAAGGCAACACACAGAAGAGCGGCCCGGGCCAATCCGAGTTTGCCCCGGGTCAACAGCCAAACACAACCAAGGGCCCAGGGC
>Ga0075367_10000421_pt1 | contig 15710 bp, 9 predicted proteins | sample EndMethybrTD3032_FD_71399 | JGI IMG/M metagenome (GOLD analysis project Ga0075367, IMG submission 71399) | Populus endosphere microbial communities from Tennessee, USA - Endosphere MetaG P. TD hybrid TD303-2 | ecosystem: Host-associated > Plants > Roots > Endosphere | place: USA: Tennessee... | reverse complement strand
CTCGTCACCTACGGCAAGACCGTCGGCGGCGGCCTGCCGATCGGCGTGCTGTGCGGACGCCGGGCCCTCATGAAGCGCTTCCGGGAGGACCGGCCGTCGGACATCTGCTTCGCGCGCGGCACATTCAACTCGCATCCCTACGTCATGGGGGCGATGAACGAGTTCCTGCGGCGCATCGACGAGCCGGACACGCGCCGCCTGTACTCGCAGGCCGAGTCGGTGTGGAACGGCCGCGTCGCCGCGCTGAACGCGCGGCTGGAACGCGAGGACCTGCCCGTTCGACTCGCGAACCTGATCTCCGTCTGCGCCGTGTACTACCTGGCGCCGTCGCGCTACAACTGGATGCTGCAGTTCTACCTCCGCGAGGCTGGCCTCGCACTGCCGTGGATCGGGACGGGGCGTCTGATCTTCAGCCACGACTACACCGACGCGGACTTCATGGCGGTGGCGGAGCGCTTCGTCGCCGCCGCCCGCGCGATGCGCGCGGACGGCTGGTGGTGGCATCTGCCGGACACGACCAACACGACGATCAAGCGGCAGATTCTGCGTGAGATGCTGGCCGCCCGTGTTCGTCCGTCACGATCGGATCGAACAGCTCCCCGCGAAGGAGATGGAGCGGAGATCTTCGGTACAGCAGCACGTCGTGAAACGGATCCGTGAGGATCTTGGCGCACCACACGAGGCCGGTCTGCAGGTCGTAGAGGAAGAAGAGGTGCACCGTCCGGACGAGCAGCGCGCCGATGCCGACCCCCAGCCACATCACCGAGACGTTGTAGGCGAACGAGTACACGCCGGTGTGCGGGTGCAGCAGGCCGAACAGCGTCGGATCGAGCAGCAGCACCAGCGGCGACAACGCCCAGACCGACATCAGGATCACCTTGCGCCGGAGGTTGTAGCCGACTTTGACCTGCTCCTTGTATTCGTGGCTCACCTGATTGGGATCGTCGAAGCCCTTCGGCTCGAAGAAGAAGTGCCCGGCCTGCCGCGAGGGCATCGCCACCAGCCAGGCCAGCATGACCGCGTAGAGCGTGTTGACGAAGAGCATCGCGTACGCGGTCAGGAACGCGAGCGCGCTCAGCAGATGCAGCGACTGATTGATGCGGCTGTGGTGATAGAAGCGGTGGTCGTCCCACCGTTGCGTGGCGAGCGCCTGCCTGAACGTCATCGATTGACTCCTTTTCGCTGAACCGGGGACACACACGAATGGATGCGATCTGCTCCGATCCCGCACTTCTCTACGACGTCATCTACGGTGCGCCGCTGCAGCACGGGCGCCGGGCGACCATCGATCGGCTGGCGGCGCTATGGGGTAAAGCGATTCTGGAAAATCGTGACGCATCGAGATCACAACCGTGCGTCGGCCGGGCAAATGGAACGCAAAGACATGGACCCGGCCATGACGACGCCAGGGGTCAGGCCATCCCTCACGTCGCCGTGTTCGACACGCAACAATGAGCAGCCGGGGCTCGAGCGACTGAGCCTCTGTTTCGAGGCGTGTTACCCTCGGTCGTGCTGGCCGACCTTCGCGATGCCTTCCGAGGACTGACGCGCAGCCGGATACCGACGACCGTCGCCGTGCTGACGCTCGCGTTGGGCATCGGCGCGACCACGGCGCTCTTCAGCGCGTTCGAGTCGATCCTGCTGAATCCGCTTCCCTATCCCAACGCTGACCGGCTGGTCTCGGTCGCCGAGAGCGGCACCAGCCGCGGCGGACGCGTCAGTCCGTGGATGGCGCAGGAATGGGCGACGCGGTCGACGGCCATCGAGACGGTCGGACTCTACACCGACAGCCAACTCGTGCTGACGGACGACGGCGCCGCCGAAGTGCTTCGCGGGCAGCGTGTGAATGCGGCGTTCTTCGACGCGCTCGGCGTGCGGCCGCGGCTCGGACGTCTGCTGACCGCCGACGACGAACGGTCCCCGCGCGCGAACGTCGTCGTCCTGAGCCACGAGCTGTGGGTCGCACGGTTCGGCGCCGATCCTTCCGTCGTCGGGCGGACCTACACGCTGAACGGCGAGTCCTACCGGGTGGTCGGCGTGCTCGGACCGGAGTTTCAGCCGTTCCGCATGTCGAACGCCGCGGAGCAGCCACGCATCTACTCACCGCTCGGCTCCGATCCCGCCGCGGCGGCGCGCTGCCGGCACTGCGCCGCGGCGAACGCGATCGCGCGGCTCGCCGGCGGCGTCGAGGTCGAACGCGCGCGCCGGGATATCGCCGCGGCCACCCAGCGCTTTCACGACGAGTACCCGCTCGAGTTCGAGGCGCGCATCTCCATGGACGTGGAGCCGCTCCGGCAGCATCTCACCGCTCCGCTGCGCTCGGCGTTGTGGATCGCGCTCGGCGCGGCGGTCTGCGTGCTCCTCATCGCCTGCGCCAATCTCGCCAACCTGCAACTGATTCGCGCCGGCGCCCGCGCCGGCGAATTCGCCGTCCGCGGCGCGCTGGGGGCCAGCCGGGCCCGTCTCGCGCGGCAGATGCTCGTGGAGGGTCTCCTCATCGCCGCCGGCGGATGTGCCGCGGGCCTGCTGCTCGGCCGGGTCGGGCTGCAGGGCCTGCTGTCGATCGCGCCGCGTGAATTGCCTCGCCTGGATGAAATCACGCTCGACACGCGGGCGCTGCTCGTGACGATCGCCGCCGGCATCGCCACCTCGCTTGCCGCCGCCGTCGCGCCGGCATGGGCGGCCGCGCGCGTGGATGTGAACGACGCCCTCAAGCGTCACGCCGACCGCCGCGGCGGCGCGTCGGTCGCGCGCGCATCGCTCGCCGTCTGCCAGGTGGCGCTCGCGTTCGTGCTCGTCGCGGCGACCGGATTGCTCGTCCAGACCGTTCGCGGCCTCCTCGCCGTCGACATGGGCTTCGACGCCGCTCACGTGCTGACGATGTCGCCGGTGTTTCTGGGCACGCGAGGCATGACGGCCGATGCGATGCTGGCGAAGAAACAGGCTGCGGTCGCTGCGGTCCAGGCGCTCCCCGGCGTCGTGGCCGCGGGCATGGTCAACGACGTGCCGCTCAGCCACACGAACCCGTTTCCGTGTACGGTCGACGCAGGCGCCGCCATGGCCGCGCCTGCGCCAGCCAACGTCTTCTGGATCGACGGCGGCTACTTCGACGCGCTGCGTATTCCACTGCGCGCCGGACGGCTGCTCACCCGGTCCGACACGGAGGCCGCTCCGGCCGCCGTCGTCAGTGAGACGTTCGCGCGCCACCGCTTCGGGACGGGCGAGGCCATCGGCAGGCGGATCAGGTTCGGTGACGACCCCTGGCTGACGATCGTCGGCATCGTCGGCGACGTCCGGAACGAGTCGCTCGATGTCGCCGCCGACGAGGCGGTGTATCAACCGCTCGCGATCAACCCGGGGCACTACGTCCGGCTCGTGGCCCGTGGGACTGGCGATGCCGCCGCGCTCGAGCGGCCGATTCGCGACGCGATCCGCCGGATCGATCCGCTCGTGCCGATCTTTCACGTGCAGCCGATGGCGGACTACGTCGCCTCGTCGCTGGCGCAGCGCCGCTTCGCGCTGGCGATCATGATGGCGTTCGGCGGGCTCGCGCTGGTCCTGGCGTGCATCGGGTTGTACGGAGTCCTCGGCTACATGGTGACGCTGCGCCTGCCGGAGCTGGCCATCCGCGCAGCGCTCGGGGCATCGCGTGCCGACCTGATTCGACTCGTGGCCGGACGGAGCGCGGTCATCGTCGGCTGCGGTCTCTTCGCCGGCGCTGTGCTCGCGGCGGTGACGACGAGAGCCCTGGCGGCGCTGCTGTTCGGCGTGCACGGCGTCGATCTGCCCGTATTCATCTCCGCCGCCGTGGCCGTCGTCCTCGCGGCCGTACTGACTACAGCCTTACCCGCGCGGCGCGCGGCCGGTGCGGATCCCGTGTCGATCTTTCGATGTTGACTCGCCCGACTCACTCACTCCGCGATCGACATCAGACCAGGAGTGACCTGAACCGGCGCGGACTGACATACAGCATGCGATGGAATTCCCGGTCGAACTGCGACGGATGATTGTAGCCAAGCGAATACGCGATCTGTGAGACGCGCTCACGCGACTCCGCCAGCAGCCGGACGCCACGCATGACCGCCATCGCGGAACGCCATTCGTAGAACGAGCGCCCCGTCTCGGCCTGGAGGTCGGACTCGAACACGTCGGCGTTGAGGCCGAGACGCTGAGCGACTTCCGACACGCTCGGCCGCGTGTGTTGAGCCATCGCCACGTCTATCCAGTGCGGGGCCGCTGCAGCCTTGGATTGCTCCGCACGCTCCAGCGCCGCGGTCAATCTGCGGGCCCTGCGCTCGAGCTCCTCAGCCAGGACCGCCGGAGGCCTGCACTCCTTCCCCCGCACGACCAGACGAAACACCTCCGCGCCGGCGACGAACGCCGCGACGTCGTGGGCAAGACCTGGGAGTATGCGCGCCACGATCGTCACGAGCTCGGTGCCATTCGCGTTCGCGGCTTCGTGGAGATCACGAAGCGGTGTCCTTCCGGTCGAGGATCGGCTCTTCTCTACCGGGTAACCGGGATTCGCACGAATCAGGTTCCTCACGCTCTCGGTCCAGTCCTCTTCGAGGATCGGCTTGTGCCTGAAGTCGAGCACACCCAATCGTCCGGCGATCAGCGCGGAACCCGTGTCGCCGAACCCGGTCAGCACGAGGGTCGGAAGCCGAATATTCTCGTCGCGGAGCGTCTGGAGCACCGCCAGCCCCGACATATCGGGCAGGTTCAGATCGAGCACGAGCCCCATGAACGGCTCCGCACGCGCAAGGTCGAGGCCTTCGCCGCCCGTTTGTGCGCAGCGAACACCGATGCCCTCCAGACCGAGCAACAGCACGAGCGGATCGGTCGTGCTCGCGTCATCGTCAATCCACAAGAGGCTGTGCCTGGAGTCGTACGGAACATGACGGCGATGGAGCGTCGACGGCGCCGGACTCGCCGCCTGACCGTGCAGGTCGATCTGCGCTGCCTGGATTGACGCTGCGTACGTCATATCGTCCTCAACGAACACGCCTCTGTTCGGCGTCGTATGTCCGCTGCTGCCCTCTTAGATTACCTTCGTCTGGTCCCTCTCCTGACACCTCAGTGAGAGCCGTGTGAGCTACGTGCCGGCGGACACACACGAACCCCGTCGCAGACACTGTGTATCGTGTGCACAGGCGAACCCATCGAAGCTCAGCATTTCGCAGGCACACGAAGCGTCATCTGATATGAGTGGTGCAGTGACTATCCCGTGTGCGTCCAGCTCATTTGACGTGGCGGACCGCGGGTTAGCCTGCGCTTGTTCGGACTCTGCGCGCACAGCGAGACACGTGGCACAATTGGGCGCTGGCCAGCGAGCGTATGGCCGCCGCGCTGAAAGCAAGACGCAGCGGTCGCCCCAAGCACTGGAGTGGTTGTGGCGGGAGTATCGAAGCCGGTCATTGGATCAGAGGCGGGCGCAGCCCCCCTTGCCCCTCCCGACCGGGAGGGAGACGCCTTGGAGTACGTACGCTCGCTCGGCGAATCCGCACAGCCGGCTCTGAAGATCCTCCGCGCCCTCGGCTATGGCGACGCCGAAGCCGCGGTGCAGTTGAACCACCGCGTCGCGATCGCACGCGCGTTCGGCGTGGTCGCCGGCAGCCGGATCCTGGAGATTGGCTGCGGCCAGGGAGAGATGACGGCGACCCTTGCCGCGCTGGTTGGAGCAGACGGCCACGTCGTGGGCATCGACGCCGCCCCAGCCGACTACGGCAGGCCTGTCTGCCTGCGCGATGCCCATCGGATGATCAAGGAAGAGTCGATCGGGGACCGCATCGACTTCACGCTGGGTACGGACGCATCGACGTCCCAGGTCGACTTCCCCGAGGCGTCGTTCGATCTCGTCGTCCTCGTCCACAGCGTCTGGTATCTGGCCTCGTCCGCGGTGCTGCGGGATCTCCTTGGGCGGGCGCGCCGTTGGGCGCGGGGATTGGGACTCGCGGAGTGGGATCTCCGAGCCAACTCATCCGATCAACTGGCCCACGTGCAGGCCGTGATGCTGCAGTTGCACGTCCAGAGCGTTCGTTTGTCGGCGGGCTGTGAGCCCGATGCGCGATGGAACATCAGAAATGCGATCGGCGCGCGCGAGGCCTCTCGCCTGGCCGGCGACGCGGGCTGGCGTGTCGTGCGGGAACATCAGCTCACCACCTCCGCGGCGCTTCGGTACGGACGAGTGTCAGAGCCCGAGAGAGCCATCGCCATGGCGGAGTCCGCCTCTCGCGACCGATCGCTGGACGGAAGGTGTCGTCAGACGCTCCACTCGTTGGCGGAGAACCTGAGCGGGCTGACACAGTCCGGGCGCACGTCACTCCCGACCTATGTGATCGTGGGTGAATAGCGACTCGACCGGATCGGGCATCTCTGGGCGTAGGCTAACCGTGGGAGGCCGGGCGCGTCCAAGCGTCAGGCAGACATGGGGGGACCATGGAAGATGTGCGGCTGGCTTTCCGGGCTCTTCGCGCCACTCCGATCGTGTCGCTGGCGGCGGTGGCGTCGCTCGCGCTCGGCATGGGCGCCAACACGGCGCTGTTCTCGCTCGTCAACAGCCTCCTGCTGCGGAGTCTTCCCGTCGATCGTCCCGAGCACCTGGCGCTCGTGACCGACACCGGCCGAGGCGGCGCCTCCCTCTGGACCAACGCGATCTGGGAACAGGTCCGCGATCGCCCTCAGTTGTTCGACGGCGCTCTGGCCTACAGCCCGAGCCGGTTCTCCGTCGCCATCGACGGCGAACCGGAGACCGTCGACGGCATGTGGGCGAGCGGCGGCTACTTCGATACCCTCGGGGTCCACGCGATCGCAGGCCGGCTCCTGTCGGTCGAGGACGATCGCCGCGGCGCACCCGGAGGGGCGATTCTCGTCATCAGCCATGACTTCTGGCAGCGCCGCTTCTCCGGCGCCGCCGACGTTGTCGGACGCACGGTGACGATCGAGTCGGTGCCGTTCACGATCGCCGGCATCGCGCCGCCGGGATTCCATGGAGTGGAGGTCGGCCGCCGCTTCGACGTCGCGCTTCCCCTGGGAGCCGAGCCGCTGCTGCGCCGCACGGACTCGTTCCTGGATCGGCGCGACTGGTCGTGGCTGACGGTGATGATCAGGTTGAAGCCGGGCCAGCGCCTCGAGGGCGGCGCGTCGGCGTTGCGTGCGGTGCAGCCGCAGATCCGGGACGCCGCCGTGACGCCGGGACCGCGCGCGCTGCTGCAGGAGCCGTTCTCGCTCGAAGATGCGAGCGCCGGGACCTCGCCGCTGCGCCGCCGCTACGGCCGTCCGCTCGTCACGATCACGGTGGTCGCCGGCGTCGTGCTGTTGGTCGCGTGCACGAACATCGCCAACCTCCTCCTCGCGCGGACCATCGCGCGGCGGCACGAGCGCAGCGTCAAAGCGGCGCTCGGCGCGTCCAGGTGGCGCCTCGCGCGCGAGCTCTTCGCCGAGAGTGCGCTCCTGGCCGCCGCCGGCACCCTGCTCGGCTGGCTGTTCGCGAACTGGGCCAGCCATCTGCTGGTGCGGCAACTCTCCACGCAGTTTTCGGTCGTGTTCCTGGATCTGTCGCCGGACTGGCGCGTCTTCGCCTTCTCCGCGGCGATCGCGATCTTCACCGCCGTGCTCTTCGGCACCGCGCCCGCGTTTCTGACCTCGAGAGCCAGGCCCATCCTGGCGCTCAAGGACGGAGGCAGGGGCACCGTGGGCTCGCAGCGGATCGGACTCGCGGATGGCCTCGTCATCACGCAGATCGCGCTGTCGGTGGTCCTGACGGTGGCCGCGGGGCTGCTCGGACGCACGTTCGTCCAGCTGGCGACCATGGACGTCGGGTTCGACAAAGAGGGCGTGGTGCTGGCGACGCTCGACATGCAGTCGGCCGGCATCCAGGCGAACGATCGCGAACGGCTGCTCGGCCGCGTCCGGGAATCGGTTGGTGGAGTCCCTGGCGTCTCGAGCGTGGGATTGTCACCGTTCGCACCGCTGGTCGGCGGCTACGCGACGATGAACGTCGTCCTCGACGGCGTCAAGCCGCTGCCGGACGCGCAGCAGCGCACCACCGCCAACTACATCAGCCCGGGATGGTTCAGTGCCTACCGCATGGCGATCCTGGCCGGACGTGATGTCACCGACGCGGATCGAGCCGGCGCGCCCGCGGTCGCGATCGTGAATCGCGCGTTCGCGCGAAAGTTCGCCGGAGGCGGCAATCCCGTCGGCCGGGCGATCATGTGGGGCAGCAGGCGGATCGAGATCGTGGGTCTCGTCGCCGATGCCGTCTATCGCTCCGCGCGCGAGCCGATGTCGCCGACCGTCTACATCCCGCTGGCGCAGAACCCGGGCGCGATGGGGTTGCCGTCAGCCATCCTCAGCGTGCGCGCGCAGGCAGACGATCCACGCACCCTGGTCCGCGATATCTCCCGCGCCGTGGCCGGCGTCAATCCGCAGGTGCGCGTGACGTTCCGGCCGCTGGCGGACTACGTCAACGGCGCACTGGCGCAGGAACGGCTGCTCGCCGTGCTCTCGGGCTTTTTTGGGGCGCTCGCGCTCCTGCTCGCCGGGCTCGGCCTCTACGGCGTCACGGCCTTCAGCGTGCACCGCCGCACCTCGGAGCTCGGCCTTCGTCTGACGCTCGGCGCGACCCCCTGGGGAGTCGTGCGGCTCGTGATCCGCCGCGTGATGCTGCTCGTCGTCAGCGGCGTCGCCATCGGCACGATCGCGAGCGTGTGGCTCTCCCGCTTCGTGGCGACGCTGCTGTATGGCCTCGAGCCGCGGGACCCGCTGACGCTCGCGGGCGCTGCGCTGCTGCTGATCGCCGTCGGGGCCGCCGCCGGCTGGCTGCCGGCACGGCGCGCCGCCCTGCTCGATCCCGCCCAGACGCTGCGCAACGCGTGAGCCGTCCGCGCGCGGATCGCGCTGTCAGCGACCGTCGGGCATCTCGCCGAGCTGCGGACGGAAGTGGCCGTGCGCCATGAAGATGATGTCGAAGGCCTGCTGTCCTTCCGTGCACCCGTCGTGGATCACGTTCTCCGTGGGCGCCAGGTAACCCTCGCCCGGGCGTAGCCTCAACTTCACGACCGGATACGCCGCGTAGGTGGACATGAAGGCGCGCCTGAACGGCTCGAGCGGCGGCGAGAGGGGATTCTGGCCGACGGAGATGTTCCGCTCGCGCAGCAGCGCCGCGATCTGCTCGAGGCCGAGATTGACGTAGAGGAGAAAGCGATCGCCGGATCCCGTGTTCAGGCAGATCCGGTTGAGCGAGAACTTCCGCAATGGCAGCGGGTCGTTTCCGAGGCTGTCGGTGTGAATGCCGAGCAGCTGATCGTGATTGGCTCCGGTGTTCGACGTCGTCGGCAGCCCCGGCTCGTTGAAGTAGATGCAGGGCTTCTCGACGACGGTGTGCGGAAGCGTCAGCGTCCTGGCGTACTCGAGTGCGCGCGCCAATCCTTCCTTGTATTCACTCGTCGCCCGCAGCGGCTCGAGCTGCCGTTCCTCGCTGACGCCCCTGGCGAATGCACGCAGCGGCTCGAAGGCGTCCATGATCGGCTGCGGCACGCGGATCACCTGAACCCAGTTGCCCGGCTGGATGTCGCTGGCGCCGCCGAGAAGGATGTCGAGCTCGGCGTCGGTCGGCTCTCTCCATGGCAGCTTCGGCACGAAGGCGTGCGCACAGTACGGCAGCGACGGGTACTGCTGCGGCCCGCTCGTCATGCCGTCGCTGCACGCGAGCGAGCCGTCTCGCCGGTGCTGGCTGCCCGCGAGCAGCTTGACGCCATTCGACAGTGAGACCGCGGTGACGGGATTGTCGGTTGCGAGTGAGGGCATGATCAGAAGCTCCATCCGATGCCGGGTTGCTGACGTCGAGGACGTTCACGGAGACCTTGAACGTGCGTGCTCATGAAGACCTCTGGAGGCGCGACGCCGACGGGCGCTACTCGGAGCGCAGGGCGCTCAGCGGATCGATCCGGCTCGCCCGGCGCGCCGGCCCATACGCGGCGAGCGCCGAGACCGCCACGACCATCAGCGGGATGGCCGTGAACGTGACGTAGTCGGTCACGTCGATGCCGAAGAGCATCCCTCGTATCGTGGCCGACAGGAGCACGGCCGCGCCGAGCCCGAACACCACGCCCACGGCGACGACGCCAAGACATTGCCGAATGACCAGCCGCACGGCGGAGGCCGGCGTCGCTCCGAGCGTCAGCCGGATCCCGATCTCGGGCGTCCGGCGTTGAACGGAATGCGCCGTCAGCCCGTAGACGCCGACCACGACGAGGAGCGCCGCGATGCCGCCGACGACGCTCAGCAGCAGCGCCATGTAGCGCTCGGGAGCGATCGCCTCGGCGATCAGCCGATCGACGGGACCGACCCGCGACATCGGCGCCGAAGTCGAGACGGCCGTCACGGCGGCCTGAACCGAGGCGGCCAGTGCCGGGGCCGGAATCGCGGCGCGAACCGCCAGGGTCATCGATCCGCGCGGGTTCTGGACGTACGGAACATAGAAGTGCGGCGACGGCGCCACGTTCAACTGCCGCTGCACCGTGTCTGCGACGATGCCGACGACTTCGTAGAACGGGTCCTGTTCGGAGAACTGGAGTCGGGCGCCGATCGCGCCGCGCTCGGGGAGGAACCGCTTCGCGAAGGTTTCGTTCACCACCGCGACCTTCATCCCGTCGGCACCGTCCGTGGACATGAACAGCCGTCCTTGCTTCAGCGCGATCCGCATCGCGCCGAAGTAGTCGCCCATGACGCGTGCGTAGTTCGTGGTGACGCTCCGGTCCTTGGGCCACGGGTCGTTGTTGATTCTGAAGGCGGTCGTCCAATAGCTGGTGTGCAGCGGGAAGTCCCCGGTGGCGCCCGCGGCTTCGACGCCGGGGAGCGCTTCGATCCGCGTCACGACCTCCTGGTAGAACGCGCGCAGCCCTTCGGGCGTCAGGCTCGATGGAGGATCGACGCGGGCGACGAGCACGTCCGCGGACTGGTAGCCCAGCTTCACCGAGCTCAGCTTCCAGAAGCTGCGGAGCGCGAGACCGACGCCGATCAGCAGCGCCACGGAGAGCGCGATCTCGGCGCCGAGCAGCGTGGATCGGAAGCGCCGTTGACGGCGATCGGTGGTCGCCGTACGGCTGGTCGTGCCGCGCAGCCATTCCTGCGGCGCGCTCCTGGCGGTGACGGCCAGCGGCAACAGCACGACGAGCACCGCCGTGAGCGCGGTCACCGCGATCGCGAACGCCAGCGCGGCGCCGTCGAGCGACACTTCGGCCCGGCGGGGCAGCGGAACGGGACCCGTTCGCACCAGTACGGCGAGCAGCCACGAGGCGAGCAGCCAGCCGGCGGACGCCGCGGCAGCCAACAGCAGCATCGTCTCGGTCAGCGCGTGCCAGGCGAACCGCGCGCGACCGCATCCGAGCGCCACGCGCAGCCCGAGCTCGAAGCGCCTGCCGATCAATCGCGTCAGCACCAGGCTGATGGCGTTCGTGCAGGCGATGAGGAATATCAGGGACGAGGCCAGCACCAGCGCCGTCAGCGGCCGCTCCACCCGGCTGCGCACGATCCGCTCGAGTGGCGTCACGATGACCTTCCGTTCACCCGACGCCGCCCCCGGTACCCGGGCGGCAATCGTCTCGAGCTCGAAGCGGGCCTGCTCGGGCGACGCCGCCGGCGCGAGCTGTCCGATGACGGTGAGCACACGCTGCGCCGGATCGTCGAACAGGCTCAATTCGTGGCCGGCATGGCCGGCATGGGCGCCGGCCCCGCCGTGTGCCGTGTGTCCCGCCTGGCTGTGCGACGTGAGGCCGATCGACACCGGCAGCCACACTTCGGGCGCGCCCACCGTGGGAATCTCCACGTGGCCGACGATCCCCACCACCGTGCACCAGGTATCGCCGACGCGAATCTGTCTGCCGACGATGCCGGAATCGCCGCCGAAACGTCTGAGCAGCGTCCGCTCGGAGAGCAGGGCCACCGGCTCGGCGCCCGGTCGATCCTCGTCGGACGTGAACGTCCGGCCGATCTTCGCCGGAATGCCGAGCATCGGAAACACGTTGGCCGTCGCGACACCGACGAACACCGCTTCGGTGCGGCCCTCCTGCGTCAGCATCAACGTGCGGCGCTGCGTGCCGGCCAGCTCCGACATCGTCCGGCTCTCGTCCCGCCACAGCCGGAGTGTCGGGAACGCGGTGGGCACCTCGACGGCGCCGACGCCGGAATTGCTCTCGAGCTCCGACACGGCGACGGTTCGATCCGCGTGGCGAAAGGGCAGCGGGCGCAGGAAGACGGCGTTGATCACGCTGAAGAGGGCCGTCGCCGCGCCGATACCCAGCGCGAGCGATGCCGTCACGCTCAGCGCGAACGCCGGCTGCTTGACCAGCGCGCGCAGGGCCACGCGCACCTCCCCACCGACGCGTCCGATGATCCGACCGAGCAACATGTCGATCCCCTTCCAGCGTCCGGGACACGCCGGCCGAAGCCCGAAGGGCGCTCGCCCTCTCGGCTCCGGCCGGCCGGTTCGCGCGCCTAGAACATCGGGGGCGGCGGCGAGTCGTAGTGGGCGTCGGTGTGGCCGTTGTCGTAGTGACCGTCGGTGTGCCCTTCGGTCACCGGGTGTGACTCAGTCGAAGCGGTGAACTGCTCGACGATCGATTCCAGATCGACGTCCTCGACGGTGTGCGGGTCGACTCTGTCCATGACGGTCTCCTTCATGTGAACGACCGATTCGCCGCTCATGCCTCGTTTCGCTGCCCACGGCCCCGTCCCTTCCGCCCGATGCGACCGCGACGCATCACACGGGCTGAAGGGGGATGACGGGATGCCGAGCGATTCGAGCCAACCTGGACTCCATGGCCCGTGCGCGCGCGCTCGCACGGTAAGGGAAGACTATCCCTCGAGCTCCGTTGGCCGGGTACCGCTCGCCGTGCCAGCGCACCACGAGTTTGTGCGCGGTCGCATCGGTCCTTGTCGCGGTCTTCAACACTGGCGTCTTGATCTGGGCGATGCCGTGGAGCGCCGACCACTCCACCGGCCACGCGAGTACTTCGTCGAGCCATTCCATCTCGGCGTGAAGGCCCGCCCGCATCGCCACCTGCCGGAGCTCCGCGCTCAGCGCGATCGAGTCCGAACAACCGCACTGGCAGGGGACGTGCGGAACCGGCCGGATGCCGAGATGGCGCCACAACATGTTCAGCCCCGACGGCGGCCGAAGATCGAGGACCGGCGCGCCGGGCTGCGCCCCCTCCGTCGAGGACGCGTACGCCATCGGCCACGTGTGGTCGAGCGCGTGTTCCCCCTGGCACCGCTGCACGAAGGCGGTTCGGCAACAGCGCGGGTACCCGAGCAGCAGCCCGATCTCGTCGGCATCACCGCGGCGACACGCCGCCTGCAGGCGCTCGAGGTTGGCGGCGCCGCCGACCGCGATTCGCAGCGATCGAGGCTCGGCCGGCGCGTGCGTCCCGCCGGCCGCGGCCTCTTCGAACGTCGCGGGTGCATCGTCCATGGCGTGGGCGGAGAGCCCCATCGCCCGCCACACCTCCCTCGACGACTCGAAGGCACGTCGTGACATCCGCACGAGCGCGCACGGACGAACGCCTGCCGCGACGGAAGACGCCTCGATCCCCGGCCACGCGCGGACGATTCTTCCGAGCCGATCCGCCCACGCGTCCCGCGCATCCTCGCTGACCCATGACAGGCGCACACCCTCACCGAGCAGTGACGCCAGGGGCTGGTCCTCGACGGCGGCGACGCGCGGTCGCGTGCGCAGCAGCCCGTCTATCGAGACGTACCGCCCCTTGGACCATTCGTCGACGGCCGCGCGCTCGATATCCCGCCGCTCCGGACGGCGGGAGAGCGGCGTGACACCGCGCGCCTGCAACTCGGACTCGAGCCGCTCGTACAGCGTCATCCACACCTGGCAATGCTCGGTGCGGTTCCGCCAGTCGCCGTCGATCGCCGTGCCGGGGCATTGGCCCTTGCACATCAGGAAGAACCGGCAATCGCCGCACCCGCCGGCGGCCTGCGGCGTGTGGTACAGGGCGATGTATCGCTCGAAGCCGGGCCGTGCGGCCTTGACGAAGTCGATCCCGTCCTTGTTCGTGCGTCCGCAGTTCGAGCGCTGCCCGTGCCCCTCGACGCCGCGAACGGCGCGTGTCGTGAACGGATCGCAGCCGTTCCAGATGCAGCTCGCCCGCCGGTCGTCGCCGACCAGCAGGGCCCGCATCTCCGGGAAGAGGTCGAACGTGATGCCGGGCGTGGTGCGCTCGAGCTCGAGGAATGCGAGCAGCGCCGCGATGTTCTCGTCGGCGCTGAGACCGTAGGCGGTCTTGACGGCGCCGTACTCGGTCTCGAGCAGGTGCAGGCGGAACGCGACGACCCCGCGCGCATGCAGGTCCGCCACCCAGGCGGTCAGCCGCGGCAGTCTGTCGGCGGTTGCGTTGCCGCGATGGAGCGTGACGATGACCGCGCAGCGAATCCCTTCGGCGCAGAGCCGCTCGACCGCATGTTGGGACCGCGCCGTGCTCTCCCGCGTCTGCTCCAGGTCGCCGTGCCATCGCACGTCGTTCAGCTCGCCAGGACCATCCATGGAGATGCCGACGCGCACCCCATACTTGTGAAACAACGCGACGTGCTCGTCCCGGATGAGCGTCGCGTTCGTCTGCACCCGGTTGCTGCCGTAGCGCTCGTAGCCCCACGCCCAGATCTCCTCGAGATCCTTCAGCGGCAGCAGCAGCGGCTCTCCGCCGAACAGGGTGAACGGGCCGCCCTCCTGCTCGACCGCCTGCTTCATCCGCTGGATGTCGTACTTGCGTGAGACATTCCCCGCGTCGCGCTGCGGATCCTGATAGCAGTATCCACACTGGATGTTGCACAACACGCCGAGCGGCCGTAATTCGACAGACATCGCAGGCCCTCGCTTGATGCGTCAGTCGAGGCTGCCCTCGAAGCCGACGGGGACGAAATGAAAGAACATCGACCAGGACGTCCGGCCCTCCGCCAGCCGCTCGCGATAGTGCGGGATCGATCGGCCCTTGAATATCGCGCCGTCGGACGGCGAGAGCAGCACTTCGACGGGCTCGCGCCCATCGGGCTGCAGATAGAGCGGCCAGGCCTCTTCCTGCCGGCTGCTGGAGGCGTGGATCGTCAGCGACAGCGTGTACTCGCACTGCGCGCGATCGGTGTGACGAGCCAGCGATGCGCCCGGATGGTAGAGCCCGAGATAGCTGTAGGAGCACTTCACCGGCTCCGGGATCGCGCGCTGCACCAGCTCGCGCACATGGGCATGCAGCCAGCGTGCGGCCCGCTCGTTGTGCAGCGTGTCGCGTTGGGCCTGCTTGTCGCCCGCCAGCAGATGACCGTTGTCCTTGAGCCGCTGGTAATAGCCGGCGAAGCCGGAGACGACGGCGGCGGGCAGCAGACCGCGGACGATGCCAAAACCCTCCAGGGAAAGTTGGCCTTGGACGGCGGCCAGGGCGTCGTTCCATTGGCGGCCCATCTCGCGCAACTCGGCGGTTTGCGCCGGATCCGGCGCGAGACGCCGAGCCTCTTCGACTTGTGCCGGCGTGAACCAGAGCGGCCAGCGCATGCCGCGGCGCCGGTCGTCGCACCAGACGATCCGATGGTCATCGCTCGCGTCGTCTTCGGTCAGACATGTCGCGAGGAACCGTTCCTCGTCGGTGTGCGTGGCCGGCTCGGGATCGCCGGGAACGAGGCCGTCGGCGATCAGATCGGCGACGGCT
>Ga0075367_10000419_pt1 | contig 15711 bp, 12 predicted proteins | sample EndMethybrTD3032_FD_71399 | JGI IMG/M metagenome (GOLD analysis project Ga0075367, IMG submission 71399) | Populus endosphere microbial communities from Tennessee, USA - Endosphere MetaG P. TD hybrid TD303-2 | ecosystem: Host-associated > Plants > Roots > Endosphere | place: USA: Tennessee... | reverse complement strand
TTCTATGGCGGCACCGAACGGATAGCTTCCTACCTGACTGAAGAACTCGTCGCACAAGGACACGACGTGACGCTGTTCGCCAGCGGCGATTCCATCACCGCCGCGAAGCTCGTTCCCTGCTGCGCCCAGGCCCTGCGCCTCAACAAGACCGTGCGAGATCCGATCCCGTACTACATGCTGATGCTGGACAAGGTGCGTCGCCAGGCACACGAGTTCGATATCATCCACTTCCACATGGACCAGTTCCATTTTCCCATCTTTCGCGACATTGCAAGCCGCACGATCACGACGCTGCATGGCCGCCAGGATCTGTCGGATATGTTTCCGCTCTACGCCGGCTTTCCGGAAATGCGCCTGGTTTCGATCTCCAATGCCCAGCGCAAACCGATCCCCACCGCATCCTATGCGGCCACCATCTACCACGGGCTGCCGCGTGACCTGCTCACGCCGTCCCTGAAGCCGCGCGGCGGGTATCTCGCCTTCATTGGCCGCATTTCGCCCGAGAAGCGCGTCGATCGCGCCATTCGCATCGCACGCGCCGTCGGCATTCCGCTGAAGATCGCAGCCAAGGTCGATCGCGTCGATCTCGAGTACTTCAAGGCCGAGATCGAGCCGATGCTGAACAGCGACGACGTGGAGTACATCGGCGAGATCGATGAACGCCGCAAGCCAGCCTTCTTGGGTGAGGCTCGCGGCCTGCTGTTTCCGATCGATTGGCCGGAACCGTTCGGGCTGGTCATGATCGAGGCGATGGCCTGCGGCACGCCGGTGCTCGCCTTCAGGCACGGCTCGGTACCTGAAGTGATCGACGAAGGTGTCACCGGGTTCGTCGTCGACAGCGAGGAGGAGGCGGTACGCAAGCTCGGCGCCTTGCTGGCGCTCGATCGCGGACGCGTGCGTCGGCGCTTCGAGGAGCGCTTTACAGCCTCGCGCATGGCAACCGACTATGTCAGACTCTATAAGAGTCTGCTACCGGTGGCCGCCGAGCGCCGCGCGCTTCGTCTGGTGTCCGCCTCGGAAAGCGATACCGCCGCGGTCCAATAGGCTTTTGGTACCGCTCACAGGGCAGCACGGCGCCCTGTAGCCTGGAAGGGTGCTCTTCCCATGCCACGACCAAAAGCCATCCAAGCCGCCGTCCCTCTCGTGCCCTCGGCAGTCGAAGCACCCTTCTATATTCCTGCGACGGACGCCCCTTCGCGTCCGCGACGCAATCTGAAGCACAACGACACCTTCGCGGTGTTCGACAGCCACGGCGACGTCGGCGCAAGTGCCGGCGGCGAGGACGGGCTGTTTGACTGCGATACCCGTTATCTTTCGCATCTCGAGTTGCTGATCAACGGCTCCAGGCCACTGCTGCTGCACTCGGCAATCAATGACAACAACCTCCACTATCACGTAGACCTCACCAATCCCGACATTTTCATCGACGGTCAGATCACGCTCCTCAAGGATACGGTCCACATCTCGCGCACCATCTATCTGTGCGAGGGCTCCTTGCGCGAGCGGATCGGCCTGATGAACCACGGCCCCGAGCCGGTCACCTTCAGGCTCTCGTTGGCGTTTGCGGCCGACTTTGCCGACATATTCGAGGTGCGTGGCATAAAGCGGCTTCGCCGCGGCCAGACCTGGAGCGCGGTGCTGCCACCGAGCGGCGTGGGCCTATCGTATCGCGGATTGGATGGGACAATGCGCCGGACGATGCTGCACTTCGAGCCTGCGCCGACCCTGCTGCAGGAAAGCGTGGCGTCCTATGTCGTGACCCTGGCCCCGCAGGAGAAACGCGCAATTTTCGTTACGGCTGCCAGCCACGGCCGTCTCCCAGATTCCACCGTATCGTTCTTCCGCGGCCTCGCCACGCTGCGCCGCCACCTCAAATCGGCGACGCGACATGCAGCATCCGTCGAGACGTCCAACTCTGTCGTCAACGAAGTTCTCTGCCGATCCATGGCAGACCTCTACATGCTGATGACGCGCACACCCGATGGTCTTTACCCATACGCCGGCATCCCCTGGTATTCGACGACCTTCGGGCGCGACGGCATCATCACGGCCATGCAGATGCTGTGGGTCGATCCGGCCATCGCCGCCGGCGTCCTCAGACGGCTGGCCCGCCTGCAGGCCGTAAAGCTTGACAAGCAGGCGGATGCAGCGCCCGGCAAGATCCTCCACGAGATGCGTGGAGGCGAAATGGCGGCGCTGCAGGAGGTGCCATTCGCCCAGTACTACGGGACGGTCGACGCCACGCCGCTCTACGTCATGCTTGCCGGACAGTATCTGGATCGCACGGGCGACCTCTCCCTTATCCGCGAGGTCTGGCCGGCCATCGAACGGGCGTTGGCCTGGCTCGACGGGCCCGCCGACATCGATGGCGACGGCCTGATCGAATACGCGCGAGGCGCACAAACCGGTCTCTCCAATCAGGGCTGGAAGGATTCCCATGATTCCGTCTTCCACGCCGACGGCCGCCTGGCGGAGGGGCCGATCGCGCTCGTCGAGGTGCAGGGTTACGCCTACGCCGCCAGGCTGGCCGCGTCGATATGTGCCCAAGCCCTGGGCCTGAAGGAGCGCGCGGCGACTCTGGTGGCCCAGGCGGAACGGCTGCGCCAGCGTTTCGAGGAGACGTTCTGGTGCGATGACATCGGCTTCTACGCGATCGCGCTCGACGGCAAGAAATCGCCCTGCCGGGTGCGGACCAGCAATCCGGGACACGCTCTCGCAACAGGCATCGCCGCACCGGAGCGGGGCGCGATCGTCGCATCGACGCTGTTGAAGTCGGACTTCTATTCGGGCTGGGGCATCCGCACCGTCGCCAAGGGCGAGGCGCGCTACAATCCGATGTCCTATCACAACGGCTCGATCTGGCCGCACGACAATGCCCTTCTGGCGCAGGGCCTGGCGAGGTATGGGGCCAAGCGCGGTGTGATCGGCATCTTCGAAAGCCTCATGCGCGCCACGTCGTATCTGGATCACCGGCGCATTCCGGAGCTCTACTGCGGATTCTCACGCCGACCTGGTCGCGGCCCGACGCTCTACCCCGCGGCCTGCTCACCGCAAGCGTGGGCAGCCGCAGCCCCGTTCTCGCTGATCCAGTCGATGCTGGGTCTAGAGTTCCGGCCTGGCGAAGCTGAAATTCGCCTCAATAACCCCGTCGTGCCAGAGCTCGCCGGCGCCATCACGCTCCGCAATGTGACGTTAGGCGACGCGAGTGCGGATTTCACAGTCCACCCAAGCCCTGGCGGCATCGCGCTCGAGGTGCTGCGCACAAAGGGCAACCTCAGAATTTCCGTGGTAATCAGCCCGCAAACATAGACACGCCCCGCCCGCAGCCAGCCCGGAGTGGCATAGGCCGTCATGCCGGCTTTTCCACCACACTCTATCTCTCGACAGGAAGGCGAGGCGAGCGCTGAAGCCGAGGGCGCTTGGCAAGATCATCCGCCAGCCGCATGCGCTCCGGCCGGAACAGACGCGCGTCCATCACAGGTAGGTCGGCCGCAATCTTCGGACGGAAACCCATGCGGGCGATCACATCGCGCTCGAGATCGATGCCGGGGGCGATCTCGATCAATTCGACGCCCGACGCCTGCAGCCGAAACACCGCACGCTCGGTAACGTAGAGCACGCGCTGACCGCGCTGGCGTCCGTACGTGCCGCTGTAGGTAATCTGCTCGACCGCCTTGACGAGCTTCGCTCCATCTCCATCGCGGACAATCTTGAGCTGGCCGTCCGAGCATACGATGTCGCTCTTGCCGGCAGTGAACGTGCCGCTGAAGATCACCGTCCGCGCATTCTGGCTGATATTGATGAAGCCACCCGGCCCGACGATGCGCCCGCCGAAGCGGCTGACGTTGGCGTTGCCCGCTTCGTCCGCTTCCGCAAACGAAAGAAACGCCAGATCGAGCCCGCCTCCGTCATAGAAGTCGAACTGATAGGGTTGGTCAACCATGGCAGAATAATTGCGCGAGGCGCCGGCCTCGTTGCCGGACGCGGGCGCGCCCCCTATCAGACCCTGCTCGTTGGTCAGGCAGATCTCGTCGAGCACGTCCTCCTCGGCCGCCACGTTGGCGATGCCGGTCGAAATGCCGGACCCGAGATTGCAGATGGCGCCGGGAAACAGCTCAATTGCCGCGCGCCGCGCGATGATCTTGCGGGCGCCGAGCGGCAGCGCGGGAATATCCGAGAGCGGAACCTTCAGTTCGCCGGCGTAGGCCGGGCTGTAGTAGGTCTCGTACGTCTGCCGCTGCTCAGGCTCGACCACCACGAGGTCAACCAGGATGCCCGGGATCTTGACCTGTTTGGCAGCCAGAGTGCCCCGCTTGGCCATGCGTTTGACTTGCACGATGACGACGCCGCCGCAGCGGCGCGTCGCCTGCGCTTGCGACAGCATCTCGCCGAACACCGCTTCTTCCTCCATCGTCACGTTGCCGTCCTCGTCAGCGGTCGTACCGCGCAGGAAACAAACGTCGAAGTGCATCGGCTTGAAGAAGAGGTGGTCCTGACCGCGGAAGTTGACGAGCTCGACCAGATCTTCCGTGGCGCACTTGCTTTGCCGCCCGCCGCCGTGGCGCGGATCGACGAAGGTGTGCAGGCCGGTCTGCGTCAGCAGGCCCGGGCGGCCGGCGGCGATCTCGCGCATCAGCTGCGACAGCGCACCTTGCGGCAGCGTGTAGCCCTCGATCTTGTCGGCCAGCGCCATGGTCGAGATTTCCGGCGAGTTGACGAACGTGCCGCATACAATCCGCTTGAGCAGGCCCAGGTGTGCGAAATGACCGGCACCGAGGTGTGTGCCGTCGCCGAGCCCAACCGGATGCACAGCGGTGATGTTGCGCGGCTCACCATGGGCAAGGAACCGCCGTTCGACGGCCGCCATCAGTTCTTCCGGCACAGCGTGACCGCCGCCTGAGCCGCCCACCAGCAAGGTATCGCCCGGGCGAAGAACCTGGACCGCCTCGTCAGCCGTTACGCGTCGCACGGGATTCCCCTGTTGTCTGCCTCAGAACTGTCCTGGAAAATGGCACGCCGCGAAGTGCCCGGGCCTATGCTCGATCATCGGCGGCAACACCTCGGCGCAGATCGATTTCGCGATCGGGCACCGCGTTCGAAACCGGCAGCCGGATGGCGGATTGAGTGCGCTCGGGGGCTCGCCTTGCAACGGCAGCCGCTTGCGCCGCTTCTCGATGGCCGCGTCGGGAATTGGCACCGCGGAAATGAGGTAGCGCGTGTAGGGATGCAGCGGCCCGGCGAACAGCTTGTCCGCCGGAGCGACCTCCGCGACCTTGCCGAGGTAGAGGACGACGACGCGATCGGAAATGTGGCGTACGACCGCGAGATCATGCGCGATGAAGAGATAGGTTAGGCCGAACCGTTCCTGCAAATCGATCAGCAGGTTGATGATCTGGGCCTGGATGTTGACGTCCAGCGCCGAGATCGGCTCGTCGGCGATGATGAAATCCGGCCGCACCGACAGGGCGCGCGCAATCGAGATGCGCTGCCGCTGTCCACCCGAGAACTCGTGCGGATAGCGCTCGGCCGCTTTCGGGCTGAGACCGACGACGTCAAGCAGCTCGCCGACGTGCTTGCGAGTCTCTGCTTCGGAGCTCGTGATGCGATGCAGGCGCAGCGGCTCGCCGAGGATATCGGCCACCGTCATGCGCGGGTTGAGCGATGCGTATGGGTCCTGGAACACCATCTGCATGCGCCGGCGCAGCGGCCGGATGGTGGACTGCGTGGCGTTGGCGATATCCTGCCCATGAAAGATCACCGAGCCGGCGGTCGGCTGGTGGATACGCGCCACCACGCGCGCGAGCGTCGATTTTCCGCAGCCCGACTCGCCGACCAGCCCGACGGTCTCCCCCTGTGCAACATCGAGATCGACGCCGTCGACCGCGTGCACGATCTCCCGTTTGCCGAAGAAGCTCCTCTTGGGCAGAGGAAAATGCTTCACCACCCCGCGCAACTGCAGCATGCGCTCGCCGCGCTCGAGCGTCGTGCCTGCACCGTGATCCATGCCGGCCTTCGCCAGGGCCGGCACCGGCGCACGAGTCGAAGGCGGCGGCAACGGGTTGCCGGATTGCGTGACCCAGCAGCGCGCTTTCGCACCGGGTGCGAGCTCCAACAGGTCAGGATGCTCGGTGCACTTGTCGATGCGGAAGGGGCAGCGGGCGGCAAACCGGCAGCCGGGCGGATGGGCGATCGGATCGGGCGGCGTGCCTTCGATGGTCACGAGCCGCCGCTGCCCCTGCACGTGACGGTCGATGCGAGGCACGGCGTTGATGAGGGCCCAGGTGTAGGGGTGACGCGGATTGGACAGGATCGCCTCGGTCGGGCCTTCCTCGACGACCTCGCCGGCGTACATCACGACGACGCGCGCGCACACGCTGGCGATCACGCCGAGATCGTGGCTGATTAGGACAATGGCCGTGTTGAAATCGCGATTGAGCTCGGCAATCAAGTCGAGAATCTGGGCTTGGATGGTGACGTCGAGCGCCGTAGTGGGCTCGTCCGCGATCAAAAGAGAAGGCTCGTTGGCGAACCCCATCGCCAACATGACGCGCTGGCGCATGCCGCCGGAGAACTGGTGCGGATAGCTTTCGATCGCGCGCTCCGGCGCCGTGATGCCCATGCGGCCGAGCAGGTCTATCGACCGTTCGAGCGCCTGCTGCTCGTCCAGGCGGCCGTGCACGAGCATCGTCTCGGCCAACTGGCGCGCAATCTTGAGGACGGGATTGAGCGACGTCATCGGGTCCTGGAAGACCATGGCGATGCCGTCGCCGCGAATCTTGCGCAGCTCTTCCTGCCCCATGTTGACGATGTCGCGCCCCTGGAAGCGGATTTCGCCGCTGACGATGCGCGCGGGATCTTCCAGGAGGCGGATCAGCGAGAGCGCGGCAACCGTCTTGCCGGAACCCGACTCTCCGACGATGCCGAGCGTCTCCCCGGCTGTCACTGAGAAGCTCACTCCATCGACCGCGCGCACCACGCCGGCGTCGGTGAAGAATTGCGTGCGCAGATCGCTGACTTCGAGGATCGGCCTGGCGATGCTTTTCGCGGCTGCCTGGCTCGCCCGGGTCGTTTCCTGCATCGGCGCCTGCCTCACCGCCGCCGCGACTTGGGATCGAGCCAGTCGCGTATGCCGTCACCCAAGAAATTGAAGCCGACCACGATCGTGAGGATAGCGAGGCCAGGGAACGCCGCCACCCACCATTGCTCGATCAGCTCGCGTCCTTCGGACACCATCGAGCCCCACTCCGGCGTCGGCGGGACAACGCCGAGACCGAGGAACGAGAGACCGGCGAAGGTAATAATGGCATTGCCGACGTCCAGCGTCACCAGCACGATCAACGGACCGATCGAATTCGGGATGATATGGCGGATCAGGATGCGCGCCGGGCTGAGACCAACCACAACGGCTGCTTCGACATATTCCTGCGAGCGCTGCACGATGATGAGGCTGCGTGCCAAGCGGGCGAACTTGGGCCACCAGACGACCAGCATGGCAATGATGGTGTTGATCGCACCGATGCCGAGCGCGGCGGCGATCGCCAGCGCCAGAATGATCGGCGGGAAGCACAGCACCAGGTCGGTGATGCGCATGATCAGCTCTTCGATCTTTCCGCGCGCGTAGGCCGCAACTCCACCGACCAGCGTGCCGAAGGCCGCCGCGAGAACGACAACGATGATACCGGTGGAGAGCGAGATGCGCGAACCATAGAGGAGCCGCGCGAAGACATCGCGGCCGAGCACGTCGGTACCGAGCCAATGACTGGCCGACGGCGGGCGCAGGCGCTGGGTGACGTCGACGACGTCCGGCGCGTGCCAAGTCAACACCGGCGCCAGAATCGCGACCAGGATCCACGCCAGAATGATCAGCGCGCCAGCGCTGGCCAAGCCGTAGCGCCTGAGCCAGCGCCGCCTCTTGGAGGGGACCGCCTCGAACGCAACGGGCGTGACGGTGGTCGCTGCGCTCATCGCACGACCCGTGGATCGAGAAGCGCGTAGCTGATGTCGATCAGGAGATTGATCACCAAATAGGTGATTGCAACCACCAGCGTGATACCCATGATCGCCGGAAAATCGAGCGCCGCCGCGCTGCGGAAGGTGTAGCGCCCGAGCCCCGGCCAGGAAAAAATCGTCTCGGTCATTACCGCACCGGTCAGCAGATTGGCATACGCCAGACCGCCGAGCGTCACGACCGGGATCAGCGCATTCGGCAAGACATGGCCCCAGACGATGTTGCGCTCCTTGAGCCCCTTGGCACGCGCAACGCGCACGTAGTCCTGCTGCATGCTTTCCAGCATGCTCGCGCGTGTCGTGCGCGTAATGAGGCCCAAAGTTGCAGCCGCCAGCACCGTCGAAGGCAATACCAGGTGCGCGAGGGCATCGGTGAACGTGTTCCAATCGCCTGATAGGACGCTGTCGATGAGGTAGAGGCCGGTTATCCGCGTCGGCGGGAACGCGATTGTATCGAGGCGGCCGGGACCAGGCGCGATCTGCAGCCCTCCGTAGAAGATGGCGAGCACGATGAAGGCCAGCCAGAAGGTCGGCGCCGAAACTCCGGCCAGCGAGATAAAACGCGCGACATGATCGATCCAGGAGTCGCGCCGCACCGCCGCGAACACACCCAGCGGCACGCCGAACACGACCGACAGCAGAAAGCCAGCGGTGGCAAGCTCGATGGTAGCCGGCGCGTAGCTGACGATATCGTCGAGCACCGGCCGTTGCGACGCAATGGAGATGCCGAGATCGCCATGCAGCAGCCCCTTCAGAAAGATGAAGTAGCGCTCCCACAGTGGGAGGTCGAGGCCCCACTTGGCGCGGAAGGCGGCGAGAAATTCCGGGTTCGAGGCTGCCAGATCACCAAGCTGCGCAAGCGCGGGATCGCCCGGTACCGTATTCGCGATAAGAAAGATAACGAGCGTGGCGAATACCGCCATCACGACGGCCGCGGCAAGACGCGACACGACATAGCGCAGCATTCCTAGCCGCCCCGCGATGGCTGTCGGGACTTGCCCGAGCGCGCTTGTTGCGCTGTCGGCGGGTTGGTCAGAATGTCCTCCCGGAAGTCTTGTTCGATGCCACTCAGATCGTGGTGACTGAGTGCCTTATTCAAACTACGATGTCCGCAACGGCAAGCCAAGATATCAGTTCGAGAGTGCGCCTCGGGAGCAGCAGGAAACGCCCATGAACAAAGAGATCGTGATGACGGTGACCGACTTCGTTGCGGAGATCGTCCTTAACCGACCCCAGAAACACAATGCTGTTACACCCGAGATGGCCGCCGCCTTGCAGGAGGTGTGTGCGGTGGCCGATCGCGACGACGCCGTACGTGTCGTTCTGATCAGGGGAGCAGGAGAGCGTGCCTTTTCATCGGGCAGCGATCTCAACTCGCTCGCCGAGTATCCGAGCGCGTGGAGCTTCCGCAATCGGGTGATCTACGAGGCCACCATCCGCAATATCAAGAAACCGGTGATCGCCGCACTCAAGGGTTGGGTGCTGGGCGGCGGCGCGGAAATGGCGCTCGCCGCCGACATGCGCGTCGCCGGGCGCAGCGTGAAGATGGGCTTCCCGGAGATCAAACGCGGCTGGGTCGGCGGGGGCGGAGCCTCGCAGATGCTGCCGCGCATCGTCGGCTACGGCCAAGCCATGCGGCTACTGGTGACCGGTGAACCGGTCGATGCACAGGAAGCCCATCGACTCGGTCTTGTCGAGTTCCTGGTTGACGATGCCGAGGTCGAGCCGACGGCGCGTGCGCTCTGCAAACAGATCGCCGGTTACAGCCCGGTTGCGGCTCAGTCGGTAAAGGCCGCGGTGCGCATGGCCTTGTCGTCCTCGCTCGATGCCGGATTGCGCTACGAGAACGAGATGAACACGCTGTGCTTTTCCGCAGGGGACCATATGGAAGGCATCAATGCCTTTCGCGAGCGCCGCACTGCGGAGTTCCAGCGATAGGCAAATCTCAGCATCTCCCATCGCGGGCGGGAAGAGAGGCGACCGCGCAAAGCGGCCGCCTCCTGCATTCTGGCGCTTATGCCTTGGGCTTTACGCCGTGCAGATCCAGCATCCAGCCCGACGCGGTTAGCGGGAGCTTGTCGATGTTGTCGCGCACGGCGATCTGATAGATGGGCTGGAACAGAATGAAATGGTTGGCCTGATCGACCACCACCTTCTGCCATTCGACCCACAGGTCCGCGCGCTTCTTCGCATCGGACTCGACGGACGCTTTGAAGCACATGTCATAGACATCCTTCGGCACGTCCCAATGCACGCGCTTGGCGACGCGCTGCACCACGGCCGCAGCCCAGAGTAGGTTGTCGACGGCCGGCGGGTTCCAGAAGGTAAGGACTCCGCCCTTCGATTTGGCGCCGGAATACTCGGTGCGCAGGTTGACCTGATCCATCGGCCTCAGGTTCGCCTTGATGCCGACGCGGGCGACGTCGGATTGGATCTTCTGCGCCAGGTCCTGGTAGGTTACGCCCTGCACTGCGGCGTTGCCGTAGGCGATCTCGAACTCGAAGCCATCGGCAAAGCCGCCTTTGGCCAGCAGCTCCTTCGCCTTCGCCGGGTCGTTGCGGAAGCCGATCTGGCGCGCGACCTCCTCGGTGGAGCCCTCCACGCCGATCGGCAGATAGTGTGCCGGACGCAAAGCCGCACCGCCCAGCATCGAATTCTTGATGCCGTCGTAGTCGATCGCATAACCGATCGCCTGCCTGCATTCCTTGACGGCCAGAGCCTTGTTGAATTCTGGTTCCTGGGTCAGCGCCATGTAGACGAAGTCGAGACTTCTTAGCGGATCGAGGCGGACATCCTTCTCGCTCTTGAGCGAGGCGATCTGCTCGGGGATCAAGTTGAACGCGGCATCGATGTCGCCGCGACGAACGGCCAGAAGTTGCGCCGCGCCGTCGCTGATATGGCGGATGATGACGCGTTCGAAGGGCAGCTTGCCGCCCCAGTAGTGCTCGTTGCGCACCAGCTGGATCTGCGCGTTGCGTTCCCAACCGGCGATGCGATAGGCGCCCGTGCCCGCCGAATTGGCGTTCAGCCAGGGCGTCGCCTTGTCCTTCTCCTTTGCGTCGGCTTCGGCCGAGCCGCCCTGCGCCTCCACGACCTTGCGCTCGAGCGCAACGAACTCCGGCGCGCAAAGCACGTTGAGAATCGGTTGATCAGGGGCCTTCAGGAAGATGTCGAAGGTGCTCTTGTCGACCGCCACGACGCGCTCGATGTTGCCGACATATTGCGAAGGCTGGTCCTTCAGATTGATGACGCGCTCGAAGGACCACTTCAGATCCTCGACGGTCATGGGCGAGCCCGATGCGAACTTCACGCCATCGCGCAGGGTGAACCGCCAGCCTTTGCCGTCCGGCGTCCGTTCCCATTTGGTAGCAAGCGACGGCTTGACGTTGATGTAGTCGCCGGGGGTCAAAGTGACGAGCGAGTCGTAGGCCGCCGAGACCGTCATCGGCGAGGTGTACTGGGCAAGCCGCGCCGGATCGAGCGTAATGGTGTCGCTGATATCGATGCCGAGCACCAGAGTGTTTTTGCGAGCCTGCGCCAGGACCCTGCCTGGCAACAATCCCGACAACACCGCACCGCCCGCGCCCAAGAGTTTTGCTACCTCTCGGCGGCTCAGCCGTTTGCCTTCGAATGCCATGGCCTGTTTCCTCCGGACTTCATTGTTGGTTAGAGTCGCAGTTTCGCTCGCCGGGGAGGCGGAGCCTAGCACTTTCAAATTCGCCCAAAGACGCAGACGAAAGCGCCGCTCAGGGTCAGAATCTGCATCAATGGCGGCGCGTCCATGAGCTGAGTTCCCGCTGCACTGCACAAAGAACTGGCGACGGCACGGTGCGACCAGACGGCGGGGCATGTCCCATTGGTTGGAGCCGCGCCACCGCATCAGGTCTAGCGGTGCCAAGACCTAGCCGAGGAGCAAGTATGGGAAGAAGAACTTGCGATCCGCGAAATTTGCTCTCGGACGCGTTAGTGCGGACCGGTCTCCAGCCAATGTGGAGTCAGTCGCGTACAGGCGATACTGGTGGGAGTACGGTGTGCGCCACTGCGCGCGCCTTTACGGCCGATTGAACTATATCCCGCTTACCTCACTCTTGGAGAATGCGGCATCTCGCCAAAGCGGACGCCTTGTTGCTCGGTCCATCAGCGAGCAGCAGCACTTTCGCCACTCGACTGCCCCACAGGCGTGATTTCGGAATCCTCTCATATGGCCAGTCATATGGCCAGCGCCGGGAGATCGTCGACAGCCTGGGATATTTCACTTTGACTTATCCGCCGCGAGTTGCTCCCGCATAGAGCTATCGGATATCAGCTACTTGATTCCAAGGCTGTGGATAAGCTCATTGCGGCGTGTTGCGGCCGTCGCTCAGTCCCGACAAGAATTTGGCATGAGCTACGGTCTCACGACGATCATCGTCCTCGCAGCGGTCGGCATCCTGTGCGTGCGGCTAGCGCGCGCTCGGAACGGCCTGCAAAAAAGCATCGGCGAGGACGAAGATCTGATTGCAAATCGCAATGTGGCGCTTCTGATCGGCGAGCATTTTGTCCCTTCGGACAAGCGAGCCGGCCCCACGAGCGCAGACGAAGACCAAGTGGAAAGTGACCGGGCGCTGAAGATCGCATCTTAGACCCGATCGCTTACTCCGCGCGAGTGATCTGCAGTCCATCGTACCATGCTGTGCCCGTCACCAGTTGTTCCGACGCCGAGCGCGCGTCGAGCCACAACTGTATTTGCTGGGCGCGGCAACCGGTCGGCGGGATGGTGAATGTCACGTCAAATTCCGTCCAGACGGGTGTCGACCCGATATTCATTTCGCTTTTGGCAAGCGGCGCGGTCGCGCCTGCGCAGGCGACGCGCCACTCCAGCCCGCGTCGCCCGACGATCCGCCCCATATGTTGGCCCTGCAGCCGATAAACGCCGGGCGGCAACATCACCATCTGCGCAACCCCGCGAAAATCGACACGGCCTTGTCCGAATTGCACCAGAAGCGCCCGCCCCGTTCCATCTGGTCGCGGCGCAAAATCGATGGTGACGCCGGAGCCCGGCGTGATCACCCAGTCGAACGGCAAGCCGGATGGCAGAGCTTCGAAACCGCCATTGAACAGCCGCCCCGCGCTGGCCAACTGCTCGGGGGGCAGAAACTGCAGCCATACGTAATACGCCAGCTCATGGAAGTTGTTCTTGAAAAGGAGTGCCAGGTATGCGCTCAGCTCGGCCGATGTCGGCGGGATCGGCGTGTCCTTGATGCTCAGCAGAAGATCCAGTGGCGTGCGCGCGTCCGTAATACTGCGCAGCAGCTCCGTGAAGAATAGCGAACGCCATGGCGGACTGGTGCTGAACAGCTTTTTCAGCTCGCCGTTTGCGTCCTTGTCCTCTGCAAGGCGCGCCAGCGTCGGCATCACCTGGGTCACCACCTGCGGCCGCGCTCTGAGCAGCACATCGGCATGCTGGACGGCGGCTGCGTAATCCTTGCGCTCAAAGCTCTCACGCATCAGCCAGAACACGGCCACGCCTTCCCGCGGCGACCGCCGTGCCGCCGCCTGCATCAGCTTCAGCGCAGCAGCTTCATCATTGGCCGCATCCGCCACTTGACCCAGAATGCGCAATGCGCGTGAATTCATCGGATCTCGACGCAGCGCCGCTTCGGCGAGAATTCGAATCTCATCACGCAGGTTGGCATCGACGGCATTGGAGGGCAGACGCTCGACCTCCTCCAGCGGCTCCGTTGCCCGCGCTTGCTCGCTTTCCTGCGACTCCGCCCCATTCGGCGAAGCTTTTCTGGCGTGGCGCGCAAACGAAGGTATACGACTGCTCGTCTCGCCACCGGACTGTGCGATCGGCGTGTCTTTGGTGTGATGTTCGAGATTAAGCCTGCGCTCAGTGATATTGACGAGCGCCGTCGGATCGTTCGCCCGCACGATAAGCGCCGCCTCCGGCGCGACTTCCGCCAAGTACGCGACCAGGCTTCGCGAAAATATCTCCCACGCCAGCGCGATGCCCAGCACAGCAAAAACCACGCTGCGCAAACGTCGCGATGTGATCCTGCGATCTGTCAAGCTGCCGTGTCCTGATCGTTATCCCAGCGAAGCAGTCCCTTTGCTGAGACTTAATCGCGTCCCGTCAATGTCTGGCGGAGCCGAACAACATAAGCAGCGCCCGCCAAAGCCGCGGTGGCTGCCCGGCGCGCGCACCCATGCCGGCGTTCGGCCCGCTCTTGCCATGCTTGTCGGCCGTCCGTTTCTTCTCACCGGCCTTGCTACGGCGAGGCGAGGCGTTCCTTTCGCGATCCTTCTGCAGCGCGTCGTAGGCTGCCCGCCGCTCGGACGTCTTCAGATCCTCCCAGGCGAGCGTGACACGCCCCGCAAACACGGAGCGGTCGTCGCTGTTGTTGTGCTCCATGTCAGGATGCAACCATTTGAGCAGCAAGGCCATGTTGCGCCGGAGGTCACCATTGCTCGTCTGCGCGTTCCCACCCAGGACGCGGTAGCTATCCGAACCAGGAGCGAGCAGAATCTGCTCGACGAAGAACTCCGCCGCATTGCGCACTACGTCTGGCGCCCTGCCGGTGAGTTCGCTCGCCCGGCTGATCGCCTCGGCGTTGCCTGACGCGATCTCCAGCAGCGTCAGAACATCATCGGGCAGCACCGCAGAGCGCAACGGCCGAACACGTGAAGGAATGTGCAACAGATCGACCGCAAGCTTGAGAGCCGTCGCGTCCGCCATTATCCGCTCTCGCGACCTCCGGTCAGTCGGGCCTCCGCCCGTGCTTCCCTACCGGCGACTGCCGGAGCGGGACCGGCTGCGTCCTTGCTATGGCCGTATCCATAGCCATAGCCATATCCGTAGCCATATCCGTACCCAGCCGCCTTGTGGTCGTACTTGGTCAGCACTGCCCCCACCAAAGGTCCGCGCGCCATTTCCAGGCGTTTGAGCGCGCCCTGCACAAAGCCCTTGCGGGCTTGTCCGGCCCCAATGACGAAAACCGTGGCGGCAGCCGCGCTCGACAGCAGCGGCACGTCCGCCAGTCCCATTACAGGCGGTGCATCGATGACAATGAAGTCGAATACCTCGATTGCCCGCTACCACAACATATTCGGGCCCGAGGGCGCCTGGAATAACGGCAAGGAGAAGTCGCCGGCCGCGATTGCCCGCAAGGTCGCCATGGCGCCGGACGGCGGCAGCATCGACATCTGGGGCGACGGCCAGCAGACCAGGTCGTTCCTCTACATCGACGAGTGCCTGGAAGGCACCACCCGGCTGATGCGCTCGAACTGGTCGGGCCCGGTCAACATCGGCTCCGACGAGATGGTCACCATCAACGGCCTCGCCTCCACGCTGATGCAGATCGCGAAGAAGAAGCTCGACCTGCGCCACATCCCGGGTCCGCTGGGCGTACGCGGGCGCAACTCCGACAACACCCTGATCGAGAAGCAGCTCGGCTGGCGCCCGAGCGCACCCTTGCGGCAAGGCCTCGAGAAGCTCTTCAGCTGGATCTCGGGACGCGTTGCCGCGGTCCAGCAGCGTGGAGTTGCATAAGCGGACGATGATTGTCCCTGTCAGCCTCGGCTGGCAGGGAACTGCCGCTGATGCCAGGCCCAGGCCGTGCCGATGATCTGGGCCAAGTCGGTGATGGCGGGAGTCCAGCCAAGCTCCTCGCGCACCTTGGTGCCATCCGTGATCAGCACCGGCGGATCGCCCGGCCGCCGCTC
>Ga0075367_10000418_pt1 | contig 15724 bp, 17 predicted proteins | sample EndMethybrTD3032_FD_71399 | JGI IMG/M metagenome (GOLD analysis project Ga0075367, IMG submission 71399) | Populus endosphere microbial communities from Tennessee, USA - Endosphere MetaG P. TD hybrid TD303-2 | ecosystem: Host-associated > Plants > Roots > Endosphere | place: USA: Tennessee... | reverse complement strand
TGATTGCTGAGTGCCGGCTGGGCAATCCGCACCTTCGCCGCCGCCCTGCCGAAGTGCAGTTCCTCGGCCACCGCTTTGAAGTAGGAGAGCTGGCGTAGTTCCATCAATTCATCCCTTTGCCCTTCAAGCAAGCTCGGGCGATAGTAGCGTTATTAGTATAGAATAGCCAGTTATTTAATTGGCAACGAAATGATCAGGTGGGCAAATGACGCCCCGTGATCTACTCGCTTGGAATGTAAAGAAACTTCGAGTTCGCCGCGGCCTATCTCAAGAGCGCCTGGCGCTCGAAGCGGGATTGGAGCGTGTCTCAATCTCTCAGCTCGAGCGAAAGCAGGTGAACCTAGGAGTCGACTCTCTGGGAAAGATTGCTGCGGTATTGCGCTGCAAGGTTTTCGAACTCTTGCTAGAACCGGCGGCAGGTGAGCAGCAGCCGGAGAATTTGCGCCGTGGCCGTCCCGCGAAGTAAATATTGACTGGCGCACTTAGAGAGTGATCGCCTTGAGAGGATCTGAACCGTAAGCCCGCGATCTCATTTTGGCAAAAGCAACTATGCGCACCTTAGCACAATCTTCAGCGCCTTCGGCGAATGACGGTAGTAGGGTCAGCATGGTCGCATGCGTTCATTTCGACCTGCTCTCGCAACTTTTCGACGGGGACACTCTGCAATCAGGATCTTCGTCATCAAAGCAGGCGCTGCTCACCAGGTCGTGACCTGCTGGATCGCAGCACACCTGAAGAGCCTCTATCGTTTCAATATGCGACGAATGGCTTGCCCTATGACTCGATTTTTTCTTGACACCTGCCGTCTTCTTTTGCAGAAAAGACGATAGTGAATGTCATGTTTGGAATGACGACGTGCTTGTCTGCAGTTGCAATTACATAACTGATCATGAAATCCGGGAAGTCGTCAACGAGCTTCTCGAGCAGGATTGTTGGCAACTTATCGTGCCCGCAAAGGTATACCACGCCATGGAAAAACGGGGCCGCTGCTGTGGCTGCTTCCCAAACGTGGTTGATATTATCATCCAGACGACCGAAGAGTATCACGCCCGTCACCACTCGACGGAAGCTGAATTATTTGATTTCATGTCCCGCCTGAAAAAATTCCATGAAGAAACCAGGAGAGCGGACATTGAAAGGCGACAAAAAAGTCATCGAGCGGCTTAACGAGGCCCTCTTTCTCGAGCTCGGCGCTGTAAACCAATACTGGGTCCATTACCGACTTCTTGAAGACTGGGGCTACACCAAGCTTGCCAAGAAGGAACGGGCGGAATCCATCGAAGAAATGCATCATGCCGACCGTCTGGTTGCACGTATCATCTTTCTCGAAGGTCATCCCAACCTCCAGACCCTTGCGCCGCTTCGCATCGGCCAGAACGTCAAGGAAGTTCTCGAAGCAGATCTTGCCGGTGAATACGATGCGCGCACGGCTTACAAGAAATCACGCGACATCTGTCATGAGGCCGGCGACTATGTCTCGATGAAGCTTTTCGAGGAACTCCTGGCCGACGAGGAAGGTCACATCGATTTCCTCGAAACCCAATTGGATCTGCTCGGCAAGATCGGCGAATCGAAGTACGGCCAGCTCAACGCCGACTCTGCCGACGAGGCCGAGTAACCATTCCCTGACCGGCAGCTTCGGCCGCCGGCCATTCACTCTGCAGCACTTAAACCAACCAAGTGCCTGAACTCGTCGACGACCTGCTCATAGACAGCCCGCTTGAAAGGCACGATAAGATCGGGCAGGCTTTGCATCGGCTTCCAGTCCCAGGCATCGAATTCAGGCGCATGGCCGCCGGGCGGTGGATTGATCGCGACCTCGCTCTCATCGCCATCGAACCGGAACGCGAACCAGCGCTGCGTCTGGCCCCGAAACTTGCCCTTCAATCCGATGCCGATCAACTGAGGTGGCAGATCATAGTTGATCCAGTTCCGGGCCTCCGCGAGCAACGTCACGGTGCGAATGCCGGTTTCCTCGTAAAGCTCGCGATAGGCCGCCTCAAGCGGATCCTCGCCTTTGTCGATGCCCCCCTGCGGCATCTGCCAAAGCTGCGGCGATCCATCATATTCGGAATTCTCTTCCGGAATTCTGCGCCCTGCCCATACGAGGCCCTGGCGGTTGAGGATCATAACGCCGACGCAGGGACGGTACGGCAGGTCCTCGGCTTTGACGATCGTGCTCATCGACTCTCTCTGTTGTTCAAGGTCTTCTGGGATCATTGGTCAGTGCTGCGACACCGACAATCTCAATGCCTCGCATTGCAGCCCCCTGCGTCCATTGCGCGATGGCATCAATGCTCTCATCGAAGGCGGCAGCGACGCCGATCGCCTGGCCGTTGCGCTTCGCAACGCGTTCAAGTTCGTCCAGTTTCTGGATGACGGCGTTCACGTCAAGCTGCTTGTCCAGTTGCACATCCGCAAAGGCGTAAGGCGCCTCCGTTCCCTTTGCGATCACTGCTGTCTTCGACTGAGCTGACGTTCCGTCGTCAAGGAACAGCAGCCCGCGCTTTCCGATATCCCGCATGACCGGCTCCATGGCGTTGGGGTCGGAAAGGAAGCGCCCGCCCTGATAGTTCATGATGCCCGTATAATTGGTAATCTCGCCCATCGCCCGGTGCAGGCTCTCGATATTCTTCGCAACCGAGGTTGACGTCAGTAGCGTGTCTGGGCCGGGATCGTTGGCCGGATAATCAAAAGGCTCGAACGGAACCTGCAACAGGATTTCGTGGCCGCCGCGGCGCGCTTCCTGCATCCAGCGCTGCAAGCTGTTGCCACTAGTGGCAAAGGCGAACGTGACCTCCTCCGGCAATTCCTGGATAGCCCGCTGCGTGCCAGTCTGACTGAGTCCGAGGCCGCTGACGACGATCGCGATGCGTGTTCCGTGAGCGCCGGACCATGGTCGCGCGTACTGGTCCATCGGGCGATGTCCGTCCGGCCCGACTATCGGCAGCCGTCCCAACGGCGTGTCTTCGAGAAGAGCATCGTTCGGTAGCGCCGCCATCCGTGGATCCTGCCCGACCTGCGAGGCATCCACCAACATCGGTCCGTTTCCGTCGCGTTGTCTTGGAGAGTATTTCGTGACAACCGATCCGTCGCCGAGGACCATCTGCTCAACATTTGCACCCGATCTTGGATCAGATGGCACCATGCCGGTAGGAGCGGCAGCGGACGAAGACTGCGGCGACACCTGATTCTGAACGGTGTCGGAAGGGGGCGCGGCCGCCTGGTCCTGCACCGGGGACGCCTCTCGCTTCAATCCGTCACCGCGAAACGCTGTGTAGATCGACGAGGCCCCAATCAGCACCAAGCAGATCCCGGCGACAACACGACCTGTGCGCAAAATGCCTGGCCGCTGGCGCTTGGCCTTTCGGTTCTGTCCCAGAGGGGCGTGCAGATCGGTATTCAAACTTCTTTTCCGCTTCAGAATCAGGACAGCAAAAAGGCGTCAGGCCGGACATACCATCCGGCCTGACGCCTCAAATTGCAATTACTTGGCGCTGACGGCCTTGTCCGGATTGGGCGGGAAGGCCGGATCGGTCTTCTTGCCGCGAAGCAGGTCAAGCGCGTAGTTGAGCTGAACGTCATCCTTCGGATCCGGTGGAACATAGGCAATTGAACCGGAGCCTTCGTCCGTCTCGCTCTGGCCCTTGATGTGCCCGCGCAGGCTGGACTCGCCTTCGGTCGCCATCTTGCCCTTCAGATCATCCGGCAGGGGTTCCTCGACCTTGATGTCAGGCGTTATGCCGGTGCCCTGGATGGAGCGGCCCGACGGTGTGTAGTAGAGCGCGGTCGTCAGTCGCAGCGCGCCATTTTCGCCAAGCGGGATGATCGTCTGGACCGAGCCCTTACCGAACGACCGCGTACCGAGAACGGTGGCACGACGCAGGTCCTGCAACGCACCGGCAACGATTTCCGAAGCAGATGCCGAACCGCCGTTGATCAGGACGATCACAGGCTTGCCATCTGTCAGATCCCCAGGACCAGCATTGAAGCGGCGTGTCTCATCCGGATTGCGGCCGCGGGTGGAAACCACTTCGCCACGCTGCAGCAAAGCATCCGAAACCTGGATTGCCTGATCGAGCAGACCGCCCGGGTTCAGACGAAGGTCGAGGACGTAGCCTTTCAACTTCTCGGCTGGAACCGTCTTCTTGATCTTCTCGATTGCCTTCTCGAGATCCGGGTAGGTCTTCTCCGTGAAGGAGATGACGCGCAAGTATCCGACATCATCCTCGACGCGTGACTTCACGGCCTGAACCGCGACGACATCACGGACAATCGTCAGCTGAATCGGCTTGTCGGCACCCTTACGGATCAACGTCAGCTTGATGGGCGTATTGACTGGACCACGCATCTTTTCGACGGCGTCCTCCAACTTCAGGCCGCGAACTGACTGACCGTCAATCTCGGAGATGTAATCACCAGCAAGAACGCCGGCCTTGGCTGCAGGCGTGTCATCGATCGGCGTGATAACTTTGACGAGCTCATCTTCCATGGTGACCTCAATGCCGAGGCCGCCGAATTCGCCCTTCGTCTGGGTCTGCATGTCGGCCGCATCCTTGGCATTCATATAGCTCGAATGCGGATCCAGCGAAGAAAGCATGCCATTGATGGCGTTTTCGATGAGTTTGTCCTCGGCCGGCGGCGTCACATACTGTGCGCGCACACGCTCAAAAACGTCACCAAAAACGGAAAGCTCCTTATAAGTGGAGGCTCCGGCTGCTTCCGCAGGCACACCCGCCGAATAGATGACGCTCATCGCGGTCGCACCCATTAATGCGCCGACCAGAACAAGAGAAGCCCTACGAATCATTGCGTGCCTTTCCAGTGTCTTTAGCGGTCCACCATGGTCGGGAATCGACCGGTTTTCCATCTTTTCGAAATTCAATGTAAAGCGTTGGACGGTTGGTTTCCAGCGCCAATGCAGTCGCGCTCGCCACTCTTTTTGCACCCATGGCAGCAAGCGGCTCGCCTGCGAAAACGAACTTGCCCTGACGCGTGCTGATCGCCTCCATTCCCGAGAGGACAAGGTGGTAGCCGTCGCCTGCGTCGAGGATGATCATCTGGCCGTAGCTGCGGAATGCACCTGCATAGACGACAAGCCCGTCCGCGGGAGCGGTAACAACCGTTTCCGGGTTGGTGGCAAGCGTCATGCCCATCGCCTCATGGCCGGTTCCGTCGGCATCACCGAACTGGCGCAGGACATCGCCAGCCACAGGCAATTCCAGCTTCGCCTTCAATTCTCCGAAGGGATATGCGGGCGCAATGCGGTTTTTATCGGGCACACCGCTCTCTGCGAGCGCCTTGGCCTGGGCTCGTTGCTCGTCGGTGAGGAGCTTGCGGTTCTCCTCGGCCTGGCGGGCTGCAGCGGCGGCTTCCCGAACCGATGCGATCTCGGTTTCCATCGATGCGACCAGCCCTTCAAGGCTTGTTGCCTTGCCCGCAAGATCTTCCGAGCGTTTCTTCTCCGCATCCAGTTCCGCTGCACTGTTGCGGCTCAGCTTCTCATTTTCAGCGAGAAGCAAATCCATCCGTCGCTCTTCCTCGACGCTGTTCGTCATCGTCGCGGTGAAGGCTGATTTCTCCGCAGCGCTTGCTGCTTGCAATGAAGACAGGTTGGCAAGATCGGCGGCGAGCTTGTCGGTCTCCTTTCGGATACCGGGAACCACTGCGCCTAGCAGGATCGCGCTGCGGACCGAAGCGAGCGCATCGTCGGGCGTAACGAGAAGGGCCGGAGGTGGATTGCGGCCCATGCGCTGCAAGGCGCCCAACACCTCGGCCAGCAAGCCACGCCGTTCATGCAGCGACCGGCGAACCGCGTCCTCCTTTACGCCGAGACCGGCAAGCTTCTTCTCGCTCTCCAGGATCTGTTTCTCAAGCGCCTTGCGCCGCGTCGCTGAATCAATCAGGGCCTGACGAACGCTGCTGCTGCTTTTGTCCAGATCGGCAATGCTCTTCTGAAGTTCAGCAACCTTATCCGATGAAAGATCGATCGTTTTAGACAAGGCTTCGAGCTCGGCCCGCGTCTCGTCTCGCTTCCTCGCCAAGTCGGCTGCCGGATCGGGCCGCTGCTGGGCGGCCGTGGCGCTTGTCGCGGCAGGCGTCTCGGCCGCTGGCATCTGCGCAGCTTCCCGCGCATCCTGGGCGACGGCGCGGTTCTCGACTGCCGTCACGGACACGCTCAAGCCCACGGCCAGGGCCGATAGAATGACGTATTTTGGCTTGAACGCACGTGTCGGCATACGAGCTTCGAAATCCTTTAAATCGCGCGGAGACTAAGCTGATTTGACATTCTTTGCCAGATCGATTGACGGTCCGCGCTCTCCGTGACGGACACGCCTGCGTGAGCAGCAGAGCCCATTAGACGCGATGATAGGGATGGCCGGAAAGAATCGTCACGGCTCGATAAAGCTGTTCGGCGATCAGCGTACGAACCAATTGATGCGGCCACGTCATCTTGCCAAGACAGAGGGTGGCATCGGCAAGGTCGTGTAACGACGGATCGAGACCGTCGGCGCCCCCGATGGCAATCATCAGGTCGCGCTTGCCCTGATCGCGATAGTTTCCAAGGAGATTGGCAAAACCTTCGCTGTCCAGCGCTTTACCGCGCTCGTCCAACAAAATGAGAACGCTCCCTTCCGCCAGCGACTTCTGCAGCATTGCTGCTTCGTCACGCTTGCGGGTATCGGCGTTCGACGCACGACTTTCAGCAACTTCGGCCACGCGGGAGAGTTCGAGGCCGACCGCAGGACCGGCCTTAGCAAAACGATCGAAATAGCGGGCCGCAAGATCCTTCTCCGGGCCGGACTTCAGCCGCCCCACTGCAAAAAGACCAACACGCATCGTCCGCTCCCGCAATTCGGCATAGGGCGGCACACACATGCCGCCGGTCGGGTCCAATCATCCGGCCCAATTAAATGCCTCCTATCAGGCACCAGACACAGCGTCCAGGCAGCCTGTTAGTGCACCGTTTCTTCGTCCATATCAGGCGCCGCCCACATCTTTTCGATGTTGTAGAACTCGCGTATTTCAGGACGGAAGACATGGACGATGACATCGCCGGTGTCGATCAGGATCCAATCGCCGCCTTCCTGACCTTCGACGCGGGCGCTTCCAAGGCCTTCGTCCTTGAGATCAGTCAGCAGGTGGTCGGAGATCGCCATGACATGCCTGTTCGAGCGCCCGGAGACAACGACCATGAAGTCTCCCAGTGCCGATTTGCCAGCGATGTCGATGGTGACGATATCTTCAGCCTTAGAGTCCTCAAGGCTTGTGAGGACGGCGTGCAGGGCGCGGGCGGCAGCATCGGCGCCACGTTCCGGGCTCTTCGGGACAACGGCAAGCGTTTTTCCCTTGGCGTGTACTGTTGTCAGCGCTTTCCCTTTCTCGGAATGACAAAACATGCACATCACTGATTTGGTGACCAAATCATAGTTAAGATAGGCACCAAACCATTAACGTTTCAAGACGCGTGCAATCACAAAGCGTGAATGTCCGTCTTGATCACAAACCATTGTTGAATGGAGGACTGCATGTGGCCGGCTGTGTACAGTCCATATCAGCACACGTAAAGTAAGTTCCGTTCCGACCGCAAAGATCCGTCCGATGAAAAGCTCCTCCGAACAAACGCTCACTCCTGTACTCCGCATCAGCTTTCCCCACGAGGATCGGCTCGGGCGCGGCAAGATGGAACTGCTCGAACATATCAGAGAAACGGGATCGATTTCCGCCGCAGGCAGAGCGATGGACATGTCCTATCGTCGGGCCTGGTTGCTTGTCAGCGACATGAACCGGATGTTCCGGGAACCTGTGGTCGAATCCCAGCGCGGTGGCCAGAAGGGCGGAGGTGCCGCGCTCACACCGTTCGGCGATGAACTCCTTGCTCGCTTTCGAAAGATGGAGCGGATGATGAAGTTCACCCTTGCGGAGGATCTGGCCTGGCTGGAGGCCAACCGATCGCCGCAGGCTGGCCGTTGATCATTGCTCCAGTGCTACGGTCTTTATGACCACAAAAACCGGCACGCCGATACGAACACCAAGCCGCTCTGCCGAAAAGCTCGTAATCCGGGAAAGAACGGCATCCCCACCACAATCGACGAGCACGTCGATCGTGGCGTCGTCAGCCTGCATCATGTCCCGTACAGTGCCTTCAAGCACGTTGAGTGCGCTTAGCGCTTCGGGCCTTCTCATTGCGAGCATCACGTCGCGGGAGGGGATCCGCACCCGAACCGCCTTGCCTGGTGTAAGTGCCGCTCCTGGGACATGAAGCTGCGCCGAGTTCAACGCGATCGTCGCAATGCGATGCCGCGCGTCGACGCTTTCCACTGTTCCCTCAAGGAGCGCACCTGCGTCACGCCTCTCGAACGAGGCAGGCGGATGGTTCAGCACATCCACGGCTGAGCCGACCGCCTCCACCTTGCCATCCCGCATGACCACGACCTGATCGGCTAGGCGCGCCACCTCGGCGATCGAATGACTGACGTAGACGATCGGAATATCCATCTCATCGCGCAACCGCTCAAGATAAGGCATGACCTCGGCTTTTCGGGCATCATCCAATGCTGCTAGCGGCTCGTCCATTAACAAGAGTCGCGGGGCCGAAAGCAGAGCCCGACCAATTGCCACGCGCTGCTTCTCGCCACCGGAGAGTTTTTCCGGTCTGCGCTCCAGCAGGTTTTCGATGCCGAGCAACGCAGCAATTCGATCAAGGCTCTCCGCTGGACCAGCAGCTTTGGCAAACCACCGACCATAGGACAGGTTGTGACGGACACTCAGGTGCGGAAACAGCCGTGCCTCCTGGAAGACATAGCCGAACCTGCGGCGATGCTTGGCGACAAAGATCCGGCGGTCGGTATCGATTATGACGTCGCCGTCCAGAATCACTTGCCCATCGTCGGGCCGCACCAACCCGGCGATGATACGGATCATCGACGTCTTGCCGGAGCCCGAACGACCGAAAAGGGCAGTGATACCACGCTCCGAAGTGAAGCCGGCATCAAGGGCGAAGGTGCCAAGCCGCTGCTTTGCTTTCACGACAAGCGTCATTCCGGATCAATCCTCCGACCGGCAATGCGCGAGAGGAATTCCGAGGCAAGCAGAGCGACCATCGAAATGACAACGGCGACGAGCGTCAGCCGGAGGGCGCCGGCATCACCGCCTGGGACCTGCGTGAAGGAGTAGATCGCGGACGAAAGCGTCTGCGTCTCCCCGGGAATGTTGGAGACGAACGTGATGGTTGCCCCGAACTCCCCCATCGCCTTGGCAAAGGAAAGAATCATTCCGGCAATGATCCCGGGCAGCGTTAGCGGCAATGTGATCGTCAGGAAAACCCAAAGCGGACTGGCTCCCAGCGTACCGGCTGCTTCCTCTAGCTTTCGATCGACTGCTTCGAGCGAGAGCCTAATGCTACGCACCATCAAGGGAAAAGCCATGACCGCGCAGGCGAGTGCTGCACCTGTCCAGCGAAAGGAAAAGACGATGCCAAAATACTGCTCGAGAAAACTGCCGATGGGCCCGCGCCGACCGAAGAGGATCAGCAAGATGAAACCCGTGACCACAGGCGGCAGGATCAGCGGCAGGTGAACAACGCCATTGAGAACCGATTTACCCCAAAACCGCCCGCGCGCCAGCAACAGAGCAACCCCGATGCCGAATGGCAGACTCGCCAGCATCGCCACCACTGACACGCGGAGGCTGAGCAAGATCGCCGTCCATTCATCGTTGCTCAGGCCTAGCGCGTCCAAGCCATTCTCCCCAAAAATAGAAGGCCCGTTCGGACGGGCCTTCTCACGCTATGTCTTCATGCGAAAACTCGCAATCATTTCAAGATGGTGAAGCCTTGCTCGGTAAAGAAATGAGCCGCCTTTTCCGATTTTAGGAATTCCAGGTAAGCCGCAACGTCCGGGTTCTTGCTCTCCGAGAGAACGGCGACCGGATAAATGATCGGCGGATGCGAATCCGCCGGGAACGTACCGACGACTGCAACTCCTGCATCCGCGGAGGCGTCGGTCTGATAGACGATGCCGTAGGGTGCCTCGCCGCGCGATACCAGCGCGAGCGCGGCACGAACGCTTTCGGTACCGGCGACCTTGGCTTCAACAGAAGGCCACACGCCAAGCGCTTCAAGCGCAGCCTTGCCGTACTTGCCGGCCGGAACCGACTTTACCTCACCCATGGCGAGCTTGCCATCTCCGAGCAAAGCGGCAAGATCGAAGCCTCTCGTGATCTCGACCGGTTTGGCATGATCCTTGGCAGCGACAAGCACGATTTTGTTGCCCAGCAGATTGGACCGGCTGTCGGCTTTGATCAGATTCCTCTTCGCAAGGTAGTCCATCCAGTCCAGGTCGGCGGAGATGAAAATGTCGGCGGGGGCCCCGCCTTCGATCTGCTTAGCAAGCGCCGAGCTCGCAGCATAGGAAGCAACGGCTTCTTCGCCGCCCCCCTTCGCCCAAGCGGCATTCGCCGCGTCGAGCGCGTTCTTCAAGCTGGCTGCCGCGAAAACGGTAACCTTTTCCGCAGCCGTTGCAGGCGTTGCGGCAACACCCAAAAAGACTGCCGAAACAGCGGCTGCAGCGAATTCGATCCATTGGCGACGACTGTACATGATCTCTCCCGGGCGTTCGAAATATTTGCAGGAATATAGCGTCGCCAGCGACTTGGCTAGCGCTATATTGCAACAAACATAACCGTCTGTTCGCTCGCCAATACCAGACTTCACGCATTCGTGAAGCGCATGACTGATTTATCCAGCCCCTCAAAACGCAAAAAATGACCCTATGATTTTAGGGTAAAGCCGGCCAAGGACCTTGGATCTCGACGGAATCGTCGAAAATGCAAAAGAATTGGGCAAATCCGAAACATTTTTATCTACAGCTATGCTTTCGATGCATTGCTGCAATGCAATCGGCTCGCTTCAAAAATCCGAGGACTATGGTAAAACATACTCATCGAACGGCGATCTCCTCCTCCCAAAGCCGATTGATATGGATCGGCAACACTCCTCCTCCCAGTTGTCGATCGAGTTTATAAAGCCCGACGGATCTCCTCCCCCGTCGGGCTTTTCATTTGCCTTACCCGGAAAAGAACTATTTCATGGCGCCGTTCGTGGCGCGGATAACGGTCGAGCTTAGGCCGGAGCGCGGACCGTGTATGAAGGTCCAGGCTGGTGCCTGCCGCTTCCAGAGCGCGCGAGAATCGTCCTCGTCAATGCGAGCGAAATCAAACGTCCTTGCCATCTTCGACGACAAAAGCGATAGCGTTGAGCCTGGGCGGTCGATAACGGCAATCGGAAATGTGTTGACGATATCCTGCCAGTGTTGCCACTGATGGAAAGTCTTTAGGCTGTCCGCCCCCATGATCCAGATAAAGTGGACGTGCGGATTGCGCGCCTTGACGCGAGCCAATGTGTTTGCCGTGAAGCTCGTCGCGAAATCGCGCTCGAACGCCGTGACCTTGATCGAGGGATGTTGGGCAAGCTGCTCGCTCAAAGCAACGCGCTCGGCCAGCGGCAATAGATGGCGCCGATCCTTGAGCGGATTGCCGGGAGTAACAATCCACCACAACTGATCGAGGCCGAGCCGCTTGATCGCGATCTCGGCAACCAGCGCATGTCCGTCGTGCGGCGGATTGAAGGAGCCACCGAAAAGACCGACGATCATGCCGCGCTCGGTATGCGGCATGCGAAGATAGCGTCGGTCGACTTCGTCGTTGATCACGTCAGGGCCGGGTCTGTCCGGTGCCGCGCACCCGATACTTGAAGGATGTCAGCTGCTCGACGCCGACGGGGCCACGGGCGTGCATCTTGCCGGTCGCGATGCCGATCTCCGCACCCATACCGAACTCGCCGCCATCGGCGAACTGCGTTGATGCGTTATGCAGCAGGATCGCCGAATCGACCTCGGTGAAGAACCGCTCCACCACACCAGGATCGTCGGCAATCACCGCCTCGGTATGGTTGGAGGAGTAGGTCTGGATGTGCTGGATCGCACCGGAAATGCCATCGACGACGGCAACCGAAACGATCGCGTCCAGATACTCCGTCGACCAATCCTCTTCAGTGGCTGCCTTCACGCCAGGCATTGCCTGAACGACGGCCGCCGAACCGCGGATCTCGCAACCGGCCCCTGCCAGGGCCTCCAGCAACGGACGAAGATGGGTCTTGGTCGCGGCGCTATCGACGAGAATGGTCTCCACTGCACCGCAGATACCCGTGCGCCGCATCTTCGCATTCACGACTATTTGCTTCGCCATACGGAGATCGGCGGACGCATCCACATAGATATGGCAAAGCCCCTCGAGGTGAGCGAAGACGGGCACCCTCGCCTCGGTCTGAACGCGCGCCACAAGGCTTTTGCCACCACGCGGAACGATAACATCGATCGCACCATCCAGTCCGCGCAACATCGCGCCGACGGCAGCCCGATCGGTCACTGGCACGAGCTGAATCGCGTACTCCGGAAGCCCTGCAGCCTTCAGGCCTTGCACGAGGCTTGCATGGATTGCCTGCGACGAACGCCGGGAGTCCGAACCGCAGCGTAGAATGACCGCATTGCCGGCCTTCAGGCAGAGCGCACCGGCATCCGCCGTCACGTTCGGACGGCTCTCGAAAATCACCCCAATGACGCCGAGCGGCGTGCGGACGCGCTCGATCTTCAAACCATTCGGCCGTTCCCAGGCCGCGATCACCTCACCGACCGGGTCCTTGAGAGCGGCGATCGCGCGGATGCCTTCAGCCATCTCGACAATGCGCTTTTCCGTCAGAGTCAAGCGGTCGACGAAGGATGCGAGCATATCCGTGCCGGCGACATCCTCTAGATCCTTGGCGTTTTCAGCGAGGATATGATCCTTGTGGGCGAGAATCGCATCCGCCATGGCATTCAGCGCCCTGTTCTTCGCCTCGGTGGTTGCGAAGCCCAACGGTCGCGCCGCAGCCTCGGCCTTGCGGCCGATGTCGTTCATCAGCGCGTCAATGTCAGGGCCCTGCGCAACAGAATCAAGCATAGCTTGTGTCCTTCTTCTGCCTTTCCGCTTTTGAACTGATCTGCGACGTCATCACCATGTCGTCGCGATGGATCATCGCCGCGCGCCCTGCGTAACCGAGGATTGCCTCGATCTCCGTCGACTTGCGGCCGGTAATCCGCCGCGCTTCCTCGGCATCGTAGCCGGCAAGACCGCGCGCGATCTCGCGGCCGTGGGGGCCGACAATCGCCACCGTATCGCCACGGCTGAAAAGCCCGATAACCTTGCGAACACCGGCTGGGAGCAGGCTCTTCCCGGCGCCGAGCGCAACAACGGCACCCTCGTCGACGTGAAGTTCGCCCGCTGGCTGCAATTGGCCCGCAATCCAGGTCTTGCGTGCGGTGACGGGAGTCCGTGAAGGGGCAAACCACGAGGAGCGCGCCCCGTTCTCGATTGCCGAGAGCGGACTGTCTGTCTTGCCGGAAGCAATAATCATTGCGCAGCCGGCCGTCGTCGCAATCTTGCCGGCATCGATCTTGGTGCGCATGCCGCCACGCGACAGCTCGGACGCGGCACCGCCAGCCATGGCTTCAATCTCAGGCGTAATCTCAGCAATCGTGGCCAGAAACTCCGCCTGCGGATCGAGGTGCGGTGGCGCCGTATAGAGGCCATCGATATCTGACAGCAGAATCAGCAGGTCGGCGCCGGTCATCGTCGCGACACGCGCTGCCAGACGATCATTGTCGCCGTAGCGAATTTCGCTGGTGGCGACGGTATCGTTCTCGTTGATGATCGGCACGGCACCGATCTTCAGAAGCTGGTTGATGGTCGCCCGCGCGTTGAGATAGCGGCGGCGCTCTTCGGTGTCGCCGAGCGTCAGCAGGATCTGGCCAGCAACGATTTCGTCGCGCGACAGGCTTTCCGACCACGCACGCGCCAAGGCGATTTGGCCGACGGCCGCCGACGCTTGGCTTTCCTCCAGCTTCAACGCGCCCGAAGGTAGGTCGAGGACCGAACGGCCAAGTGCAATCGCCCCCGAGGAAACGACGAGGACGTCCACGCCCTTAGACTTCAGCGTCGCAATGTCGCGGCACATTGCGTCAAGCCATGCCTTCTTCAGGCCCGTCTTGCGATCGACGAGGAGAGCCGAGCCGATTTTGATGACGATGCGGCGATAGCGCTCAAGCGACTTACGCGTCGTCATTGGCCTCTTCCTCATCATCCGACACCATATCGCGGTGGCGCAGCTTCGGCGCCTTGGCGAGCTTTTCCGCCGCGCCGGCATTCGCCTCGACGATGATATCGCGCAGGGCACGCAACACTTCCGTCATGCCCTTTCCCGTCGCAGCTGAAATCTGGAACGGCGTCTTGCCACAGGCCTTGGCAAGTTCCTTGGCCTTCTTTTTCAGCGTGTCATCGTCGAGAACATCGATCTGTGCCAGAGCGACAATCTCAACCTTGTCGCCAAGGTCGCCGCCATACGCCTCGAGTTCACGCCGGACGGTCGTGTAGGCCTTACCTACCTTTTCCTCCTGCGAGGAAACGAGATGCAACAGCACGCGAGTGCGCTCGACGTGGCCTAGGAAGCGGTCGCCGATCCCGACACCCTCATGCGCGCCTTCGATCAACCCGGGAATATCAGCGAGAATAAACTCCTGCCCGTCGATGGTGGCGACCCCGAGATTCGGGTGAAGCGTCGTGAAGGGATAGTTGGCGATCTTCGGACGGGCCCGCGTTACAGCCGCTAGAAAGGTCGACTTACCGGCATTCGGCAAACCGACAAGACCGGCATCGGCAATCAGCTTCAGATGCAGCCAGACCGTCTTTTCTTCGCCGGGAAGCCCCGGATTTGCCCAATCCGGCGCCTGGTTGACCGACGACTTGAAATGCGCGTTGCCGAAACCACCATTGCCGCCAGTCGCGATCCGGAACCGTTGTCCCTCTCTCGTCAGGTCGCAAATCAATGTTTCCTGGTCCTCTTCAAGAACCTGCGTGCCGACCGGAACCTTGAGTGTCACGTCATCGCCGTTGGCACCGGTGCGGTTTCTACCCATACCGTGCGTGCCGATCTTGGCCTTGAAGTGCTGCTGGTAGCGGAAATCGATCAGCGTGTTGAGACCGTTGACCGCCTCGACCCAGACATCGCCGCCGCGTCCGCCGTCACCGCCATCCGGGCCGCCGAACTCGATGAACTTCTCGCGCCGGAACGAAACACTGCCCGCGCCGCCGTCTCCGGACTTGATATAGACCTTTGCTTCGTCGAGAAATTTCATTTTACTTCCATTGTCCGGTGGCAGTTCATCGCCCCTCTTGCCGCTTTCGATATAGGCGGTTCAATCGGAGGTCAAAGGATTATCGTGAAGTTTGCGAGCTATAACATACAGTACGGCTTCGGTCTTGATGGCATCTACGACCTCGACCGAATCACTGCGAGCCTCGAGGGCGGCGACATTATCGCGCTTCAAGAGGTGACCCGAGGCTTTGTCCGCAACGATTATGCCGATATGGTCGCGGACATCGCAGCGCTTTTTCCCGACCATTTCTGGGTCTATGGACCGTCTTGCGACCTGCATGTCGAGGAGGCCTCGGACGGTTGGCCGCCGCGCGGAACGCGCTTCCAGTTCGGAAATATGGTGCTCTCGCGCTGGCCGATCCTGTCGACCCGAACCCTGCTTCTTCCTCGCAGCCGAACGATCTCCAAGATCAATCTCCAGCGTGGCGCGACCGAGACCGTTATCGAGACGCCAGCCGGCGCGTGGCGCGTCTATTC
>Ga0075367_10000416_pt1 | contig 15750 bp, 18 predicted proteins | sample EndMethybrTD3032_FD_71399 | JGI IMG/M metagenome (GOLD analysis project Ga0075367, IMG submission 71399) | Populus endosphere microbial communities from Tennessee, USA - Endosphere MetaG P. TD hybrid TD303-2 | ecosystem: Host-associated > Plants > Roots > Endosphere | place: USA: Tennessee... | reverse complement strand
GCTGAGGACAGGGCCCGTGGAACCGGACGGCGAGTCCGAGCGCGCCCGGCAGGCCCCGGAGCGCAGGCCGGAGCAGGCGCGCTCGATGCTCGCCGCCCTGCGGGACGGCACCCGCCGGGCCAGGGCCCAGGAGGAAGTCCCCGAACCCGTCTGGCCCTCGGTCCCGCCCGAGCGGCGTCCGCTGCCCACCCGTCCCCGCCCCACGAGGAGCACCCCATGACAGCGACCAACACCACCCAGGACGGACTGGCCTGGCTCCTGGACAGTCTGGTCGAGCGGATCCCCGAGACCCTGCACGCCATCGTCCTGTCGGAGGACGGGCTCCTCGTCGGCGCCTCCGAGGCCCTCGAACGAGCCGACGCGGAGCAGCTCGCCGCCATCGCCTCCGGCGTCCACTCCCTGGCGCAGGGCACCAGCCGGCACTTCGGCGGGGGACGGGTGCAGCAGACCGTCATCGAGATGGACGACCTCTTCCTCTTCGTCACCACCGCGGGCGGCGGCGGACGGCTCGCGGTCCTCGCCACCTCCGCGGTGGACGTCGGCAACGTCGGCTACGAGATGACCATGCTCGTCCGTCAGGTGGGCCAGTTCCTCAGCGCCGCCCCGCGATTCCCCGAGTACGGCGACGGACGTTTCGCGGGTGAGCATGAATGAGGCACTGGTCGGAGGAAGACCCCTGGGCGGACGACGACCCGGGCCCGCTCGTCCGCCCCTACACCGTGACCCGCGGCCGTACCTCGTCCGCCCGCCCCGGTATCGAACTCATCTCGCTGATCAGCACCGTCCGGCCACCCACCCGCGACCAGCGGCTGCAACCCGAACAGAACCGCCTGCTCGCCCTGTGCCGCACACCGACGGCCCTGGTGGAGGCAGCCGCTCGCCTGGACCTGCCCGTCACGGTGATCCGCGTACTCCTCGACGACCTGCTCGACCACCAGCTCGTCTCCGTCTCCCCGCCCTCCGCGACCGGTACCCCCGACGCCCGCTTCATTCAGGCAGTGATCGATGGCATTCGCAGAATCTGACCCCGGCCGCACCGCCCTCGCACCCGACGCCGCGACGGCCAAGATCCTCGTCGCCGGCGGCTTCGGCGTCGGCAAGACCACCCTGGTCGGCGCGATCAGCGAGACGGAGCCCCTGCGCACCGAGGAGCTCATCACCGAGGCCAGCGTCGGCGTCGACGACCTGGCCGGCGTGGAGCGCAAGACCACGACGACGGTCGCGATGGACTTCGGCCGCATCACCCTCAGCCAGGCCCTCGTGGTCTACCTCTTCGGAGCCCCCGGGCAGGACCGCTTCTGGTTCATGTGGGACGACCTGTCGCGGGGCGCGCTGGGCGCGGTCGTCCTGGCGGACACCCGGCGCCTGGAGAGCTGCTTCCCGTCGGTCGACTTCTTCGAGCACCGGGGCATCCCCTTCGCCATCGGCGTCAACTGCTTCGACGGCCGCTGCGAGGAGGACGAGGAGGAGATTCGCGCCGCGCTGGACCTCGCTCCCGACGTGCCTCTCGTGCTGTGCGACGCCCGCGACCGGGAGTCGGTGAAGAGGGTGCTGCTCGCCCTGCTCGAACACGTCATGCGAGGCTTGGCGGCCGAGGCCGCGGCGACCTGGTGACATCGGGGACGGGGCTGTTTCAGGAGGTCATGGCCTTGAGTCGCTCGACGTCGCTCAGCCGCTGTGCCGTGGTGGGGGCCAGGGGCCGGACCTGGAGGGTGGTGACGCCGGCGGCGCGGAAGGCCGCGAGCCGTTCGGCGACGTAGGAGGCCGGGCCGATCAGGGAGGTCGCCCGCAGCAGATCAGCGGGGACGGCGGCCGCGGCCTCGTCCTTGCGGCCCGACAGGTACAGGTCCTGGACGGTGGCGGCCGCGGACTCGTAGCCGTAGCGGCGGGCGAGGTCGTTGTAGAAGTTGTGGCCGCGGGCTCCCATCCCGCCGATGTACAGGGCGAGTTGGGGCCGGGCGAGTTCGATCAGGTGGTCCACGTCCTCGCCGATGGCCAGGGGCGGGGAGACCACCACGTCGAGCGCGCCGACGGCGGGATCCCGCCGTGCGGAGCCCTCGGCCAGCGCCGGTCCCCACACCTCGGCCGCCCGCTCCGGATGGAAGAACATCGGCATCCAGCCCTCCGCGATCTCGGCGGCCAGTGCCACGTTCTTCGGCCCGATGGCGGCCAGCACGATCGGGATGCGTGCGCGCACCGGGTGGTTGATGAGTTTGAGCGGCAGGCCGAGGCCGGTTCCCTGCTCGGGCGGGAGCGGGATGCGGTAGTGACGGCCCTCGTGCACGACCTTCTCCCGGCGCCAGACCGACCGGCAGATCTCCACGATCTCGCGGGTGCGGGCCAGCGGAGCGGTGTACGGCTGTCCGTGGAACCCCTCGATCACCTGCGGCCCGGAGGCACCGAGACCCAGCGTGAACCGGCCGTCGGAGACGAAGTCGAGGCCGGCTGCCGTCATCGCCGTCAGCGTGGGCGTGCGGGTGTAGATCTGGAGGATTCCGGAGGCGATCTCCAGGCGCTCGGTGTGTGCGGCGATGAAGCCGAGCTGGCTGATCGCGTCGAAGGAGTAGGCCTCGGGCACGAAGACGATGTCCAAGCCCGCCTTCTCGTAGTCGCGGAGCCCGGCCACGGCCTCCTTGAAACCGCCGCTGTAGCTCAGGGGCATACCGATGCGCATCCGGACCCTCCACCCACCCATGCACCGTCAATAAAGGACACTCTATAGAGAGATTGACCGGATCTGCGAGGCCGTCGGCCCGGACCTCGAGCAGTCCACGCCGGCCTACTTCTGGGAGTGCTCCCTGGCGCCCGGCATCATCGACACCCCGCAGGGCCGTCAGGAGGAGGCCGCGGCCGTCGTCGCGGTCATGCTCTCCGACGAGGCGAGCTTCCTGAACGGCGTCGACGTCCTTGTCGACGGCGGGGTGTTCGCGGCCGTCCGCGACAGGTGACGACCGGCATGACCGGCGCACGTCAGGGGCGGGTGGGCCACACGGCCCACCCGCCCTTCGTCGTGCCCGCGCCCCAGTCCCGGTCAGCGGAAAGCGCACAGCGGCCGCCGGTCCCGCGCGCCGACACTGAGGCCGTCCGGCCGCCGGTGACGCGCGGCCCATGCGAGGGATCAGGGACCGGGAGGTGTGCGGAGTGACGCATGAAGTGGTCGGCCGTGTCGAGGAGCTGGGTGCCGAACTGGCCGGGCTCGCCGACGAGAACGAGTCACTCGGCAAGCTGAGCGACCGGACCGTCGAACTGCTCCGTTCCACCGGGGTCGTACGGCTGCTGCAGCCCAAGGAGTTCGGTGGATTCGCCGCCCATCCCCGGGACTTCGCGGAAGCGGTGATGGCGGTCGCCCGGCACGACGGGGCGGCCGGCTGGGTGTGCGGTGTCGTCGGCGTCCACCCCTGGGAGCTGGCCCAGCTGGACCCGCGGCTCGCCCACGAGGTCTGGGACGAGGACCCGGACACCTGGATCGCCTCGCCCTACATGCCCAACGGCATCGCCGAACCGGTCGACGGCGGCTATGTCCTCAGCGGCCGCTGGCCCTTCTCCTCCGGCAGCGACCACTGCCGCTGGGACTTCCTCGGAGCCCTCGTCGGCGACGGCAAGGGCAGGCCCGCCGGGCCCATCACCGTGCTGCACGTCGTCCTGCCCCGCTCCGACTACGAGATCATCGACGGCACCTGGGACGTCGTAGGACTGGCGGGCACGGGCAGCAAGGACGTCGTCGTCGACAAGGCGTTCATCCCCGAGTACCGCACGATCCGGCAGGAGGCGGTCCAGGAGGGCGCCGCCGCGGAGGCGGTCGGGCTCACCGACACCCTCTACAAGCTGCCGTTCGCCTCGATGTTCCCGCTCGGCATCACCGCCGCCGTCATCGGCATCTGCGAGGGCGCCCTCGCCGTCCACCTCGCCCAGCAGCGCGACCGCGTCGCCGTGACCGGCGTCCAGGTGCGCGACGACCCGTACGTCCTCTACGCCGCCGGCGAGGCCGCCGCCGAGATCGCCGCCTCACGGGTCCAACTCATCGACGGCATCAGCCGGTTGTACGACAAGGTCGAGGCCGGCCGGCCGGTCACCATCGAGGATCGCGCCGACGTACGGCGCAACCAGGTCCGTTGCGCCTGGCGTGCCGTCTCCGCCCTCGACGAGATCTTCGCCAGGTCCGGCGGCAACGCGATCCGCCGCGACAACCCGATCCAGCGGTACTGGCGGGACGCCCACGTCGGACTCCAGCACATGATCCATGTGCCGGGCACCGCGTACCACGCCAACGCCCTGGCCCAGATGGGACTTGAGCTGCCCGAGTCGATGCGTGTCCTGATATGAGCCGGCGGTTCCGCGACGTCCTGGGCAACTTCCCCACGAGCGTGGTCGCGATCACCACCACGGACACCCAGGACCGGCCGCACGGCATGATCGTCGGCACCTTCACCTCCGTGTCGCTGGACCCGCCCCTGGTGTCCTTCCTGGCCGACCGCTCCTCCACGACCCTGCGGACGATCAGGGCTGCGGGGCGCTTCTGCGCCAACGCCCTTGCCGGCAAGCAGGAACGGCTGTCGAGGAAGCTCGCGACCGGTCCGGCCGGGCAGCGGTTCGAGGGCACGGCCTGGCAGGCGTCCGCCCTCGGCAACCCGGTGCTGGACGGGATCGTCGCGTGGGTCGACTGCACGATCGAGCAGGTCGTCGAGATCGGAGATCACCTCCTGGTCGTCGGGCGGGTCCATGACCTGCGCGCCGAGTCGCCGGGGACCCCGCTGCTGTTCTTCCGGGGCGGATACGGCGACTACCTGTCGAGCGCGGGACCGCTGCTCGACAGCCTCGTGGGCTGGCACGAGATCGGCCGGTAGACACCGGCCGGTCGACAGAAAAGGGAGCCGCAGATGAAGCAAGACCTCCATTTCAGACTGCAACGCATCTCGGCGTGGTGCGGAGTCGTCCTGTTCGTCGGATTCTTCGCCGCCTTCGCCGTGGGGCACCTCACCCCGCCGATGAGTCCCACGGAGAGCCCCCAGGACATCGTCACGTTCCTCAAGGACCACCGCACGGGCATCCTCACCTGTGTCGCCCTGATGGTCCTGCTCGTCCCGTTCGAGTACCCGTACGTCGTCGTGACGAGCATGCAGCTGCGCCGGGTCGAGGGCGGCTGGGGCCTGCTCTCCATGATCCAGCTCACCACGGGCGTGGTGGCCCCGCTCGGGTTCTTCTTCCCGCTCGCCATCCTCGCCGCCGCGGCCTGGCGGCCCCAGGCGCACTCCGCCGACGTCCTGTCCGCGATGACCGACACCTTCTGGCTGATGTTCGTGGGCAACGCCTGCATCTTCGTGCTCCAGGTCTGGTCGATCGGGTACGCCGCCTTCATCGACCACCGCCGCGCCAAGCCGGTCTTCCCGCGCTGGTACGGCTGGCTCAGCATGGTGCTGGGCGTGCTGCTCATCCCGGGCGCCTTCGTCTTCCTCAACAAGACCGGACCGCTCGCCTGGGACGGACTCCTCGCGTACCTGATCCCCTCGATCGCGTACGTCTTCTGGAAGATCGCCACGCCGTACGTGCTGCTGAAGGCGATCACGTCCGAGGAGAAGGAGCTGACCGAGAGCACGACGGCCGAGCCGGCGACCGTGTAGAGGCACAGCCGTACACGCCTGTGGCCCCGCGAGAGCCGTCGCGGGGCCACAGACGTGTACGGGGCTAGACGGAGAGCGCGAACCCGCCCGTCACGCGCAGGGTTTCGCCGGTGACGAAGGACGCCTTCGAGGAGACCAGATACAGCAGCGCCTCGACGATGTCCTGCTCCCGGCCTTCCTGGCGCAGGATCTGCTCTCCGAGGACACGGTCCGCCTCGGCGGGGGAGAGTTGGGCCCGTACGGCGTCGGTGAGGATGAGGCCCGGCGCGATGGCGTTGACCCGGATGCCGTCGGCGGCGAACTCGCGCGCGAAGGACACCGTCAGGCCGCGTACGGCGAGCTTGGAGACGCCGTAGATGCTTCGGTTCGCGTAGGCCGCCGACGAGGAGATGTTGACGATGGAGGCGCCCTCGCGTCCCCGCATGGCCTTGTGCGCCGCGAGCGAGCAGATGATGGTGCCCATGACGTTGACGTCGATGACGCGCCGTACCTTGGCGAGGCCCAGTTCCGTGAACGGCCTGTTGTAGGCGGCGTGCAGGCCCGCGTTGTTGACCAGGACGTCCAGTCCGCCATGGCGTTCGACGATCTCACCCACGACCGCGCCGACCTCGTCCTCGTCGGCCACGTCACAGGCGACGCCGGCCGCGCTCAGGCCCTTGGCGGTGAGTTCCGCCGCCGCCTCGGCCGCGGCGTCGCCGTCGATGTCGGCGAGCACGACATGTGCGCCGAGGGACGACAGCGCCTCGCCGAAGGCCTTGCCGAAGCCGCGACCGCCCCCGGTGACGAGGGCCACCCTGCCCTGGTGTTCCGCGCTGTCGTCCGGCATCAGAACCTCACTCATCAGAACCTCACTTCGGTCCGAACCGCTGGCCCGCGTCGAGCCGCAGGCACTGGCCGTTCAGCATCGGGTTGTCGACGACGGCGAGGGCGAGCTTGGCGTACTCCTCGGGTCGGCCCAGCCGCCTGGGGAACGCGGCGTCCTTCACCAGCGCGGCCCGCGTCTCGGCGGGGATCTTCTCGGTGGCGCCCGTCTCGAAGAGGCTGGGCGCGATGGCGACGACGCGGATGCCGAGCGAGCCGAGGTCGCGGGCCATGGTGAGGCTCATGCCGGCGATGGCCGCCTTGGCCGCCGAGTAGGCGACCTGACCGATCTGTCCCTCGAAGGCGGCGATCGAGGACGTGTTGACGATGACGCCCCGTTCGCCGTCGGGCTCCTCCGGCTCGTTGCGGCTCATGCGCGCCGCTGCCAGCCGGCTGATGTTGAAGCTGGCGACGGTGTTCAGGTCGAGCACCCGGCGGAAGGTCTCCAGGTCGTGCGGACCGTCCTTGCCGAGCGTCCGCCGTACGCTGCCGCCGCCCGCGGTGGTGACGGACACATGCAACCCGCCGAGAGCCTCCACGGCGGCGTCCAGGGCGCCCTCCGTCGCCTCGAAGTCGGTGACGTCGACGGGATGGAAGCTCCCGCCGAACGCGGCGGCGACCTCGGCTCCCGCCGACGTCGGACGGTCCAGTACGGCGACGTCGGCACCGCGGGCCGCGAGCAGCTCGGCGGTGGCCCGGCCCATGCCGGAGGCGCCGCCGACCACCACGGCCTTCTTGCCCTTGATCTCCATCGAGAACCTTTCGGATCGTTCGGCTCAGGCGGACGCGGGAGACCGCCGCAGGAGGGTGCACAGCCGGTCGCGGTGCACGGCGGCGTCGCCGTACAGCACGCTGTCGGCGCGGGCGCGGCGCAGGTGGAGGTGGAGGTCGTGCTCCCAGGTGAAGCCGATGCCGCCGTGCAGCTGGAGGGCCCGGGCGGCGACCTCGGCGGCCCCGGCCGCGACGTACGAGGCGGCTGCGCAGGCGGCTCGGCCGGCGTCGTCGGCCCCCGCGTCGGCCGACATCGCCGCGTAGGAGGTGGCGGCCCTGGCGCCGTGCACCAGCAGCGCCATGTCGGCGCACGCGTGCTTGACGGCCTGGAAGGTCCCGATGGGCCGCCCGAACTGCACACGGGAGCCGGTGTGTTCGACGGTGAGCTCCAGCATGCGCTGCATCACTCCGAGGGCGTCGGCGCACCGCAGCACGGATGCCTCGTCGAGCAGCCGCTGGATCTCCTCGGGCCGGGCGTCCAGGCGGCGCTCGTGCGGGACGCGTACGCCGTGGAAGCGGACCTCGTAGAACGAACGGGTCAGGTCCAGGACCTGCTGCCGCCGGACGGTGACGCCGGGGCCGGCGCGGTCGACCAGGAAGGACGCCGGGACCCCGTCGTGGCGTGCGGTGACGAGCAGCCGGCGGGCGCCGCCGGCGTCCTGCACCGCCGTCTTGACCCCGTCGAGGACGATCGCGTCCCCGTCGGTCCGGGCGGTCGCGCGGATACCGTCGAGGGACCAGGGGGCGTGCGGTTCGGCGAAGGCCCAGGTGGCCCAGCCCGATCCCGAGGCGAGTTCGGGCAGCACCTCCGCGCGCAGTTCGGGCGACCCCGCGGCGGCGAGTGCCCGTCCGACGGCCGAGGTGGGCGCGAACGGACCCCGCCCCAGCGCGCGCCCCAACTCCTCGGCGACGAGAGTGAGTTCCACGAGTCCCTGGCCGGTGCCGCCGTACTCCTCGGGCAGACCCAGACCGGGCCAGCCGAGGCCTGCCGTCAGCCGCCACACCTCGGGATCGACGTCCTCGTCGCGATCCGTCCACGCCCGTACGTGCCCGATCGGGGCCCGGTCCGACAGCAGGTCGCGCGAGGCCTCGCGCAGCATCTCCTGCTCCTCGCTGAGCTCGAAGTTCACCATAGCAAGGTATCCTCTTTTATCGCAGTGGTCGAGATCCTCGCTCAATTTCGCGGGTCATCTGTTGATCGTTCCCCTATTTAAGTACTCTGAATTCATGGTTGATGCCGTTCTTCTCTCCGCGTGCCGCACCGCGATCGGAACCGCCCGCCGAGGAACCCTGCGGGACACCGACGCCTTCGAACTCGCCACGACCGTGGTCCGCGAGGCCGCTCGGCGCAGTGGACTGCCTCCCGAGACCGTCGACGACGTCGTCCTCGGCGAATCCCCGGCCGGAGGCGGGGACATCGCCCGGTACGCCGCGCTCCAGGCAGGGCTGACGCACGTCCCCGGCCTGGCCCACAACCGGCACTGCGCCTCCGGACTCGCCAGCGTGGCGACCGCCGCCGCGAGCGTGCGGGCCGGGATGGACCGGGTGGTGATCGCGGGCGGGACCCACTCGTCGTCCACGGCGCCGGTGGCGCGGCGGCGCATTCCGGGCACCGACGACTGGCAGGACCCATGGATGGCGCCGACCCATGTCCCCACGCCCGAGGCGCCCAACGACGACATGGGCGTCCTCGTCGGCTGGAACACGGCCCGGCTGGCCGGCCTCACCCGCCGGGAGATGGACGCCTGGGCGCTCCGCTCCCACGAGCGGGCCGTACGGGCCATCGACGAGGGCCGGTTCACCGAGGAGATCGTGCCCGTCAAGGTCGCCGGCCGGGACGGAGCGACCGTTGTCTTCGACACCGACGAGCATCCGCGGCGCGACACCAGCGCCGAGAAACTGGCCGCGCTGAAGGTGCTGCACCCGAGCTCGAGGGCTTCTTCGTCCATCAGCACCGAGCCCGCACTGGGCGCCAGCAGCCCGGAGAGTACGGCGAACAGCGTGCTCTTTCCCGCCCCGTTGGGGCCGACCAGCCCGACCACCGAGGCCGGCGGCACCGCCATATCGACCTCGCTCAGGGCGACGAGACCGCCGAAGCGGACGGTGACGCCCCGGGCCTCGATGCGAGCAGGTGTCCTGACGGAGGCCGCGCTCATACGAATTCTCCCTGAGGCGTCGAAGGCTCCTCGACGGAAGCTCGCCGCCCCTGCCGCCACCGGCCCAGCTCACGCAGCTGCCGGGCGTGCATCGCGATGATGCCCTCGGGGTCGCGGGCGAGCATGACCGCGCCCCAACCGAAGAGGATGACCGGGACTTCGGCCCAGCGGGTCGGCAGATACGTCTGGAACACACTGGGCAGCACGGCGAACGCCACCCCCGCGACCAGCGCGCCGACAACGGGCCGTGCTCCCACGGTGACCATTACGGCCAGCCAGACCAGCCCGGTGAACGGGTTGAACGAGTCCGGCAGCGCCGACTGGTAGGCGAGGGCCACGAAACCGCCGCCGACCGCGGCGACGAAGGTGGCAGCGGCGGAGACGAGCACCTTGACCGGCGGCGGACCTGCTGCTGCACGGGCTGGAGAAGGCCGGTTGCACCGCGAGCCAGGAGAAGCTGATGGACACCTTGCGCACCGACAGGAGCTGGACCGCCGGAGGACTGTTCCCGAAGCCCGCCGACTTCGCCGACAAGGGGTCGTACTCGGTCGGCGGTCCGGGCGACTGCACCTTCGTCTCCCTCCTCAAGGGCGAGAAGTTCGTGCCCGATCCGGCGGGGGCGCGGGTCTGCGGTGAGCAGATAGCCGGTGTGAAGGTGAGCATCAAGTAGGGCGCCCGCGGCCGGGTGCCCCGCTCACCCGGCCGCTCAGCGCGAAGCCCAGCTGACGGTCTTGGTCTGCAGGTACTCGTCCAGCCCGAACTCGCCCCACTCCCGGCCGAGTCCACTCTGCTTGTAGCCGCCGAACGCCGCACGCGGATTCACCCCGGCGCTCCCGCCGTTGATCGCGACACCGCCGGCCCGGATGCGGGACGCCATCGCGTACGCGGCCACGGTGTCGGCGCTCCAGACGGCGCCGGCGAGACCGTACGGGCTGTCGTTCGCGATCCGCACCGCCTCCTCGTCCGTGCGGAACGGGATGACGACGCCGACCGGGCCGAAGAACTCCGTACGGGCGATGGTCATGTGGTTGTCGACGCCGGTGAACAGGGTGGGTTCGACGAAGTAGCCCCGGTCGAGACCGGAGGGGCGCTTGCCGCCGCAGACCAGACGCGCCCCCTCCTCCTCGCCGACCCGGATCAGCTTCTCCACCTTGTCCCGCTGGGCCTCGCTGATCAGGGGGCCCATGGTGGTGGACGGGTCGGCCGGGTCGCCGACCCTGACCTCGGCGAGGGCCGCGCCGAGCCGGGCGACGAACTCGTCGTGGACGGATTCGTGGACGAGCGTGCGGGTGAGCAGTGAACAGCCCTGTCCGGCATGGGTGATGATGCCGGTGAGCGCCGAGCGGACGGCGCCGTCGAGGTCGCCGTCGGCGCGGACGATGTTGGCCGACTTGCCGCCGAGCTCCAGGACGACCTTCTTGAGGGAGGCCGCGGCCTGGGTGTAGACCGAGCGGCCGACCGTGTCCGACCCGGTGAAGCTGACGAGGTCGACCAGGGGATGAGTGGTGAGTTCGCGGCCGGCCTCCACATCACCGGTGACGATGTTGAGCACGCCCGGCGGCAACCCGGCGGCATCGGCGAAGTCGCCGATCAGCAGGGATTCCAGGGGAGTCGAGGGTGCCGGTTTGAGGACGGCCGTGCAGCCTGCCGCGAGGGCCGGGATCACCTTCATCATGCTGAGGAAGAACGGGAAGTTGTACGCGGAGATCAGCGCGCACACGCCGAACGCCTCGCGGCGCAGCACCCCTTGGGAGATGCCGATGCCCGGGGCGATCGTCGGGTCCATCGGGCGCTCCCAGGCGAAGGCCGGCAGCACCCGCTCGGCCATGTCGCGCAGATGCGTCACCGGGACCCGGGTCTGCAGAGTCTCGGCCAGCGCGCGGACCGAGCCCGCCTCGGCCATGTTGACGGCGACGAGCTCGGGCAGCCTGCGCTCCATCTCCTCGGCCATGCGCAGCAGGACGGCGCCCCGTTCCGCGGGCCTCATCCGCGGCCAGGGACCCTCGTCGAAGGCGCGCCGGGCCGCCTCGACGGCCTGCCGTACGTCCGCCGCCGACGAGCCCGGGACCTCAGCGACCGTCTCCTCGGTCGCCGGGTTGCGGACCGGGATCGGGGTGTCCGCGCGGCCGTCGGTCCGGCGCCCGTCGATGTAGAGCTGCGAAGAGAACGAGTACGCCGTCGTCATGTGTCGTCTCCAGATCGCCGGCCGACGTGTCAATTTGAGTGTACTGAATGAACAACCTGAAGTCAGTGGTGATGGCGTCCACCCCTGTGTCAGTGAAATGTCAGCCTCCGGTGCTGATGGCCGGTCGTCAATCCGTATGCCGAATCATTGACTCGACCGGTCGGTACAGCTAACTTCGGCAGTGCTGCGGGGGTGGGTTCCAGCACGAACGACGAGGTTCGAAAGAGGTACCGCCTGTGTTCAAGGAATTTGTCGTGTCCGGCGATTCGCACATCATCGAGCCGGCCGATCTCTTCAGGGATCGGCTGCCGAAACAACTGCGGGACCGGGCCCTCTGGGAAGAGGAGTTCACCCTCGACGAGCCGATCGTGGAGGGCGGGCACACCGAGTTCAAGAAGCTCCACACCATCGGCTTCGACGGCTGGACCATCTCCAAGTACCGGCAGTTCGGCGGCGAGACCCCGGACGGCGAGCCGGACCACATCATCCGGGACATGAACCTCGACGGCGTCGACGCCTCGGTGATGTTCCCCAATCTCTCGCTGTTCGTCCTGTTCACCGACGACCACGAGCTGTCGATGGCCCACGCGCGGGTGTGGAACGACTACATCGCCGAGCGCTTCCTGAAGTACAAGGACCGGCTGCGTCCGACGGCGGCGATCCCCGTGACCGACATTCCCGAGGCGGTCGCCGAGATCGAGCGGTGCGCCCGTCTGGGTCTGGGCGCGATCCTGCTGCCGGAGACCCCGCCCGCGCCGTACTACTCGCGGATCTACGACCCGGTGTGGGCGGCCGCCCAGGCGCACGGGATGCCGGTGTTCGTCCATGTCGCCACCGGCGGGGTGCGCGTCAGGGAGGCCGAGTCCGACACGGCGGTCACGGTCCGGGGCATGATGACGGCCGTCAACATGGGCAAGGGGCAGCTGACCGACGACATGGTGTCGGGCCGGCTCCTGGCCGGCGGGGGCGGTGACGGCGGCCCGCGGCGCATCATCGCGGATCTCGTCGGCGGCGGGGTCTGCGAGCGGTACCCCGACCTCCACTTCAATCTCATCGAGTACGGTGCCGGCTGGCTGGTCTCCTTCATGGGCTACATCGACAAGGCCTGGAAGACCGGCACCGGTCAGGACGCCGACTGGTGGCTCGGTTTCTGGGACGACAGCCGCTCGCCGAAGGACCAGCCCGCGATGGGCCGGCTGTTCGCCGTCAACGACAAGTGGCCCTACCCGCTCAAGCCCAGCGAGTACATCCAGCGGCAGATCCATGTGCAGTTCGCGGACGACCCGACCGCGGTGAAGGCCCGTCACATCACCGGGTTGTCGACCATCATGTGGGGCAACGACTACCCCCACGCCGAGGGCACCTTCCGCAGCAGCGCCGAGTGCATCGCCGAGAACATCGACGACACCGTCTCCGACGAGGACCGCGCGGCCATCCTGGGCGGCACGCTGGCCGACGTCGTGCACTTCGACAAGAGCCGGAAGCTCGCCCCCGTCACCGAGAACGCCTGAGCCGCGGTCGAGCGGCGGACCGGCCCCGGAGCGCTCCCGCTGCTCCGGGGCCGGTCGCTGTACGCGTGTCGCTCAGACCGCTTGCGGTACCGCACCCACGAGCGCGAGGGAGGCCTGGGCATAGGCGGCCTTGCGCCCACGGCTCACCATGAAGCTCGGGGGCGCGAAGTAGCCGACGTCGCGGGGGAGCGACCCGGCCCGGCGCGCGAGGGCGTCCTTCGCGTCGGCGGTGCTCCCGCAGACGGCGATCTCGGTGAGCATCTCGTCGGTGACCGCCCGCGCCATGCCGTCCGTGTCGCCGGCCCGGAACGCCGCACGGAGCAGTGCGACCGGCTCCTCCCAGCCGTGGTGGGCGACGAACGGGTCGTACGTCTTGACGGTGAGGTAGAAGGCGATCATGCGCTTGGCGTCGGCGACGGCGCGCTCGGGTGCGGCGTCGTCGACCGCCGTGATGACCCATCCGTGTTCGAGCGGCCGCGCGCCGTCCGTGCGGCCGCGCTCGACCGACGGCCGTACGACGTCGTTCCACCACGAGGCGGTGAACAGGCCGTGCCCGATGACCCCGTCGGCGGCCCGGCCCGCGGTGGTGGCCATACGGGTGTTGAACGCGGCGAGCAGGACGGGGATGTCCAGCCGGCCGAGCACCGGGGCGCGGACGTCGGCGTCGAGCTCGTAGAACTCGCCGGAGTAGCGGACCTGTTCGCCGTTCTCCGCGTGCAGCCAGGCCCGTACGGCGCCGACCGTCTCGGCGATCCGGTCCACGGGCCGCTCGGGGGGCACGCCCAGCCAGTCCCGGTTGATCCGGAACGCCGCACTGCCCAGACCGAGGAAGAGCCGGCCCGGGGCCCGGTCGTGCAGATGGCGCAGTGCGGTGGCGTGCGCGTAGGGGGTGCGGGCGAAGGCGTAGGCGATGGCGGGGCCGGCCAGTGCGCGTTCGGTGTTCGCCACGATGTCGGCCACCGTGAGGTAGGCGTCGTGGTCCGCGAACTCCCCGGCGCAGAAGGCGCCGACACCGGCCTGCTCGGCCTCCCGCCCGACGTCCCGGCCGGGCCAGGGCATGCCGAACCGCATGAGAGCCTCCCGATGCTGAGCACCTAAAAAAGTACACTTATTTCAGGGAGGGTAGGGGAGTGTCAGCGCAGTGTCCACTGCCCCCGGGGCACCGCCGAGCGGTCGACCTCCGCCTTTCCGATCGGGTTGCCGATCTGCGTGTACGACAGTCCGGTGCGCAGCGCCTGGGTGCGGGTCGAGTCGAGCGACTCCCAGATCGCGCGGACGGTGCCCTGGATCGCGGCCGGCGGTTTGGCGGCGATGACGCGGGCGATCTCGTCGGCCCGGTCCCACAGGTGCGCGCGCGGCAGCACCTCGCTGACCAGGCCGATCTGCAGGGCACGGGCAGCCGACACGCGTTCGTCGAGACCGAGCAGGGCGATGCGCAGCGCCTCGCCGAGAGGGATGCGGCGGGCGAGGCCGATCGGCTCCAGGGCCGCGGTGAGGCCGTAGCTGACATGCGGGTCGAAGAACGTGGCCTCCTGAGAACAGATCATGATGTCGGCCTCGTTGAGCCAGTAGAAGGCGCCGCCGGCGGCCATGCCGTGCACCGCGCACACCAGGGGCTTCCACACCTGGTTGAGCTTCGGCGAGAGGTACTCGCCCGGGTCGGTCTGCGACCAGACGTTGGGATGGCGGTCGATGCCCTCCTTCACGTCCATGCCGGTGCAGAACGCCCGGTCGCCCGCCCCGCGCAGGACGACGACCCGCACGTCGCCGTCGGTCTTGACGGTGTCCCAGAGAGTGGAGAACTCCTCCAGCATCCGCTGGTTGAAGCCGTTCATGGCCTCCGGCCGGTTGAGGGTGATCGTGGCGACGTGGTCGGTCACCTCGTACAGGACGGTCTCGAGTTCCATCGGGCGGCTCCGTTCTCGACGCGATCGAGGAAAGTAGTATACTTTTCTCTGGTTACTCGGTACCCCTGACCCGGTACCACGAGAGCCGCGGAGGACACTGCGATGAGGCCACGCGTGGGGCAGATGCTCGCCAGTACGGTCGACACGACGGCGGTGATCGTCGTGCGGTGCCCGGACGAGGACCTGGAGATCACGTGCGGCGGGGCCGCCATGAGCGAGGGGACCGGGCCGGGCTCCGGCACCCCGGACCCCGCCCTGATGGGCGGTGCGCTGCTCGGCAAGCGGTACGCCGACGAGGATCTCGGCCTTGAACTCCTGTGCACGAAGCCCGGGCCGGGCACGCTGGCCGTGAACGGCGCACCACTGCCCGTGAAGAGCGCCAAGCCGCTCCCGGCCTCGGACTGACGGGCGGGCGGCCCGTGAACACAGGAATGCTGCTGGACATGGCCGCCGAGGGATTCGGCGACCGGGTCGTCATCGGGCGCACGGACGACGGGCTGACCGCCCGGCGATTGCGTGAACTGGCCGTCGGCGGGGCGTACTTGGTGCGCGCGGCCGAGGCCGACGCGATCGTGTACCTCGCGGTGAACGGCCCCGCCCTCCCGGTCGCGCTGTTCGCCGCGGCCCGGGCCGGGGTGCCGCTGGTACCGGTCAACTACCGCTTGGGCGACGCCCAGCTCGACGCGCTGCTGGCGAACCACCCCCGTGCGCTGGGCATCGCGGATCCGGAGCACGGCGAGG
>Ga0075367_10000414_pt1 | contig 15782 bp, 14 predicted proteins | sample EndMethybrTD3032_FD_71399 | JGI IMG/M metagenome (GOLD analysis project Ga0075367, IMG submission 71399) | Populus endosphere microbial communities from Tennessee, USA - Endosphere MetaG P. TD hybrid TD303-2 | ecosystem: Host-associated > Plants > Roots > Endosphere | place: USA: Tennessee... | reverse complement strand
TGTCGACCTCATCGCGTGGTCGGTCGGCTATTCAGACCCCGCCGCTTTCCGAAAGGTGTTCCAGAAGATGACCGGGATATCGCCGCAGACCTATCGTCAACGTTTCGGGCAAAGCTGATGGACAGTCCTTCAGATATGGAAGGCTCGCGCCGCGGTGAAGGAGGCGCCGACATTTGCAGGTGCGTAGGGGGAATAGCTTCCGTAACGAATCAAGCTCGCTCCCACGAAAGTGAACCGCCCTGGGTTTGCCGGAGGCCATTGGTTGTGAGTCACGCTGCGTGGGTAATGCGGTCCTTTGCCTGCTTCACGTCACGAACAGGGGACACGCCGAACAGACGTCCATACTCGCGCGTGAACTGCGGCACGCTTTCATAGCCAACCGAGTAGGCCGCGTTGCTCACCGGCTGTCCCTCGGACAGCATCATCCGCCGCGCCTCAATCAGACGCAGCTGCTTCTGAAACTGGAGCGGCGACAGCGACGTGATCGCGCGAAAATGCTGGTGGAAGGACGACACGCTCATCCCGGCCACTTCCGCGAGACGTTCGACCCCCAGCGGTTGGGCATAACTCTCGCGGATAAGCGCCACGGCTTTGCCGATGCGCTGGGCATGACTATCAGTTACGCCCAAACTACGGATCGCTGATCCATGACGACCTGCGAGCAGCCAGAAATGAAGCTCGCGCACCAGCTGCTCCTGCAGCACCGAAAGGGCGGCCGGACGATCGAGCACGCGCAACAGCCGCATCGCCGCTTCGGCGACCTCGGCTTCGGTCGGATCGACCCGGACCGGCCCGCCAACAGACGCCTGTACCACGCGCATTTCCATGGCGAGCGGTTCGATAACGGCCGGATCGAGCTCAAAGACCAAGGAGTAGTAAGGCACGCCCACATTTGCACGCGTGATCTGGCTGACGGTCGGCACGTCTGCAGCAATCAATAGCGAGTCGCCGGCGCCGAAGTCGAAGGTTTCGCTGCCCATCGTCACCCGCTTGTTGCCTTGCACCACGATCGCCACCAGGGGGCGATTAATTGCATATTGCAGTTCGCTTGGGCTCGTCGCACGGATCAGGCTGAGCCCGGGCACGGATGTTTGGGCAATGCCGAAATCATCGGCGTGGGCATCGGCGTAGCGGCGAACGGTGTCGAGCAGCATCTGTGTCATGCCGACTATTCTATGCACATGAATCGCGTGCGCAAGCCGGTTCGGACAAACAGGCAAGACCGTCGCAGCTTCCGGCAACAAACCCGCTTCAACCTCGGCGATACTTCTGGTCACGGGAACGGCTTCAGCCAGTCTCCCCTAAAACCAATCCGAGGAGAATGAAGATGACCGACTTGTCCAATCGCCGCGTCCTGATCCTGTGCACCGATGGGTTCGAGGATGCCGAGCTGTACGATCTGCGCCGAGTGCTACTGGATGCTGGTGCCCAAGTGACTCTGGCGTCGCCGAACGCAGCGCCGATTAGCGGTGTGGTCTATGACATGGCTACCGGCAAGTCGAACCCCTCCGACCACGAGATCACGCCGGATATGGCGCTCTCGGACGTCAATGTCGCCGACTACGATGCGCTCGTCCTGCCCGGCGGCGTGGTGAATCCCGACAAGCTGCGCATGAGCGCGGAAGCAGTGAACATAGTCAAGGCGTTCGATGCGGCGGGCAAGCCGGTCGCATCGATCTGCCACGGTCCTTGGGTACTGATCGAAGCGGACATTGTTCGCCGCCGACGCACGACGGGATGGTATTCGCTGCGTACAGACCTGAAGAACGCCGGGTCGGAAGTCGTCGATGCGGAGGTCGTCGTCGATGGCAACCTCATCACCAGCCGCATGCCATCCGACATCCCCGCCTTCACGGGTGCGATCGTCGAGGCGCTCAGCCGCTGAGGCGGCCGCGCGGGGCGCTCTCCAGGCGTTCCGCCAGCAAGGAGATTTTCATGACCAGCATGTTCCAACTTCTGATTGATGGCATCAGCCGCGAAGGCTCCGAAGGTGTGACCGTCGCTGTGGTCAACCCCGCGACCGGCGAGGCTTTCGGCGAAGTCGCCTATGCGTCCGCCGCCGATCTTGATGAAACCGTCCGTGCGGCTGCGCGCGGTCTCTATAGTTGGCAGGCCGTGCCGGCTTGGGAGCGCGGCCGCGTCCTAAAGGATGCCGCCCAGCGGCTGCGAGCGGACATCGATCGCATCGCCAATGTCATTACCCGCGAGCAGGGCAAACCGCTTGCCGAAGCGCGCATCGAGATCGAGCGTTCGGCAGATTTCCTGGAATGGGGCGGCGAGGAGGCGCGGCGCATCGCCGGTCGCATCGTCCCAGGCCGCCTGCCAGGCCAACGCATCGAAATCCAACCGCATCCAATCGGCGTCGTTGCAGCTTTCACGCCGTGGAACTTCTCCATGGCGCTCGCGGCCAAGAAATTCGCCGGCGCCCTTGCCGCAGGCTGTTCGATCATCTGCAAGCCGTCCCAGGAAACGCCGGGATCGGTGATCGAGATGGCGAAGGCGCTGCTGGCCGCGGGCGTGCATCCGGCCGCCGTTGCTGTCGTGTTCGGTGACGCGAATGAGGTGTCCACTCGGCTCATCAACGCGCACGAAGTGGCGAAGATCACCTTCACCGGCTCGATCCCGATCGGCAAGCACCTCGCGGCGGCTGCAGGCGCAGTGATGAAGCCGGTGACGATGGAACTCGGCGGCCATGCCCCGGTGATCATCTGCGGCGACGTCGATCCGGAGGCGACGGCCGAACTTCTGGTCCACGCCAAATTCATGAATGCCGGACAGATCTGCCTGTGCCCGTCGCGCTTCTTCGTCGAGGCAGGCATAGCGGAACGGTTCACGACCCGGTTCGTCGAGCTGGCGAATGCCCTTCGCGTAGGTGACGGCACTGATCCGCAAACGCAGATGGGGCCGCTGGCCAATGAGCGACGGGTCGAGGCGATCGCTGCACTGGTCGACGATGCCCGCAGCCGCGGCGCGACTATCCTGACTGGTGGCTCGCGCATTGGAGAGCGTGGCAATTTCTATGCGCCGACAGTCTTGACCAACGTGCCGGCCGACGCCGCAATCCTGCACGAGGAACCTTTCGGGCCGGTCGCGCCGATCCTGCCATTTACCGACGAAGCGGCGATGCTTGCACAGGCGAACGGGCTGGAGTTTGGGCTGTCCTCCTACGTCTTCACGCATGACGAGGCTCGGCTACGCCGATTGGTCGATGCGCTTCAATACGGCGTAGTTGGCGTCAATGGTGGCCTGACCCATCAGCCCGAAGCGCCTTTGGGCGGCTGGAAGGAAAGCGGCATCGATACCGAAGGCGGCATCGAGATTCTCGATCCGTATCAGATCACCAAGCACATCAACCTGCAGTGACGCGAGCGGCGGGCGCGGAGCAAACCGCGTCCGCGACCGCCGCAACGGAGGACCTTATGCCCGCGCTCGACAATCCCGCCACACCGCTGTCGTTCGTCGCAGGACCGCCATTCTCGCGAATGTCTGCGCGATCGTGCAGAACGGCGTGAACATCCGCCACAGCCATTCGGTCGATCAGTGGTGGCGCTTCCAGGCGTGGCTTGCTAGCGACAATGGCGAATTCGGCCGCCTCTATGCCGACCCGGCGATGGCGGTCGAACTGTCCGGGCGGCGCGTCCGCCTCCAACTTCGTACCCTTGAACTGCTGCTGCTCGGGACATGTGTGTTCGGCCTCACCTGTTTCCTGGCGCAAGAATGGGCTCTGGCTGCGAACGCGCACCTGACACTCGCCGAGCCCGCCTCGATCGTGGTTATGGGGTGCCGCGCTATCGGTCTCGGACTTTTGGGCGCTGTCGCCTTCACCGTCGCCAGCGAGAACCGCTGTGTGCACCGCCTCATGCTGTTGCACCCTGGTTATGCCCTGTTCGTGCCGCCCGTCCCGGAGAAGCGCAATGAATAACCTTTCTCTGATCGATTCCCCATTCTTCGGCTCGAGCCTGACCGACGCGCGGATGCGCGAGATCTTCTGCGCACGTGCTTTCCTGCGACGCTGCGTCGAGACGGAGGTCGCACTCGCGAGGGCGCAGGCCCGGCTCGGCGTCATTCCGGCCGATGCGGCTCACGACATCGCCCAAGTGGCCGAGTCCTATTCGTTCGACGAAGAGCGTCTGGCTCGCGAAACAGAAATCGTGGGCTATCCTATCCTTCCGATCGTCGAACAGCTTGCCGACGCCGCCGGCAAGGCGGGGGTATCTGCACTGGGGCGCGACCACGCAGGACATCATGGACACGGCGGCCGTGTTGCAGGTACGGGCCGGACTGGACCTGATCGAAACCCAATTGAACGAAGCCATGGACGCGTTGCGCGATTTGGCTGAAGTCCATCGCGCCACGCCGATGGCGGGTCGCACGCATCTTCAGCACGCTCTGCCTATCACCTTCGGCTACAAGGCAGCGGTGTGGCTGAGTGCGCTTCAGCGTCACGAAGAACGACTGCGCCAGTTGCGGCCACGCGTGCTGGTGGTCGAATTCTCGGGCGCGTCGGGCACGCTCGCCTCGCTCGGCGAAAAGGGGCTGGCTGTGCAGGCCGAGTTCGCAAGCGTCCTTGGCTTGGTCGTGCCCGCGATAACCTGGCACTCGGCTCGCGACGGCATGGCGGAGGCGGTCCAACTGCTGGCCCTCATTTCCGGCAGTCTCGCAAAGCTCGCCTTCGACATTTCGATCATGATGACGACCGAATTGGGCGAAGTGTCCGAACCTTATGTCCGCCATCGCGGCGCATCGAGCACGATGCCGCAGAAGCGCAACCCTATCTCGTGTGAGCTCATCATTGGCACCGCGAAGCTGGTTCGTCAGCATGCGGGGCTGATGCTTGATGCGATGGTGCATGATTTTGAGCGCGCGACGGGGGCGTGGCATCTAGAGTGGGCAGCGGTTCCCGAGGCGTTCGGGTTGGCGTCCGGCGCGTTGCGTCAAGCGGTGTTCATGCTGTCGGGCCTTGAGGTCCACAAGGAGCGGATGCGCGCCAATCTCGATGTCTCGAAAAGCCTTATCGTCGCCGAAGCGGTGATGATGGCGCTGGCACCCATCACGGGCCGGCAGACGGCGCACGACCTGATCTATGCCGGTTGCCGCCGGGCGGTGGAAAGTGACCGGTCGCTATTCGAGGCGCTGTCCACCATGCCAGAAGTCGCGGCGCCGCTGGGATTAGAACGGCTGGCCGAGCTGACCGATCCCGCCAATTATCTGGGATCGGCCGCCCAGATGGTCGATCGTGTTCTCGCCGGCGATGACAACACGTGCTCTGAAAGCTGAGCCGCGCGATACAAACAATGCGGCGCTCATCCGGATAATTGAATTACAACCGTTTGAGAGGAGACAACAGCATGAACAGTTCGCAGTTTGAAAACGTTCAGTCGCGATGGTCACCGGGAACGTCATCGCCAACGGACGATCCGCATATGACGCCAGCCTTCGCACCCGCTTAGAAGACGGCGACCCGGATCACTGGCCCTCTTTCATTTTCAGCGCTCCAGCGGATCGGGCCGTTTGGCCACGGCACAAGGTCCTGGACATCGCTGTCGGCTCTGGATCGCTAAGCGTGCCGGCCGCGCATACTGGCGCGTCGGTCACCGCGATCGCCATCGTGACAGGCATGGTAGATCTGCTGAGAAAGAAGCCATCGCCGTTTCCCAACTGCTTGAACAACAGATGGATGGTGAAGACCTCGCGTTCGCCGACGGTACTCGAGGACTAATGGCGCCGCGCTGTAGAAGTACGCGACGATGTGCGAGCACTGCTCTGGCTTTTAGGAGGATCTTGCCGCGAGATCAGAGAAAGAGGCCGCTCCGTTTGATGAAGCAGGGCCTCCCGTTTCGGCGTTAGATTACCTGACCACCGGAGACCTCGATACGTTGTGCGGTGATCCAGCGATTGTCGGGGCCGAGCAGGCTGGCGACCATTGGTCCGATGTCGTCCGGCACGCCGACGCGGCCGAGGGCGATCATGCCTGCGAACTGCTTGTTGAGGTCAGGCATGTCGCGGACGGCACCGCCGAGAAAGTCGGTTTCAATGGCGCCCGGTGCCACCGTGTTGGCCGTGATGCCGCGATTTGCAAGTTCCTTGGCCATATAGAGGGTCAGAATCTCGACCGCGCCCTTTGCGGCGGAATATGCTGAGAAGCCGGGCGCCGAGACCCGCGTGAGGCCCGACGAGAAATTGACGATGCGACCACCGTCCGCAAGCAACGGCAGAAGCGTCTGTGTGAGGAAGAAAACTCCCTTTACATGGGTGTTGAAGAGTGCATCGAATTGCGCCTCGGTCGTTTCAGTGAAGCTCGCCATTTCGCCTTGACCAGCGTTGTTCACCAGATGGTCGAAGTTGTCGCGGCTCCAAGTCGTCGACAGCGCCTGACGGACAGCATCGGCAAATGTCTTGAACGAAGAAACATCCGTGACATCGAGTTGAAGCGCTACCGCCTTGCGGCCGAGAGCCTCGATTTCGTCAACGACTGCCTTCGCCTCGTCGACGCCGTTTCGGTAGGTCAGGATGACATCGCCGCCATGGCGCGCGATGCTGATCGCGGTATTGCGGCCGAGGCCGCGGCTGCCGCCGGTTACGAGGGAAAGGGTGGTCATCGTCAGTCTCCTTGAGGTCGTCCGTTTCGACGACCTTTTTGTGGAGCCTTCTCCATCCGGCGCGTTGCCGGTTTGTCGATCAGTCTTGCCTGTTTCTCCAAAGCTTCTGCTGCGGCCTCCGCGCGAAGGGCTGGGCTGCGCGGTCGGCGACAAATATCGGCTGCCTGCTGGGCGGGATCGGCCAAGACGTGCGTCGCCACAAGGTGCTGTCGCGGCCAGGAAGCCTGAAGGCGCACAGCCGCTTCGAGGCCGAGATCTACGTGCTGAGCGCCGAGGAGGGTGACCGTCATAAGCCGTTCTTCGCGAACTACCGGCCGCAGTTCTATTTCGGCGCGACACATGTGCCGGGAGCGTGGAATTGCAGAGCGGCGCGGAGATGGTCATGTCTGGCAACAACGCCGTGCTCACCGTCGCGTTGCAGCAGGCCATTGCGCTGGAGGAGCACACTCGCTTCGCCATCCGCGAGGGCAACCGCACGGTCGGCGCCGGGCTTGTGACAAGGATCCTGGCGTGGGATGACGATATAGCGCTTGGGGAGCGAACAGAAAGGTCCGCTCCCCTTGTGTGCTCGCAGTTCGGCTGGCTCACTCGTTCAATGACGGCTTCGAGGCGGCCAAAGACCTTCAAGCGCGAGACGGCTTGGTCCGGTTCGGAGGTGATGCGGTCACTTCGGTCGGCAACGTCGCTGCCGTCTTCCTGACTCCGAACGCGATCAGTCTTGATCGCGACGCTGGTCCGGATACGACGCTTAGCCGACCTGTAGCGAGTGACGGGAAACGCCACAAGGTAGCCGCTCACCTTACTTCCGTTCCACGCTCAAGTCGGATCAATCCTATTTGTCCGCACACTTTCGAATGGCGATGAAAGCGGCCGCTCGCTGCCATGAACGGGCCGCTACAACGCCGTGTCAGCCCTCAATTACTTTCTCCTGCCGCTGGCGCAAGGCATTGAAGACCATCTCGGGCAAACGCACCTTCTCGTCGGCCAAATAGCGTTGTCTGATCGCGTCGAAACTCGTGTCGGGATTGGCGGTCAGCAAGGCAATGTCATCAAAGAAAGCGAGTTCTTCGTCGGAAAGCGTGGCACCGGGCGTTGGCTGCGCTCCCCACACATCCCATGGGAGGATTTCGCCCTTGTTGAGAGTGGCCAGATCGCGGATCAGGCTGCCGGCGATGAACCAAAGGCCGCGAAGTTGCGAAAACTCGATACCGAATAGGTCGGGGTTCAGCTCGCCGGCTCGGCATCTGCGCCAGGCGTCGGAGGCGGTCAGGAACTGGTCACGCGGCACGTCATGGATGTCGTGCCGGATACCAAGATTTCTGACAAACACATCATCAAACTGGCTGTCCAGCAGCGCCCAACGGGCTTCGTCCGCTTTCCAGTATTCGCACACCCAATGATCCTCGAACTTTCCCGGATTGAAATAAGCGCCAAAGCCGCCTCTGCCTCTGGCGGGCACACCGTGATGGCGAAAGATGGCAAGGGATAGCAGCATGAAATGGCGGCAGATGCCCACGACACGCTTTTCAGGTGGCCGGGGGATTACGAGTGAGCGGCGATCAAGCGCCAGCACCGCGTCGATGATTTTCTCCAGCGGACGGATATGGCTCTCAGAGCGGCGTGCCTCCGGGATCGGACAGCCGTAGAACTGCTCCGCGACGTGCTCATAGATCAGCAATCCTTGCACCGTCCGGGTGATGCTTGCCGGATCAGGCGGCGCCACATCGAAGAGTGCGGCATGCTGGCCGAGCGTGCTGAAGGAGGAGTGGTTGGCATAATATTCAAGCACGCGCGGAGGTGTCTCCTGATCATGCTCGGAATGGGCGGAAACAGCGGCGTTCATAGTGATCACCCACATTTCAAAAGGCTGTTCGCCACCTTGCCGGAGGATCTGATGCTCCGCTTGATCGCTTTGGCAAGCAAGTGGCCGCCTTGGCCACAAGATGGCTTCTCAATTTGTTTCCCCGTCCGGTGTCAGAACGAACAGTTCTGCTTGTGCGCATACTTCCGGCACGCCATGATCCCAGGCCTGCAGGAATATTGAATTGCCTCAATGGCGCATAGGCAGACGTTCAGGAGGCAATCCGCGCATTTCCATCTGCGCGTAATCACTATGTGCCAGAGAATAATACTAACTCAACTGACTTTCTACGACTACGCGGTCGAAATTCTCGTTCGTGCACTTCACACGGTATTGTGGGTTATCGCCGTCAGTAGACAGCTGACGGACCACCTCACATTTCAGAGAAATCTCACCGCCGCGAAATGACGCACGTGGCGTGTATCGGAGAGCTTGGCCCACCTCGAATTTATGAGCTGACATGCTTTTCCTTTATTGCACGTGATTGCAACTCTTGGAGTTGCTCAACAACCGCCGAAGTCGTCCTGAGTTCCAGCGGCGCGAGAGCCAGCCTCAGCGTCGCTTTCACCCCGAAACGGTCGCTCGGCGGCATGCCGACAGCGGGCTGCTGCTTACAGGTGGTTGCCAGCGGAGGTCGGCCTCTGCTGGTCAGAATGTTGGGTCAGGCGAGACCTCCTGCGTGAACTTGCATCTATGGGCAAGCTAAACCGTTGGCGCAAGAGTTCCCCCTTCATGGTTTCGTTCCCCGAACGCGGAACGGGGCGTCACGGCAGTGACCGGAAACACCTCAAAAGCCGCCTCTTCGCATTTGCATCAACAGCTCATGTTGCGTGACGATCAGCGAAAATCCCTGCTTTTGAGTTTCATCAGCGCTGCATCGCGCGGCCGCCGGCCATCATCGCCGCTGCCGCTTGAGACCTCATCACCCCGGCCGAAGCGCAGATTGAAGGTCTGTGCACCCTCGTGCAGCTTGTAGACTTCGGCGGACCAGTCATAGAGCGTCTTGGCGATGACATGGATCACCTGGCCCTCGCGCTGCAACATGCCGGTGCAGGCCAGGAGCTTGCCACCGAACACGGCTTTGCGGAACTTCTCCGCAATCGAGGACCAGACGATCAGATTGGCGCTGCCGGTCTCGTCCTCCAGGGTGACGAAAATGGTGCCGCTGGCCGTGGCTGGCCGCTGGCGGAACAGTACTAAGCCCGCGATGGTGACGCAGCGATCGGCCGGATGGGTACGCAACATCTCGGCGGTGATGACGCCCTTGCGGTGCAGATCGGGACGCAGAAACGCCATCGGATGCTGCTTCAGCGATAGATTGATGGCGGCATAGTCCTCTGCGACCGTCTGACTGTCCGCCATTGCTGGTAACGGCGCCCGCAGGACTGGTGGCGCGGCCGCGGCAAACAGTGGCAGCGGATTGTCCTCCAGCCCCATGGCCTGCCAGAGTGCTTGGCGCCGGTCGAGCCCCATCGAGGTGAAGCAATCCGCCTGGGCCAAGCTCATCATGGCTGCGCGGTTTACGCCGGCACGATGCATCAGCTCGGCCGGCGAGGCGTAAGGCGTCTGCCGCGCCTCGAGGAGTTTCTCCGCCTGAGCCTTCTTCAACCCGGCGACCAGCCGCAGGCCGATGCGCAGCGCGCGCCGGCCGTCTTCCATCGGCTCCAGCTTGTGGTCCCAATCGCTGTGATTGACATCGATCGGGCGGATCTCAACGCCATGTTCACGGGCACAGCGGATCAGCTGTGCCGGCGCATAGAACCCCATCGGCTGGCTGTTCAGCAGTGCGCAACAGAACACATCAGGATAATGGCATTTGATCCAGGCGCTGACATAGACCAATAAGGCAAAAGAGGCAGCATGGCTTTCCGGAAAGCCATAGGTGCCGAAGCCCTCGATCTGGCTGAAGCAGCGTTCGGCGAAGTCCTTGTCGTAGTCCCGCGCCAACATGCCGCCGATGAATTCATCCTTGAAGGTGTGGATCGTACCGACATGCTTGAAGGTGGCCATGGCCCGGCGCAGCTGATCGGCCCGCTCCGGCGTGAAGCCGGCGGCGATGATGGCGATCTTCATGCACTGCTCCTGGAACAGTGGCACACCGAGCGTCTTGGAGAGGATGGATTCCAGCTCCGGGCTGGGATAGGTGGCCTCTTCCCTGCCCTCGCGCCGACGCAAATAGGGATGCACCATGTCGCCCTGGATCGGGCCGGGACGGACGATCGCCACCTCGATGACCAGGTCGTAGAATTCCTTCGGCCGCAGCCGCGGCAGCATGGCCTGCTGCGCCCGGCTCTCCACCTGAAACACGCCGATGGAATCCGCCCGGCCAAGCATCTCGTAAACGGCCGGGTCTTCCTTGGGGACATTACCCAGGTTGAGTGACAAACCCTCGTAATTGCTCAACAGCTGGAACGCTTTAGCGATCGCGGTGAGCATGCCCAGCGCCAGCACATCGACTTTGAGCATGCGCAACTCGTCGATATCGTCCTTGTCCCAGCAGATCAGCGTGCGATCGTCCATCGCCGCGTTCTCGATGGGCGCCATCTCGTCGAGCCGACCGCGGGTGATGACGAAGCCGCCCGGATGTTGGGAGAGATGCCGGGGAAAGCCGAGCAGCTCATGGGACAGCTCGAGCGTCAGTTGCAGCCGCCGGTCACGCGGATCAAGGCCCAGCTCGGTCAGCGCCTTGGCCTGCACGCCGTCAACGCTCCAGCCCCAGACCGAGCCGGACAGCGCCGCGGTGACCTCCGTCGACAGCCCCAGCGCCTTGCCGACGTCACGCACCGCGCCTCGGGTGCGGTAGCAGATCACCGTGGCGGCGAGCCCGGCCCGATGCCGGCCGAAACGATTATAGACGTGCTGGATGACATCCTCGCGTCGCTCATGCTCGAAATCGACATCAATGTCCGGCGGCTCATTGCGCGAGGCACTGACGAAGCGCTCGAACAGCGAATTGCCGAGCGCCGGATCGACACCGGTGATGCCGAGCACATAGCAGACGGCCGAGTTGGCGGCCGAGCCGCGCCCCTGATGCAGGATGCCCTCGCTCTTGGCATACTGAACGATGTCATAGACGGTGAGGAAGAAGGGCGCGTATTCCAGCTTGCCGATGAGGGTGAGTTCGTTCTCGATCTGCTCCTTCACCGCAGGCGGTACGCCCCCGGGATAGCGCCATGCCACGCCATCCCAGGTGAGCCGCGCCAGCCGGTCCAGTGGCGCCTCACCATCAGGGGCGATCTCCTCGGGATATTCGTAGGCGATCTGATCCAGGCTGAAGCGGCAGCGCTCAACGATCTCCAGGCTGTTGGCAAGGGCCTGCGGGTGATCTTGAAACAGCCGCGCCATCTCGGCCGGCGACTTCATATGCCGCTCGGCATTGGCTTCGAGCCGGAAGCCGGCCTCATCAATGGTGCAGGTATGGCGAATGCAGGTGAGCACATCCTGCAGACGGCGGCGCTCCGGTACATGATAAAGCACATCATTGGTGGCCAGCGGCGGCAGTCCGACAGTGCCAGCAAGCTCGGCCAGCAGGCGAACTCTGCGGGCATCGTCATGAGCAAACCGCCGGTTCAGCCCGAGATAGGCACGGCGGGGAAAATCTGCTTTCAGCATCGTCAGCGCGTCGCGGAATGCATTGTCGATGTCGGGAGGCGCGAGCGCCACCACGATCTGTCCCTCGCCCCATTCGAGCAGGTCGTCATAGTCGAGCAGGCATTCGCCTTTATCGGCCAGGCGCTTGCCAACCGTGAGAAGCCGACACAGCCGCCCATAAGCTGCGCGGTCGGTGGGATAGCAGAGCACGCTCGGCGAGCCATCGCGGAAATCAAGCCGGCAGCCGACGATGAGCCGCAGGCCGATTTCCCGCGCGGCAAGATGGGCACGCACGATGCCGGCCAGCGAATTGCGATCAGTGACGCCGATGGCCGCCAGGCCCAGCGCCTTGGCCTGTGCGACGAGTTCATGCGGATGTGAGGCGCCGCGTAGAAAGCAGAAATTCGTGGTGACCTGCAACTCGGCATAGGCGGGGGATGTCATGCGAGAAAGCCATGAATGTACCACCGGGACTCACCGGCACTGGAATATCGGCCGTCGCGATACACCCAATAGCGCGCGCCACTTTCATCCTCGACACGGTAATAATCGCGCGTCTCGCTAGGCTGTTCGCTCTCGTGCTCTTGCCACCATTCCGGCGCGACGCGCTCCGGCCCCTCGGCACGGCGAATCTTGCGCGTCACGTGCCGCCAGCGGAACTGCCTGGGCGGATAATCGGGGACGGCGGCCATCACCTCGATCGGTTCGGGGCGGGAGAGCAGCCGGACCGGCCGCGCCCAGCCATTCTGCCAGACCCGACGCTGCGGAGCCGCCATGGCCGCGATCTGAGTGACGGAATGCTCCGGCCAGTGACTCTCCGCCACGGCACAGCGCCAGACATTGTTGAAGCCCAGCCGGTTACCGAGCTTATCGATCAGCGGCGCGATGTCGGCGAGATCGTCGCTCCCTCCCTCCATGGCGATCTGACGCTCAACCACCCGCTCGGTCCGCCTGGCGCGCAGAGTGACGACCTCGATGCCAAAGCCGGCATCTATGGTCTCCAGCTTGGACGCGAGCAAACTGACAATGCTCTTCTGGTCGCGGCTGGCCAGCGAGGTGGCGATGGAGATGCTCTGGATAGAATTGTCGGCGCCGAAGAAGCACGCTTCAAAACACCTGCCACCCTGGCCGGCCTCGGCAAGGCGCTGGCAGAGCCTGGCGGCCAGCAGGTCGATGGTGCGCCGCAGATCCTCCGGTGTCATGATGAAATCGGCAAAGGCGGCGGATTCGAACCAGGGGCTTGGCGGCTGCTCGAAGGCGATCGCCTCAGGGGCATCGCCCATCGCCTGGTCGAGTCGCGGCAGCAGATCGGCGAACCGCTTGGCGAGCTGAGCGCGGGGCAGCGCCATCGTCTGGCCGATGGTCTTCAGCCCCATCCGGCGCAATCCAGCCAGTGTCTCGGCCTCCAGGCGCAATAGGCCTACAGGCAGGTCCGGCAGCAGATCGCGATGTCCGCCGGGCGGCAGGATGTGAGTGCGGTCGGTGCAGCGGGCAAAGGCCCAGGCCGCGCCGAAGGTGTCGGCGATGGCCGCCCGGCAGGGAATGCCACGCGCGGAAAGCTGCTCGATCAGCGTCTCCACGAGCCTCCGTTCGCCGCGCCACAGCCGCGCGCAGCCGGTGATGTCGAGCCACAAGCCGTCCGGCGTATTGGCGGCGGTCGAAGGCGTGAAGCGCTGCGCCCAGCGGCTCAGCGCCCCGAGCGCGGCATTGTCGGCCTCGCGGTCGGCAGTGATTGTGACCAGATCGGGAGCGACGGCCTTGGCGTCGGCGAGCCGCTGGCCCGCCATCACGCCGCGCTCACGAGCATTGCGGTTGACTGTCAAGATGCGCCGCTTGCTGCCATTCACCTCGACGACGGCGAGCGGCTTATCCGGTGCGGCGCAGTCCGGATTGATGAGGCTCAGTCTCGTGATCGGCCAGTTCGGCAACCAGACGCAGATGACGCGCTTCATCGTTCCACTCCACGAGAAAAGAGGCCGGCATGCCGCCACGACGATAGAGAAGGTCGAGCCGCCAGCGCAGTGGCCCAAGCTCCGCTTCGGCAGCCTCGGTTGGTGCGAAGCCAACACGCCAACGCGTGGCGGCGGCCGAGCCTTCAGCTTTGCGCCTGGGCCGCACGCCACGAAAGCGGCGGCGCAGCAGGAGGCCGATATTGCCTGCCGCTTCGCAGATCAGATGCAGCCGCCGGCTCTGTGTCAGCGTGGCATGCTCCACCTCACCAATGGCGCCGGCGATGCCTTTCGTCCGCAGCGCATCCTCCAGCACGGCGAGCGTCTCGGTGTCATTACGACAGCGGCAGAAGATCACCCGGTCCGGATGCAGGCCGAAAGCGGCTAGGCGCGGCGCGAAGGGAGTGTCCCGACGCACCGTCCAGAGGATCGAGCCCTTGGCGGCATGGCTAAGCATCGCGGCGGTAAAGCCCGATGCGGCAATGCCCGTCTCCGCGTCCCAGGACGCCCCCTCGATCTCGTGAATGCAGCCGGCGGGAAGCCCTTCCATAAGGAAAGAAACGCTTTCGCGTGATGGCGCGCGCATGAGACGCGGCGCCGTAACGTTTGCCTCGGCTATGCTTTGCGCGCCGATACGGCCGATCTTGACCCGGAGCCGCGCAATCTGGATGGATTTTTCGCAGATCATGACAGTTTCTGCTCAGCGCTCCGTCTCCGGTTTCCATTCGCTTTGGGCGAGCCGTTGCGGCGGCTTTTTGTGAAAGCTCCAGGAGAACTGGAGCTGCCGGCGCACGGCGCGGGCGACGGAAAGGAAATAGCTGCGACGCTCGTCAGGATTGCGTGAACGTGGCGGCTGATAGGGGAACTGGCTCAGCGCGAAAGCGATGCCGTTATCCAGGTCTTCATTCAGGTCGTGTGACATGCCGGGACGATGACACAAGAACGAAAAGTGAACAACCCCGCGCCGTTTTTCGCGCTTGCCGTACACACCGTGAGTAAGAATCCGCATGTTTACAAGGCGCTCGCCTGTAATGGCCGCCTCGCCAGTGCCCCCACTGGCAGGTCTACAAATCCACAGGCAACGGCCAAGTTTGCGCGCATTCCAGCTGAGTCGCAGATCGACTTTGGATGGCCTGCCAACGTCTGCGACCACAGCCTGGATAGAGCACGTGGTTGCGAACGAAACGGGAATCACCAATCCTCGCGCGCAGGAACGGGGGATCTCGCGCGGTGTCAGCTGCCTATCTTGAAAAGCTCAATCCGGAGCAGCGGCTTGCCGTGGAATTCGGTGTTGCCAACGATGCAGCGCCGCTGCTGGTCATTGCTGGCGCCGGCTCGGGCAAGACAAACACACTTGCGCACCGGGTCGCGCATCTGATCGCCGGCGGTGTGGACCCTCGCCGTATTCTATTGCTGTCCTTCTCCCGGCGTGCAGCCGCCGAAATGACCCGCCGGGCCGAACGCATTCTCGCCGAGGCGATGCGTCAGAACGCTTCCGCCATGATCGAGGCGCTGACCTGGGCGGGCACCTTCCATGGCATCGGCGCACGACTGCTGCGCGACTATGCGCATGAGATCAGCCTCGATCCGTCCTTCACCATTCACGACCGGGAGGACAGTGCCGATCTGATGAACCTGGTCCGGCACGGGCTCGGGTTCTCGAAGACCGAAAGCCGCTTTCCAACCAAAGCCACCTGTCTGGCCATTTACTCGCGGTGCATCAATGCCGAACTACCCATTGAGCAGGTGTTGCGCGAGACGTTTCCATGGTGTGCGACCTGG
>Ga0075367_10000413_pt1 | contig 15787 bp, 14 predicted proteins | sample EndMethybrTD3032_FD_71399 | JGI IMG/M metagenome (GOLD analysis project Ga0075367, IMG submission 71399) | Populus endosphere microbial communities from Tennessee, USA - Endosphere MetaG P. TD hybrid TD303-2 | ecosystem: Host-associated > Plants > Roots > Endosphere | place: USA: Tennessee... | reverse complement strand
GCCGGCCAATTGGCGGCGGGCGCGGTTCAGGTCATCGGCGTCTCCTCGAAGGATCGCTGGGGCCGCACTCCCGAGGTTCCGACCATTGCGGAAACGGTTCTGCCAGGCTTCGACATCGTCTCCTGGACCGGCCTTGCGGTCCCCGCCGGAACGCCCGCGCCGATTGTCGTGAAGCTGCGCGCCGAATTGCACCGGGCGCTGGCCGCCCCCGAGATTCAGGAACGCCTTCGCGCCCTCGACAGCGAACCGGCCCCGTCCAGCGGCGAAGACATGAAAGACCTGATCAGACGGCAGATCGGCGTGTGGACGCGCGCAGTTCAAGAGGCAGGGATTGAGCAGCGGTAGCACCGCTCTCATTGCTGCGCCGGCTGGCCCCTCATCTCACATCCCAATGCGCGGCAGCCTGGAGCGGCCGCGCTGGCAGAAACGCCACTCCGGCGTGAGAATGGAATAGGGGGCGGCGCGCCTGCGCTGCCATGAGCTTGTTGCCCCCTGGATCGTCGAGGGCGCCATGGATGGCCGCACATTCGACAGCTATATCCGCACACAACTTGCTCCAAGCCTTGAGCCCGGCGACGTGGTCATTCCCGCGAACTTCGTTCGCGCTGACAATTTGAACGTTCACAAAAGCCCGCGTGCGGCGCAGGCTCTGGCCGAGCGCAGTGCCTGGTTCCTGTTCCTGCCGAAATACTCGCCCGATCTCAACCCGATCGAGCAGGCCTTCGCCAAGCTCAAGACGCTCTTGCGAAAGACCAAAGCGCGGACCTATGACGCCCTCTGGCGCGCCGTCGGCGATATCTGCAACCTCTTCGAACCCCAGGAATGCTGGAATTACCTCAAGGACGCAGGCTATGTTGCAGATTAATCGCCCGATGCTCTGGGCCTACCGCTCGTTACGCAAATCTCATGCGGCAGAGTGCCTGCCCCACGGGGCGACCGGGCAGCCGCATGGTGTCCTTCCCGGATCCCGGCGCGAGAGCATTGTCATGGCAATCTCGGCAATACGGCAGCCTTGCCCCCCTAAGCCGCAATGATCCCTCCCAGGCCCGACGGCGGGACGGCGTTCGTGAAAACGTCGGACGCCGGCACGACCGTGCGCTGAAGGTTTGCCGCGATATGAGCCTCGATCGCGGCTGCTGCCTGCTCCGAGTTTCGGTTCTTGCTCGCGGTGATAATCTTCAGGCGCTCCTTCAAAGAGGCGCCGATGGCGTGACTGTCGGGCGCCACGAAGCGCGACGGCGCGATGATACTGACTCTCACGAGGTTGACACGATAGGCGTCGGCAATCAGGTCGTTCCGTGCGGTCGCGGTGAGCGCTTCATGGAATCGCAACTCCAGATCTCGGGCGCGTTCGGCGCAGTCGCGCTCTTGTCCCGTGCAGGCAAGCGCCGCACTGTGCTGGAGGCAAAGCTCGTCAATGAGGGGATCGGGCGCGATCCTGGCGAATGTATCAGCGACCGGTCTCGCCAGGATCATCCAGAGTTGAAAGACGTCCTGAACCGCGCGCATGTCCATGCGCGCGATCTGCATGCCGCGCTGCGGAACCGTTTCCAGTAGCCGCTCCGCCTCGAGACGGGGGATTGCCTCGCGGATGGCCGCCAGAGGGGTGCCTGCCAACGCCATAAGCTCGCGCTGTGACACGAATTGGCCGGCGCGCAGCGTGCCCGTGTGCAGATGGCTCACGAGACGGGCATAAGCGACATCCCGCAAGTTCGGCTTTGCCTTGGAATGCGATGTCGAATGATGTCCTTGCATCAAAAAAACCTTCTCGCCACGGATGCCACGCACCGCGAAAGTCTCGTAAGGCTTGGAAAAGCAGGCGGTCCAGACTGATTTGGCGGCGATCCCTGACCTTGAGTGCACCCAAAGCCCGCTGCTTGCCCTTGTGTGTCATCCCTCGCCTGGGGCCTACATCTAGGGCTTTGAAGCCTTCCAGGATTTCAGGTCGCGCCCCGACGATCAATTAAAGATTTTGTAAAGATTGCGCGGCGGCCTCCTTCGTCTCTATCGGTCTCACAGGCGTCGTGCGCCGGCTCTTCTGCCGGGCCATGCCGCCAATCTCGGCCATGACCCTGCGGATCGCGATCAGCGCCGCCTCGATGTGATCTTCGTCCAACTCGCCGATGCAGCCGATGCGCAGCGTGTTGGCAACGGCGGCGCGTCGCAGCGAGATCTGGAAGCCATTCTCGGTGAGTTGCCTGCAGAACCGCACCGCATCGAAGTCCACCGAACCCGGTGGAACGAATGTGGCGACGACCGGCCCCGAAATGCTTTCGGGAAGCAGCGGCTTGAAACCCAGCGCGCGCATGCCTTCGACGAGGCGTCTCCGATTGCGGGCGTAGCGCTGCAGGCGCGCGGGCTGCCCGCCCTCGGCGCGGTGCTCGCGCAACGCTTGTGCAAAGGCGGCGATGATGTGCGTTGGCGGGGTGAAGCGGAAACTGTTGTGAACCTCGAAATGCTGCCACTGGTCCCACAGATCGAGCGTAAGAGACCGCGCATTGCCCTGGCAGCCAGCCAGCGCCTCGCTCCGGGCGAGTATCCAGCACAGCCCCGGAGGGCCTTGCAGGCATTTATTGCCACCCAGGATCAGTGCGTCGCATTGCAACTGCTCCAGGTCGATCGGAAGCGCGCCGAACGAGGAAACGGCATCGATCAGCAACCGTTTCCCGGTCATGCGACAGAGGTCGGCGATCCCCTCGATGGGATTGAGAATCCCCGAACTCGTTTCGCAATGCACCACCATCACATGGGTGATGTCCGGATCGGCGGCGAGTGCGTGCGCCAGCGCCTCGACCGCGAGCGGCTGCGTCGGCGCCAATCGCAGGACAGAATGCGGCACGCGCATCACCTCGCAGATGGTGCAAAGCCGGTCGCCGAAGACGCCGTTGGTATAGATCAGCACTTTGCCCCCGGCTGGCACCAGCGTCTGGATGGCCGCCTCGTTGCCGGCGGTCGCGCTGCCGGCTAGCGGCACTGCCGTCGCGATACCCGCGCCGTTCGCGATCTCCAGCAGGTATTTGCGGCAGAAGGCGATCTCCTTTTCGATGTGCCGCCCGTCCATGGCGTAATCCACCAGCATCTCCCGCTTGGTGGAGAACGACAGGCTGACAGGCCCCGGCGTGAGCAGGATCGAATGGAATGGATGAAGAAGCATGGCATTTCCTTCCTGCTGAGCGATGCGGCGGGGCGGACAAGCCGGACCGGCCGCCGATCGGCAGCGGCTAGATCAACCTGCGATTAATCGGCATCGATGAAACGCAGAAAAGTTGATCGTTTTTAAGGAGTTAGAGCAACTGTCCGCGTCCTATTGGACGCGCGTTGCTCTATGCGTCAGACAACGAGTTCTGCCTGCAAGGATGCGCTTGCCGCAGCGGAGCAGGCGGCATCCCGCTGATCGATGGGCGCATAGGGCAGCCCCTCCTGGCCGGTGTAATGCAGCATCGGCCGGATCAGGATGTTGTTGCCGTACTGCTCGATGACCTGCGCCGTCCAGCCGGCCAGGCGGCAGAGCGAGAAAACCGCGGCACACAGGTCGGCGGTAATCCCGAGCAACTTGTATGAGACCGAACCGTAGAAATCGTCGTTCATGTGCACGCCATGCTTGGCATAGGGCTTCATCTCCTCGGCAAGGGCGTCCAGGATCTGGAGATGATGTGACTCGCCTTTCAGTTGTGACAGGACCTCGACATGCCGTCGCAGATAGCGCGCGCGGGGATCGGTGGTCTTGTAGATGCGGCTGCCGAAGCCCATAAGGCGCTCTCGCCGCCGCCGCCGCCCCCTGACATAGTCCGGCACGCGCTCGGGCGCGCCGATCTCCTCGACCATGGCTGCGACGCCATCGATGGCCCCGCCATGCAGCGCGCCCTCGAAGCAGGCCAGCGCGCCGGCGATGGCGGCGTGATAGCCCGAGCGGGCACCCGCGATGACACGGGCGGCGAAGCTTGAGGCGTTGCAGCTATGCTCGGCATGCAGGACGAAGTCCTCGTCCAGCACCTTGGCTTCCTCTGCGGCGGGGCGAACCCCTTTCAGCATCCAGAGAAAATTGGCGGCGTGGTGCAGCCCGTCATCCGGCTCGGGCGGCTCGCGGCCGGATCGCAGCGCGTGATGGGCCGCGACGATCATCGCCGTCTGCGACAGAAGCCGCACCGATTTGCGCCTGATCCCCTCGATGCTGTTGTCCATGCCGTCCGGATCGAAGGCGACCAACGCCGATGTCGCCGTGCGCAGCACATCCATCGGATGAGCGTGCGTCATGGCTGCGATCAGGTCGATCACCGGCCCCGGCAGCGACCTCGCTCCCTTTAGCTCGACGATGAATTCGCCGAGCTGGTGAGAGGTGGGCATGCGCCCGTGGATGAGGAGATAGGCGGTCTCCTCGAAGGTCGAATGCGCAACCAGCGTATCGACGAAATAGCCCCGGAAGGAAAGCGTGCCCTTCTTGCCGTCCACCAGCGACACGGCGGTGCGGTCGAAGTGAACGCCAATCAGCCCGCGATGGATGTCCGGGGTCGGTGTGAGATCGGCCTTCATGATGCAAACCGATCTCGCTGCGACATCACCTTGACCTGCGCTGCCGACAGCTCGGCCAGGATGCGGTGCATGTCCGGTCCGAAATGTTCCGACAGCGCCTGGATCCAGCGCTCCACCCCGAAGCCGACACAGCCGGTATGGGCGGCCTCGTCGCCATAGCGGATCTCGCAGCGCTCTCCGAAAAAGCGACGGTGATAGTTCAGCGAGGCGATGGCCAGTTGTCCGCGATAGAGCACCTCCTCCTTGGTCGGAAAGATGCGTGCCGCGCGCGCCGCCGTGCCGGTCTTGTCGAAGAACGGGTCGGAGGCATGCTCCGTCTCAACGGGCAGGCCCAGTTGAAACAGGAATTCGAGCGTGACGGCCCGGTAGCGCCGCAGATGCTCCTTCACCGCTTCCCCATTGCCGATACAGACGATCTCGCGCAGGGTGAACGCGCGCAGCCGGCGGAGCTGGTCGTAATACTCCTCGTTGCGGAAGCAGGTCGCCACGGTTGTCACATGGCGTGGTGCGGTCAGCCGCTGATTGCGCAGACTGAGATAGACGTTGTAGCAGGCAGCCGGCGGGAGGCAGAACTCGGCATCCTGCAGCTCGGCATGGTCGAGATGGGCGATGGCCTGGTCGCGGTGGCCATAGGTCTCGCGGGCCTCGCAGTCAACGGCGCAGGCGCACAGGACCAGATGCGGGAAGTTGCGGAAATAGTTGAGCCGGTCGAGGTCGCTGACATGGAGCAGCGCCGGATAGCGGATGCTGGCCGCGTCCGTCAGCGTCGCCCATGCCAGGAAGATCTGCTCCAGCTTCTGGAAGATGGCATGTCCATCGTTGGTGAGCGTCGCCATGCCGCTGGCCGAGGAAAATAGTGTCTGGAAGGCGGGCTGGGCCTCCGCCGGAGAGAGGGACTGATGATGCAAAGCGTTCTCTGTTTGTGCTTCCATTTGACCCTTCCATTCAGATGCATTTGAAAACAGTTTTTACAATTAACGCCGATGTCGCATGAAGTATTTTGTTCGTTATTGAAAATAATACTGTAAATATGGTCGCATTTATTATTGGGTTGGCTGACGATTTAAAAAAATCAAAAAACCGGAAGCCATGATAATGGCCATGCCAAATACTGTTTGAAATTCTGGAATTTCTTGAAACAGCACGACTCCAAGCAATATCGCGGCAACGATCTGTGTATAGATGAGCGGGGCGAGTACTGACGCTGGAGCGAGCGACAGCGCCTTGAACCAGCAATAGTGGCCAAGAGCAAAGGTCACCCCCGACGCGACGAGCATCGACCAGCCGAGCAGATCGGGCTCGATCCAGAAGAACGGCATGAACACGGCGGTGCAGACGGTGCCAACCGCTCCGGTCACGAGCAGCGTCGAGGACGGCGAGACGGACGCCGTCATGATCTTGGTGATGACTTGATAGAGGGCAATGAATGCGGCGGCGATCAGCAGCAGGCCGGCAGCCCAATGGGCGGCGTCCGTGCCCGGCCGAAGCACGATGCTCACGCCGACGAAGCCGATCAGGACCGCCGCCCACAGCATCGCGCCGACTTTCTCGCCCAGCGCCCAGATCGACAGCAAAATAATGAAAAGCGGAGCGGCGAATATGATGGCGGTCGCATCAGCGAGCGGGATGTATTTGAGCGCAAGGAACATGAGGAAGCTTGCAAGCAGCGGGAAGATGGCCCGGCTGATCTGCAGGATGGGCTGGTTGATGTCGAGGAGGCGCGACCAGTCGCAGAACCGCACGCTGATTAGGACCAGTGACACCAGGACCGCGTTGCGCGCGCACAGGATCTGAGTAACCGGATAATCGCGAACCAGATATTTCGCAATAGCCGCTGTCGTGGATTGCGCGGTCGCGGCGAATATCGCCAGTGCAACGGCTGGAATTATATTTGCGTTCGAGCCTATTAACTTTATATGGTTGATGTACATCGCCGTTTCATCCAATCTGCGAAACGGTAATGATATCTGTGTCCCGTCTTTATATTGGCAACACTATCGTAAAACTAGCTTGGCGAGTTCGTAACAAAAAACCAGGGCCCCGCTCTGATGCAATCAGATCGGATAAGGCTCTGGGCTCTCAGATTGGACGGCGTTTACCCGCAATGGAGCGGCATCCCTCCCTCGTCTCAGGAAGCCAGAGCCTGCTCGGCAGGCAAGAAAGCCAGCCCGATACTGTCGGCGACGGCCTTGTAAGTGATCTTGCCTCGATGAACGTTCAGGCCGTTGCGCAAATGCGGGTTCTCGACGATGGCGGCGATGCCCTTATCGGCGAGCGACAGGCCGAACGGCAAGGTGGCGTTGTTCAGCGCATGACTGGAGGTCAGCGGCACCGCACCCGGCATGTTCGCGACGCAGTAATACACGATGCCGTCCACCTGATATGTCGGGTCGGCATGGGTCGTCGGCCGGGACATCTCGAAACAGCCGCCCTGGTCGATGGCGACATCAACCATCACTGCGCTGGGCTTCATGGAGCCGAGCATCTCCCGCGTCACGACTTTGGGCGCCGAGGCGCCGGGGATCAGCACTGCGCCGATCACCACATCGGCGGCGAAGACTTCCTCCTCGATGGCGTGCGCGGTGGAATAGCGCGTGCGAACGCGGCCGGCGAACAGGGCATCCAACTCGCGCAATCGGGGCAGTGAGCGGTCGATCACGGTGACTTCCGCGCCGAGCCCCAGTGCCATGCGCGTGGCCTGCGTACCCACCACGCCGCCGCCGATAACAACGACCCTTGCCGGCTCGACGCCGGGCACACCGCCGAGCAGCAGCCCGCGTCCGCCTGCATGCCGGCGCAGCGCCGCACCGGCCGCCTCGATGGACAGCCGTCCGGCCACTTCGCTCATCGGCGCCAGCAGCGGCAGCCCACCATGGGCATCGGTTACGGTCTCATAGGCGATCGCCGTGCAACCCGAGGCCAGCAACCCCCTGATCTGATCGGGGTCCGGCGCGAGATGCAAAAAGGCGAACAGAATCTGCCCTTCGCGGAATTGCCCCCATTCCGAGGGCTGCGGTTCCTTGACCTTGACGATCATCTCAGCCGAAAAGACGTCCGCCGCCGTGGGGGCGATCTCGGCGCCTGCCTTCACATAGGCTTCGTCGGAAGCGCCGATGCCCGCGCCCGCTCCAGTCTCCACCACCAAGCGATGTCCCGCACGGGTGTACTCCCGGACCGCGGCAGGCGTCAGCCCGACACGATACTCATGGATCTTAATCTCCTTCGGCACACCGACATGCATCATCGACACTCCGCTTGCCCGTCCATCGTGGTATTGCCGTTCGCTCGCGGGAAGCTTGTTGCTGGCCGAGGCGGCACCTGCCTCATTCCGCAGGCGGCTCGGTGAGGAACGGCACATGGCGGCGCCCCTCCGGCCGAAGTCCGAGGATGATGGCGCGTGAACGCTCGATGTCCTCGCAGATCAGCCTGACGGCCTCCTCGGCATTGCGCTCGACGCAGGCGTCGAGGATCGCCAGGTGATGGCCGAGGGATGCGGGTAAAAACTCGCGCGGCTGGCTGGTACTGGAGCGGAAGAGCCGGATGCGGGCGGAGTTCAGTCGATAGTGATGGCTCACGATGCCGTTGCCCTGGAAATCGACGATGACCTCGTGAAAGTCCCACGCGGTCTCCAAAGCTTCCTTGATCGCCTCGGCGCTGCCGCCACCCTTGCGCAGCTTGGCAATGGCGGCCTCGGTCTGGCTTTTCATCTGCTTGATGGTTGTGATCGGCGCATGCATCGCGAAGGTGCGGATGGCGGGGGTTTCCAGCAGCAGGCGATAATCATGTCCGTCGTTGATGATCTTGGGATCGGCCTCGACGATCTGGAGGCCGCGCTGGGGAAACACGCGGATCAGATGCTCGCATTCGAGCTGGCGGATGGCTTCGCGCACCGGGGCGAGCGGTGCGTCGAACAGGGCTGCCAGCTCACGTTGCGAGACGAACTGACCGGGCTTCAACTTGCCCGAAAACAGGCACTGCTTGAATTGCCGGTAAACCTCGGTGCGCATCATCTCGACACCGCTGCTTCGTTTGCCGTTTATCGCCGTCACAACTGCACCCGTTCGATTCGTTTGTTGGCGCGCCTTACGCCTCACATCCGTCAGGCGATTTTCTCATCGATCCCCTGCTGGATATGCTTGCTCCGGCGCCGTTGCAGCAGTCGCCCAAAACCGCTCCACAGGAAGGTGGAGAGCAGGAGCAGCAGAATACCGGCCGCGAGCGGGCGTGACACGAAGGCCCAATACCACTCGTCGCCATAGAGCTGGATCGTCCGGATCAGCTCGTTGTCGGCGATGGACGACAGGATCACGCCCATGACGAAGGCCGCGGGTGAATAGCCCGTCCTCTTCATCAGATAGCCGAGCGCGCCGCAGATCAGCATCAGATAGACGTCGAATGCGGCATTGCGCGAAGCGAAGGCGCCGACCACCGAAAACATGGCGAGAACCGGAACCAGATAGCGGGTTGGGATGCTGAGCGTCCCTGAAAGGCTATAAGCGCCTATCACGGCCGCCGCGACCATGAAAATCTGTGAAATGATTGCCGCTGCGACAATGCCGTAGACCAGTTCCTGCTGCTGGGCCACGAAGTTTGGCCCCGCCTGCAGCCCGTGCATGGTGAGCGCGCCAAGCAGGATGCCGGTCGTGGCGCTTCCCGGTACGCCGAGCACCAGCGTTGTCATGATGTCGCCGCCCGAGCAGGCGTTGTTGGCGCTTTCGGCCGCGACCACGCCCTCGACACTGCCCTTGCCATATTCCTGCGGGCGCTTCGAGGTGCGCTTGGCGAGCGAATAGGCGCTGAACGAGGCGACCGTCCCGCCAGCGGCCGGCAGCAGGCCGACGATGATGCCGAGTCCGGAGGAGCGCATCAGCGCGGGCATGGTATGGCGCGGCAGGCGGAAGCCGGAAAGGATGTCGCGGACGCTGCGCTTCACGGCGATCGTGGAGTCCACGACATATTCGCGGAAGGTCATCAGCATCAGTTCGGAGAAGACGAACATCCCGATCATCACCGGCACGATGGGGACGCCGTCAGCCAGGAACGGATCGTTGAAGGTGGCGCGCCACTCGCCGGTCGGCACGATGCCGATGGTGCCGACCAGCAGGCCGAACGCGCCCGAGGCCGTCGTTTTCGCGGCCGAGCCCGAGCCGACCGCGCCGAGGATGGCCACGCCCGCAATCGCGATCAGGAAAAGCTCCACCGGGCCGAATTTGAGCGCAATCGCCGCGACGAATCCGATGGAAAACAGCATCGCGAAGTAGGACATCAACCCGCCATAGACCGACGAGGAGATCGAGACGCCGAGCGCGTAGCCGGCGCGGCCACTCTTGGTCAGCGCGAAGCCGTCGAGTGCGGTCACCGTATTCTGCGGCGAGCCGGGCGTATTCAGCAGGATCGCGGTCAGCGCCCCGCCATAGCCCACCGCCACGAACACCGAGATCAGGAAGATGATGCCGTGGAGCGGCGCCATGGTGAAGGTCAGAGGCAGCAGCAGCGCCACCGACATGCCCGATGACAGACCCGGTATGATGCCGGCCGCGGTGCCGATTATCGTTCCGAGAACCATCATGAGGATGGATTGCCATTGCAGCGCCGCCAGGAAGCCCTGTTGCATCGCGGTGAGCGTATCCATGCCGGTCTCCAATCCTCAGTTGCGACTGAGCCTCACGTTTCAGCGCCTATCCGATGCCAAATAAGCCATGGGGAAAGCGCACATACAGGAAGTGCTGGAAGAAGAAGTAGGTCGGCGCGGTGACGGCGACCGCCAGCACCAGACTCCGGATGGGAGAAGGCTGGCCGAGGATCATCTGGGCGCCGAAGACGAGCGCAATCAGCGCCGGGAGCGCTCCGAGATATTCGAAGCCGAACAGCAGGAACGCGGGCAGCAAGACCAGCGCCCAGGGCCGCACATCGAGGACGGGGCCGACATCCAGCTCGCTCTCCTCGCCTTCATCCGGTGCTTCCGGCGCACTGGCGGTGCCCAGCAGCGCGGCGATCGTCAGCCAGAGCAGCGCTCCGGCGATCACGGCGATCAGCACTGCGGGGAACATGAGCGACAGGCTGGAAAGCCCCATCACGTCGTAGAGATAAAGACCGATGCTGCCCAGCATGATCGCTGGCACGATGATCTCGTGGCCGGCATGGACGCGCTTTTCGCCTGGTGTGTCTGTCATCCGATCCGCTCCGCATGAGCAGCCAGCAGCGTCGCATCGGCGCCGCTGGTGCATTTCGTGTGCCGTTACTTCAGCTTGGCGATCTCGGCGAAGCTTTTCTCGAAGTCGGCTTGCAGTGCCTCGCCGGGTCTGCCGACCGAAAGATCCTCGATCGCGTTCTTGGCGATGTAGCTCTTGAACTCGGGCGTTTCGCGTGCCTCCAGCAGCGCCTTCTGCAGCGCGGCATAAGCTTCCGGATGCTTGGCTTTGAAGGCTGTGGAAACGACATAGACGCCGTAGCGCGCCAGGAAATCCTTGGCAGGAAGCGTCACGCCATGAGGAGCAAGCGCCTCGGCCAGCGTTGCGGCTTCCGGCCAGCGCGGGCTCTTGTCGGCCGCGCCGACGAACAGCGCCTTGGTCTTGTCGCGCACGTTCAGGCGAGCGAAGTCGTCGCCGATCGCGGCGACCACATCGCCGGCCAACAGCGCGTTCGCGGCATTGCCGCCGCCGGGATAACCGACGACGCGGATCTGCAGGCCAAGCTTGCCGAACAACCATTTCGCCAGCAGTTCCTGCGCGCTCCCTTGCGCGACCGCCACGGCCAGTTTGCCGGGCTCGGCCTTGGCGCGACTGACGAAGTCGGAGAAGCTGTTCAGTTCGGAAGACTTCTGCACCAGCATCACGCGGGGGTCCCGCACGTCCACCATGATGGCCTGAAAATCGGCGGCCTTGTAGGGCGCCTTGTTGAATACCGTGCTCATGATGAGGTCCGGCTCGTTGGTGGCCAGGATCGCTGAGCCGTCCGCGCCGTCGCGCAGGAGCGTGGTCGCCGCGACCTGTCCGCCGCCGCCCGGAAGGTTCTGCACCGTGACGGGGCGATTGAGGACCGTCGCCAGCGGCACGGCCAGGATGCGGGCGAGCGTGTCGGTGCCGCCGCCCGGCGCATAGGCCACCAGGATCTGCACCGGACCGGTCGCCTTCTCCTCGGCGGCAGCAGCGGGCGGCAGATGAGGGAGTGAGACCAGTAGAGCGGTACCGCCAAGGATGAATGTGCGTCTGAGTTTACTGAAGAGGGCGGACATGGCGCTTGCTCCAGGGTTGACATGCTGGTGATGCTGTTGGTCTTGTTGGCGACGGCCGCCGCTCGCACAGCCTGCGGCTAGGCGAGCAGGCGATCGTCGTAGGGCGTTCGGTTGATCTGCTCGCAGCCGTCGGAGGTGACCACCACGACGTCCTCCAGATGTGCGCCGCCGACGTCGGGCCGGTCGGGCAGCACGATGCGCGGCTCAAGGCACATGACCATGTTCTCCATCAGCGGGAAGTCGATGCCCTTGTGCACGAGCGGGTCGCCGTGCAGGCCATAGCCGAGCTGATGGCCGGTATTGCCGCTGTACAGATATTTGCCCCAGCCGGCATCCTCGATCACCTCGCGGGCGCGCCGATCGACGTCCTGGCAAGTGACGCCGGAGCGGATGACCTTTTTGGTCTCCTCAAGCGCGAGGTGCGTCGCCTGATAAATGGCCTTCTGCTCGGGGGTCGGCGTGTCGCCGCAGAAGATGGTGCGGCCGAGATCGCCGGTATATCCGCGCACGACGGCGCCGATATCCAGGATGACCATTTCGCCGGACGCGATGATCTTCTGCGTGGCGACGCGCTCGAACATCGAGGTGTTCACGCCGGACGCCACCAGCGGAATGAAAGGCTCGAACTCCGAACCCGCCCGGCGCATGGCGTAGACCGCCTCGGCCGATACCGCGTGCTCGCTGATGCCGGGACGGACAGCGGCGATGGCCGCCTGCATGCCGAGGTCCGCGACGCGCACCGCCTCGCGGATCAGTTCGACTTCACGCGGGTGTTTGACCGCGGTCAGTTCGGCCCAGATGCTGCCCGCATCCGATATCTGAAGGGCCGGGAATTGCTGCTTCAGCCCCTCATGGACCATGTAGGGCATCAGGTCGGTGCCGATCCGCGCTCTGCCGAGTCCGTAGTCGGAGATCATGCCGCCGATGGCCCTCGCCCAGCCGGAGATCGCCGGCAGTTTGCGCGCGTCGGCAATGTCGGACTTGAAGCGGATCCTCAGGTCGTCGCTGCCGGAGACATAGCCCACGGCCGGCGCCTTCCCCTTCGCGACCAGAACGACATATTCCGGCTCCATGAAGGGGCGGAAACCCTTGACATAGAAGTCGGTCAGATAGCGAACGGCTTCGGCCTTGAAGAACAGCAGCGCATCGAGCCCCGACGCCTGCAGGGCCTGTTGGACCTTGTGCTGCTTGATCTGGTGAAGATCATGTCCGGCATAGAACTCAGGATCGCTTTTGGTGAAGACCTCGGATTGAAGCAACTCGGGCATCATGGTCACGCCGCTTTACGGAAGGGCTGGATCACATCGGCGAACCGGTCGATCGCGGCGTCCACCGCCGTCTCATCGATGTGGTAATGCGTCACGAAGCGGATCTTGGTCCGCTTGCTGTTGGCCAGGATGCCGGCGCGGGAGAGCTTGCGGTTGATCTCGCCGGCGTCGTGCGCGAAATTGTCAACGTAGCAGTTCACGATATTGGTGTGCACCCGGCTCACGGCGACGAGGCTTTCATCGATGCCGGCCAGCCCGCGCGCAAGTCTTTGCGCCAGTTCGTGGTCGCGACGATGGACGGCGTAGGGATCGGCCAAAGCGACGAGTGCGGGCGCCGCGATGAGGCCCGCCTGCCGCATGGCGCCGCCGAGCATTTTGGCCGCCCGCCGGGCCTCGGTCATAAAGCGCCTGTCGCCGGCCAGGATGGCGCCAACCGGCCCGCCGAGCCCCTTGCAGAGTGCGAACCAGACGCTGTCGACATATTGGCAGATCTCGCTAACGGGCGCATCCAGATAGGCTCCGGCATTGAACAGCCGGGCGCCGTCGAGATGGACCGGGATTCCGGCCTGATCGGCGATGCTGCGGATGGCGGCCATGTTCTCCAGCGGCACGACCGAGCCGCCCGAAGCGTTGTGGGTGTTCTCCAGGCAGATCAGCCGCGTTGAGGCCAGCGCCAGATCCGCTTTGCCGCGGATCACCGATTTCACCCTTTCGGGATCCATGACGCCATACTGCCCCCTCACGGGACGCGGAACCGCGCCGCCCAGCACCGAGAGTCCGCCCCCTTCGGAATTGAAGATGTGAGCGTCTTCCTCGACGATGATTTCGCCGCCGCGTGCCCCATGGCCGATGACGGCCGCGAGATTGGCCATCGTTCCCGACGGCAGGAACAGGGCGTCCTCCTTGCCGGTCAGATCGGCGGCGAGGGCCTCGAGCTTATTCACGGTCGGGTCATCGCCGCGGGCTGAATCGCCCAAAGGCGCGGCGGCTATCGCCGTCATCATCTCGGGGGTGGGGAGCGTAACGGTATCGCTTCGGAAGTCGTAGACAATCATCACGCCACCCTTTTGACATCCCGGTGACATCATAGTGACATGTCAGTTAAGCTTGTCAATGCCTGTGTTAACGATTTCACGTCTTGCGTGAAAGCACAGGGAAACTTGTCGGGACAACTGTAAGGGCAGGCTGGCTACTCGACACAAGTCCAGCCGTCATAAGGCCCGAGTGCCCAGTGGTTCGCGGTGTTTCGCTCCAGTGCCCTTGCCGAGAGCGCATAGCCGACCGAGCGAACCGTGCGGATGATGTTCGGCTGCCGGTCAGCCTGCAGCGCCTTGCGCAACCGGCCGACATGCACATCGACGGTCCTTGGCCCGACATGGATGTTATCCAGCCAGGCCGCCCGATGCAGTTCCTCGCGCGTCACGACCTGTTCCGGGCGCTCCAGGAAATGCCGCAACAGCTTGAATTCGATCGGGCTGAGATGTGTTTCGCGCCCGTTCCGGCGGACACAGTAGGAGGTGAGATCCATCTCCACATCGGCATAGACCAGCGTCTTGGCTGCCACGGCTCCGACTTCCGAAGATGCGGTGGCTGGCAAGAGCGCGCGGATACATTTGATCAGCGCTATCGGCAACAGAGGCCGGACGAAGATGTTGCTCACCCCCGCGCCGGCCAGTTCAACAAGGTCGCGGTCAGCGCCCTGATCGATGAGGACAATGATCGGAATGTGGTTGATCTGCGCGTCCTGCTTCAGTCCGCTGAGGATATCGGGCTCGGGTCGCGCATGCTTGCGGTAATCGAGAAGCAAGGCGCCCGGCTTTTGTTCTGTCAGGGTAAGCCGGATCTCGTCCAGGTTCGGAGAAAGGCGCGTGATGAGGCGTTCGGCTTGCAGGACGTGATCGACGAAAAGATAGAAATCGATATCCCTGGTTCCCACGAGGATCAGGGGGGCCGTGACATGCATGATTTCCGATCCCTGCCGTTTAAGGTTCGCCGGGTGCATCAGGCTTGCGAAACCAGGCTCCGGCTTTCATGCGCCCTCGCGGTCATGAAGTGTAGTGGCAGTCAGCGCCTCTCAAGTGGTCGCTTCATCAATTTTGTGCCAACACCAGTGTCAGTACACTGAATTAATTAGCGATAACATGGATAATTGTGTCCAGTCTAGGGATTGGAAAAATATATAGTTCAAATACATAAGATATTTCCATCTCATTGTGTGTCGGTCACCACGGGCGGTTGATGCGTCATGTGGGGGAAGCGACATGCCGGCAGAGACTGCACATTGGTCCGAATTGAGAGAATTCGCCGAATGCGAACCGAGCGCGCTCGCATTTCGTGCGCTGGTGGCCTTGCTCGACACCTGGCCGGGTGACGATCAGGCCGCGGCCATCGACTATGCCGGCACATTCCTGAGCGCGTGGCCCGATGCCGTCCGGCTCGCGCCCTGGTCCTGGTGCAGGGCGGTCTCCAGGGGCGTTGCGTTGCCGACCTGGCGGCTGGTGCGCGCGCTGCAACTGGTATGCCCCCATCTCACCAAGGGCACCATCGATCTGGCGCGCCTGGCGCACCACGCCAGCCTTGAGCATATCACGGTGTTGAAGGTCCCGTTTTATACGCCTTACGAGGAAATCTCGTTCCTCTACCATCGTCCCGAGACATTTCCCGCCCTCAAGACATTGCAGGCCAACAACAAGTATGAGGACGGCGAGGTTCGGGCCATCGCGGTTTCACCGCTCTGGCGAACGTTGGAGACGTT
>Ga0075367_10000411_pt1 | contig 15794 bp, 15 predicted proteins | sample EndMethybrTD3032_FD_71399 | JGI IMG/M metagenome (GOLD analysis project Ga0075367, IMG submission 71399) | Populus endosphere microbial communities from Tennessee, USA - Endosphere MetaG P. TD hybrid TD303-2 | ecosystem: Host-associated > Plants > Roots > Endosphere | place: USA: Tennessee... | reverse complement strand
GAACAGCACCACCCGGGCGATGTCGTCGGGCACGCCGAGCCGGCCGAGCGGGCCCGGCTGCATCATGCGGCCGCCGCCATGTTCCCCTCGGTCGGTACGAACGTCGGTGCGACGCCCAGTACGCGGATGCCGAACGGGGCGAACTCCAGGGCCAGTTGGCGGGTGAGGCCGCGTGCCGCGTGCTTGGAGCCGACGTACGCGGCGAGCCCGGGGGCCGTCCCGCGGAACCCGGCCGTGGAGACGACGTTGACGATGACGCCCCCGCCGCCGGCCTCGCTCATCCGGCGCGCGGCCTCCCGGGAGCCGAGGAAGACGCCGCGGGTGTTGACCGCGAACACCTCGTCGAAGGCTTTGGCGGACATCTCCAGCGCGGGCACGCTGGGGAAGATCCCGGCGTTGTTCACCCAGATGTCGATGCCGCCGAGCTCCCGGACCGCGAGGTCGGCGGCGGCCACCACGCCGTCGGGGTCGGTGACGTCCAGATGGGCGGCCAGGGCGCGGCCGGGGCCTCGGGCGCCGACCTCCTCGGCGACGGCGGTGGCGAGGTCGTCATGGATGTCCGCGACGAGCACATCGGCTCCCGCCTCGGCCAGCCGCTCGGCGACGGCCCGGCCGAGCCCCTGGCCCGCGCCGGTCACGACGGCGCGCCGCCCGGCCAGGGAGACGAGTTCGGTCAGGGACTTGGACGAGACGTCGGGTACGGATATCTGCACGGTGTGTCCCTCCGGTGGAAGTGCGGTCAGATCCGGCCGCGGCGGGCGGTCTCGCCCAGCCAGAAGAGAGAGGGCTTGGGGCGGCGCTCGAACGTCTCGCGGTCGACCTCGACCAGACCGAAGGTCGGCGCCCAGTGGCCCCACTCGTAGTTGTCGAGCAGGCTCCAGTGCAGATAGCCGCGTACGTCCGCCCCGTCGGCGATCGCCTTGCCGAGGTGCTCCAGGGCCTCGCCCGTGTACGCGATGCGACGGGTGTCGTCGCCGGTGGCTATGCCGTTCTCGGTGATCAGGATCGGCAGGCCGCCGGTGACATCGGCGGTGTGCCGCAGCGCGATACCCAGGGCGTCGGGGCGGTAGGCGGTGCCCACGAGCGTGTTGTCCGGGTGCTGCGGGTGGGGCTCGATGCCGTCCAGATCGACCCACTGGCTCGAGTAGGACTGCACGCCCACGAAGTCGTCGCCGCGCGAGCCCGCCAGGTAGAGGTCCTCCCACACGTATTCGAGATCCCGCTTGTTGTTCTCCGCTCCGGGACGGGCCACGAAGGCGCGGTTGGCGACCGTCCAGCCGACCTTGGCGTCCGTCCGCTCGTGCAGCACCGTTCGCGCGGCCTGGTGTGCCTCGACGAGCCGCCGGCCGATCACCACGTCGGGGGCGGGCAGTTGCGGGCGCGGGCCCTCGCTGTCGAGGGTGGGGCTCTGCCACTCCCCGGCGGCCTGCGGGTTCTGGAAGGCCCGCGCCATGCCGATCATGATGGCCAGCATGTTCGGCTCGTTCATGGTGACGACCCACTCGACGCCTTCGAGGATCGGCGCGACCGTCTCGACGTAGGTCCGGAACCGGTCCACCGCACGGTCGCCGAGCCAGCCGCCTTCCTCCGCGAACCAGAGCGGGCTGGTGAAGTGGTGCAGGGTGACGACCGGTGTCAGACCGAGTTCGAAGGCCGTTTCGATCATGCGCCGGTAGTGGGCGAGTTCGGCGCGCGAGACCAGGCCGGGGAGCGGCTCGATACGGGCCCATTCGATGCCGAAGCGGTAGGCGTTGAGCCCGGCGTCCGCGAGCAACTGCATGTCCTCGCGGTACCGGTGGTAGCTGTCGCAGGCGTCGCCGCTGCGCTCCATGCCCGGAACGCGCCCCTCGTTCGCCCAGAAGTCGCTGTTGAGGTTGTTGCCCTCGATCTGGTGCGGTGCGGTGGAGGCTCCCCAGAGGAACGCGGGCGGGAATTCGGTCATCGTCGACTGCTTTCCTGAGTGTCGGTGGTTCGGACCTCGTGGCACACCTCGGCCACGGTCCGGCCGTTCGGGCGCGGTGGGCAACGGCCCGAGCACGGAGGGGTGCTGAGGGTTGAGCGGGCTCTCCGGCAGAGCGGGTTGCGACCTTGCCGGTCCGTCGGTTCGTTGGTGCCAGGTGTGCGACCAACTAACTCTTACCGTGTGGTTAGTTTTCGTTGGGACGGTAGACCGGGATCGCAAGGGCGGGAAGGCTGCCGCTCGGCTTCGTGATCAGAACGTTATGTGGCGACGTCTCGGCCGGTGAGGGCTGCCGTCAGCCCGAGCGGGGCGGACGGAAGCGGTGCACGTCCAACGCGTGGCGGCACCGCCGCTCCTGCGAGGAGCGCGGTTCGTGGCCGCCAGGTGTGAGTGAGATCCCCCGGGCCGCCCGCGAGGTCGTGCGCGGGCGGGCCTTCAGAGGGTGTGGGATGCGTTGCTCGGCGATGCGTTCACTGGTCGGCGCGGTCGCTCTCGAAGAGCAGGTGTACGAAGTCGGTGACCGGCCCGGCGATGTCGAGGTCCTGGTCCAGCACCCACTGCAACTGGAGCCCATTGAGCACGGCGTGGAAGAGGGCCGCCGCGCTCTCCGGACTGACGCCTTCGCGCAGCCTGCTGTGCGCGGCCTCGCTGTCGAGTCCCTCGGCGAACTGGGTGCGCCCGCGTTCGTAGCGCTCGACGAAGTAGGCGTGGGCGGGATGATCGGGCCGTGCGGCCGCGGCGGCGAGCTCGATCCACAGGCGCATCAGTTCGGGCGCCTTCTGGTGGTGGCGGATGAGCTCGCCGAGATAAGGGGCGAGCTGGTCCAGGCTGTCCACTGCTTCCAGGCCCTGCTGCCATTCCTCCGCGTCGCGTTCGGCGAGCACCTCGGCGAGGAGTTCGTCCTTGTTCCGGAAGTGGTGCAGGAGGCCGGCGTGGGTGATGCCGGCTCGTTCCGCGATGTCGCGCAGGGAGGCTTTGGCGTAGCCGTTCTCGGCGAAACTGTCGCGTGCCGCCCGTACGATCTCCGTCCTGCGGGCAGGTGTCTTGGCGTACGGTCCACGCGCTTTGGCCTGGCCCACGGTGCGCTCACTCTCCTCGACGAAGCCCGGTCCGGGACGGTCCTGCGCAGCTGCTGAGACCTTGCTGAGACCTTAAAGCTTCCCACATGGTCAAGGTTCGCGTCTGCGCACCCTTCCCCTGTCTGCCGCGCGGGTCTAACGCCTGAACAGAAACCAACCGTGCGGTAAGAGTTGGCCGCCGAGCCGGTCGGGGAGCCGGCCGTGCCCTTCAGTCGTCGGCGGGGGCACTTTCGTAGCGTTGGAGGAACTTTTCCACGAAATCGAGGGCCTCGGCATGCCGGGTGGTCATGCCCATCGTGTTCTCCATCATGAGGATCCGGCCGAGGGCGTTGGCCAGCATGAGCAGCACGGTGGGGGACACCCCCGGCGGCAGCTCGACGCCTGTCTCCGCGAGCCGTCGCGTGAGTACCTCCAGCTGTACCTCGCGGTAGCGCTCGGCGCGGGCGGCGAGTTCGGCGCGGATCGCCTTGCGGTGATTGGCCAGCGCGGTGAACTCCGTGGTCAGCGCGTTCCCCGGGTGACGGGTGACCTGCCACAGGGCGCGTATCGGCTGGGGGCCGTCCAGTCGGCGGGCCACCCGCTCCAACTCCTCGTCGCCCCGTCGTCGCAGCACCGCCAGGAAGAGATCGTCGAGGGTGCGGAAGTAGTACAGCACCAGCGCCGGGGCGACCTCGGCCTCGCGAGCCACCCGGCGCACGCCGACGGAGGCGTACCCCTCCTCGAGCATCAGCCGTTCGGTGACGTCGAGCAGGACCTGGCGCGTCTTCGAGTTCTCGGTGCCCATACGGCGAGGCGCAGTCATGCCGCTCATTGTCCTTGACGGCTCCGCGGGGTGCTGTTAAACAGTTGTTCAGCGCTCGTGTTAAACACTCGTTCAACATGAACGGAGGGCACGGCTGATGGCTCCCTATACGGGCACCCGCACTCTGCGCGTCGAGGATCCGCGGCTGCTGACCGGCACCGGCACCTACGTCGACGACGTCGTACGGCCCGGAATGCTGCACGCCTGTTTCGTCCGCAGCCCCGTCGCACGGGCCCGCATCGCCGCGATCGACGTGTCGGAGGCGCTCCAACTGGACCGCGTGCACGCCGTGTTCGTCGCCCAGGACCTCAACCCCGGCGTACACGAGCAGTGGTACACGTTGAACGGGCGCGAAGATCCCGACACACCACGCCCGCCGCTGGCCGAGGACGAGGTGCGGTTCGTCGGCGACCCGGTGGCCGTGGTCGTCGCCGTGGACCGCTACAGGGCCGAGGACGCGGCCGAGTTGGTGGTCGTGGACTACGACGAGCTCCCGCCGGTCGTCGACTACGCCACCGCCCTGGAATCGACCGAGTCGGTCCACGCCACCCATCCCGGCAACCTGGTGGGCGAACTCGCCGGACGCCCGATGGAGGAACTCGCCCCCGTCTTCGAGGACGCGCCGCACGTGGTCGGCGTGACGATCCGTCAACAGGCGTACTGCCCGGTGCCGTTGGAGACTCGCGGCATTGTCGCGGAGTGGTCCGCGCCCGCCGGGGAGATGACGATCTGGGCGGCCACCCAGTCCCCGCACGAGGTCCGCTCCTTCTGCGCACGTCTGCTCGGTGTCGACGAGCACCGGGTGCGGGTGGTGATGCGGGACACCGGCGGCGGGTTCGGACAGAAGGTGCTGCCGCAGCGCGAGGACATGTGCGTGATGCTCGCCGCCACCAAGCTGCCCGCCGCGCTCAAATGGATCGAGGACCGTCAGGAACATCTCATGGCGGCCGGCCAGGCCCGCCACGAGCACGGCGAGGCGAGATTGGCCCTCGACGACGAAGGCCGGATCCTCGCCGCCACCCTCGACCACGTCCAGGACGCCGGCGCCTACCCGACCCCGTCCCCCGTCCAGAGCGGCCTCGCTGTCGGCCTGCTCTTCCCCGGTCCCTACCGCATCCCGCAGGGCACCTTCCGCTCCCGGTTCGTGTTCTCCAACACCAGCGGCCGAGTGGCGTATCGCGGCCCCTGGCAGTTCGAGTCGATGGCCCGCGAGGTCCTCCTCGACACCGCCGCCCGCCGCCTCGGCATGGACCCGATCGAGCTGCGCCGCCACAACATGCTGCGCCGCGAGGATCTGCCGACGGCGAACTTCAACGGCATGCCCTACGACCACATCACCCCGTACGAGACCTTCGAGCAGGCCCTGGAGATGCTCGACTGTGCGGCGTTCCGGTGCGAACAGGAGCAGGCCCGCGCCCAGGGCCGCTACCTGGGCGTCGGCACCTGCACCTACGTCGAACCGACCGCCGGGGCCACCCCGTTCCACGGCACCGAGGGCGCGACCATCCGCATCGAGCCCTCCGGCAAGGTCAACGTCTACGTCGCCGGGGGATCGTGCGGCAACAGCCTGGAGACGACCGTCGTCCAGCTCACCGCCGACGCGCTCGGCGCGGCCATCGAGGACGTCAGCACGATCCAGGGAGACACGGCACTCACCCCGTACGGTGCCGGAACCGGCGGCAGCCGGTCGGGTCCCATGACCGCCGGCGCGATCGCCGAGACAGCGGCCGGATTACGGGAACGCATCCTCGCGATCGCCGGACACAGGCTCGAAGTCGCCGTAGAAGAACTGGAGTTGGCCGGCGGCCGGGCATCAGTGAAGGGCGCTCCCGAGAAGGCGCTCACCCTCGCCGACCTCGCCTACTTCCAGCCCCACGCCCTGCCACCCGGCATCCCGCCCGGCCTGGAGGCCAGCGGCCGCTACCGCACCCCGCACCTCATGATCTGGGCCAACGCCACCCACCTGTGCACGTGCGAGGTGGACGTGGTGACCGGCGCGGTGAAGCTGCTGAGGTACATCGTCAGCGAGGACTGCGGACCCATGATCAACCCCGGCGTGGTCGAGGGACAGATCTACGGCGGCACCGTCCAGGGAATCGGCGGCGCCCTCTACGAACACCTCGCCTACGACGGCGACGGCAACCCCCTCGCCACCACCTTCATGGACTACCTGCTCCCCACGGCCACCGAGGTGCCCGTCATCGAGCTCGGCCACATCGAGACACCCGGCCCAGGACCCGGCGGCCACAAGGGAGTTGGCGAGGGCGGCGCGATCGGATCCGCCCCGGCCGTGGTGAACGCGGTCGCCGACGCCCTCGCACCGCTGGGCGTGGAGATCGGCCGGCTGCCGCTGACGCCCGCATCGATCGTCGAACTCGTGGAAGAGGCAGGGGCGGTGACCCCATGAAGCCGGCGGCCTTCGACTATCACGCCCCCACCACCACCGAGGAAACGGTCGCGCTGCTCGCCGAGTCGGGCGACGAGGCGAAGCTCATCGCCGGCGGCCAGAGCCTGGTCCCCATGCTGGCGCTGCGCCTCGCGGCCTTCGCGCACCTCGTCGATCTGCGCCACGTGGACGGACTCCGGGGCATCGAGCACCGTGACGGGACGGTGCGTATCGGTGCCACGACCACCCAGGCCACTCTCCAACGCTCCGAGGAAATAAGGGACTTGGTGCCGCTCCTCGCCCGGGCCACCCCGCTGATCGGCCATTTCCAGATCCGTAGCCGCGGCACCGTCGGCGGCTCGCTCGCCCACGCCGACGCCGCGGCCGAGTACCCGGCGGTGGCCCTCACCCTGGACGCCGAGTTCGAAGCGCTGTCGGTGCGGGGGCGCCGGGCCATCCCCGCCGCACGCTTCTTCACCGGGACCTGGACCACCGCCCTGGCCGAGGACGAGCTGCTCACGGCCGTCACCTTCCCGGTCTGGCGGCGGCCCCGCGGCTTCGCGATCGAGGTATTCGCCCGCAGAAGCGGGGACTTCGCACTCGCCGGTGCCGCCGTCGCCGTCGGCCTGGACGCCGGCGGACGGGTCGAGCGGTGTGCCATCGGCCTGTTCGGACTCGGTCCGAGCGCATGCCGGGCCCCCACGGCGGAGGCCGGGACCATGGGTCGCCAACCCGCCGAGGACATAGCCGACGACATCGCACACCGAGCCCTGGCCGACCTCGACTCCATCCCGTCCGACCTGCACGGATCGGCCGGCTATCGCAGGCGCGTCGGCGCGGCCATGGTGGCCCGCGCCTGGCGGCGCGCCGTACGGGAGGCGGTCCATGGCTGACGACGTCGACATCCGGATACGGGTCAACGGTCTCCCACGCCGTGCCATCGTGCCGCCCCGGCTCACCCTCGCCGACTTCCTGCGCGTCAACTGCGGCCTCACCGGCGCGCACTTGGGTTGTGAGCACGGTGTCTGCGGCGCCTGCACGGTGCTGCTGGACGGCGAAGCCGTGCGCGCCTGCCTGGTGTTCGCCGTACGGGCCGACGGAAGCGAAGTCACCACCGTCGAGGGGATCGCCTCGCCCGACGGTGAACTGTCCGTCGTACAGGCCGCGTTCCGTGAGCACGACGGGCTCCAGTGCGGGTTCTGCACCCCGGGCTTCGTCGTCTCGGTCACCGCCTTTCTCGCCGAGAACCCCAAACCCACCGACGAGGAGATCCGCGCCGCCCTGTCCGGCAATCTGTGCCGCTGCACGGGCTACCAGGGGATCGTGGCCGCCGTCCGGACCGCCGCCGACCGCGAGGACTCCGTATGAAACTGGAGAACAGGCTCACCGTTCCCGCGTCCGTGGCGGAGGCCTGGCGGGTCCTGCTCGACATCGAACGCGTCACTCCGTGCGTCCCCGGTGCGACGCTCACCTCCCGCGACGGCGACAGCTTCCAGGGCCGGATCAAGGTCAAGCTCGGCCCCGTCAGCCTGACCTATCACGGCACCATCACGTTCCTTTCGCGGAACGAGGCGGACAGGACAGTCGTGCTGGAAGCCGGCGGAAGGGAGATCCGCGGCAACGGGACGGCCAAGGCGCGGGTGACGTGCCGACTGGTCGCGTCGGGCACGCACTCCACCGACGTCCTCGTGGACACCGACCTTGCGATCACGGGCAAGCCCGCCCAGTTCGGCCGCGGCACCCTCGCCGAGGTCGCGGGCACCCTCGTCGGGCGGTTCGCCGAGAACCTGGCCGCCGAACTCGCCGTAACCGAGCCGGATCCCGTGGCACGTCCCTCCGGTCCCGTCGTCGCCGAACCCATCGACCTCATCGACGCCGCCGGCGCCAGCGCCCTCAAGCGCATCGCACCGCCGGCCACCGCACTCGCCGCGCTGCTCCTTCTCGTGCTCCTGGTACGCGGCCGCCGACGCACCGACCGGTGACCAGGCCTCCCCGCCGTCGTCACCCCGCCCCAACCCGTCCCTTACTCAGGAAGCGAGGTCACTCATGCCCGGACGAGTAGAAGGCAAGGTCGCCTTCATCACCGGCGCCGCCCGCGGTCAGGGCCGCAGCCATGCCGTACGGCTGGCTGAGGAAGGCGCCGACATCATCGCCGTAGACGTGTGCAAGCAGCTCGACGGCGTCACGTTCCCGATGTCGACCCCCGAAGATCTGGAGGAGACGGTCAACCAGGTCCAGAAGCTGGGCCGTCGGATCCACGCCGTACAGGCGGACGTCCGCGACCACGACGCGCTCAAGGCCGCCGTGGACGACGGCGTCGCCGAATTCGGCCGGCTGGACATCGTCGCGGCCAACGCCGGCCTCGGCAGCGACGGCGCCACGCTCGACGCCATGGAGGAGAAGACCTGGCGCGACATGATCGACGTCAACCTGACCGGCGTCTGGTTGTCCGCCAAGGTCTCCATCCCGCACATCGTCGCGGGCGGACGAGGCGGCTCCATCATCCTGACCAGCTCCGTCGGCGGCCTCAAGGGCTACGCGAACATCGGCCACTACATCGCCGCCAAGCACGGCGTGGTGGGTCTGATGCGCACGATGGCGGGAGAGTTGGGGGCACACAACATCCGCGTCAACACCGTGCACCCCACGCAGGTCAACACCCCGATGGTGATGCACGAGGCCACCTACCGCATGTTCCGCCCCGACCTGGAGAACCCCACCGTCGACGACTTCGCGGCGGTGTCCCAGGGCATGCACATGCTCCCCACCCCGTGGGTGGAGCCGCTGGACATCAGCAACGCCGTGCTCTTCCTCGCCTCCGACGAGGCCCGCTTCGTCACCGGCGTGACCCTGCCGATCGACGCCGGCGCCCTGCTCAAGTGAGCCGCACACCACAGGGAGATGCGTCCATGACCACTGTCGACACCGTCTACTGGGACCCCTACGACCCGGCCCTCGCCCGCGACCCCTACCCCCTCTACGCACGCATGCGCGAGGAGGCGCCGCTCTACTACAACGACCAGCACAAGTTCTACGCCGTCAGCCGTCACGCCGACGTCCAGCGCGGCCTCGCGGACTGGCAGACCTACTCCTCGTCCCGCGGCGACATCCTCGAGATCATCCAGGCGGACATCGAACTCCCGCCCGGCACCCTCATCTTCGAGGATCCGCCCGTCCATGACATCCACCGCAAGCTCCTCGCCCGGGTGTTCACACCCCGCCGCATCGCCACCCTGGAGCCGCGTGTACGGGCCTACTGCCGGCGCGCACTGGAGCCGGTGACCGGCGCCGAGCGGTTCGACCTCGTCGAGGCCGTCGGCGCCGAGATGCCGATGCGGGTGATCGGCATGCTGCTGGGCATCCCGGAGGCGGACCAGCCCGCCATCCGCGACTACACCGACGAGACGCTGGGAACCGACGGCGGCGGGAAGATCAACCACGAGGACATCCTCAGCACGGACGCCTTCAAGGACTACATCGAGTGGCGCAAGCGGCACCCCTCCGACGACCTCATGACCGAGCTGATGACCGCCGAGTTCGAGGACGAGAACGGCGTCACGCGCACACTCACCGACGAGGAGGTCCTGACCTACTGCTCCGTGGTCGCCGGCGCGGGCAACGAGACCACGGGCCGGCTCATCGGCTGGTTCGGCGCGCTGATGGCCCGATACCCGGAAGCCCGCCGGGAGTTGGCGGCCGACCCCACCCTCATCCCCAACGCCATCGAGGAGATCCTGCGCTTCGAGCCGACCGGGCCGTTCACCGGGCGGTACGTCACCAAGGACGTGGAGCTGTACGACCGCACGGTGCCGGCCGGCAGCGCCGTCCTCTTCATCCAGGCCGCCGCCAACCGCGACCCGCGCCGCTTCGACGACCCCGACCGCTTCGACATCCACCGCGTCACCCAGCACATGAGCTTCGGCGTCGGCGCCCACTACTGCCTGGGCGCGGCCCTGGCCCGGCTGGAGGGCCGGATCGCGGCGGAGGAGATCCTCGAGCGGTTCCCCGGCTGGGACGTCGACTGGGACCACGCCGAGCTGGCGCAGACCTCGACCGTGCGCGGCTGGAAGACCCTGCCGCTGGTCGTCGAAGGAGTCCGATGACGACCGAGCGGTGGAACGTCATAGTCGACACGCGGATGTGCGTCCGCACCGGGCTGTGCGCCGCCTCCGCGCCCGAGCACTTCGAACTCGACGAGAACGGCCAGGGGCATGCGAGGTCCGCCACCCTTCCGGCATCCGAAGAGGTGCTGGAGGTGGCCGAGTCGTGCCCGATCGAGGCCATCGGTATCAGGGGCGCGGACACCGGTGAGCGGGTCTTCCCGCCGCCGGGCTCCTGAACATTTCTCCAACTGACTGACTGCTAAGGCAGTTGACTTCACGCCACGACGAAACTAGATTCCTGTCAAGCGGAAATGATGTTCTCGAATCTGCGCAACACAGCTCTCCAAGGGGTCTGGTGTCGTGGTTCAACCGTCCGTGAAGGAACAGATCGTCCTGGCCGCCGAGCGGCTCTTCGCCGAGCACGGCCTCGACGGGGTGTCTCTGCGTCAGATCAGCGCGGCGGCCGGGAACGGCAACAACACGGCGGTGCAGTACCACTTCGGCACGAAGGAACACCTCGTCCAGGAGATCTTCGAGTACCGGCTGCCGGAGCTGAACGAACGACGCAGGCTGCTGGTCGCGCGTCGGCGCCCGGACGATCTTAGGACCTGGGTGGAGTGCCACCTCCTGCCCATCCTGGAACAGGGCGAACAGGAGGGCAGTCACTACCTCAGCTTCGTCGCGATGCTCCAGCAGCACGGCCGCCGGGACGTTTTCGAACGCCTTTCGGCCGAACTCAGCAAGCCCACCAACGACTTCGTCGAGCGGATCGGCACCCTGCTGCCGCACCTCCCCGAGCCGTTGCGCGGCCACCGCATCTCGCAGGCCCTGGCCTTCGGCGTGCATGCCGCCTCCGAACGTGAACGCACCCGGGCCCGCGGCGGGCACGTGCTGTCCTTCGCCGTCCATGTCGGGGACCTGCTGGACGGCCTGGTCGGCTTCCTCCAGGCCCCGGTGTCCTCGACGACCTCGTCCGTGATCGGCGAGACCGAGACCGGGACCGGGACCGGGGCCGGAGCGAGTGAACCGGCCCTGCCGCTTCATCCCTGAACAGCCGCCCTCCCACCCGCGAGCGGAGGAACGACGTCGCGATGAGTATCGATCTGCACAACGCCGTGGCGGTGATCACCGGCGCCGGCAGCGGGATCGGCCGTGCCGCCGCCCACGCCTTCGCCCGGCGCGGCGCGCGTGTCGTGGTCACCGACCTCGTCGGCGAGCGCGCGCACACCGTGGCCGGTGAACTCGGTGACCGGGGCGCCGCCGCGGAGTGCGACGTGACCAGCCTCGACGACCTGCAGGCGGTGCGGAAACTGGCCCTCGACCGCTTCGGCCGCATCGACCTGGTCATGAACAACGTCGGCATCCTGGCCGTCGGCCCCGTCGAGGACATTCCCCTGGACGCGTGGCAACGCGTCGTGGATGTCAACCTGTTGGGCGTCGTCCGCAGCAACCTCCTATTCCTGCCCGTGTTGTTGGAGCAGGGATCGGGGCACGTCGTCAACACCGCTTCCACGGCAGGCCTGTTGCCCTACGGATTCGACCGCCTGCCGTACACCGCGACCAAGCACGCCGTCGTCGGCCTGTCCGAGGCGCTCGCCCTGTACCTGCGCCCGCGCGGCATCGGCGTCTCCTGCCTGTGCCCGGCCGGCGTCGCCACCAACATCGTCGAGCAGATCAGTTTCTACGGGGAACCGGCACCGCCCCGAGGCCCCGACTTCCCGGTCCTGGACGCCGATTCGGTCGGCGAACTCGTCGCCGAGGGCGTCACCCACGACCGCTTCCTCATCCTCACCGCACCGCAGGCCTCCGACGAACTGCGCGAGCACGGTGCCGATGTCGACGCCTATCTGTCCCGTCTGACGAAGGATGCCCCATGAGCAGCACACTCGACCGGCTCCGCCTGGACGGCAAGGTCGCCGTCGTCACCGGCGGTGCCGGCGCCATCGGCCAGGTCTACGGCCGGGCACTCGCCGAGGCCGGCGCCGCCGTCGTCCTCGCGGACCTCAACGGCGAAGGAGCCGAGCAGGCCGCCAAGACACTGGCCGGCGACGGACTGCGCGCGCTCGGCGTGCAGGTCGACATCACCGACCGCGACTCCGCGGCCGACCTGGCAGCGAAGACCACCGACGCCTTCGGCGGCATCGACATCCTGGTGAACAACGCCGCGTTGATGGCCGAGATCCCCCAGGTCGACATCCTGGACCTGCCCACGGACTGGTTCGACCGCGTCATGCGCGTCAACGTCCTCGGCGCCGTCATCTGCGCGGGCGCGGTGAAGGCCTCCATGGTCGAGCGCGGCGGCGGACGCATCATCAACCAGGTCTCCGCAGGCGCCTTCATGGGCGGCGGCATCTACGGCGTCAGTAAACTCGCCCTGGTCAACATCACCGTCGGCCTCGCCCGCTCGCTCGGCCCACTCGGCATCAACGTCAACGCCATCGCACCCGGCCTGGTCGAGAACGAACCGGGCCTGCGCAGCCTCCCCGCCGACCACCCCGCACGCGCCGCTCTCACGGCCGCCATCCCGGGCAAGAAGTCCGCGCCCGCCGAAGACCTGCTCGGCACGCTGCTGCTGCTCGCCTCCCCGGCAGGCGAGTGGATCAACGGCCAGGCCATCAGCGTCGACGGCGGCTGGGTCACCCGGCTATGACGCGCGCCGGGACACGGGTTGGTTTCATCGGACTGGGCAGCCAGGGCGCGCCGATGGCCCGCCGTATCGCCGAGGGAGTCGTTCCCCCTGACGTTGTGGGCGCGTCGCCGTACGTCCACGGAAGCCTTCGCCGATACGGCCGCCACGGTGGCGGCAACACCGGCCGAGCTGGGGGCGGCGAGCGACATCGTGTGCCTGTGCGTCGTGGCGGACGCGGACGTCGAGGACGTCCTCCTGCGACCCGACGGCGTACTGACCGGCATGGCTCCCGGCGGGGTCGTCGTCCTCCACTCCACCATCCATCCCGACACCTGCCGACGCGTCGCCGACGAGGCAGCCAAGCGGGAGATCGCCGTGGTGGACGCTCCGGTCAGCGGCGGAGGCGCAGCGGCCGCGGAACGCAGGCTCCTGGTCATGGCCGGCGGACAGGAGGCGGACGTCGCCCGCTGCCGTCCGGTGTTCGACGCCTTCGCCGACCCGGTCATCCACCTCGGACCGCTGGGCAGCGGCCAACTCGCCAAGCTGCTCAACAACTTCGTGTTCACCGCCCAGGTCGGCCTGGCTGGACACCTTCTCCCTCGCCGACGGGCTCGGCATGGACCGCGCCGCGGTCGCACAGGTGCTCGCGCACGGCACCGGCGGCAGCCGCGCCGCGGCCGTCCTCGCCGCTTCCGGCTTCAACACCGACGGGCTGCGCCGGGCCCTGCCGCTGCTGCGCAAGGACGCCGGCCTCCTGCTCGACGTCGCCGACACGGCCCGCGCCCCCCGGCCCCGGACGCTCGCGACCTCACCACACACACCCTGTCGACGCTGGACCGGAGTCCGGCGCCCTGACCACCGCCCCACCCGGACGACCCCAAGGCGGCACCGACATGACCACATCCCTGTCCCACGACCTCGGCACCACCGGCCCCCTCGTCGACGGCACCTGGCTCGACACCACGTCCGCCGGCCGACAGGACCACATCAACCCCGCGACCGCCCGCGCCAACGGCACCGTCCTGCTCGCCGGACCACAGGAGGTCGACACGGCCGTCGCTTCGGCGAAGAACGCCTTCCCCGAGTGGCGGGCGATGTCCCCGGACCGGCGCCGCCGCATCCTCCAGCGCGTCGAGGAGCTGATGCTGGAGCGCGTGCCCGAACTCGGCCGGCTCAACACCCTCGAACTCGGCGTCCCCTTCCGTACCTCGGCGGGGCTGGCCCACCTGTCCGCAGGGTGGTTCGGCTACTACGCCGGCTGGGCCGACAAGCTGGAGGGCGCCACCATCCCGCCCAGCCCGCGCATGGTGCCGGGTCTCGACTACACCGTCCCCGAGCCGTACGGCGTCATCGGGATCATCCTGACCTGGAACGGCCCGATCATGTCGGTCGGCATGAAGGTCGCCCCCGCGCTCGCCGCCGGGAACTGCGTCGTCGTCAAGTCCCCCGACCTGGCCCCGTTCACCGTGGCCCGGTTCGCCGAGATCGCCCTGGAGGCCGGGCTGCCCCCGGGCGTGCTGCACGTCCTGCCCGGCGGCCCGGAGGCCGGCGAGCGGCTGGTCCGCCACCCCGACGTCGCGAAGATCTCCTTCACCGGCGGCATCCCGACCGCGAAGAAGATCCTCGACGCGGCCCGCCACACCCTCAAGCCCGTCCTGCTCGAACTCGGCGGCAAGACAGCCGACATCGTCTTCCCCGACGCCGACCTCGAAGAGGCCGTCGCCGAGACCGTCCGCTCCTGCTACACCCTCTCCGGCCAGGGCTGCAACCTCACCACCCGCATGCTGGTCCACCGCGAGGTGTACGACCAGGTGGTCACCGCCACAGCTGAGGCGGCCGGCGCCCTGCGCGTCGGAGACCCCTTCGACCAGTCGACCGCCCTCGGCCCGGTCGTCGGCAGGGCGGCCCACGAACGCGTCCTCGGCATGATCGAACGCGCCGCCAAGGACGGCCGTGTCATCGCCGGCGGCCACGCCACCGACCCGTCCACGCTGACCCCGGACAACCGCGACGGCTACTTCATCGACCCGACGGTCCTCGCCGACGTCGACCCGCACAGCGAGGTCGGCCGGCACGAGGTCTTCGGCCCCGTGCTGTCCCTGATCCCCTTCTCGACCGAGGACGAGGCGGTCGAACTGGCCAACTCCACGCCCTACGGCCTCGGCACCGCCGTACACACCCACGACGTGTCCCGCGTCCAGCGCATCGTCCCGCACCTCGAGTCGGGCACCGTCCTCGTCAACGGCGCCTCGGGCCAGCCGCCGGGTGCCCCGTTCGGGGGCTACAAGCAGAGCGGCTACGGGCGTGAAGGCGGCAGGGAGGGCCTCTACGAGTTCCTCCAGACCAAGAACGTCTTCATCCGCGCGTAAGGCTGCGCGCCATCCGGCCGCAGGAGGCCTGGATCGCCGACTCGTCGTTCCGGCAACGGCCTCTCAGCGACTCACTCGCCCCTCCTCGTTCCGCCCAGCGTGCCGTGTTCCCGAGCCACATCCGGCCCGCCAGGGCCACCTCACAACCTACGGAGGCCTCATGGACGACACCCAGGCGGACCGCACCCTGGCAGAGGTCCTGCCCGCCCACGAACCACCCTCGGCTGCCACCCCGTTCGGCCGCGCCGCACGGGACTTCCTCTACGGCGAGGTCTGGTCACGCCCCGGTCTGAGCCGCCGGGATCGCCGCTGGGTCACCCTCACGTGCGTGGCCGCCGCCGACTCGCCCCAGCCCATCGAGGACCACGTCCACGCGGCACTCGCGAGCGGCGACATCGGCCTCGAGGCCATGCTGGAGTTCGTCCTGCACTTCGCGGTGTACTGCGGCTGGCCCAAGGCGTCCCAC